>Ga0066709_100005205_pt1 | contig 10633 bp, 12 predicted proteins | sample GraSoiAngelo_158_FD_79665 | JGI IMG/M metagenome (GOLD analysis project Ga0066709, IMG submission 79665) | Grasslands soil microbial communities from the Angelo Coastal Reserve, California, USA - 14_1009_16_30cm | ecosystem: Environmental > Terrestrial > Soil > Grasslands | place: USA... | reverse complement strand
CCCGCTCGACAAGCCGCTCGTCGAGCAGGGCGGCCTCGCGGTGCTGCGCGGCAACTTGGCGCCTGACGGTGCGGTGCTGAAGCCGTCGGCCGCGAGTGCGGCGCTGATGCGCCATGTCGGCCGCGCGGTCGTCTTCGAGAGCATCGAGGACTACAAGGCGCGCATCGAAGACCCGGCTCTCGTGATCGACGCGACCAGCGTGATGGTGCTGAAGAACTGCGGCCCGCGCGGCTACCCCGGCATGGCCGAGGTCGGCAACATGGGCTTGCCGGCCAAGCTCTTGCGCGACGGCGTGACCGACATGGTGCGCATTTCCGACGCCCGCATGAGCGGCACCGCCTACGGCACGGTCGTGCTGCACGTCGCGCCCGAAGCCGCCGTCGGCGGCGTGCTCGCGCTGGTGCGCGAAGGCGACGAGATCGAGCTCGACGTGCCGGCACGTCGCCTCGAGCTGCGCGTCGCCCCCGACGAGCTCGCGCGCCGGCGCGCGCAGTGGCAGGCACCCGAGCCGCCGGCATCGGGCTACGCGCGGCTCTATGTCGACCATGTGCAGCAGGCGAGCGAAGGTGCGGACCTGGATTTCCTGCGCGGTTGCCGCGGCGACTTTGTCGCGCGGGATTCGCACTGAGAAACCGGCTGAAGGCCGGCTTCTCAGCTTCGCCGCTGCGCGGCTTCGCCTGATGACACCGCTCCCCCGCGCCTCCTCCGAGAGGGGGCTCCAGCATGAATGACGAGCCGGCCAGCCGGCCGGCTACGGCACCGCTTCGCCAGGCGCGACGGATGTCGCGGCCTCGGTCGCCGCCATCGCGACCGCGATGTTCTTCCGATGCTGCGCGCTCCACTGCTCGACGCTGCGGCCGCTGTGCGCGAGCACGCCGCGCATCGCTTGTACTTCGCCGTGTTGCGCGAGCTGGCGTGTCCAGTCTTGCAGTCGTGTCACGGCATCGCAGCTCCAGTCCTGGCCGAAGTCCTGGATGCCGCTGGTCTCGCTGATCGCGTCGTGCTCCTGCTGCAGGGCTTGCAGCCGCTGCGCCGTCCAATTCAGATGCTTGGCAATCGCGAGGCCGGTGCCCATGTCGGTGAGGCTCGCGCCGCGGCGCGCCAGCGTGTCGGCGAGCGCGTCGCAAGTCGCCGCGCGGGTGCCGTCGTCCGCCGTGTCGGACATGCAGTACGCGTAGGCCTGGGTCGAGTGCGCGCTGGTCCATGCAGCTTGCGCGCTCCAGCTTTCGGCAAGCGCGAGCGTGCGCTGCAACGGCGACGCCGCGCCGAGCGCGCGCTCCACCAGTTGCGGCAGCAGTCCCATGTGCACGTCGCTGCGCTGCGCCAGCGCGGCATGGCGCATCGCGTCGGCCTCCAGCTCGCTCGCCTGCTGCTGCGCCTGCGCTTCGGCGGCGAGCTCGAGCCACGGCAACGCGTTGTCGGGGTCGAGCCGCGCCCATTGCGCGCGGCTCAGCAGCTGGCAGGCACTGCCGTCGGCCGATTGCGCCTTGCAGGCTTGCAGCGCAATCGCGTAGACGGTGGCGTCTTGCGACGCGATCGCGAGCCGCGCGACGCTCTCGATTCGCGCATGCGCGTCGGCGCCGCCGGCGCGCGCGCCGAGCAGCAGCGCCGCGGCGCGCACCTGGGCGTCGTCGCTCGCCAGCATCATCGCGTCGGCTTGCTCGAGCGCGGCGCGACGCAGCGCCGGCGGAACGCGCTGCAATGCAGACGGGTCATCGGCGGGCAAGCTCACGCGGCCGAAGCCACAGACCTCGACCTCGCTTCGATCGAGGGCCGGCGTCGGCTCGATCGCGACGAGCATCGAGCGCGCAGCCGTGCGCGGTTGAGGCACGACGGCCGGCAGCGACGGCGGCGCAACGGCGATATCGCTACGGCTCGCCGGTGCCGACGAGGTCGCGGGCGCGCGCTGATGGTCCTTCGCCGGCCACAGCAGCAGCGTACAAGCCGCTGTGACCGTCGATACCGCGAGCGTCCAGCGCAGCCAGTGCCGCGGCCAGGATGCCGGCGTCGTAGCACGCATTCAATTCCAGCGGCCGTCCCTGCCGCCGACGCTGAAACGCCCCGCACCGAGCAAGGCCACCGCGATCGCACCAAAGAAGTACAGCCCTTCGAGCTCGATCGCCCAGTTTCCAAACTCGCCCAGCGCGAAGATCCGCCCGGGCGGCCGCGTGAGCAGCACCGCGACCAGCATGTTGATCGCCGCGATCAGCGCGGCGGGTCGAGTCCACAGGCCGACGATCATCAGCACCGGCGCCAACACTTCGCCGACGTAGACGAGGTAGCCGAGCGCCGGCGGAAGACCCGCCTTGCCGACCATGCCGAGGACCTCGCCGATGCCGCCTTGCAGCTTGCCGATGCCGTGCAACAGCATCAGCACGCCGACCGCCAGGCGCAACACCAGCCTGCCGGCATCGGCCATGGCCTGGCCAGCATCCGCATTCATGGTTTGGGTTGCCATCGAACACCTCCTTGTTTGCGATTGGAAGAGTGACCCGACTGCGGCCAAATTCTGCGCCGCGGCACGCAATTGCGCGAGCGCTTGTCCCCTGCGCCGTCCTCACTCTTCGCCCGCCGCTTGCGCGAGCAGCCATTGCTCCAGCGAACGCACCGCGGGGCGAGCGCGCGCGAGCGGCTCGACGACGAGGTAGTAGGCGCGCATCGACGCCGGCGCGTCCTTGAACGGCGCCACGAGCTGGCGTCGGCGCAGCAGCGCGTCGACCAGCGGCCTGCGCCCGAGCGCGACGCCCTGGCCGGCGAGCGCGGCCGCAACGGTTTCGCCATAGCCGCTGAAGCTCAGCATCGCGGCCGGCTCCAGGTCGGGCAGGCCGACCGCCCGCAACCACAGCGCCCATTCGAGCGGCATGCCGGAGTCCGGCGTCGACGCCACCTGCAGCAGCGTATGCGCGCGCAGGTCGGCCGGCGTGCGCAGCGGCGGGCCGCCGCCGCGCTTCCGCAGTTGCGGACTGCACACCGGCTGCATCGCTTCGCGAAACAGTTGCGCGCCTTCGGTCTGGCCGACCCGGCCATAGCGAATCGCGAGATCGAAGCCGTCGCCGCGCAAATCGCGCAGCTCGAGGCTCGCATCGAGGCGCACATCGATGCCTGGATGCGCCTTCGTGAACAGCGGCAGACGCGGGATCAGCCACAGCGATGCGAGGCCCGGCGTCGTCGACAGCGCGAGTACTTCGCGCCGCGCCGGCGCACGGATTTGCCCGACGGCCTCGCGCAACTGCGCGAGCACGTCGGCGCACACCGCATGGAGGCGCCGGCCGTCGTCGGTCAGCGCAAGCGCACGGTGGCGGCGGCGAAACAACGCAACGCCCAGATCCTCTTCGAGCGCGCGAATCTGCCGGCTCATCGCCGACTGCGTGACGAAGCGCTCGGCGCCGGCGCGGGTGAACGACAGATGGCGCGCGGCCGCCTCGAACGCGGCGAGCAGGTCCAGCGGCGGGAGACGCTGATTCGGTTTTTGCATGCGCTACAGGAATGCGATGGATGACGAATGATCGTTTGCGTCTCACTCGACGTGGGCCGAATATTGAGGCCACGCTGCGGTGCTTGCAAGCTTCTTCGAATGAGCTGGAAGCATCCACCGCGGCGCACCGACTGGAGCCCACCATGTTCATCGACACCCGCCACGCCCTGCTGCCCTTGACGCCTGGACATGTCGCCCGCCTGCGCGACGCCTGCAACACGCGGCTGACCTGCATCAGCGGCGCTGCTTGGGTCACGATCGACGGCGATCGGCGCGACATCGTGCTGTCGCCCGGCGAGTCGTTCGTGGTCGACTCGAACGAGCGCGTCGTCGTCTATCCGCTGCGTGCCGAGCAGCTTCTCGAAGTGGCGATCGACGCGCCGACCGCCCGTTGCAGGCCGCGCCGGTCGAGCGGCCTGGCCGGACTGATTGCACGGCTACAAGGGCTGATCATGGCGCCGCGGAAACCGGCCATCGCGATCGCGTGAACGGCGGCGTCAGCGCTCGACCGTGAACGCGACATGCATGCCCTGGCTGTAGTGCTGCGGCTGGTTGCAGATCAGCACGTAGTGACCGGGCTTTAGTTTCAGGCTCAGCTTGCGCGACTTGCCTGGCTTCATGTCGTGCGCCTCGCCGAGGTTTTTCAGCTTGCTCTCGTCGACCACATTGCCTTTGAGCGGCAGCTTGTCGTCGGCGAGGTCGGTCTTGATGACGACCAGCTCGTGAACCATCTTGTTGCCCGCCTGGTTCGTCACGTGGAATGTCACCTTGCCGGCCTTGACGCTCGCCTTGTCGAGCTGAATCGCGTTGTCGAGCAAGCTGACCTTGACCGGCGTCGTCGCGGCGAAGCTCGCGCTGCTGCCGATCGCCAGTGACGCGCCGCCGATCAACAGCGCCTTTCGCAGTGCAGGGTGCATGGCTTGCTCCTTTGCCTTCCTTCGTTGCCTTCAATCAATGACGCTTCTTCGGCGTCGCGGGTGGCGCCTTGGCGCGCTTGGCCGGCGCGACGTCGAGCAGCGCTTGCGCCTCGATGCCGGCGAACAGCTTCGCGGCGCGCACCTTCAGCTCGAGCAGTTCGTTGGCGCTGCTCGAATACTTGCCGGTGAACACGTCGACATCGACGCGGAACTCGACGTCCTTGCCGTTGCTCGACAAGACGCCGCTGGTGAACTCGTAGTCTTCGCTGTCGGCCGGCAAGCCCTGGGCTTTGAGGTCGTAGTCTTCATACTCGATGTCGCGGATCTCTCCGCTCGCGAGGTCGAGCGAGCCGGTCGACTTGATGACGAACTCGGTCATCTCGTCGAAAACGGCAATCGGTACCTTCAAGTTCACCGCAAACCCTTCGCGCGTTCAGTTACCGCGCGATTTTTGCATGCGGCGGCGCTCACTCCTTCACCGCGCCGGTCATCCCCGACACGTAGTACTCGACGAAGAACGAATACAGCACCGCGATCGGCAGCGAGCCGAGCAGCGCGCCGGCCATCAGCGCACCCCAGTGGTAGACATCGCCTTCGACGAGCTCGGTGACGACGCCGACCGGCACCGTCTTTACTTCCGACGACGAGATGAAGGTCAGCGCGTAGATGAACTCGTTCCACGACAGCGTGAACGCGAAGATGCCGGCCGAGATGAGGCCGGGCACCGCCAGCGGCAGGATGATCTTGACGAGGATCTGCCAGCGGGTCGCGCCATCGATCAGCGCGCATTCCTCGAGCTCGTAAGGAATCGAGCGGAAGTAGCCCATCAGCAGCCAGGTCGAAAACGGCACCAGGAAGGTCGGGTACGAGAGGATCAGCGCCAGCCGCGTGTCGAACAGCCCGAGCTTGAAGACGATGGTGGCCAACGGGATGAAGAGGATGCTCGGCGGGATCAGGTAGGCGAGAAAGATCGCCAGGCCCACTTGGCGGGAGCCCTTGAAGCGCAGCCGCTCGATCGCATAGGCGGCGAACACGCTCGCGGCGAGCGACAGCAGCGTCGCAACCACCGACACCAGCACGGTGTTCCACAGCCACTGCGGGTACTCGGTGTGAAACAGCAGCTTGTCGAAATGGGCGAGCGTGGGATGGACGATCCAGAACGGATTGGCCGCGCGCGAGACCAGTTCGGCGTTCGGCTTGAACGAGGTCATCACCATCCAATAGAACGGAAACAGCAGCACGAAGACGAACACTGCGAGCGGCAGATAAGTCGTGACCCAGCGCCGCGGCAGCGTATCGAGGTAGCGCATGCCGGCGCTGTCTTCGACGTGGTCGAAGTGCTCGACCGCGGCGGCCGGTTCTTCGGGGACGGCGCTCATTGATCGCTCCCGCCTTGCTGCCATTTGCGCCGCTGCAAACCGAAGTAGCTGAACAGGATTGCGGCGAGCAAAAACGGGATCATCGCGGTCGCGAGCGCCGCGCCTTCGCCGAGTGCGCCGCCGGGGATCGCGCGCTGGAACGACAAGGTCGCCATCAGGTGCGTCGCATTGAGCGGACCGCCGCGCGTCAACACGTAGATGAGCTGGAAGTCGGTGAAGGTGAACAGCACCGAGAAGGTCATTACGACGGCGATGATGGGCGTCAGCATCGGCAGCGTGACATGGCGAAACTGCTGCCAGCGCGACGCGCCGTCGATCGCCGCCGCTTCGTACAGCGACGGCGACACCGTTTGCAAGCCAGCGAGCAGGCAAATCGCGACGAACGGCACGCCGCGCCAGACATTGGCTGCGATCGTCGAGCCGCGCGCGAGCCACGGCTCACCGAGGAAGTCGATGTAGCGGTCGATGATGCCCATCTTCGTCAAGGCCCACGAGATGACCGAGAACTGCGAGTCGTAGATCCACCAGAACGCGATCGCCGACAGCGCGGTCGGCACGATGAACGGCAGCAGCACGATCGCACGCAGGAACGACTTGAACGGCAGATGGCGGTTCAGCAGCAGCGCGAGCCACAGGCCGAGCACGAACTTCAAGACGCTGGCGACGATCGTGTAGACAAGCGTGTTGAACAGCGACAGCAGCGCCATCGGGTCCTGGACCAGAAACGCGTAGTTCTCCCAGCCGACCCAGACACCGTCGCGGCCGATCTTCGTGTCGGTGAAGCCGAGCCAGGTGCCGAGGCCGAGTGGATAGGCGAGGAACACCAGCAGCAGCGCGGCCGCCGGCAGCATGAAAAGCAGACCAAGGAAATGGCGGTTGTCGAGGAGACGATGCATTTGCACGCTCTTCCCCTGGGAGAGGGAGGAAGAGATCAGACCTTGTAGTACCGCGCCGCCCGTGCCGCTGCACGCTCCGCCGCTTCCTTCGGCGTCTTCGACCCGCTCGCCGCTTCGGCCACCATGTCGACGACGATGAAGTCGGCGATCACGCCGGCCGATGCGTAGCCGAGCTGGCCGGCGTAGCCGTGGTGGCGCATCTTGCCGAGCCCGTGCTTGAACGCCGCAGCCTTCGGCTCTTGCGTCCAGATGGGACTCTTCTCGTAGGCCTTCAGCGGCTGCATCACGTAGCCGAGCGACGCGGTCTGCCACGGCTCGTACTGCTCCTTCTCCATCATGAAGCGCAGGTACTCCTTGGCCGCCTTCGGATACTTGGTGTACTTGAAGACCATGCCCTGCGTGATCTGGTGCAGCTCAGTGCCCTCGCCGGTTGGGCCGACCGGCCAGTTGGCGTGCTCGATGTCCTCGGCCATCGCTTTGAGCTTCTCGTCGGGTGAGGTCTTCGCGACGTAGTAGATCGAGATCGCGTTGTTGGTGCAGCTGATCTGCCCGTCGAGGAAGGCCTTGTTGTTGCTCGGGTCGAGCCACGACAGCGTGCCCGGCGGGAAGGTCGCATACAGCTGCTTGCAGTACTCGAGCGCTGCGATCGTCTCCGGGCTGTTGATCGTCACGTTGCCTTGCTTGTCGACCATCTTCCCGCCGTGGCCCCAGACGATCCAGTAGCACCAGGTCGTCGCGTCGCCGCTCGCGTGGCCGAGCGCGTGGGCCACCGGCGTGCCCTTGGCGTGCATCGCCTGCGCGAACTTGAGGTAGTCCGCGGTCGTCGTCGGGAAGGTCTCGAAGCCGGCCGCTTTCATGTGGCTCTTGCGGTAGACCATCGCGCCGCCGTTGGCACCGATCGGCAAGCCGATCCACTCCTTGCCGCGCATGCCGTAGTCGCGGCAGACGTCGTACCAGCCGCCGTATTTCTTGCCGAGGTATTCGGCCACGTCGGTCAGCGGCACCAGCTTATCGGGGTACAGATGCGCATCGTCGTACCAGCCGAGAATGATGTCGGGCCCGCTGCCGACGTTGGCCGCGACCGCCGCTTTCGGCCGGATGTCTTCGAAGCTCTCGCTGTCGACGCGCACCTCGACGCCGTATTTGTCGGTGAACTTCTTCGTGTTCGCCAGCCACAGCTCCTCGTCGCCAGCGACGAAACGCTTCCAGCGCATCAGCCGCAGCTTGGCGCCCTTTTCAGGCTGGCCGGTCCAGGTTTGCGCGCTCGCTTCGGGGGCGAGCAGGGCGGCTCCGACCGCGCTGCCGCTGATCAGAAAGTCGCGTCGATTCAGGTCGCTCATGAGGATCTCCTTCAGGTGGTTCAAGCGAGTCGATCGCCGCTTTGGGCGTCGAAGAGATAGCTGCGCTGCGGCGCGAGATGCAGCGTGTCGCCGACCGCCAAGTCGCGGCGCTCACGCAGCAGCACCGTCACGTCGTGGCCGGCCAAGTCGCACAGCAGCTGGGTGTCGGCGCCGGTCGGTTCGATGACTTTCACGCCGGCGGGCAGCCCCGCGCCGGCCGGATGCAGGTGCTCCGGGCGCAGGCCGACGACCAGCTTGCGTCCGGGCTGCAGCGCGTTGACCGTCGCCGGCGCGGCGATGCGCGCGCCGCCTTCGAATTCGAGCTGCCAGGCCACACCGTCGGGCACGGCGTGGACCGGCAGGAAGTTCATCGCCGGTGAGCCGATGAAGCCGGCGACGAAGCGGTTCGCCGGCTCGTCGTACAGCTGCAGCGGGCTGCCGATCTGCGCGACATGGCCGGCATTCATCACGACGATGCGGTCGGCCATCGTCATCGCCTCGATCTGATCGTGCGTCACGTAGATCGACGTCGTCGCGAGCCGCTGGTGCAGCGCCTTGATCTCGGTGCGCATCGCCACCCGCAGCTTGGCGTCGAGGTTGGACAGCGGCTCGTCGAACAGAAAGACCTGCGGCTTGCGAACGATTGCGCGGCCCATCGCGACGCGCTGGCGCTGACCGCCCGACAGCTGGCGGGGATAGCGCTTCAGGTAGTCCATCAAGCCGAGGATCTGCGCCGCGTCGTTGACACGCTGATTCACCGCGCTCGCCGATTCATTGGCCAGGCGCAGGCTGAACGCCATGTTGTCGAACACCGTCATGTGCGGGTACAGCGCGTAGTTCTGGAACACCATCGCGATGTCGCGCTCTTTCGGCGCGAGGCGGTTAACGACCCGCGGGCCGATCCAGATCTCGCCGTCGCTGATCTCCTCGAGCCCAGCGACCATGCGCAGCAGCGTGGACTTGCCGCAGCCCGACGGGCCGACCAGCACGCAGAACTCACCGTCGGCCACCGTCACGTCGACCGCGTGCACGACCTCGGTCTGGCCGAAGCGCTTGCGAACCTGTCTCAGCATCACGTCGGCCATGGCGTTCGAGCAACCTGAATTGTCTGATGATCCTATCCATTTGTCGGACAAAAGCAATCCGGGCGTCCTCCGAACGCTACTGACAAGACGCTGTCAGGAGGCCCCCTTCACGATGCGGTCTCCCATTCACCACCGAAGGAGATTCGCATGAAGAACGCCGTCAACTGGTTCGAGATTCCGGTTCGCAACATGGACCGGGCGCAGAAGTTTTACGAGACGCTGCTCGGCGCGCCGCTGCGCCGGGAAGCGATGGGTCCGCAGACGCTCGCGGTGTTCAGCTACGACGAGGCCGGCGTCGGCGGTTGCCTGCTCGACGGCCCCGACAAGCCCGATCCGGCGAGCCACGGCACGCTCGTCTACCTGAACGCCGAGCCGTCGCTCGATGCGGCGCTGGCGCGGGTCGTTGCGGCCGGCGGGAAAATCACCACGCCCAAGGTCACCTTGCCGGGCGACATGGGTTGCTTCGCGCATGTCGTCGACACCGAGGGCAACCGCGTCGGGCTGCATGCGCTGACGTAGCATCGGCGCTCCGCCACGAATCGGTGAGCCCGCATGCGTCGTGCCGATCGACTGTTCCAACTCGTGCAGCTCATCCGCGGCCGGCGCTTGTCGACCGCGGACTTCCTCGCCCAGCGGCTCGAGGTCTCGGTGCGCACCGTCTATCGCGACGTGGCCGACCTGCAGGCTCAGGGCGTGCCGATCGAGGGCGAGGCGGGTGTCGGCTACCGCATGCGCTCGGGCTTCGACCTGCCGCCGCTGATGTTCACGAAAGACGAAGCGCAAGCGCTGGTCGCATCGGTGCGAATCGCCCAGCCGCGCCTCGACCCCGCGCTTGCGGCGCAGGCCGAAGCGGCCCTGTCGAAGATTCTCGCGGTGTTGCCGAGCGCGTCGCGCGCCGCCGCCGAGAGCCTTGCCGTCTACGCGCCGCCGGTCGGCCCCGACGACGCGACGCGCGCCCGGCTGGAGACGCTACGCGTCGCGGCCGAGGCGCGGCAGAAGACGCGCATGCGCTATCTGGATCTGAGGGACCAGTTGAGCGAGCGCGTCGTGCGTCCGCTCGGTTGCTTCTACTGGGGCGAGGTCTGGACGCTCGCTGCTTGGTGCGAAACGCGCGAGAACTTCCGCAACTTTCGCGTCGACCGTATCAAGGAACTGCAGTTGCTCGACGAGCGCTTTCGCGACGAGGCGGGCAAGACCTTGCCCGATCTGTTTCGCGCTGTCGAGTTCGATGAACAACGGCGGTAGAGCTGTCCTCTACTTGTAGATGTAATCCGGCAGCCACATGGCGATCTGCGGGAACACGTAGACGAGGAACATGCAGACGAACACCATGAACAGGAACGGCAGCGCGCCGGCGAAGATCTGATTCAGCGTCACGTGTTTCGGCGCCACGCCTTTCAGGTAATAGCACGCCATCGCCATCGGCGGAGTGAGGAACGACGTCTGGATGTTCAGCGCCACCATCACTCCGAAGAACACCGGATCGATGTTGAAGTGATGCAGCAGCGGCAGGAAGATCGGCACGAAGATGATGATGATCT
>Ga0066709_100005204_pt1 | contig 10633 bp, 9 predicted proteins | sample GraSoiAngelo_158_FD_79665 | JGI IMG/M metagenome (GOLD analysis project Ga0066709, IMG submission 79665) | Grasslands soil microbial communities from the Angelo Coastal Reserve, California, USA - 14_1009_16_30cm | ecosystem: Environmental > Terrestrial > Soil > Grasslands | place: USA... | reverse complement strand
GACGGCGAGCACCTCGAGGCCGGCACGGCGGAAGACGTCGGTGAGCGTGCGCACCGTCGTCGTCTTGCCGGTGCCGCCTTTCTGGGAGAGGACGGCGACGGTTTCAGCCATGAGCGCGGCAGAGTAACCCGCGCGGCGGTCAGGCCGTAGCCTCGAATTCCTCCTCGGCCGCCGCAGGCACCTCGGCGACCTCGAGGTAGGTCAGCCGATAGCGGCCGACCACGATCTCGTCCCCGTCGCGCAGCCCGCGCCAGTCCACGCGCTCGCCGTTGACGAACACGCCGTTGAGCGAGCGGTCGTCGAGGACGCGCACGCCGTCGGGCTGGCGCACGATCAGCGCGTGGCGGCGGCTCACCGTCGGGTCGTCGAAGCGCACGTCGGCAGCCAGCGAGCGGCCGACGCGCGTCCACTCCTTGGTCAGCGGGACGGTGACGATGCGCCCGCCGTCGTCGTAGGCGAGGTGCTCGCCCGGCTCGCCGGCGACCAGGCGGGCGCTCTCGATCCAGCTCTCGCGATCCTTCTCGTCGATCGGCACCGGCGTCTGGCGCGGAAAGCGCGTCCCGGGGCCGAAGAGGGAGGCGCGCGTGAACGCCGAGCCACCGCAGCCGGGGCAGTCGGGGAGCGTGTCCGTGGCGGCCAGCGTCACCACATAACCGCACTCCTCGCACCGGAACGATCCGGTTCCGGCCAGGGTGCCCGACATCAGTGACTCCATCCCCGCTCTCCCTCCAGCGCCCCGCCGGCGCCGTCGCAGTTCGTGCGGATCCTAACGTACGCCGGAGATTTGACCAGCGGGTGGTCGGCGAAAAGACGCATTGAGCGATCGTGAAAAGCCGGAAGGAGCGAACGTTCGCCCGGCGAATGTGAGCGGCATGTCCGGACCCCGTGCCGATCTCGAGCGCCACCTGCTCCGCAAGGGGCTGGGCGCCCTCACACGCGATCGCGACCGCTGCGCCGACTGCGGTCGCACTCCGCTCGCCGGTGAGCGGATCCACCACTACGAGCACGAGTTCGTCTGCGCGCTCTGCCGCCCCTTGCGCGGCGCCGAGCCGCAGCGCACCGAGCTCGTCCATCACTGCGAGCACGGCCACACGGTGCGGAGGCTGGCCCGAGCGGCATAATCCGGCCGCCCGTGGACCCGCTCACCGTCTCGGTCACGATCAGCCGGCCGCGCGAGGAGGTCTTCGCCTACCTCGTCGACATCGCCAACCACGCGGAGTTCAGCGACCACTACCTGACCGACTGGCGGATGACCCGCGTGGACACGGCGGGCCGCGGCGCGGGCGCGCGCTTTCGCTTCCTCGCGCCGTTCCAGCGCTTCGACTGGGCCGACGTCACGTTCATCGAGGTCGAGCCGCCGCGGCGGATCGTCCAGGCCGGGCGCGGCGGCAAGTACAACCGCACGCGGCTGCGCAGCGTGTGGGAGCTCGAGCCGGGCGCCGCCGGGACGACGCGCGTCTCGTTGACCGTCGAGACGCGCCCGGCGATGCGGTCGGACCGGTTGATGGAGTCCTTCGGCCTGCGCGGGTGGCTCAAGCGCAAGAGCGCGAAGGCGCTGCGCCGCGTGCGCTCGATCCTCGAGGAGGGCGAGGGGCGCGGGCAGCGCGCGACGATCGCGGGGTTGTGACGGCGTCAAGGGCGGCCGGATGAAGCCCGAGTGGGTCAAAAGACGAGGCCGGACGCCGATGTCGTGCTATACCCCCGGCTCGATGAGCCGCCGCCGCGTCGCCCTGATCGCGTCCATCCTCGCCGCCGCGGCGCCGCTCGCGGGCTGCGGCAACAAGGAGTCCGAGATCAAGTCCGCCGAGACCGAGGGCGCCTACCTCGACGTCGGCCAGCTCCGCTACCAGATCGAGATCTCGCGCGAGCTCAACCCGGCGGACATCGAGGACCGCGCGTACCTCGAGGGGCTGCCCCGCTCCGCCGCCCTCTTGCGACCGGGTCAGACGTGGTTCGCGGTGTTCGTCCGCGTCGAGAACGACACGAAGAAGCCCCAGCCGGCGGCGACCGACTTCCAGCTCACCGACACGCAGGACAACGTCTACAGGCCGGTGGCGCTGCCGCGCGCCAACCCGTTCGCCTACCTCGGGGGACGGGTGCCCGGCAAGGGCACGCTGCCGCCGCTGGGGTCCGTCGCCAACGCCAACGAGTCGATCAACGGCTCGCTGGTGCTGTTCAAGCTCAAGACCGCGTCGTTCGAGAACCGCCCGCTCGTGCTGAAGATCCTGGGGCCCACGGTGCCGCAGGATGAGGCGACGGTGGATTTGGACGTGTAGTCGTTGTTGCGCTCCGCTCGGGCGTTGCCGGCGGGCGCAGCGTGGTCGGTGGCACCGAGGGGAAGTGAGCCGTCTGTCCGTGTGCCGCGCGGTCGCTCGCCGGGGCGGTCTTCGCGCCGCTGTCCTGCCCTGAGGTCGCTATGTCGACCTGAGGCAGGACAGCGGCTCGCAGCGCTGTGTCACCTCAGGGTCACACCATGACCTCCAGGTGACACAGCGTCCGAATTGGCGCGTAGACGCTCGCCAGCCGGGGAGCCCCAAACGCCCACGATGCCGCGCGGCCCGGGCGCAGACCAGGCTCGTTCCCCTCGGTGCCACAGACCCGGCCGCGACCCGCCGCCGACGCCCGAGCGGAGCGCAAAAGCCCTACCTCAGGCCCGCCTCCAACAACCCCCGCGCCGCCGGCGCCGCCGTGTCCCCGCCCGCGCCGGCCTGCACCAACAACACAGCGACCGCCACCCGCGCCGGCCGGCGGCGCCGCGCAGGGGCGTAGGCGGCGAACCACGCGTCGGTGTCGCTGGCGTCCTCCTTGGGCGGGGCGTCCTGCTCGGCGCCCTGCTCCGCCGCGCTCTGGACCGTCGTCTTGAGCTCCGCGGTCCCCGTCTTGCCGGCGACCGGCACGCCGGGCAGCGCCGCCGCCGTGCCGGTCCCGAACCGGACGACGCCGCGCATCAGACGCCCGACGACGCGCGCCACCCGCGGGCTGACCGCGCGCACCGCGGGGCGATGCTCGCCGAGCACCAGCGTCGGCCGGGGGCGGCGGCCCTCGCGCGCGATCGTCGCCGCGACCAGCGCCATCTGCAGCGCGGTCGCCTCGACACGGCCCTGGCCGATCGCGCTGGAGCCGACTGCGAGGTCGTCGCCGATCTGCTCGGCGCCCGGCAGCGAGCTCGTCGCCGCGCCGGCCAGGCCGGGCGGCTCGCCGAAGCCGAAGCGCCGCGCGACGTCGGCGAGGCGCCGGGCGCCCAGGCGCGCGCCCAGCGGCGCGAAGACGCTGTTGCACGACTCGGCGAACACCTGCGCGAGCGTCCCGCCGCACGACTCGCCGTTGGCGTTCTCCAGCCGCACGCCGGAGAGCGTCGTCGCGGTCTCGACCGGGAAGCTCGTCGACGGCGAGGCCAGCCCGGCCTCGAGCACGCCGGCCAGCGTGACGATCTTGAACGTCGAGCCGGGCGGCTGGAGGGCGGACCAGGCGACCCCGGCGGCGCCGAGGATCTCGCCGCTGGCGGGGCGCAGTGCGATGGCGCCGCCGAGCCGGCCGGCGAGCGCGTCGATCGCGGCGCGCTGGGCTCGCGGCGCGATGGTCGTCCGCAGCGGCCGCGCCGCCTGCGACACCGCCTGGGCCAGGACGCGCCGGCCGGCGAAGAGCAGGCCGCCCGGGCGCCCGAGCAGCCGCTCGTCGAAGACGCGCTGCAGGCCGCTGATCCCGACCTGCGCGTCGTCGGGCACGCCGAGCGCGCGCAGGCGGTCCGCGCGCTCGGGCGGGATCGGCCCGACGGCGCCCGCGATCGACGCCGCGAGCTGCGGGAAGCGCGCCATCGGCGTGTTGTCGCGGAAGCGCAGTTCGGCGCGGTCGGGCAGCGTCGTCTGGCGCCGCAGGCGCTCACCGCGGCGCAGCCCGGGGAAGACGAGCGAGCGCCGCCAGGCGACGCGCGTGTCGTCGGCGTCGCCGCGCATCGGCAGGCGCAGCGTCGCGCGCAGCGGGCCCCACAGCCGCGTCTCGACGACCGCCGGGACGGGCACCACGCCGTCGCGCGGTCGCTCGGGGCGGCCGAAGCGCACGCGCGTCGCCGTCGCCGTCTCGGCCGCCGCGCGGTAGCGCCTCGCGAACGCCGCGACATCGCGCGGGCGGCCTGGGCCGCCGCTCAGCGCCCACATCCGCGCCCACTCGCCGCGCTCCCACGCCTCGGTGAACCGCGCGGCGACGCGCTGCTCGGGTCCCTGGCTCGACCGAACGCCCACCACGACGCCCGCCGCGAACGCCGCTCCGGCGAGCGCGACCGCCGCGATCAGCCGCCCGCGCGGCGCCCGCCGAGGTCGCGAGGCGCGAAGATCGCGGCCGGTGACCTCCCTCGACTGGATCATCGTCGCGTTCGTGCTCGTGCTGGCGCTGGCCGGCGCGCGTCAGGGGTTCGTCGTCGGGGCACTCTCGCTGGCTGGCTTCGCGGTCGGCGCGGTGGTCGGCACCCGCCTGGCCCCGGTCGTCCTGCCCGAGGGTTCGCGCTCACCCTACGCGCCCCTGCTCGGCCTGGCCGGGGCTCTGCTCCTCGGAGGCTTCCTCGCGAGCGGGTTCGGCGGCGCCGCCGAGCGCGTGCGCGCCGCGATCCGCGTCCCCGGCTTCGGCCTCGTCGACGGCGTCGCGGGCGCGGCGCTCAGCGCCGCGATCGCGCTTGGCATCGCCTGGATCGCCGGCGCCGCGGCGGTCCAGCTCCCGGGCGGGCACGACCTGCGCCGGGAGGTCCGCCGCTCCGAGATCCTGCAGCGGCTCAACGAGCTCCTGCCGCCCTCGGGGCCGATCCTCCACGCGCTGGCGCGCTTCGACCCGCTGCCGGAGATCAGCGGGCCGCCGCCCGACGTCGCGCCGCCCCGCGCGGCGATCGCCCGCGACCCGCACGTCGCGGCGGCCGGAGGCAGCGTCGTGCGCGTCCTCGGCACGGCGTGCGGTCTGGGCGTGGAGGGCTCGGGGTGGACGGCCGGCGCCGGGCTCGTCGTCACCAACGCCCACGTCGTCGCGGGCGAGGACGACACGACCGTCCAGCTCCGCGGGACGGGCCCGCACCTCGACGCCACCGTGGTCGTCTTCGACCCGCACAACGACGTCGCCGTGCTGCGGGTGAGCGGCCTCGGGGCAGCGGCCCTTCCTGTGGCCGCGCACCCGCCGCCCGGCACGAGCGCGGCGATCCTCGGGTTCCCCGAGAACGGCCCGTACGACGTGCGCGCCGGGCGCGTCGGCACCCAGCGCACCGTCGTCACGCAGGACGCGTACGGCCGCGGCCCGGTGCGCCGGCGGATCGTGCCGCTCCGGGGAACGGTGCGCTCCGGCAACTCGGGCGGGCCGATGGTCGACGCGGACGGCCGCGTGGTCACGACGGTCTTCGCCGCCACGGTCGGCGCGGCGCGCCGCGGCGGCTACGGGGTGCCCAACTCGATCGTCCGCCGCGACCTCGACCGCGCCGGCAGCGCGGTCTCCACCGGTCCCTGCGCCCAGTGACAGGCAGGTATGGTGGCGCGCATGGCCAAGACCCTCGTCATCGCCGAGAAGCCCTCGGTCGGGCGCGACATCGCGCGCGTCCTGCCCGGCCCGTTCCAGAACCACGAGGGCTACACCGAGGGCCCGGAGCACGTCATCACCTGGGCGGTCGGCCACCTGGTCCAGCTGGCCGAGCCCGACGAGTACGACGAGAAGTTCAAGAAGTGGCGGATGGCCGACCTGCCCATCCTGCCCGACCGCTTCAAGCTCGTCGTGCGCGACGAGCGCTCCAAGAAGCAGATGGGCGTCGTCACCAAGCTGCTCGGCCGCGACGACATCGACCTCGTCGTCAACGCGTGCGACGCCGGCCGCGAGGGCGAGCTGATCTTCGCCTACGTCTACGAGAAGGCCGGCGGCCGCAAGCCGGTCAAGCGTCTGTGGCTGAACTCGATGACGAAGCAGGCGATGAAGGACGCCTTCGCCCACCTGCGCGACGCGGCCGAGCTCGAGCTGCTGGAGGCGGCGGCGCGGTCGCGCTCGGAGGCCGACTGGATCGTCGGCATGAACGCGACCCGCGCGGCGACGATCCGGCTGCGCTCGAGCTTCGACGGCGCGGTCTCGCTGGGCCGCGTCCAGACGCCGACGCTCGCCATCCTCGCCCGCCGCGAGGAGGAGATCCGCGCGTTCACGCCCGAGCCCTACTGGCTCGTCGACGCCGAGTTCGCCGCCTCGGGCGAGCGCGTCTACGAGGGCCGCTACCACGCCGGCGCCCAGCCGCGGCTCGCGAGCGCCGAGGAGGCCGCCCGGATCGTCGAGGCCGTCCAGGGCGGCCGCGGGACGATCACCAAGCTCGAGAAGACCACGCGCAAGGAGCGCGCCCCGCTCCTCTACGACCTGACCACGCTGCAGCGCGACGCCAACACGCGCTTCGGCTTCTCGGCGCGGCGCACGCTGGCCGCTGCGCAGCGGCTCTACGAGGAGCACAAGGCGCTCACCTATCCGCGCACGAGCTCGCGCTTTTTGACCAGCGACATGGTGGGGGAGATCAAGCCGACGGCCGCGCAGGTCGGCCGCACCAAGGACTACGCCCAGGCGGCCGCCTACGTCACCGGGCTCGACCTGCTGCCGCTGGCCCGCGTCGTCGACGACGCCAAGGTCGGCGACCACCACGCGATCATCCCGACCAACGCCCAGCACGTGCTCGAGCGCATGAACGAGGACGACCGCCGCGTCTACGACCTCGTCACCCGGCGCTTCCTCGCCGTGTTCCATCCCGAGGCGGTCTTCGAGAACACACGCGTCGAGACCACGGTCGTCGAGCACGTCTTCCGCACGCGCGGCAAGGTGCTCGTCGTGGCCGGCTGGCGCGGCGTCTACGGCCAGCTCGCCGACGGCGGGGCGCGCGATGAGGACGACGAGGGCCGCGAGCAGCAGCTGCCGCGCCTCGAGCAGGGCGAGGACGCCGACGTGCGGCGCGTGGAGTCGCTCGCGAAGGAGACCAAGCCGCCGCGCCGCTACACCGACGCGTCACTGCTGGGCGCGATGGAGACGGCCGGCAAGCTCGTCGACGACGACGAGCTGCGCGAGGCGATGAAGGACTCGGGGATCGGCACCCCGGCCACGCGCGCGGCGATCATCGAACGGCTCATCGAGGTCGGCTACGTCGAGCGCGACGCGCGGGCGCTGGTCTGCACCGAGAAGGGCCTGAACGTCGTCCGCCTGCTCGGCGAGCACCCGCTGACCTCGCCCGGCCTGACCGGCGAGTGGGAGCGACGCCTCGCGCTGATCGAGCAGGGCTCCGACTCGCGCGACCGCTTCATGCACGACATCGGCAGCTTCGCCCACTCGACGGTCACCGAGCTCGACGCCAAGCTCAAGGACGTCCGCATCCCGCGGGCGACGCTCGGCCCCTGCCCGGTCTGCGGGCACGAGATCGTCGAGAACCGCAAGGGCTTCTCGTGCTGGTCGCGCGAGGACCCGGGCTGCGGCTTCGTCATCTGGAAGAGCAAGGCGGGCAAGAACCTCGGGCCGGCGGTCGCGCGCGAGCTCATCCAGCACGGCTACACGGAGAAGCCGGTCACCGGCTTCAAGGGCCGGTCGGGCCGCAGCTTCCGCGCGCGGCTCGCGCTCCAGCAGAGCGAGGAGGGCAAGTGGCGCGTCGAGTTCGACGAGCCGTGGGCCCGCGAGGGCGCCAAACCGCCCGAGGAGGCCGAGGAGGCGGCGGCTCCGCAGGCCGCTTGACGCGGCTGACCGGACCGGCGGTCGCGCTGGCGCTGGCACTGCCCGGCGCGCCGCCGGTGCACCTGCCCGGCGACGCGGGGACCGCCTCGGTGCGCGCCGATCGTGCGACCTGGATCGTCGGGGCGCGGCCGTCGCCGGCGGCGGCGCGGGTCGCGCGGCGCGCCCGGGCGCGGCGCCTCACCGCGGGCGTCTGGCTCGTCGCGCGGCGGCGCGCGCGGCCGCTCGCCGCGGCGTTGCGCGCCCGCGGGGACCTGCTGTTCGCCGAGCCCAACCGGCTGTCGCGCGAGCTGCAGGGGCCGCCGGACGACCCGCTCTCGCCGCAGGCGCGCTGGCGCGACGCGATCGTCGACCCCTCGCTGCCGCCGCCCCCCGTGACCCCGGACAGCCCGCTGCTGGCGCTCATCGACTCGGAGCTCGACGCCTCGCACCCCGAGTTCCAGGGCGGGAACGTCACGACGCTCGCCGGCCAGCCGGTGGTCAACGAGCACGGGACCGCGACGGCCGCGGTGGCCGCCGCGCCCGCGAACGGCACCGGCATCCTCGGCGTCTGGCCGGGGATGCGTGCGCTCAACGTGCCGCTGCCGGGCGAGATCAGCTGCGCGGACTCGGTGAACGGGATCGTCACCGCGGTCAAGGCGAAGGCGAAGGTCATCAACATGAGCTACGGCTCGCCGTCGCTGTGCTTCGCCGAGTACCTGGCGATCCAGCAGGCGATCGCCGCCGGCGTCACCGTCGTCGCAGCGGCCGGCAACGAGTTCGCCAATGGCAACCCGCTCGAGTTCCCCGCGTCGCTGCCGCACGTGCTGACCGTCGCCGCCGTCGGGCCCGACCAGCGCGCCTCGTACTTCTCGAGCGCGAGCGCCGCGGTCGACGTCTCGGCGCCCGGCGAGGGCATCCTCACCGCGGTCCCGCAGGCCTTCGACAGCGAGCCGCCCGACGACGGCTATGCGCACCTGAACGGCACGAGCTTCGCCGCGCCGATGGTCGCCGCGGCGGCCGCGTGGGTGCGCGCCGCGCGCCCCGAGCTGACGCGCGACCAGGTCACGCAGGTGCTGCGCCTGTCGGCCCAGGACCTCGAGCGGCCGGGCTGGGACGCGGCGACGGGGTTCGGCGAGGTCTCTATCGGCGCGGCGCTGCAGCGCACGCCGCCGCCGAACGACCCGCTCGAGCCCAACGACGACATCGAGTGGATCGACGGGCGCGCCTTCGGCCGGGCGGACCCGCCGATCTTCCGCGGCCGGGCGGCCCGCACCCTCGCGGGGCAGGTCGACGCCTACGAGGATCCCAACGACGTCTACCGCATCACCGTGCCGGCCCACAGCCGTGTGCGGGTCGCCATCAAGCCGCGCTTCGGCGATCCGGACCTCGCGGTCTACACCCGCAGCGCGCGCGGCATCGCCGAGCGCAGCGCCCTGCTCGCGCGATCGCAGCGCGGAGCCGGCCGCAGCGACCGGCTGACCGTGCGCAACCGCGCGGGCGCGAGCCGGACCTACTACGTCCGCATCTACGTCCACGGCGGGAGCTCGCGGCTCGACAGCGCGTACGTGCTGCGCGTGCAGCGCCTGCGCTGACAGACGTCCCCGGACGGACGTTGCGGGGATCGGCTCGCTCGATCGTGTTTGCCCGCGCGCGCCGTGGGCACGTCTCCACGAGCGTGAGCGATGACGCCGCCCACCTCGTCCGCGCTCGACAGGCCCTGCGCAACGTTGCGGCCGTCGTGCCCCACACCGACGCCGACGGCCTGGCCGCCGGGGCGATCGCCCTGCGCGAGCGCGGCGAGGGCGCCGACGCCGCCGTGCTGCTCGAGCCGGGCACGTCGCCGTGGACGCCCGGCACGCCGCTGCCCGAGGGCCCGCTCGCCATCCTCGACTGGGGCGTGCGGGAGCTCGACCGCCCGGCGCTCGTCGTCGACCACCAGATGCCGGAGGCGGCCCCGCGCGAGGACCAGGTGTTCGTGAACGGCTACGGCGCCGTGCCCGAGGCGCCGACCGCCGTGCTGATGCGCCGGATCGTGACCGACGCGCCCGCGTGGCTGGCCGCAGTGGGCGCGGTCTCCGACCTGGGCGAGGACGGCTTCGAGCTGCCGGAGGCCGCTGAGGCGCGGCGTCGCGCGGTGCGGCGGCTGACGTCGCTGGTCAACGCGCCGCGGCGGGTGCCCGGCGGGCCGGTGCGCAGCGCGCTCGCGCTGTTGGTCGAGAGCGACGACCCGCGTGCCGCGCTCGACGACGAGCGCGTGCCCGAGCTCGAGGACGCCAAGCGCGAGTCCAAGGCGGAGCTCGACCGCGTCATCGGCACGCGGCCGGTGGCCGGCGACGCGGTGGCGGTGGTGCGCTTCTCGAGCCGCTGCCGGGTGCACCCGATGGTGGCGGAGACGTGGGCGCGCCGCCTCGCGCCGCTGGTGGTCATCGCCGCCAACGACGGCTACCTGCCGGGCCGCGTGAGCTTCGCCATGCGCGGCGGCGACGGGTCGCTGCTCGCCCTGCTGCGCGCGGCGCTGCCCGACGACGCGCGCGGCGAGGTGACGCTCGGCCACGACCGGGCGACGGGCGGCTCGCTCGCGCCCGACGACTTCGAGCGCCTGCTCGAGGCGCTCGGCGCGCCGCGCGACGGGCGGCGCGCTTCGTAGGAGTCCGTCAGGCCGTCGGGTCCGTGCGCGACCATGGGTCGCGTGCCCCTCACCCTCGTCACCGGTCCGGCGAACTCCGCCAAGGCGGCCGTCGTCCTCGACGGCGTCCGCGCGGCGGTGGAGCGCGACCCGCTGCTCGTGGTGCCGACGGCGGGCGACGCCGAGCGCTACCGGCGCGAGCTGGCCGCCGGCGGTGCGGTCTTCGGGCCGCGCGTCGTGCGGTTCGCCGGGCTCGTCGACGAGGCGGCGCGGCGCGCGGGGATCGAGGGGCGGGCGCTGGGCGAGGTCGCCCGCGCCCAG
>Ga0066709_100005202_pt1 | contig 10634 bp, 12 predicted proteins | sample GraSoiAngelo_158_FD_79665 | JGI IMG/M metagenome (GOLD analysis project Ga0066709, IMG submission 79665) | Grasslands soil microbial communities from the Angelo Coastal Reserve, California, USA - 14_1009_16_30cm | ecosystem: Environmental > Terrestrial > Soil > Grasslands | place: USA... | reverse complement strand
CGTGTCGGGAAAGGCTCGCGTGGTGTCTTCGGTGACATACATGACCGGAATGCCGCGATGGATGGCGTAGGTGACGGCCTCTTCTGTCCGGCGCATCAAGTCGTCCATGGTCCAGTTTTCGACGTATTGCCGGATCATGCTCGAGCCCAAGAACGTTGCAGCATCAATGACGACGCCCGTTTTCATCGCGATGTCGAGAATCGGCTCGATATCCTGAATCGTCGTCCGGGCAGCGCAGTTCGGACGAATCTTCAGACGGCTCCGAGCAATTTCCTTCGCAAGCGCCAGACAATCCGCGTAGGCGTGAAGACCGGCGCCAGGCAGCCCGATGTCGAGCATCTGGATTCCAAGATCCTCCATAAGGTGCATGAGGTGGATTTTGTCGTCAATGGAAGGATCGGAAACGGTCGGCGACTGCAGTCCGTCCCGTAAGGTTTCATCGTCGAGCAGAACCGGCTTCTTTGTGAGGGGCTCCGGTTCGCCAATCAAGTTCCAGTCATAGACCAGGTTTTGCCGCTCCGCCATTTAGTGTCTCCTTGCCTCACGCTCGCGTTTCTAGCCTCTCGCTAAAGCATATGGACTCTCTTCAACGTAAAGCGTCTTGCATTTTTGACACCGAAAAACATCATTACCCGGCCCGGCCGTCTTTTTGGCTTCCGGATCCAGGTCCGTAATTCGCTTCAGCTTCCCTCCGCAGTAGGGGTCCTTCGGGTTGTTCGTCGGTATGTTGCACACGGTCTGGCGTGGAGCTTTCGATCTCACGTGGTTCATTCTCCTTGGGTTACTCAAATAAGTTCAGGTGAGAATTTTGAATTCTCACCCGTCCAGGGCTGCCGCCCTTGGTATTCGGGCTTTCACTGGATCTTTCAGGATAATGCGCGGCCACTCGGAGCTTTATCCCCACTTGAGCTTTCCGCGCAGGACATCAAAATAGTTCTTTCCGGCCGGCGCTACCAATTGGACCAGGACATCGGATTTTTCGATCGTCAGCCGGTCGTCTATTTGCAGCGTGTGTCCCACCTGACCGTCCACCGTGACGTAGACCTCGTCTTGCGAAGAGTGCAGTCTGACGTCGATCTGGGCGCCGGCAGGCAGCACAATAGGCCGGTTCGTCAGTGTGTGGGAGCAGATTGGCGTTACCACCATCGCACCCATGATGGGAAAAATGATAGGTCCGCCGGCCGAAAGGTTGTAGGCCGTCGAGCCGGTGGGAGTAGCCACAATCAAGCCATCCGCACGGAAACGCGACACGTACTGTCCATCAACACGAGCCTCGAGTACGACCATTCTGGAGAGGGTGCCCTTATTGATGACGACATCGTTTAGGGCGCGATACGAGGCGAGCCGTTTACCGGCTCGTAAGATAGCGATGTCGATCATCATTCGAAGCTCGGTAATGAAGTGTCCTTCGACCACCCGTTCCAGCGCCGGGTACATTTCCTCCAACGTCACGTCTGTTAGAAAACCAAGTCCTCCGTGATTGATCGCAAGAATCGGAACTTGCCGGTCTCCAAGTAGGCGCACTGCAGCGAGCAGCGTGCCATCACCGCCGACGACGACGGCCAGGTCCGCATTCAAGGCCGCTCCCGGCTCGAGCGAGGCTTGAATGTTTTTGTTCTTGAACCACGCGATCAGTTCGCCAGCAACTTGGGCGACATTCTCCTGCCTTGGCTTTGTGACGACGACGACGTTTTCGAGATTCATGTTTTCTTGAAGAGAACGAAAAACTCGCGATTTCCCTCTCGCCCTGTAATCCGGGATTCCTGCGATCCCATAAATTCCAGACCCGCATTGCGTCCAGCCTCCGTGACCTTATCGATGGCCGCATGCTGAAGCTTTGGATCCCGAACAATGCCCCCCTTTCCGACGTCATGCCGTCCTACTTCAAATTGGGGCTTCACCAGGGCCAAGCATTTTCCGCCGCGCTTCAAGACCAGAGGAATTCGCGGAAGCAGGAGTGTAAGCGAGATGAACGATGCGTCGACGGTAACCAGATCGATCGGCTCATGGATGTGAGCCGGTTCAAGGTATCGGGCATTCAACTCCATGGCTCGAACCCTGGAGTCGCCGCGAATTTTCCAATCGAGTTGCTTCACGTCCACATCCAGCGCATACACACGCTCGGCACCGTGCAGGAGAAGAAAATGAGTAAAACCTCCGGTAGATGATCCAATATCCAGGCAAACGTTGCCTTGAACGTGAAGACCAAAGTCTTCAACGGCGCCCTGGAGCTTGATGCCGCCCCGGCTCACGTAGGGATGCGGCGCTTTTTTGAGCTGGATATCGGCGCCTTCGTCGACCGGCAATCCTGCCTTCCTTGCGGGCTCATCGTCAACCAGAACGTTGCCGGCCATGATTAGCGCCTGTGCCTTCTCCCGGCTGTCGGCCAGGCCGCGCTCCACCAGCAATCTATCGATGCGTTTCTTCATTCTTCATGAACTGTAGGGCGGTGACCGCCGGAACGCGGGCTAAAGCCCGCGACTACGAGGTTAGCAAAAACGTTTTGGGCATGCTTGTAGTCGCGGGCTTTAGCCCGCGTTTCAATGGGTCCGGTTCTCCAGATAATCGCAAAAATCCGCCAGCAGCCTTGCGCGCTCACCCAACGGTCCGATGACTCGTCTGGCATCCTCCATTAAATGATGCGCGATCGCACGAGACTTTTCCAGGCCGTGCAGCGCGGGATAGGTGGCTTTCTCTTGATCACGGTCTTTTCCGCCAACCGCATCAAGAATGTCGTCGATCACCTGAAACGCCAGGCCGATTCGATCACAGAAACCGGCTATCCTTTCAAGATCGGATGTCGAAGCCCCCCCCAGATAGGCGCCAACCCACACCGAAGCGCCTATCAGGGCGCCGGTTTTCGATCGATGAATGTTTTGCAACTGATCGGCCGAAACCGGCTTGCCCTCAGCCTCGAGGTCCATCACCTGGCCCGCGATCATCCCCCCGCACGTTCCCGCAGCGCGGCCCAGCACCGATATGACGCGCAAGATGCGATCCGCCGGAAAATCGTTACAGCGCGACAACTCTTCGAAGGCCAGCGTCAGAAGCGCATCCCCTGCCAGTATCGCAATGGCTTCGCCGAATTGTTTGTGGCAGGATGCTTTGCCACGCCGCAGATCATCGTTATCCATCGCGGGGAGATCATCGTGGATCAGGGAATAGGAATGAACCAGCTCAACAGCCGATGCGACCGGCAGAATCGGCTTCCAGTCGTCCTGGTATGCCGTAAACGCCGCAACGCACAGGCCCGGCCGGATTCGCTTGCCGGCCCCGAGCGTGCTGTATCGCATCGCACTATGGATTTCGGCCGGAGGCGTGGATTCGGAAGGAAGCTGGCCTTCAAGAGTGGCTTCAATGGCCGGACGCACGCGGTCGAAAAACGCGGTCAGTTCATTGTTCATTTTCGGCTTCGAAAGGAACCGCGCGCGGCTGCCCCGAACTATTCTTCAACAAGATCTCGACTCGCCGTTCGGCCTGCTCCAACGTCGTCTGGCAAAAACGCGACAGTTTGATGCCTTCCTCGAACAACTCCAGGGCTGAATCCAGCGACAGTTCCCCGTTTTCCAGCTTCTTTACAATTTCCTCAAGTCTTTTTAGCGCGGCTTCGAAGTCCGGAGCGTCAGACATGATGAGGATTGTAGTTGACCTCGTAATATAATTTAAAGGTCATTAATGCATTAGAATGAACACACGAATAAAAGTGGTTACTCTCTCGGTCCTGCTGCTTCTGGCAGGCTGCTCTCCACAACGCGAACCAATTCTGGATGTGGCGACTGTCGTGGCGAAGAACGCATCGGTTCGCTTGAAGAACAGTTCCACATCGCGAACCCTTCGGACTCTCGATACCGGCGATCACGTCGACGTGCTGGAACGCCAAGATAACTGGTATCGCATCCGGTATGGCGATGAAGTCGAGGGATGGATGGAAGAAAGCACCGTCCTGACCAATGCTACCAAGAAGCGGACACAGGAATTGGTCCTGGCCTCCCAGAATCAGTCCCCGCAGAACACCGCCACGCTCCGCGACGACGCGAATTTGAGAATCGAGCCCGGACGATCGACTGCCATCATTCGCAGGCTCGATCGCGGCACGATGGTGGAAGTACTGGAACGGGTCACGACGCCCCGCCCCAACTCCGACTCGGCTTACGACGCGTGGATTAAAGTACGGTCTTCTCCGACAGAGGTGGGGTGGGTGTTTGGCGGACTTGTCGATTTCGTTATTCCCGCCGATATCGCGCAGTATAGCGAGGGCTATACCTATGCCGCTGTCAAGACGATCAACCGCGTACAGGATCCCTTCGCCGGCCAAATCAGTTGGTACGTCGTTGGAGAGCGTAAGCCCGGCGTAGACCCCCAGGTGGACTTTAGCGGCATCCGGGTCTTCACGTGGAATCTGAAGAAACATCGCTACGAAACTGCTTACCGCTCCAAAAAAGAACTACGGGGCGTGTACCCGCTTGAAATCGGACAGGAAGGCGTGAATCCCACCTTTCGCGTTTACGAACTGGGGGAGAATGGCGTCCAGAAGGTCGCTCATGATTTCGTCATGTACGGCGTGATCGTCAGGGCGAAGAAAGATTCCTGACCCTCACCCGCCGCTTCGCGGCACCCTCTCCCAGAGGGAGAGGGACATCCTGCAGACGTGTCCTTCTCCCTCGGGGAGAAGGTGGCGCGAAGCGCCGGATGAGGGCTTTAGTTGCGGCCTTGCCGCGCTGTGTCTCTATGTTCCCCAAATCCTGAAGCTATGAGCTTGAACGAATCGATTTCTCTCGAACTGGAACGTTTGGAGGAAACGAGGACCTTTAAAACGGAAACCCTCATTGAATCCGAACAGGGCGCCGTCGTCCGCGTCGGTGGAAGAGAGGCGATCATGCTGGCTTCGAACAATTATCTCGGCCTCGCATCCCACCCTCGAATCAAGGAAGCTGCCATTCGTGGTATCCGTGAATATGGTCACGGAGTCTCCTCCGTCCGCTTCCTGTGCGGAACCCTGACGGTTCACCGCCGGCTCGAAGAAAAAATCGCCGAATTTCTGGGCACGGAAGACTCGATTTTGTATTCCTCCTGTTTCGCGGCCAATGAAGGCTTCTTCGCCTCAATCGTGAACGAAAAGCTCGGATCGGAGCTTTACCGCGATGTGATTTACAGCGACCGCCTCAATCACGCGAGCATCATCGATGGCACGCGCCTGTGCCGTGCGGAGGTCGTGCATCGAAAGGTTTATGAGCACACCGATGTGAACGACCTTCGGAGGATGCTCGAGGAGGACGGCGCGTCCGGGTACCGCTTCGGCTTCATCGCTACGGATGGCGTCTTCAGCATGGAAGGCGATCTTGCACCCTTGCCGGCCCTGATTGAGACGGCCGCCGAATATGACCACCTTCTCTTCGTGGACGATTCTCATGCCCTGGGCGTTGCCGGCCGCACAGGCCGAGGCACTCCCGAGCAACTTGGGGTTCACGGAAAAGTGGATGTGCTAAGCGGCACGCTCGGTAAAGCCATGGGTGGAGCGGCAGGCGGCTACATTGCAAGCCGGAAGGACCTCATTACATTCCTGCGGCAAAAGTCACGCCCATACACTTTTTCGAATTCATTGCCCCCCTCCATCGTTGTCGCGGCGATCGAGGCTTTCACGATGCTGGATGAAGACCGGAGCCTCGTCGAGCGTCTTCACGCCAATACTGCTTATTTCCGAAAACACATCCGCCAACTGGGCTTCCGGATTCTGGAAGGCGATCATCCGATCGTGCCCATCATGTTGGGAGAAGCATCCATGGCCATGGAGATGAGCAACTCCCTGCTCGAAGAAGGTGTCTACATCAAAGGACTGTGGTACCCCGTTGTACCGAAAGGCGAGGCTCGCCTGCGCGCGCAGGTCTCTGCCGCCCTCGACCAAGCGGCGATGAATCGCGCGTTGTCCGCGTTTGAAAAAGTTGGTAGGCGACTGGGGGCGATTTAGGCTCCCTCACCTCACCCTTTCCGAATTTGTTTCTCCAACGATTCCACTTTACTGGCAAGTAAGCGATCGGTCCCGGGAATGCTTCGGATCCGTTCCAGCGTCTGGATGGCCTCGTTTTTTCGATTGTGGGCAAACTGCAAACCGGCCTTCTCCAGCAGCGCGTACTTGGCCATCATTGCAGAGCGTTGGATCTGTTTTTCAAACATGCGCTCGAAGTACTCTGCTCCCTCGAGATTCTTGCGCTGCTGCCGAAACCAGTCGGCCGCCCAAACGTAGAGGACGAAGTTGTCCGGATAATCGGCGACAAGTTTTTCCAGTACCGGAAACGCCACCGCGTATTGCTTATCTTCGAGCATCGCCGTGTAATGCACGATGCGCCCTTCGGTTCGCGAATACCTGGCTTTTTCCATAGCCGTGTGGAGTTGTTCAAGACCCAAATCCCTGTTGCCTCGCGCCCCGATCAGAAAAGCAAACGGTTTGATCACGGAAGGCAATGAACCCGTAAAAAAGTTGAATGCGCCCAGGCCGACATAGATGTCGTAATAATCTCGGTCGAGTTCGTAAACTTGCTCGGCATACTTGTGGGCGCGCAGACCTGCCCGGAGTGCGCTGAAATAAGCGCCCTTTTGGGTGACCTGGAATCGAGCGTAGCTGCCGTGCGCCGACGCGAGATAGGCGAGAAGCTCTACTTTTGGATATTTCGCGGCCTTGATCGCACTCTCCGCCTTCTGAACGGCCAAGTCCTGAGCGCGGTAATAGGCGCTTTCGATTGTTTCGTTGTGCGGATCCGTCTGAGCTTCCCACCAATAGGTCTCCGCTCTTATCAAATAACCGGCAGGATGGTCGGGAAACCTCTCCTGCAGCTTGCTGGCGGCCTCCCGCGCTTGATTCAGGTGCAGGCCATAGGTGGCTTCCATGGCTTGCCGAATCAAGCTGTCCGCTGCGGGATCGCTGTACAGCGGCCCGTCTGCCGCCAGGACTAGACTCAGAATCAGCGCGACCATGTCTTGTTCATACCGTCCGAGGACAAAAAAAATCCCCGCGGCTTCCGCCGCGGGGGAAGGTGGGATGGTGGAGGAAATCTACATACACTAACTATTGACACTTGGAACAGCAAAAAAGTTACATCAATTTAGAAAATTTTTCCAATAATAAAAAAATTTTTTCCAATAAATTGTAGCGGCGGTTTTAGACCTCCTCCGCCGCTACGGAAAAGGGTGTTTTTTTACGGTTTAAACTTGTAGGTCTTGTCCGGTAGCTGCTCGCGATGCAAGTCGTGACACCCCTTGCAGCTCTTCTGGAGAGCTCCGGCGGGTTCTGCTGCAGCGTCGAGATTGCCGGCCTTTGCTGCCTTCATAATGTCACCAGCCAAGGCAACGTTTGCTTTAGCCGCTTTGGCCGCGTCGCCCACTTTGTTGGCTTTGAAGATGCCCGCCGCTTGCGTGAAGTTGTTTTGGAGCTTTTCGGCATCGGTCGCGACAGCCTCTGCAGACTTCGCATCCAAATTCCGTCTGAGGCTCTGCATTGTGGCGGCGTTGTCCTTCATGATCGGGGACAGTTGCTGCTCTATCGATTGCGCCAGAAGAGTGAGCGCAAACGCGACCAGCATGCAGATCCCGATCACCACTGAGACTTTGCGCATTTTCATCCTCCTTAGTCACTGATACAGGGTGGTCAAAAAACTTCGCCGGATAGTATATGGAAACGAGAACACAGTCAATGCCTATGCTTGCCTTAACTGCTTGAAAATTTTTGTTAATGCGGGAACGACTTTGAACAAATCGTCGACGATGCCGTAGTGCGCCACTTTGAAAATAGGAGCCTCGGAATCTTTATTAATGGCCACGATACATCGCGAGGTCTGCATTCCGACCAGATGCTGGATCGCACCGGAAATGCCGACCGCGATATATAAACGCGGCGATACCGTCTGCCCGGAGCTGCCAATCTGGTACTCTCGCGGCAGCCATTCTGCATCCACCACAGGCCGCGACGCCCCAACCGAACCACCAATCGCTTCAGCCAGTTCAAAGATTAATTTGAAGTTTTCCTTCAGCTTCAGTCCACGGCCGCCCGAAACGATGATCGGGGCGGAACTCAGATCCATCTGCCCTCTTGGCGCTTCGACCCGGCTCAAGACTTTGCGCTTTGGAGCCTCGGTAAGTTCGACTGGAAACATTGCCACTTCCGCGTTGCCGCTCTCGACTTCATCTGAAGGAAACGCGCCAGGCGAAGCGGTGGCGAGATATGGCGGTTCGCCACGAACAGAAGTTTTCATGTTCATCTTGGCGTTGAAGATCTGACGGGTTAGGATGAGACGGTCGCCCTGCTTCTCATATTCAACACAGCCGGCAATGAGAGGCCGGCGCAACCGGACGGCCAGCCGGGGGGCGAAGTCCATTCCCTGTGTCGTGTGGCCCATAAGAACCAGAAACGGCTTGTCTCTACTCAAGATCGATTGGAGAACGTGAACGTAAGAATCGGGATTGTACTCGGCTAAATCGGCATGCTCGGCCTGAAGGATTCGATCAATTTTATCGCTCTTGAGTTCGGCGGCAAGGCCGGCCGTGTTGGAACCCAACAGGACTGCGGTTAGAGGCTGGCCAAAATCGCGGGCCACACGCTGGCCAAAGACCAGCAGCTCGGAGGTGATCGGTCTGAGCTTGTTGTCTTTGTGTTCGGCTATGACAAAGATCATTAGATTACCTTTGCTTCTTTTCTCAACTTTTCAACCAGATTCGCAGCCGCTTCTTCCGGGGTTCCGCTGATGATTTCCACGCGGCTTTTCCTTTCGGGGAAAAGAACCTCTGTCACGTCGTAGGTCGCGCCCGCTCGTCCTATGGCATTGTCGGGTAATTCGAGATCGGCGGCAGACCATGCTTTGAATTCCTTCTTCTTAGCAGCCATGATGCCCTTGAGCGAAGCATACCGGGGGTGATTGATTCCGAATTGAATGGTAAGCACCGCGGGCAGCGTCAGTTCGACGGTCTCGTTAATTCCGCCTTCAAGCTCCCGCTGCGCGCGTAACGATTTGTTGTCCGGTTGGACTTCTACACCAACAACGACCGTAGCATGCGCCCAGCCGAGGAATTCGGCCATCATCGTTCCCGTCATTCCGGTCCCCAGACCGTCGGACTGAACCCCCGCGGGCACGAGGTCGGCGCTGCCGTCCTTCTGTAGCGCTCTGGCCAGCGCGGCAGCCGCTGCGAATTCATCCGAACCCTTGAATTTCGGATCGAGCAAATGAATGGCTCGATCGGCCCCCATCGCCAGGCCGGAGCGTAATACCCGCGCCACTTCTTCGCCACCTAAGGAAAGGACGACGACTTCGCCGCCGTGTTTCTCCTTCAATCGGAGCGCTTCCTCCAGCGCATAATTATCCGCCTCGCTTGCAACGAAGGTAAGTTCCTGGTCTTTAATCCAGGTTTTCGCCTCATTGATGATGAGTCGAGACGCCGGATCCGGCACGGGCTTAATGCAGCTAATGACTTTCACGCGAGGCTCCCGTAAGATTAAAAGAGATTAAAAGAAAATCGATTCTATAACATCCTGTACCCATGGACCATCCAGGGTGCGAAACCGGCACGGCGCCAGATTCCGGCGGAGTCATCGTTCCATGCATCATAGACCGTCTCCACCGCAACAGCATGACGGTCCCGCATGGTCTGGAGTGCTCGTTCAACCAGTCGAATACCGATTCTCCGCCGACGGAACTCCAGGTTGACGTAAACTGAATCAATGACTCCTAGTTTGCGCGGCTCGATCACAGGCGGAGCAGACTCCCAGTCACCGACGCGCCCTATAAGGAAGCCCGCCGTCTTGCGATTCGACTCGGCGATGAAACCGAACGCACCTGGGTCTTTGAACCGATATGCCAGCCATTCCGTCATGGCAACCTCACAGTCCGGCTTGAGGCGCATATCTGAACGGGTTGCTTGCCGGCAGAACTCCAGCCAGGCCTTCTGGATGCCTGCCAGATCGCCGCGCTGCCACTCCCGAATGTTAATTTCCATTGCCATTGCTGCACGATATGAGTATAAAGGCCCAACTTCGGTTGTACGGCTCTGTGCTGCGCTTAGAGCTTGTGTAACAAAATGATGAGCCTGCCCAAAACATCAGCCAGAATATCGTCAAATCGCCCGGCGATATTGGGCAGGCCTTGGATATACAGCTAAAATTAGGTCCTTTCAACCATATGGTCAACGCATCGAGAGAGAAGAGCATCTACACAACCCACGAGGTCAGCCGTCTGCTTCAGGTCAACCCGCGCTCCGTCATCAATTGGATTGAACAAAACCTTCTCACCTCGTATCGAACACCAGGCGGTCACCGGCGCATCCGGCGCGAAGACCTTCTCGCATTTGTGCGGAAACATCAAATCCCCACTCCTGCATTGTTGGTCGATGGAAAATTCAGCGTCCTTATCGTCGAAGACGACCCGGAAGTCGCCGATCTGATGAAGAAATTCTTCGAGCGCCAGGGCGGTTATGAAATCTTTTCCGCCTCGGACGGAATTAGCGCCTTGATCGAGGTCGGACGCGCAAAACCGGATCTTTTGGTTCTGGATGTCATGATTCCCGGAGTCGATGGAATTGAAGTCTGCCGGCGCATCAAAACCGATGCCATGAGCAAAACCATCATTATCGCCATCAGCGGCCAACCCGACACT
>Ga0066709_100005201_pt1 | contig 10634 bp, 8 predicted proteins | sample GraSoiAngelo_158_FD_79665 | JGI IMG/M metagenome (GOLD analysis project Ga0066709, IMG submission 79665) | Grasslands soil microbial communities from the Angelo Coastal Reserve, California, USA - 14_1009_16_30cm | ecosystem: Environmental > Terrestrial > Soil > Grasslands | place: USA... | reverse complement strand
CCAGCCAAGATGTTCGTCGATCTCGATGCCCATCGTCTTCTTTCCCTCGATGCGATAGGGCTCGCGCAACGTCGAGACGTCGAAATAGCCGCTCTCGGCCGCGAAGGCGCGCGCCTGCGTCCCCGCATCCCCGATGTGTCCCTGCACGAGCTGCAATTCCGCGCCGAAGACGCAGATCGTGTCGAGGATGGGACGCGGCGTGGCCGCCGGTGCGTAGACTCGCACCGGCAGTCGGGCGGCGGCCCCATAGGCGGCGAGTGCGGCCCCCGCATTCCCGGCCGTCGGTACGACGAACCCCGGCACACCGAGCGCACGCGCTCGCGTAACCGCCGTGCTCATTCCACGCGCCTTGAACGACCCCGTGGGATTGAGGCCTTCGTCCTTGATCCAGAGACGCCGCACACCGAGTTCCTTGGCGAGCTGCGGCGCGTCGTGCATCGGCGTGAGGCCCTCGCCTAACGAGACAGGCTGTTCGCCGTCCGCCAGCGGCATCACCTTCGCGTATCGCCACATGTCCCACCGCTGCGTCACGGCTGTGCGCGGCGGTGGCGTCGAGTCGAAGCGCACCAGATATGGCTGCCCGCACTCCGGACACACCGTCGCGCGCGCGCCGGCTGCCTCCTGATGGCCGCACGCCGAACACTCCAGGTGCCAGCTGCTCACGATTCGTTCTGGTTGGGGTCGGACGTCGATACCGTCGTTAGGTCTTCGAGTGGCTGACCAGCTTCCCCTGGGCGTGCCGCGACCTCTTGAGGATGCAGCGCCGCTTGAATCTTCGCCGCAGATCTTGAACTGAAACCCGGAAGTGCCGCGATCGCCTCCAGCGGCGCGCGACGCACACCCTCCAGACTTCCAAATGCCTCGAGCAGCTGGCGTCGTTTGCGCTCGCCGACGCCGGGGATGCGCAGCAACTCCGACGTCACGGTACGCATCGTCCGGCGCTTGCGTTGAAATGTGATCGCGAATCGGTGCGCTTCGTCGCGTGACTGCTGCAGCACCCGCAACGCCGGCGATCGGCGTGGCAATCGCAACGAGTCGCTCCGACCGACCATGAAGATCTCCTCGTCGCGTTTGGCAAGGCTGATGAGCGGCAGCGTGCCGAGGCCCAACGCGTCGAGCGCGGCATGAGCAGCGTTCAGTTGTCCCTTGCCACCGTCGATCACCACGAGGTCGGGTATGGTCTTGCCTTCGTCGATTCGTCTCCGGAAATCGCGCGTCACCACCTCACCCATCGACGCAAAGTCATTGATGTCTTCCACGTCGCGCACTTTGAACTTTCGGTACTCCGCCCGATACGGCCGACCGTTCTGAAACCATACCGCGGACGCAACGGTATCCGTGCCCTGCGCGTGCGAGATGTCGAAGCACACGATCGCACGGGGCACACGCTGCAGCCCGAGCTGTCGCTGCAGCTCGTAAATCGGATCACCGGCGCGCTCGTCCGTTTCCTCACCCGTGAGACGTGCCTCCTCGAGAAGGTGCCGCGCATTCTGCGTCGCCAGATCGACCAGCTCACGGCGCGGCCCGCGCTGCGGCGCGTGAATCTTGGCGCCGTCGAGTGATTCCTCGACGATCTCTCGCTCTTCCAGCTCGAGCGGCACGAGTAGTTCACGCGCGCGCTCCTCAGCAACGCGATATGGGCCGGCTAAGAACGCCTGCAGCACAGCGGCGTCGGATTCGTCGTCGATGTTCTCGAAGAACTGGTGATCGCGCGCGAGCAGCTTGCCGGCGCGGATGCGCATCCAGGTGACGCACGCTTCCGCACCGTCGCGTGCGTAGCCGATGACATCGCGATCGCCGCCCTCGACCTCGAGCACGACCGTCGGCTCTTCCATTCGCTCCAAGTGCTGTAGGACGTCTCGCAATTCGCCCGCTCGCTCGAAGTCGAGCGAGTCCGCGGCGACCTGAATCCGCTCCTTGACGCGGCGCATGACCTCGTCCGCCCGACCATCCAGAAAGAGGATCACCTCGTCGATCATCGTCCGATACTCGGCCTCGGACTGCAGAAGGACGCACGGTGCCTTGCAGCGACCAATGTGATAGTCGAGACAGGGCCGTTCGGGCGCTACACGCGGCAGATCGTACGTACATGAGCGAACGGTAAAGATGCGTTTGACTACATTGAGTGCTCGACGCATGGCGCCCACGTCCGTGTACGGACCGAAATATCGCGAGCCATCATTCACCAGCTGCCGCGTCACGTAGACGCGCGGAAACGGCTCGGTGATTGTCACTTTGATGTACGGATACGACTTGTCGTCCCGCAGCGCGACGTTGTACTTCGGCCGGTATTCCTTGATCAGATTCGCTTCGAGAATGAGCGCGTGCGCCTCGCTCGGCACGACGATCGTGTCGAGACCGGCGGCCTGTTGCATGAGCGCGACCGTCCTCACGCTCGTGAGTTGATCGAGAGCCACGTAGCTTCGCACGCGCGACCGTAGCCGCTTCGCCTTACCGACGTACAACACCGTGCCGTCGGCGTCACGCCAGAGGTAAACTCCAGGCGACTCCGGCAGATGAGGAATCTTCTCGAGAATGGAATCCGCTACGGCTGCCATGCCTCGAATTATACCCGGCGCGCCCTCTCTCGACTCCTGCTCTCCGCTATTGGCGACGCGATACGCGAGCGAGCAACGCGCGCGACTCCGGAATGCGCAACGCGAGCGTGAGCCCGCCGTAAACGAGCGCGAACGCACCTAACACGACTAGCGCGAATACAAATCGGTGAGTGGCCGGCAGCTCGCGCCGAATGAGAAACGCGACGGCAGCCGCGGCGGCCGCAGAGAGCCAGAGCAAGCCGACGTACTGTCGCGGCAGCCCCGTGTCGCCGATCCGGCGGTTGAGTCGCGAGCGCAACAACAGGAACTCGATCCAACCCGCGATGCCCGCTGAGGCCGTAAGTCCCGCTGCTCCCCAGCGCGAATCGATGCCGAGCATCCCCGGTAGCGGTATCGCGAACAGGTACCCCAGCGCCGTGGTCAGCACCACTCGCACGATCGCAAATCGGAGCGGAGTGCGGGTGTCGTGCAGGGCGTAGTACGTGGACGAGTACAGGCGTCCAAGCGTGCTCGCCAACAAGCCCACGGCAGAGCCGGCGAGAATACCCCATGTGAAAATCGTGTCGGGTTCGGTGAATCGACCACTCTGAAATAGAGCTCGCGCGATCACGTCGCCGAGTACGAGAAAGGCCGCCCCCGATGGAATCACGAAGAACGCGATCCGCCGCAATCCTGCATTCAATCGCACGCGCAACATGGTGGCAACTTCCGGCTCGTCGCCGAGGACGCTCGACATCTCCGGCAACTCCGCCGCCGATATGGCCATGCCGAACAGACTCACTGGTAGCGTGTAGATCGTCGTCGCGTAACCAAGCAGCGCGACCATGCCTTGTGGAAGCAGGCTTGCCAGCAACTGGTCGATGTACGTGCTCACCTGGACAACGCCACGGCTGAAGAATACCGGTGTGAAGTTTGTCAGGATGCGCCGGACGTTCGCACGCGAATAGTCCGGCGACAGCCGAAGACCAGGGCCCAGATGCAGTACCGTCGGCAACTGAAGCAGAAACGGAAGCCCCGCACCCGCCACTGACGCCCAGGCTAGCGTTACGGCGAGCGTAATCCGATCTTGACGGCCGCCGAAGCCGACCAACGCGCCGATCATGGCCACGTTCCATAGAGCGGGCGCCACATAGGAAAGGAAAAAGCGACGATGGCTGTTCAGCACCCCGAGACACCACGACGCGAGCACGAAGATCCCCGCGCCGGGGAAAAGCACCCGCGTCAGCGCTATCGTTAGGTCTCGCTTTTCGCCTGTGAAACCCGGAGCGATGAGCGGAATGAGATACGGCGTTATGAGCACGCCCAGAAGTACGAGCACCGCCGTCACGAACGCGAGGATCGCCGCCACTGCGCCCGCGACGCGGCCAGCCTCCTCGCGCTCGTTGCGCGCGAGCAGATTCGAGTAGACGGGGATGAACGAAGCGGAGAGTGCCCCTTCCCCGAAGAGATTCTGCAGCAAATTAGGAATCTTGAATGCCGCCATGAACGCGTCGGCGGCGATCCCGCTTGTGGCGCCGAGGTACCGCGCCATGAGCGATTGTCTCACGACGCCGAGCAAGCGCGACGCGAGTATCCCAGCAGCAACCAGTGCCGCGGCCCGTCCGGTGCCACGCTGAGGCGGCTGGGCGCGAGATTCCGGCCTACTCACGGCCGTTGACGTCACACGCGTTCGGCGACCGGCGTGGCCGTCGCGGACACCGTTGCTCCGACTTGGGCCGTGGCGTGACCTTCGGCCTCACGCCGCATGAGATCCAATAGCGACTTGCCATAGCGCGCAAGAAACGGAACAAAATTGAGTACTCTCTCCTGGCGCTTGCCGCCGGGGTATAGGGCGGCGGCCGCCGTGCCCACGTCACGCATCAATTTCGTCTCGCGACGCTTCATCGCCGCAAGGTAGCGCCGCTCCGTTCGCTCGACGCGATGGAGGAGCGATCGCCTCAATCCTTGCAGAGACGCCGGCGGAATGAGTTCGTCACCGTCGGAGACTTCTAGCGCTGCGACGTCCGACTCCAAGTCATGCCGCAGCCGGCGCAAGGAGTCGCTTACTTCCTCCGGCACCGACTCGCGAGCGAGCCGCGTTTCGATCTTGTGTGGATCGCGTAGGTCGTCCGGGGACGCGCCGAGCTGGTTCAGCAATCGCTCGATGCGCGGCTCCAGGATCGTCACCGACCAACGCGGCATCGCCAGCGGTGTCGGAAGATCCAGCGCCGCCGCCACGGCCCCGACCTGGGCGAAATAGGCGAGCTCCGCCGGGCCGGCGACGTATGCCGCGCTCGGCATGATGAAACGCTCAACAACCGGGCGCAGCAGCACATTGGCGGATAAGACGTCCGCTGGCCGGCGTGCTGCCGTCGTCGGCGCCTCTCGCACGGGTACGCGACGCTTCTCCTGTCCTGCCCCGCCCGCAAAGACCAGCGATAGCTCGGGCACGTGGTCCACTTGCGGCGCATATCCCGCGGCGCGAATCGCGTCGAATCGCTGCCGCAGAGCGCGCTCCACCTGAGCCGCCGACTCCAGTGCTCGAAGCAGCACGGGTTCCGCGGCATTGCGCACGCCAGGATGAGAGGCGTCGAGCACGGCGATGCCTAACGGCGCCAACAGGCCCCGCAGGTGTGTGACGTAAGCCGCGCCCAGGGTGGCGGTCGATCTGTAGCACTCACGCACGAGATCCAGCGCCTGTGGCTCAATCGTCGATCCACAGGCCTCTCCCAATTCGTCGACGAGCTGCTCGACGTTGGGCATCGGCAGGTCGTTCATCGCCACACCGCCTTGGGAAGGAGACGCCAATCGCAACGTACGCACCCCTCCGACGACAGCGATGCTCGCGCTGCTCGCCTCCTCGAAATCGGCATCATCCGTCGCCGCCCAGAATACCGGGACGGTCGAGATTCCCGTCTCGCGCTGCAGCACGTCGGCAAGCGCGAGGGCGCCGAGAGCTTTAACGAGCGTGTAAAGCGGCCCTCCGAAAAGTGCTGCCTGTTGTCCGGTGCTGATGACGACGCCGCGCGTTTCTACCACGCGATCGAGGCGTTCCTTCGCCGCGCCGGTTGGGCCGAGCGCTGGGGCAAGGTCGGCCAGCCACGCACCCGTGTCATGAGGTTGGCTGACGCGCTGCAAGTAGGCTCGCCAGTCCCCGACGTTCCGCGGTCGCGAAACGTACCACTGCGACAACTCCCCGCGCTGCGCCGCGCTCGAGAGAGGAGGCCCGCCGAGCGGTTCCGTGATGACGCGCGGCAGTGTCACGGCAACACCGTCACTTGTGGTAAGGCTCTCGCCGCACGATCGTGCCCGCGCGATAGAGCTGCTCCGCGAGAACAAGTCGAGCGATCTCGTGAGGCAGCGTCCACGGCGCCAGTGCGAGACGTGTCGACGTCACCCGTTGAGTCGACTCGCCAAGCCCGTGTGCGCCGCCGATGAGGAACGCGACATCCTTAGCCTCCTCTCGCCGTCTCTGCAGCCACTGCGCGAACGCTTCCGAGCTCATCGCGAGACCGCCCAGCTCGCAGGACACGACGTGCGCGGCGGCGGGCACGGCGCTCGCAAGGCGCTCGCTCTCTCGATCCCGCACCTGCTGCGCGGAAAGCGATCGACCCGACTCCTCACGCACTTCGCGAACCTCGAGCGGCCAGTAGCGCGTCGCTCGGGCCTCGTAGTCGCGAATCGCCGCCGCCAGTGCCGCGTCTCGCGGCTTGCCGACGACGGCGACGACGATGCGCACCTGCGTGCTACGCCACGCGTGTCTCGAATGCGCGCCTCAAGCGTAAATGCCGCGCAGTCGATGAACGGTCGCGACGCGACTGATCGAGAGCATGTACGCCGCCGTGCGCATGTTCACTTTGTGCTGCTTCGATAGCTGAAGCACGTCGTTGAAGCTTCGCGTCATGATCTCGGTGAGGCGATTGTTGACCGTCGCCTCGTCCCAGAAGTAGCCGCCGCGATCTTGCACCCACTCGAAGTACGAGACCGTTACACCACCGGCGTTGGCGAGAATGTCCGGGATGACAAAGATCCCCTTCTCGTCGAGCACCGAGTCAGCGCCCGCCGTCGTCGGTCCGTTGGCGCCCTCGCAGATCACGCGCGCGCGAACCTTCGATGCGTTCTTGCTCGTGATGACATTCTCGAGCGCGGCCGGCAGCAACACATCGACGTCGAGCGTTAACAAATCCTCATTGCTGAGTTGGTCGCCGCTGCGGAATCCTTCCAGGCCGCGATGTTGCTTCACGTGCGCCAACGCCTCGGAGAGATCGATGCCAGCCTTGTTGTAGTAGGCGCCGCTCTTGTCGCTGATCGCCACGATCTTGCAGCCTTCCTTCTGCAACAGCTGCGCGGCGATCGAGCCCACGTTTCCAAACCCCTGAATCGCGACCGTCGTGCCCTGCACCGGCATGCCCAGGTGCTTCAGCGCTTCCTTTGTGACGATCATGCAGCCGCGACCCGTTGCTTCGCGACGGCCGAGCGACCCACCCATCTCCACGGGCTTGCCGGTGACGACGGCCGTCACCGTGTGTCGCATGTGCATTGAGTACGTGTCCATCACCCACGCCATGACACGCTCATTAGTGTTCACGTCGGGCGCTGGCACGTCGGAGTCTGGACCGAGCGTGGCGATGATGCCGGCCGTATAGCGCCGGGTGAGCCGCTCCAGCTCGCCCGCGCTGAGCTTGAAGGGATCACAAACGACTCCGCCCTTCGAGCCGCCGAAGGGCAGATTCACGACTGCGCATTTCCATGTCATCCAGGCTGCTAGCGCCTTCACCTCTTCGAGCGTCACCTGCAGGTCGAATCGAATGCCGCCCTTTGCCGGTCCGCGCGAGGTGTTGTACAAGACGCGGTAGCCGGTAAAGACCTCGACTTCCCCGTTGTCCATCAGGGTCGGTACGGAGACCGTGATCTGCTTCTCGGGATGCCGCAGCACCTTGTACAGTCCCGGCTCGAGGTCGAGCAACTCGGCGGCCCGGTCAAAGCGGGACATCATCGCCTCGAACGGGTTCTCCTCATTGAGGAAGCGATCTTTGTCCGGGCGGACTATTCTATCGGTGGGAAGTCGAAGGTCGGTTGCCATGAGTGGATGGATTCTGGCGAGACAAAGCGGATGTGGCGTCGCAGAGGCCTATCGCTCGCGACGGCCGCGCGGTCGGGTGAGCTCATCAAGGATGTGTTCGACACCGCCGACTCCGCGCTCGACGCTAACGCGCTGAGAAACATACCATAACGTCGGCGCTTCGCGAGGCCATCGGTCGCCAAGCTTGACGGCATCTTTCAACGTGCAGACGGCGAGGCCGTCGGACGGTATGGACTTCGCGAACCGAACGATTTCTTCCGGCTCGAATCGATGATGATCGGGGTACACATCGGCCTCGACGTGGCCCCCGAGTGCTCGGAGCTGTTGCACGAAGGCCCGCGGATCGCCGATAGCGGTAATGACCCGAACCGCGCGTCCCGCGATGTCCGACAACGGCCGTTGCGTGGCGTCGTCGCCTACAGTGGACGCTCGTCGGAGGGACGCTGGCTCGAGTCGTACCGTTGAACGCGGAATTCGCGGCGCCGCGGCAGACAACGCGCTATTGACTGCATCGACATCGGCATCGGTCGCCGCTTTACGTGTCACCAGAATGATCGTTGCTCGACGCAGCGCGCCGAGGGGTTCACGCCACGGACCAGCCGGCAGCAACCGGGGCGACGGTGCCCACCGGTCGGCGCTGACGAGTACCAGATCGGCGGCACGCGAAACGCGCCGATGCTGGAAAGCGTCGTCCAGTACGGCGACCGTTGCCCCTTTGTCTCGAGCCATCACAATCCCGGCCACGCGATCCGGCGCAACAATGACTGGTACCGTTGGATTGAGACGCGCGTGGACGAGCGGCTCATCGTCGCCGTAGCCCCGCAGCACGATACCAGGGCGCTCTCCACGCTCTACGAGCTCGGTCGCGATCCACGCCGCGACCGGTGTCTTCCCTGTGCCGCCAACCGTGACGTTCCCGACGCTCAGCGTGGGCAGCACCGGATCGTGCGTCGCCAGCACGCCGGCGTCGTACAGGGCCTCGCGCACGCCCATCGAGACGCGGTACAATGCTCCTGACGGTGCGAGCGCTACCCGCGCCGCGCGAGCGAGAATGTCATCGCCGAACCATACTCGCTCCACCACGTCACGCATCAGCCAGCCGCTCCACGTCCAACATCAGGGACTGGAAGCGAGATGTCCTTGCCGCTGCAGCGCGCGGGCTCGTTGACTCGACCTGCATCGGATCCGAGTAGGCGATGCTCACGCGCGCGAACGGCTTTGGAATCAGGAACCTGTCCCAAGTCCGTAGCCGCCATGCTTTCCTGACCGAGACGCCGACCGCAATCACCGGCGCGCCCGCGCGCTGCGCCGCGATCAGCGCACCGGGCGCAAACGAACGCGCCGGTCCGCGCGGGCCGTCCGGCGTGATCGCGACGTCACGGCCTGCTTCCAGTTCGCGTGAGAGTCCCACGAGAGCCCGACTCGCCCCACGCGACGTCGAGCCGCGCACCGTCCGAAACCCTAACGATTCGGCGACCCGGGCGATCAGCTCGCCGTCGCGATGCTCACTGATGAGCACCGAGACTCCTTCGTCGCGATGTTGATAGAGCAGCGGCAGCATGTCGCCATGCCACAGTGCAAAGACGATCGGGTCCTTCGCGCGCCGTAGCGCGACGACACCCCCGTCGTTCACAACACGTATCCGCCAGCTGCGGCCGAGCGTTCGCACGAGCGGCACGCCAAGGCGCACCGTCCAGCGCAACTTGCGCTCGCGATCATGATCGGCCTGACCGGCGTGTGTTATCGCGCCCGGCGTTCCACCGACAGATCGCCTCAACTGGCCGCTCTGCGTGCGTCCGCTGTCGCGAGCTCGAGAGCCATCGCCGCCACGCGTCGCGCCGCTCCGGGCGTGCCGAGCGACTGCCGTACCCGCTCCAGCTCGACGACCATACGGGCTCGCCGCGCGCTCTGGCGATCGAGGAGCGGCTCGAGCGCGTCGGCCACCGCGTTCGGCGCGAGCGCAGCCTGCACGAATTCGGGTGCGACTTCCTTTCCGGCGACGACGTTGACGAGCCCGATGTGAGGGATCTTCACCAGGCGGCGCGCCGCGGCGTACGTCAGGGCGTTCGTGCGATAGGCGACGACGAGAGGACATCCCGCGACGGCAGCCTCGAGGGTCGTCGTCCCGCTCTTGCACATCGCGGCGTCAGCGGCGCGCAGCACCGTGAACGACGCGGACCTAACGATTGGGTACGGGCAGCCTCGCTCATCCAATTGCACGTGCGGTGCCGCGCTCACTACCACCCGCAAACCGGGAATGCGGCGCTCCAACTCTCGAGCGGTCGACACGAAGGCATCGAGATGCCGCGCGATCTCCTGCGCGCGGCTTCCTGGAAACAATGCCAGCATTGGTGCATCGTTAGGCACGCCGAGTTGCGCTCGCGAATCGCTTCGCGTCGGCAGGCGCTCGGCGCGGTCTAACAGCGGATGCCCAACGAAAGTCGCCGGCACGCCGTGGTCGCGCAGTAGCTTCTCCTCGAATGGCAGAATTACGGCCGCCCGAGTTACCGTCTGTGCGAGCTTCGCCAATCGTGCCGCGCCCCACGCCCAGACTTGCGGCGTGATGTAGTACAGGACCGGGACGCCGGCGGCGTACGCCTGCGCCGCGAGCTTCATGTTGAAGCCGGGATAGTCGATGAGCACAACGAGCGCCGTATTGCCACTGCGTATGCGACGCCCCAGCGCGCGGAGTAACGCCCAGTGTTTCGGAACGTGTCGCAGTACTTCGACAAAGCCCATCACCGCGAGCCGCTCGACATGCTCGATAAGGTGAACGCCGGCACCGCGCATCTCGTCGCCACCGATGCCCACCAGCTGAAAGGCTGCGTTGCGCGCGCGGAGTTCGTGCGCTACGCCCGCTGCATGAAGGTCGCCGGACGCTTCGCCGGCGACAAAGAGAATGTCACGCACCGGCGGCGACCTGCGTGCCCGCCGCGAGGGACGGGAGCGTCCGCTCGATCTCGGAAACGATCGTGAGAGCGACCGCTAGCGCCTCGCGACCGTCTTCACCGGTG
>Ga0066709_100005200_pt1 | contig 10634 bp, 10 predicted proteins | sample GraSoiAngelo_158_FD_79665 | JGI IMG/M metagenome (GOLD analysis project Ga0066709, IMG submission 79665) | Grasslands soil microbial communities from the Angelo Coastal Reserve, California, USA - 14_1009_16_30cm | ecosystem: Environmental > Terrestrial > Soil > Grasslands | place: USA... | reverse complement strand
GCGTCATTTCCTGATGACCGAGCCTTTGACTTGGCGGATGTTTATTCCGATCTGGTGTCGGAGAAACAAATGGCTGCCTATGAAGTGAAACAACGCTTCTATGAAATCGGCTCGCGCGAAGGCCTTGCGGAACTTGATTCCCTGCTCCGCGACAAACGAGCTACATTTTTCCCATGAGCTATTCGGAAAAACACCTGCTGGAGGCGGCCGAAATAGTCTCCAAACTCGACGCGGCACTTTGCGAAAAAGCTGTGGAATTACTGGCAACTGTGCGTGCGCGTGGCGGGCGGCTTTTTATCCTCGGAGTTGGAGGTAGCGCGGCGAATGCTTCGCATGCAGTCAACGATTTCCGAAAGATCGCGGGCATGGAATGCTACGCCCCAACCGATAATGTCTCAGAACTAACCGCCCGCACGAACGATGAGGGATGGGGTTCCGTTTTCGCCGAGTGGCTCAAGGGAAGCCACCTCAGCGAAAAAGACGCGCTGCTTATTCTGTCAGTGGGTGGAGGCAGTCTGGAAAAAAATGTGAGCCCAAACCTGGTAGCCGCGTTGCAATTGGCGAAGAAACGCGGCGCCGCACTTCTCGGAATCGTCGGTCGGGATGGAGGCTACACCGCGCGGATCGCAGATGTCGCAATTGTGATTCCGACCGTCAATCCGGTAAATGTCACCCCGCACTCCGAAGCGTTTCAAGCTGTCATATGGCATTTGTGGGTCTCTCATCCCGCGCTAAAGGTGGCAGAGACAAAATGGGAAAGCACGAAGTAGCGCGACGCGCCGTGTTTCTGGATCGCGATGGGGTGCTCAATCGGCCCGTCGTCCGCAACGGTCAGCCTCACCCTCCGTCTCGAGTCAAGGATTTCGAACTCTACGACGACGTTGCGGACGGATGCAGGCGACTTAAGACTGCGGAATTTCTCCTGGTCGTGATCAGTAACCAGCCCGACGTCGGCCGTGGCAGGCAAAGTCGCGAAGCCGTCGAGGCGATGCATGCAAAAATGCAATTGGCGCTTCCATCGCTTGATCGCATCGAGATTTGTTATCACGCGGGCGAGCGTTACGGCGAGTCGTGCGATTGCCGCAAGCCGCGGCCGGGCATGATCCTGCGAGCAGCAGCCGACCTGAAAATTGACCTTGGCACTAGTTATGTCATCGGCGATCGCTGGCGCGATATCGATTGTGCGCGCGCCGCAGGTTGTCGAGCAATTTTTATTGAACGCGGCTATCAGGAGAGCTTGCGCCAGGCGCCCGATTTCACGGTCGGGAACTTCGGCGATGCTGTGAACGTTCTTCTCCGCGACGCGTGTGCCTGATACTGTTGCGTCCATCCCTGAGTCTCGATTAGCTTCCAAAGAATGAGTCATCGCGTCTTAGATTTGCCTGTGAAAATTTTCGCTGACGGCGCAGATCTCCACGGCATCACCGAGCTTTATCGCAAGCCCTATATCCAGGGTCTGACCACCAATCCGACCTTGATGCGAAAGGTCGGTCTGACCGAATACGAAACCTTCGCCCGGGCGGTACTGAAAGAGGTCAAATCGAAACCGATCTCGTTTGAAGTTTTCTCAGATGATTTTCCCGAGATGCACCGGCAAGCGCTGAAGATCCGCGATTGGCAGGACAATGTTTACGTCAAAATCCCAATCACAAACACGAGCGGTGAATCCTCTGTTCCCTTAATCCAGCACCTAACTGGCGAGGGCGTAAAGTTAAATATTACCGCACTGTTAACCCCTCGTCAGGTAAAGGCGGTCGCTGCGGCATTAAATCCGAGTGTCCCGGCCGTCGTTTCAGTCTTCGCCGGGCGGATCGCCGATACCGGGGTTGATCCATTGCCCATTATGAAGGAGTCCCTGGAGATACTGCGCGGTTTGCCGAAAGCCGAACTTCTCTGGGCGAGTGTTCGCGAAGTGCTTAACGTCTTTCAAGCCGCCGCCTGCCGTTGCCATATCGTTACCGTTCCCCACGATATTCTAGAAAAACTAGTCGCACTCGGAGGCAAAGACCTTCACGAAGTCTCGCTCGACACAGTTCGCATGTTTCACCGAGACGCGGTCGCGGCCGGTTTCAAGCTGTAAGGGATGCACGTCTGGTCCCAGCCCACAGAGGATTGAAGACTCAACTGTTCACGACCGTCCCGCTATTCGGATAGAGAACCCGACCGGTCACATAGGACGAATCCTCCGGCACAGAAAGATCCAAGCTTTTGGGCAATTCGGTCGCCGCAAAAGAACAGATCGGTTTTTCTGACGCTGCCTCTTTCTGGTCTCGTTCGCGGTTGACGGCGCCAACCATCCGAATGCAAACTTGACTGCTCTTGTAAGATAAATCCTACGGGCATGATCCTTGAAATCACGAGTGGAAAGCGGAAAGTCTGACAAAAACGAAGAGGCTTCATGGCTGGCGTCGCGCCGTGGGGGAGTTATACGTGAAATGCAGAATCAGATAAACAAGCCGATCTTTGTCGTGGGATCGCCACGCTCTGGAACCAGCATTCTCACGTGGTGTCTGGGTCACCATCCCAATTTGTTTCCGGTGCCAGAGTCAAATTGGATGGGGGGCTTCGCGGTCAATGTTGCTATTGCCTACCAAATTGGTGTGGCACGCGGAGACTATTCAATCTTGAGCGCAATGGACATTCGGGATGATGAATTGTTCGCTGCATTTGGTCGCAGCATTAACGACTTGATCCTGCGCCATCGTTCGGATCTTGAAAGAAAACGCGAAGCCAGGAGTAAGGCGCTGAAACTTAAAGCACGTTGGCTGGAAGCCACTAATACAGCGGCCGGGCCTAAAGGACGTTGGGTCGATGGAACGCCCGAATATTCTTTCTACATCTGTGGCTTGCGCAAGCTGTTTCCAGGTGCTCTCTTCGTGCACATTTTCCGGGACGTCCACTCTGTAGTGCGCTCGATGCTCAACTTCCATCAGGTGGCAGGGACTCGGCTGGTCCCCAACGCACAAGAGGGTTATCGCTATTGGCTTCGAACTGTGCGGGCCTGCGTTATGGCGGAGCAGGCCTATGGCCCAAATGTCGTTTATCGCATTCGATACTCGGATTTAATCGATACTCCGGAATCAGCGATGCGTTCGCTACTTGATTTCCTCGGGGAGCCCTATACAGCCAAATGTCTGGAGCCGCTTACAGAACGCATCAATAGTTCCAATGTGCCGGTCGATTTTAAGACCGACGATCCTGAAACGGATACTGCGATTGTGAAACACGCCAAGGAGCTGAGTGATGCGCTTCAGAGCGTTGCCGAGCAACGAGAAACGTCGTACAAGGTTGCGGAACAATTGGAAACTGAATTCAACCAACAGGTCCAGTATTTTGCTGAGCTCGGAACGAAATATAGCGAGGCTCAAGACTTAATCGCCAGGCTACAGCAAGAATGCGCGCTACTCAGGGCTTCACCGGCAGGCGGAATCGCCTGATTTGCCTGCGCGGCTCCTTGTCGATCTCGTGGGGGGAACCCCGACACGGGCACAAAACGCGGGCTTCCAGTGCCGATAATATCGAGGAGGCGGGGCATCTGGCCTACGTCGCGTCATAGAGCCATACATCATCGTCGGCTTGAGGTAACCCAGATCAATGAGCAACCTGTTCAATTGCTCAAGGAAATCGATGAATCCGGTATCGTGCGGGTCGTCAACGCTGAGATTGTGCCCGAACCCGCGCCCAATGAAGATGTCGGGCAGATTTCCAAATCCAAGAAAAGCGTTAAAGGAGAATTTCTCGACCAGTAACAGAAGGATGTCTTGTGCGCGGATTCCTTCGAATCCTGTTTTGGAACAGTCCTAGTTTACGTATTCATGCTCCACTCGTTTGAGGTGATTGGTTTTATAGTGATCCGGAATAAACTTCAAGATTCCTTGAATAAGTTCCAAAGTCTCGGGCCATCGCATATGACCATTCCGACCGATCATATCAGTAGTCACAGAAACGCCGTTATCCTCTAGAGCTGCATGAATGGAGTCAAAAAGGTGCTCCAACTCAAGCACATGATGGAGAGTGTCCTTGGCGATGACCGTGGAATACTTTTCATCTGGCACCCAGCTATTTAAATCGATCGCCTTTGATGACCAAACACCGTTCCAGTCCTTCCTTTTTTGCGCTCGCTCGGATCGCACAGGCGATAACTCCAAGGCCTCAATCACGAAATCGGTCTCTCCCATTTCTAAAAGTTTCTTGATCAGTGCGATCTCAAGCACGCACTCGCCTGAGCCGAGGCTGATGATACGCCGGCTCGCACCGGGTTAACGAAGTCATTCCACGGCACAGTACGCGTAGAGAAGCAAGACATTCGAAATGCCAAAGACAGCGGACATCTTGGGCCGAATGTGTTTGGCAATCCAATAATTATAAACACGCGGCAGCTTGAGAAGATTCTCAGGCTCGGCGTATTGTGCGATCTGGGCGCGAATACGGCTTTCGTAATCCGGTTCTTTGAGATCAGGCATTTTCAAAGAATTTAGAAAACGGACCGTCCGCAAAGTAATCTCGCACTTCTTCAAAGTTAGCGATAATCTGGCGCAAATCAGCGCGGCCGAGCTTCTGCGTTGTGGTAGTTAGTTCCCGCCGTGGTACGCCGATGAAATCCAGTAGAGATTGGATCTGCTCAGCACCGGGAGCAATCATCTCTTCGTATGAAATCGAAAAAGTTGGATGTTGCACAAAGAGTTGTTCAAATTCCTTTTCGCGGGCCAAAACCGTTTGGAAATCCTTCTCGCACTCGTGCGGATCGAGCACCACTGGTTGCATTTCGGGTACTGTCTGGCCACGAACGGCCAGTGTGACCCCAGTTACGCGGTTCGCCATATAATGCGAAAGATAACGGCGAAGTAAGTTCTCGCGCCTCAGATGAATGATCCGGAAGTCTCGATCATTAACGATCTCCTCTCGTAACGCCTTATACTCCGGTAGCACCAGTTCGTCGTGCTTTAACTTGAAGCAGACAGCCTTTTTCCCTTGGAGATCAAGCACGATCTTGTAAAGGAATTTGATTGGATCACGATCTTTCTCCGCGGACAGGTAGCTGGCAAAACCGGGTTCAGCGCGGCACTTAATTAAATAGGTGCCTGTCATCCCGCCAATTGTACCTGGCGAAGAAAATACTTCATCGTGCGAGCAAATGTCAGGATGAGACCGTAGGAGGTGAACCAACATGGTGCTGCCCGTCCTAGCTGGGCAAGTAATCACGTACATATTATCGCGGTACGAAGTCATGCTCGTTCCGACTTTCCGGCTACTTGAGACTAATAAAGACAGCCCTCGTAATTCGGTTTTGTCCTTTCATGGCTCTTCAAAAAACTCTGCAAATGGGCTACCGGCGAAATAGGAGCGCAGTTCGTCGAAGTTAACGATTGCGCGGCGGAGGCTATCGCCGCCAAGCTTCTTTGTCGTCGTCGTCAGTTTCCGCTGCGACACACCTAGAAAATCGAGAAGGGAAGCGAGCTTTGCGGCTTCGCCCGTGACTATTTCCTCGTACGCAATGGAGAAATTTCGATGTCGCGCGAAAAGTTGCCTAAACTCTTCGTCTCGTTTTTGCGTTGTCTCAAAGTCTCGGTGGCATTCATGCGGATCGAGCTTTACCGGTGAGATATCTGGAATAGCATCGCCTTCAACGGCCAGAGTGACATGGGTTACGTTGTTCGCAATGTACCATGAAAGATAACGACGAAGCAGATTTTGCCGCCGCAGATGAATGATTCGAAAATCGAGGTCGCTTGCAATCTCCTCCCGGAGCCGCATGTATTCAGGCAAAATTAACTCGTCGTGTTTGAGTTTGAACCCGACGACTTTTTTACCCTGAAGGTCGAGCACAATTTTATACAGAAACTTAACCGGATCGCGGTCCCTTTCGATAGTAAGCCGATCAAGGAAATCCGGGTGTTCACGGCTTTTCCGGCGGTAGGTGCCTGTAATGCCCGTAATCTTATTCCCGGAAAGAACTTCGGCGTGTGAGCAGATGTCCGGATGAGATCGCAAGAGCTGAACCAGCATAGTGCTGCCCGACCTCGCGGGACAAGTGATCATGTAAATATTATCGCGACACGATCTCATGCATACAAAGATAGTAATTCCGGCATATTTGTGCGTTCTGATGCCGTCTCGAATCCTCAGGATGAGACCAACTCACTCCAATTGTTCCAACGGAAACCTTGACTCAAATCAAACTCCACTCTCTGCCCCGGCTGAGGATCTGGTCAAAAATGGAGCCGCCCTCGGCCTTTCCCGCCTCGGATCGACCAAACGCAGTCTCTGTCTTGCGGATCAAATAGAGGAACTTCCAAACGCGAATCTCAGCGATCAACGACGTAGAGCCCATTAGCATGATCTGTTCGAAAAGGAGATTGGACAGCGCGCGTCGCTTTGCCAATGGAGCGTCTGGCGACTGGTATCTAGGCGCATGTGCCCAGCTCCAATCTTCAATTACGTAGGCGCCACCGGGCCGTAGCAATGGGAAGAGGAATTCGAAGGCTGCTTTTGTTTGCTCGTAAGTGTGCGATGCATCGTCGACTACCAAGTCAAGCTCGTCCGCTAATTCATCCCGAACGATTTGCCCCAGAATTTCACGATCGCACTGCGATGTGGAAAAATGAACGAACCGACCTTCCATAGCCGCGATATAGCGCAAAAGCGGTTCCACAGGCTGCGGACTTATCTCCACAGCGGACATTCGCCGGGGCTTAAATAGTTTGTCTAGCAACACGTAGCTCCCTCCCTGGAAAATCCCCAGTTCAAGAATTGATCGCGGCGAGAAGCCGGCCGCAAGCTGCTCATAAACACGAAGATAGGGCTCGTTTTTCACAATTGTAAAGGTATCCGAGGTCGATGGACGCCGGTCTTTTGGCGACACATCAATCACAAAATTTTCACCTCCTAGCGAGAACTCTCCGCCGGGGCCAATCGCGATCCGATGCATTGGGTTATGTCATGGAAATAGTAAGCTGCAAAAGCACACCAGCAGACGATGCCATAGTAAATGTAAATAACACCCCGCGCGCAACGAAAATCAAAAGCGCTTCAGCACTCGCATCGCCACGCAAACAGCCGACGCTCACCCACTGTCGCAATCCCCTCATCCCATACTTGCTCGGTTTACAGGGACGCAACAATGACGACACGAGCTTTTAGCTCTTTTAAAATTAAGGGTTAAAAGACATTGATCGATCGCACTGGTTGCAAGCATTCCGTCGTACTTCACCGTCGGCGACGCCTTCCGCCGGTGCTTCCAACGATGAGTCAGAGCCAAACCCCGCATGCCAATGAGCTCAAAACTTTTTCGCTATTTTTCGCTGTGTTGCAGATTAGGTGACCATAATACAAAAATGCCGATCGATACGATTCCGCGCCTGGATCGGGTTTCATAGGGTTTATAGCGCAACCTGCGCAGTTTTCCTCACTTCACGGTTCTTTGGAAGGGTCTGCTAGTTACCTGCCTCTTACCAGCGGATTAGTAGGATACATCGATTACTTAACGGGTACAAGCGCTCACTGTTGCTCTTTTATCGCTTGCCTTTCCTTCCCTAGCAGCGTGGTTTAGCAACTTAGCCCTCGGTTGCGACAACGGCGATCGCCAACGATGCACGACGAACTCCATACCGATACTGAGCTCCCTTTACTTAAAAATGATTGAAGTAACTGCCAAAAACAGTAAAGAAAAAGCCTCGACCGACAGGTAGGAGCGACAAATTGAGTAATTTTAGTAAGCCCATGATGGTTATCCGGCGTCGCTTACCCGACGGCCTGGCCATCGCAGCGGCGTGTGCTTTTGTTTTCATTGCCGCCTATCGAATTGACCTTCCAGGGCTTTACATGGACGAGTTGGATTTTGTCAACGCGGCCCAAGGCGCTCCGGACAATACCATGATCCATATGCGGCTGGGATCGGTGCCGCTTTTTATCATGCCCTATCTGGGCGCTTTGAAGGCATGGATCTACGCCCCCGTTTTCAGCCTCTTTGGCGTATCGGCTCTGACTATCCGCTTACCTGCCATTCTCCTCGCGGCGGTGACGCTGCTGATCTTCTTTCAGCTCATGCGAGCAAAGCTTGGAGCTGTCTGGGCGACCGTCGCCCTATGGATAATGGCGGTCGATCCGGCCAATCTTTTTCCTAGCCGGCTGGATTGGGGACCGACGGTCTTGATGCACTTCTTCCAAGCGGCGATTCTCGCTCTCTGGTTTAGCTATCGCGACAAGCCGGGACTGTGGAAAATGGTTCTTATTTTTGTTTGCTTCGGACTCGGTTTCTTCGACAAGTTCAATTTTATTTGGCTGGTGTTAGCTTTCGTTATTGGGGTTTCTTTGTGCTACCCGGACAGCTTGAAGAATATATGGGCTTCATCCCCGAGATTTGCCCGCCAGATGGGAGCCATTCTCGCTCTGATCGCGTTGGGCGCGATACTGTACTTCGTTTTTCCCCTGCTTCTGCATTTCCACCCGGCCAGGGCTCATACAATGGGTCTCCAAATGAAGTGGGAGGAGCTGCTAAGAACCTTAGGAGGCGTTGGGGTGGCTCACCTTATCTTTGGGAATAGCAGCGGGATCATTCCCTTTACTCCCTTTTGGCTGATTGTTACCGACTGCTACCTAGCATTGGCATGTTTATTTTTTCCGATGCCAAATGCTGAAGCGCGAGAGAATCGGAAAAACGGCTTCTTCTTCCTGCTTATTGGCTTTCTGATATTCCTGCAGATCGTAATTACGCCTCAGGCCGGTGGCGGTGCGCACCATTACTCAATGATCTTTCCCTTGCCTCTCCTGGCGTTTGTCTTTCTCGCGGAATCGCTATACATACAGCTCGCCACGGAAAACCTCCGCGGACTTGCGGGTCTGCTTTTTGGTTCCGCGGCACTTTGTCTATTTATCGTAAACGTCCATAACACCGCGGTATATCTTTCTCATTTCCGAACGAACCCGCACTATAGCCCGCGATGGTCTCCTGAAATCTATTCTCTCTCTCATTACATCAACGAGCACGGCTTCGAGGCGAAAAGCGTAATCTGTGTGGACTGGGGCCTGCACAACCAACTCCACGCACTCGCGCCCAAGGAACTGCGGCGGCGGATGCACGATTTCTGGCCGGTATTCAGAGGACTGGGAAACAAAGACTGGCAGAAGCAGAGCGCTGTGCTAAACCATATCTTTCCAAAAGGTAAGAGCCTTGCGCTCACATTTGCCGCTTCCAAGGAAACGTTCCCCGAGACACGGCGGAACTTTCTCGACTCATTGTCAACTCACCCGGAGCTGAAATCTCACTTAGTAAAGGAATTTTGGTTTGCGGGGGAGAAGATTTACGAGCTGTACGAAATTTTTCGCTCACCCGTTGGCGCATCACAAATCGGTCACGCCGCAGCGACCGCCACCGCCTACGCAAATCGTTTCGCAGCCAATTCAGATATCATCGTGGCCGCGGCTCACAAGCGAGCAACCGCCTCGGCCTCAAGGCGCTACGACTCCGAAAGTCTGCAAGAAATCTCTGCCAAAATCGCGTTGATCGGAGGAACCTCGATCAAAAAAAAATCTGCTCACTCCTGGAGCTTTGTCACTACTATGCGCACCTCAAAGATAAGCACAAAGTTTCGAGTGAACAGTCGGTGCGAACGAGCTAGGATTTTTCTTGGTATTTCTCGCTCGGTCACAGGTTTATAAAAACAATGGAGATACCTATCGACATGATTCCACGCCGCTCCAAGCTTGACAGCATTATGGCGAATCTGCGCAATTTTCCTCCCTTCAGAGTTTCCCGGGAGGCTCTAATCGTCGTATCCCTTTTTCTTGTGGCGATCGTGGGATACATCGATTATTTGACTGGATACGAGCGCCCGCTGCTACTCTTTTATCTTCTGCCCATTTCTTTGGCCGCCTGGTTTGGCGGCTTCCTTACGGGTCTGGGAATCGCCGTTGTCAGCATTGCAGTATCGATGGTGTCAGACGTTGCGGCCGGGATCCCTGCTCTCGCTTTCTGGAATGCGGGAATGGCCTTTGTATCCTATGCGTTGTTTGCTGGAATGCTATCCAAGCTGCGAACACTGGTGGGTGAACTGGATCGACGCGTTCAGGAACGGACAGCAGCTCTGCAGCGCGAGGTGGTTGAGCGCCAGCGGCTCGACCAGGAAATCGCGCAAGTGGCAGATCGTGAACGACGACGCTTGGGACAGGATCTCCACGACAGGCTCGGCCAACACCTGACAGGCACCGCTCTGGCGGCGCAAGTGTTGAAGGACAAACTCGCCACAAGATCGGCGCCAGAAGTAACTGAGGCAGAGAAGCTCGTGCGCTATGTCGAGGAAGGGATCGATCTCACCCGTAATTTGGCGCGAGGTTTCTTTTCGCCGGAGCTCGAAGCAGACGGCCTAGGCGTAGCCCTGGAAGGTCTTGCCGAGAACATAAGCGAGCGATTCGCGATCAACTGCATTTTTCACGGAGAAGAGCCGATTCCAGTGCGCGATTCTGCGGTTGCTACGCAACTCTACCGGATTGCTCAGGAGGCAGCCACGAACGCAGCCAAACACGCTGCCGCGGAGAATATCGACATTCGCGTAACTGCGGATGGTTCCGAACTTACTCTCGCGATCATAGATGATGGAGTTGGATTCCCAGATAAGGTGTCAGATTCAAAAGGGCTT
>Ga0066709_100005199_pt1 | contig 10635 bp, 11 predicted proteins | sample GraSoiAngelo_158_FD_79665 | JGI IMG/M metagenome (GOLD analysis project Ga0066709, IMG submission 79665) | Grasslands soil microbial communities from the Angelo Coastal Reserve, California, USA - 14_1009_16_30cm | ecosystem: Environmental > Terrestrial > Soil > Grasslands | place: USA... | reverse complement strand
GGCTGGGTAAGCCGTACTCGATCCACCAGCAGCAGTTTCCGGTTGCCTCCGCCGCGGTGCTCGAGGTAGAGACGCTCCCAGTAGCGGTGCAGGTCAACGGCCGCACGCGCGGCCTGGCCCAGCTCGCGCCGCAAGCCAGCGAAGCGGAGGCGCTCGAAGCCGCTCGTCACATCGATGCGGCGCGAACGGCGCTGGAGCAGGCTTCAGTCACGCGCGTGATCTATGTCCCGCGACGGGTCATCAACCTGGTCAGCAAGGAGTGAGGACGCACGGCCGTTCTCACCGGCTCGCCAAACTGCCCCTTGACGCGTCCTGCGAGGAGGGGCACAATCGGCCAGCCGGGGCGCTGAGCGCCTTGGAAAAGTCATAAGCTCAGCACGGAAACGGGGGGGCGCCCCGGAGATTCATGAGAGGCCCCGCCCGTCTTCAGACAGCAGCGGCATTGTCCGCGCTCTCTGAAGACGGGCGGGGCCTCTTGCGTCAGGAGATGATCGTGTCACAAGCCTGGTTGAGTGGTCTGCGACGGAGACCGGTCATCGGCGGAACACTGCCGCGATGCGCTGCGCGCTGGGGCGTGGGGTGTGAGTACGAGCGACCCACGGCTCTGGCACCTCGATGTCGGGCTAACCGAACCGAGCGCATCGAGGATAAGCCTCATCGGGACGGGCTAGCGATGGACACTGGTCGCTAAATGGTGGCTGGAGAACCGAGCATGGATCGAACGCGATCGCTGGGCGCCCTGACTGAGGGCACCTATGACCTGTTGGTGGTTGGTGGTGGAGTCACGGGCGCGGGCGTCGCGCGAGAGGCGAGCTTGCGCGGCTTTCGTGTCGCGTTGGTCGAGCAAGGCGATTTCGCTTCTGGCACGAGCAGCCGGTCGACCAAGCTCATCCACGGTGGGTTGCGGTACCTGAAGCAGTTCGACTTCAAGCTCGTCGCCGAGGCGGTGCAGGAACGCCAGATGCTGCTGCAAATGGCGCCACACCTGGTCGGAGCGACGCGTTTCGTCTTTCCTGTCTATCGCGGCGATCCCGATTCCCTATTGGCCTTGCGCATGGGGTTGCTGGTGTATGACCTGTTCGCCCGCCTGCAAGCCGCGGTGCCGCATCGCATCCTCGGACCGCGGGCGCTGCGGGGCTACGAGCCGGGCCTGCGCGATCGCGATATGGTGGGTGGGGCGGTGTACACCGATTCGCGCACTGATGATGCGCGTCTGACCCTGGCAGTCCTGGAGTCAGCGACTGGCTACGGCGCGGCTGTGGCCAACTACGCAGGCCTGGAAGGCTTCCTGCGACTGGCAGACGGTCGGCTGGCGGGCGCGCGTGTCCACGACCAGCTCAGCGGGCATCGCCTCGAGGTACGTGCGAAGCGGGTCCTCGCCGCGGTCGGCCCGTGGGCTGATGCCGTTCGCCGCCTGGATGATCCGGCGGCGCCATCTATCCTGCGCTTGACCAAAGGCGTGCACCTGACGGTCGCTCAGGATCGATTGCCCCTCAGCAATGCGGTGGTGATGCGTGGGCCAGATCGCGACAAGCGCATGATGTTCGCGATTCCGCGCGGCAGTTTCACCTACCTCGGCACAACCGACACGGACTTCGAAGGCGACCCGGACACCGCGACCGCGGATCGCGAGGACGTCGAGTACATTCTGGCGGCGACGAATGCCCTTTTCCCGGGCGCCACGCTTACGTTCGCCGACGTGGTCAGCACGTGGGTCGGACTCCGCCCGCTGGTGCGGCCTCCGGGTCATGCGAACCCCTCGGCAGTGTCGCGGGATTACGAAATATTCCACAGCCCCTCGGGTCTCGTCAGCATCGGTGGCGGCAAGCTTACGGCGTTCAGGGCAATGGCCGAACACGTCGTTGACGACCTGTTCCCCGGCTCGCGCGGCGCGCGCGAGCGCGCCGCCAGTCGCGCTGCACTGCCCGGTGCCGAGGGGCCATTGCCGACAGCGGCCGATTGGAATCGCCTCGCAAGCAACACCAACACGCGGCCCGAGCGCCTGCGCGAATGGCTCGCTCTGTACGGCTCACAACTTCCGCAGGTCGTGTCCCTGTTGCCGGTCGAGGCGGGCGACGAGCCAGGCCTCGCGTGGCACCGTGCCATGACCCGCTACGCCGTTGAGCATGAGATGGCGCAGCGGCTGGAGGACGTGTATCGTCGCCGCACTGGACTCATGCTCTTCAGCCAGGACAATGGTCGCGCATGGGTCCAGCCACTTGCGCAGGAGATGGCCGAATTGCTGGGTTGGTCACCGCAGCGAACCGCCGAAGAAGTCCGGCGGACGGAGGCCGCGATCGCGGCCATGCTCGCATTCCGGGAGGACACGCGTACGCCCGAAGTCAGCCGCGCACCAGTCGCCGCACAGCAGCAAAAATCGGCTGCCATGTGAGAGGAAGGAGGTAGATCGCCGGACCGGCCTCGACGCCGCCCATCTCCGGCGTAGTCACACGCCGCCAATTGATTGACCTGACGGGGAAGGAAGCGCATGAAGAGGAAGACGCTCTCACAGCAGTTGTGGGCCGAATTTATCGGCACAGCCATCCTGATCGTGTTTGGCGATGGTGTTGTCGCCAACGTCGTTTACGCAACCAGATTGGGTCCGACCGGGTACAACTGGGATACGGTCACGCTTGGGTGGGCTTTCGCCGTGGTGATGGCCATCTATGTCGCGGGAGGCATCACCGGCGCACATATCAATCCCGCGGTTACGCTCGCCGCGATCACGCGTAAAAGCATCGCCGCGAGCACCGGCATTGCATACATGGTCGCCCAGATCGTTGGCGCCTTCGTCGGCGCATTGATCGTGTGGTTGATGTACCAGGGCAACTTCATCAAAGACGGCTTCAAGAACGTCTTTTACACCGCCCCGGCGTCGGGCTACGAGAACCTGGTTTTCACGCAGTATTTCACTGAGATCATGGGCACGTTCTTTCTCGTGCTGTTCGTCTACGCAATCGTCGATAACGTGCGGAACATTGGTCCAGCGGCCAACCTGTGGCCGCTGCTGGTTGGCTTCGCCGTCCTGGCGATCGGCCTGTCGACCGGTGGGCCAACGGGATATGCCATCAATCCAGCGCGCGACCTCGGACCGCGCCTGTTCGCGGCATTGCTCGCGGGCGACCGCGCGGGGTTCAGCGGTGCCTACTTCCTGGTGCCCATCATCGGCCCGCTGGTGGGCGGCGTCGCAGGAGCCTGGTTCTATGACTACCTGGTCAAACCGTTCCTGCCTTCGCCAACGGAGGCAGTGCCCGAGCCGCTCGGCGCGGATGTCGCGGCAGCGCCAGCCACACCGTAGCCGCCGTTCGAGGTTCAGAGCGGAGAGATCAGGAGAGATCGAATGAATACCACCGTGCAGACGGTCATGAAAAAGCTGATCAACACGCCAGAGCGGGTGGTCCGAGATGCCCTGGAGGGCATAGCCGTGGCGCACGCCGACCTGATCCGTGTGCACTTCGATCCGGACTACATCGTGCGCGTCGACGCGCCGGTACAGGGCAAGGTCGGTCTGGTCTCAGGTGGCGGCAGCGGGCACGAGCCAATGCATGGCGGGTTCGTCGGCATGGGTATGCTCGACGCCGCCTGCCCGGGCGCGGTGTTCACATCGCCAGTCCCAGACCAGATGGCGGCGGCCACCAAAGCCGTCGACGGCGGCGCCGGTGTGTTGCACATCGTAAAGAATTACACCGGCGACATCATGAACTTCGAAATGGCGGCGGAGCTGGCAGACGCCGACGGCATCCAGGTCGCCAGCGTCGTGATCAACGACGATGTTGCCGTTCAGGACAGTCTGTACACCGCGGGCCGGCGTGGTGTGGGCGCGACGGTTCTGGCCGAGAAGATCACGGGCGCCGCGGCCGAGGCGCGCATGCCGCTCGCCGAGGTCCAGCGAGTGTGTGAAAAGGTCAACGGCTGGGGTCGTTCGATGGGCATGGCGCTCACCTCGTGCATCGTGCCAGCCAAGGGCTCGCCGACGTTCGATCTGCCCGCCGATGAGATGGAGATCGGCATCGGGATCCATGGCGAGCCGGGCCGCCGCCGCGAACCACTCAAGCCGGCCCGCGACATCGTCGAGGAGCTCGCCACGCCGATCTTCGAGGACCTGCCGTTCAATTCTGGCGACCAGGTTCTCGCCTTCGTCAATGGCATGGGCGGGACGCCGTTGATCGAGCTGTACATCGTCTACAAGGAGTTGGCTCGCCTGTGCGATCAGCGCGGACTGCGTATTACCCGTCGCCTGATCGGCAGTTACATCACGTCGCTGGAGATGGCGGGCACCTCCATCACGCTGCTGAAGCTCGACGACGAGCTGACGCGGCTATGGGATGCGCCGGTCCATACGCCAGCTCTGAGATGGGGCGTGTGAGCGACTCAGTGCCGGCGGCATCGTCGTCAGGCGCGGGCTCCGACCCGCGCTTGACCAGCGCACTGGTAATCGACTTCGTCGAGGGCGTGGCCGCGATCATCAAGGCTGAGCGCCAATACCTCACTACGCTGGATTCGGCTATTGGCGACGCCGATCATGGCATCAATCTCGATCGCGGCTTCAGCGCGGTCCTGGCCAAGCTGCCGGAAGTTGCCGACCAGGACGCCGGCACCATCCTCAAGACGGTTGGAACGACGCTGGTCTCGACCGTGGGTGGCGCCTCGGGCCCCCTGTATGGGACCGCCTTCATTCGCGCAGGCGGCGCGCTAGCCGGCCGCACCGAGTTCGGTGCCGACGAGCTCATCGCCGCCCTGGACGCCGCCCTCCAGGGCATTATGGCTCGCGGAAAAGCGAGCCGCGGCGAGAAGACGATGATCGACACCATCGCTCCGGCGCTCGACGCGCTCAAGGCGGCCCGCGCTAACGGTGCGGACCTGTTGGATGCCATTCACGAGGCTACCGCCGCCGCGAAAGCGGGTATGGAGGCCACGATCCCGATGCTCGCCACCAAGGGCCGCGCCTCGTACCTTGGCGAGCGCTCAATTGGACACCAGGATCCGGGTGCGACCTCGGCATATCTGATGGCTAGCGTCCTTCAGGACACGCTCGAGCACACCCTGACACGCGAAGGGGGAACTTCCCATGGCTGAAGGCACCTACGTCGCTGCCATCGATCAGGGCACGACGAGCTCCCGCTGCATGATCTTTGGCCGCCAGGGCAATGTGGTCGCCGTCGATCAGAAGGAGCATGAGCAGATCTATCCGCGCCCTGGCTGGGTCGAGCACAATCCTGAGGAGATCTGGCAACGCACTCAGGAAGTGGTCCAGGGCGCACTCGACAAGGCCGGACTGCGCCGCGAGAACATCGCCTCAGTCGGTATCACCAACCAGCGCGAAACGGCGGTCGTCTGGTACCGCCGCACGGGCAAACCGATCTACAACGCCATCGTCTGGCAGGACACTCGCACCGATCAGATCGTGAACGAGCTCGCCCGCCAGGGCGGCCAGGACCGCCTGCGCGATAAGACCGGCCTACCGCTGGCGACGTACTTCTCAGGGCCAAAGGTCCGCTGGATCCTGGATAACGTACCGAATGCGCGCGAGGCGGGGCAGAACGGGGAGCTGATCTTCGGCAATATCGACACCTTCCTGATCTGGTGGCTGACGGGTGGACCCAACGGTGGGGTTCACGTGACCGACGTCACCAATGCGTCGCGCACGATGCTCATGGATCTGCACACGCTGGATTGGGACGACGAGCTCCTCAGCACGGTCGGCGTCCCGCGGGCGATGCTGCCGCGGATCGCCTCGTCCAGCGAGGTGTATGGACACATTGCGGCGGGTCCGCTGGCAGGCGCGCCGGTCGCCGGCGACCTGGGCGATCAGCAGGCGGCTACCGTTGGGCAGGCGTGCTACAGCGTCGGCGAGGCCAAGAACACGTATGGCACCGGCAATTTCATGCTGCTCAACACGGGCACGGAGCTCGTGCCGTCGCGGAGTGGGCTGCTGACGACGGTGGCTTACAAGATGGGTTCGCAAGCGGCGGCGTACGCCCTCGAGGGCTCGATTGCGATCACCGGTGCCCTGGTTCAGTGGCTGCGCGACAATCTCGGGTTGATCCAGACGTCAAGCGATGTCGAGAAGCTGGCCAGTAGCGTTCAGGACAATGGCGGCATCTACTTCGTGCCGGCCTTTTCGGGTCTGTTCGCCCCGTACTGGAAGAACGACGCGCGCGGTGTCATCGTCGGCCTGACTCGCTACGTCAATAAAGGCCACATTGCGCGCGCTGCGCTCGAAGCTACTGCTTACCAGACCCGCGAAGTCCTCGACGCGATGGAGGCAGACTCGGGCGTCAGTCTCAAGGCGCTCAAAGTCGACGGCGGCATGGTTTACAACCAGGGTCTGATGCAGTTCCAGGCGGACATCCTGGGCGTGCCCGTGATCCGACCCAAGGTGGCAGAGACGACGGCTCTGGGCGCCGCTTATGCGGCCGGCCTGGCGACGGGCTTCTGGAGCAACCTGGAGGACCTGCGCCAGAACTGGGGTGTCGATCGTACGTGGGAACCTTCGATGGATGCCGCGAAACGAGACGAGCTCTATCGCAACTGGAAGCGTGCAGTCGAACGCTCGTTCGGCTGGGTTGAGGAACGCACGCCAGTTCCCGCGTAGTGGTCGGACTGCTGATCGTCTCGCACAGCGCCAAGATTGCCGAAGGGGTGCGCGACCTGGTTGAGCAAGTCAGCCAGGGCCGCGTGCCCGTCGGGGCCGCGGGCGGCGCCAGCGATGGATCGCTTGGCACGAGTGCGGACCTGATTCTTGCCGCCGCGCGTTCACTCGTGAGCGCGGGCGCCGACGAGATCCTGGTCCTGGTCGACCTGGGCAGCACGGTCATGAGTGCCGAGATGGCCATGGAACAGATCGAGCGGCCGTACCGACTGTCGAATGCACCGCTGGTAGAGGGCGCCGTCGTCGCCGCGGTCGAAGCCTCGATCGGCAAAGATCTGGCAGCCATCGCGACGGCGGCAGAGGGCGCCAGCGCACTGCGTAAGATTCAGCCGTGACGACGGAGGAGCCGGCCGCCGCCGCCGTGCTCACCATCGGCCATCCGGCCGGGCTGCATCTGCGGCCAGCGGCGTTATTCGTGCGCACCGCGAGCACCTTCAAGAGCCGCGTCAGCATCCGCAATCTCAGCCGCGACAACAGTCCCGAGGTTGACGCGAAGAGCATGCTGGGCCTCATGCAGGCGGCTGTTTCGAATGGCCACCGTGTTCAGGTGCAGGCCAGCGGTGAGGACGCGGCGGAGGCCGTCGCCGCGCTCGAGCGCCTGGTCGAAGGCGGCTTCGCCGAGCCGGCGTGACGGCGGTCGTGCGTGGCACCGCCGGGGCGCCCGGGTTGGCGCTCGGGCGCATCGTGCGGCTCGAAGGGCCTGGCGGTCAGCCACGCGTCGACGTCGATCGATCGGGCAATCCTGGCGAAAGGCTTGCGACGGCCCAGGCACAGGTCGCTGCTCACCTCGAGGATCTCGCGGCTGAGCTCCGCGCCGAAGGCAAAGCCGACGAGGCCGCCATCTTCGATGCTCAAGCCTTGCTTGCCTCCGATCGGGCGCTGGCCGATCAGGCGGCACACATCTTCGCTGACGAGCGGGTGCCGCTCGACGAGGCGGTCACGCGTGTTGCCGGTCGTATCGCGGCCTTCCTCGCGGAGGTTGACGACGCCTACCTGCAGGCTCGCGCCGCTGACGTTCACGCGATCGGTCGTCAGATCGCGGCCGTTCTGCAAGGCATTTCGCTTGATGTCGGGGCCTCAGTGCCGGCCGGCGCCATCGTCGTGGCTGCCGACTTGACACCTGCCGAGCTGATGCTGCTGCGCAAGCGACGTGCAGCCGGCGTGGTGACCGCGAGCGGCAGTATCACCAGCCACCTCGCGATTCTCGCGCGCGCGCTCGGTCTCCCGGCACTGGTCGGCATCGGCGAATCCTGGCGCGACATCCCCGATGGAGCGAGCGCACTGCTCGACGCCACCGGAGGCACACTCCTGGTGGATCCCACGCCGGACGAGTCAGGCGCGTTCCAGGTGCGAGTCGATGTGGCTCGTGAACGCGATCGGCGTTTGGCTGGGCTCACACAGGTCGCGGCCAGCACAGCCGACGGCGAACGAATCGTGCTGTGGGCGAACATCGGTCGTCCTGAGGAGGCCGCGCTAGCGATGCAGGCGGGAGCCGAAGGGATCGGCTTGTTCCGTACGGAATTCCTTTTCGTCGACCGCGCCTCCGCGCCAGGCGAAGACGAGCAATACACGGCTTACGAGCAGACGCTCGAAGCGATGGGCGACCGGCCGGTCATCATCCGCACCCTGGATGTCGGCGCAGACAAGCCGCTGGCTTACCTCCCGCCGCTCGTCGAAGCGAACCCATTTCTGGCCACGCGCGGCATTCGCTTCACGCGCCGCTTTCCCGAGCTGTTCGAAACGCAGTTGCGGGCGCTACTCCGAGCGGCACGACACGGAGACCTGCGCATCATGTTGCCGATGGTATCCACACCGCGCGATCTGGCCTGGGCGCGCGAGATGTTGGAGCGGGTTACGCGTGACCTGGAGCGAGATGCAATTCCACATCGCGCCGACCTGCCGTTCGGGATCATGCTCGAAACGCCGGCCGCCGCGGTCTCGCTCGATCGCCTGGCCGTCGATCGCCAGCTGGCGTTCTGTTCCATCGGTAGCAACGACCTGGCCCAGTACACGCTCGCCGCCGATCGCACCGACCCCGCGCTGGCGCGCGATTACCCGTATGACGATCCCTCGGTCTTTCGCATGGTGCGCATCGCGGTACAAAGCGCGCGGGCGCTTGAGCTGGAGCTCAGCCTGTGCGGCGAGCTTGCCGGCGATCCGCGACACGCTGTGGCGCTGGTGGGGCTTGGCTTGCGCAAGCTGAGCATGGTGCCTGCCGCCCTGGCCAGCGTCAAGGAAGCGCTACTCGGCGTATCCCTGGCTGATGCTCAACGCCAGGGCGAGCAGGCCTGTACAGCGTCGGGTCAGTGATGCACAGGCTGGCCAGCCGGCGGCGTCGAAGCGCCTTTGCCGCGTAGCGAGAACCGACTCTCGGTGCCCGCGCGCAGGCGCTGAATGTTCGGCCCGTGACGCCAGATGATCGCCGCGACGCCGACAGAGACAACTGCCAACTCACCCAGGGAGGCGCCCCGAAGGACCAGGGCGATGATGGCGGGAATGCCAGCGGTGATCGAGCCCAGCGACACAAAGCGGCTTGTCGCCACGACCAGCACGAACGTAAGCGTGGCGACGAGCGCGGCCAGCGGATCGAGCGCCGCGAGCACGCCGATGCCTGTGGCGACGCCCCGGCCGCCATGGAAGCCGAGGGTAAACGGCCAGATGTGTCCCGCCATCGCGGCGATGCCGCCCACCGCTTGCCATTCCGGTCCACCTCCGACCAGACGTAGCAACAGCACGCCGATGGCGCCCTTGAGCGCGTCAAAGAGTAAGACTGGCAGGGCGGCCCGCCAGCCGAGTGTACGCAGGATATTCGTCGCGCCGATGTTGCCGCTGCCGTGCTGGCGAATGTCCTCGACGCCGGCACGGCGCGCGACGAGGAACCCAGACGGAATTGATCCCACGCCATAGGCAGCTACCAGCGCCACGAGCAAAGCGAGGTCGCCCACTCAATCGGCGATTATCCACTGCCTCGTGCACAACGTAAAGACCAGGACCCGTGCACCGTCTGCCGCGCATTGGCTACGGTTAACCTATGGAACAGCCACTCAAGGGCACACGGATCGCGGTCCTGATCGAGAACACCTACCAGGACCTGGAATTCTGGTATCCGACCTTGCGCCTGCGTGCTGCTGGCGCAGAAGTCCAGGTTGTCGGCGAGTCTGCCGGGAAGGCATACACTGGCAGCCACGGCTACCCGGCCCAGGCCGAAGTGGGCGCCAAGGACATCCGCGCTGAAGATTTTGATGGCGTGGTGATCCCGGGTGGCTATGCCCCGGACAAGATGCGGCGGAACTCGGCCATGGTCGACCTGGTGAAGAGTCTCGACCGCGACGGCAAGCTCGTGGCGGCTATCTGCCACGCTGGCTGGATGCTGGCCGAGGCCGACATCGTACGGGGTCGACGGACCACCTCTGTCGCCAACATTCGCACCGACCTGATCCACGCGGGCGCCAACTGGGAAGACGCCGAAGTAGTCGTCGATCGAAACCTGGTCACGTCGCGTGAACCCAAGGACCTGCCGGCGTTCGGCGAGGCGATCATCGACTCGCTCGTGGCGCAGAAGAAGGCCGGTCGCCGCGAGCCGGCTCTCTCGACCAGGCGCTAGTAGCGTGCGAGGCCGCCGCTGAGCGTGGCGGCCTCGCTCAGCCCCACGCTCGCGCGCCCTCTCCTCGCAGGCCGTGCTCCTCTTGCGCGCGCTTGCCGCTCAGCCGACAACGTGGCGCCACGGCTACGAGCTCGGCCAAGAGGTCGGGCTTCGCTCCGGTTCGCTCTATTCCGATCCCGAGTCCGGGAACTCCGGGAGGGCTCGCACGTCGACCAGCGTGTGCGGCGTACCCAGCGCGCTGCTGACGTCGATGATCCGCCCGTCGCGTAGCACGCCGGCACGCGGACCCGTTCCGAAGTCGTAGGTCAGCAGTTTCATCTCGCGGCTCCTTGCGCTTGCCGGGCACGAACGCGCCGGTAAAGGTTGCGAACGTTTCGCG
>Ga0066709_100005198_pt1 | contig 10636 bp, 4 predicted proteins | sample GraSoiAngelo_158_FD_79665 | JGI IMG/M metagenome (GOLD analysis project Ga0066709, IMG submission 79665) | Grasslands soil microbial communities from the Angelo Coastal Reserve, California, USA - 14_1009_16_30cm | ecosystem: Environmental > Terrestrial > Soil > Grasslands | place: USA... | reverse complement strand
TAAACGTTCCTCTCAGCGAGTTCGAGTTGATCTATACCGAAGGGGACGGCAATAACACCCGTGACTTTAAAAGGCGCTATGACACCACGCGCACTCTTTACGCCTACTTAGGCGCCGCATCGCGCGCCATGGCGCTCGAAGATGTACCATCGCCGGCTATGGCTCATGTGTTCGTTCGTGGGAATGCCAACAACCCCGGCGCCGAGACGCCGCCTCATTTTCTAAGTTGTCTATCGGCGGGCGATCCTGCGCCGTTCCATGAAGGAAGCGGACGATTGGAGTTGGCGCATGCCATCGCCGCGAAAGATAATCCCCTCACTGCGCGGGTGATCGTGAATCGCGTATGGCTGCACCATTTCGGCGCGGGAATCGTTCGCAGCCCAAGTGATTTCGGTGTACGGGGCGATCCGCCCAGTCATCCCGAGTTGCTGGATTATCTGGCGATTCGCTTCATGGAATCGGGATGGTCTCTCAAGAAACTGCACCGCACGATGCTGCTATCCGCGACGTACCAGCAAAGCAGCCAGGATAACCCCGAAGCGCGTCGACAAGACCCCGAAAATCAACTCCTATGGCGGATGAACCGCCAGCGACTCGACATCGAGGCTCTGCGGGACTCTTTGCTCGCAGTTTCCGGCCAACTCGATCTCCGTGCGGGTGGACCGCCGTATTCGCTCACCACGGTGCCTGCCGTACCGCGCCGCACGGTCTATGGTTACATCGAGCGCGGACGCGTGCCCGTTTTCCTGAGCAGCTTCGATTTCGCGAGCCCCGACCAGCACGTTCCCATACGCTACAGCACTACTGTTCCGCAGCAAGCTTTGTACCTTTTGAATAGTACATTCGTTGCGGAACAGGCAAGACGTCTTGCTCAGCGAAGCGAAACGGAGGCGGCAGCGGACCCCGCGAAACGCATCCAGGCGCTCTACCGGTCTGTCTTTGGCCGGACCGCCACTCCGCATGAAGTTGGACTCGGCGAGCGATTCGTCGCCGCACCGTCGCATGAAGAGCCACCCGCAACGCCAGCTTCTGCATGGCAGTATGGCTTTGGCGAATTCGATCCGGCAGCCGGGCGCATAAAAGCATTTACGCCGTTTACCTACTTCGATGATTCCTGGCAGGGCGCGCCCACGCTACCGGATCCCATTGGCGGGGACGCTCGTCTCCGGGCCGCTGGCGGTCAGCCCGGAGAGGATCCGCAACACGCAGTCATCCGCCGCTGGGTGAGCCCTGTGGCGGGCAAGATTGATATCGAAGGTAACCTAAGTCACGATCAGACCGACCTGTTCACGGGCGACGGCGTGCGCGCCCGGATCGTTTCCAGCCGCAACGGCGAACTGGCATCCTGGATCGTCAACGGTAGCGGAGCAGAAGCCGCCCTTACCGGTATTACAGTGGAAAAAGGCGATACCATCGACTTCATTGTGGATGGCCGGGCGGATACTGAGAACGACGCCTTTACCTGGGCGCCAAAGATTCGCCTGGAAGGGGCTGAAAAGGAATGGAACGCCAGTGCCGATTTCCGCGGGCCCGCGGCGCAGCCCCTGTCGGTTTGGGAGCGATACGCGCAGGTGCTGCTCGAAACTAACGAATTCGCTTTTGTGGATTGAACCCTTATGAATTTCGGAGTTCGCTTTCTGACGCGCCGTGAATTGTTGCAGCGCAGCGGTATGGGCATGGGCGCCGTTGCCCTCTCGGCTCTGCTGGGAGAGAGTGGATCGCTGAACGCCGCTCCCCTGGTCGCAACCGCTATGAACCCTATGGCCCCCAAGCAACCACCCCTTCCGGCCAAGGCCAAGCGCGTGCTGCACCTTTTCATGAACGGCGGTCCTTCGCACGTCGACACATTTGATCCCAAGCCTTCGCTCGCCCGCTACGGCGGTAAAGCCATTCCGATTACGTTGAAGACCGAGCGGCGCACCGGCGCAGCGTTTCCATCGCCGTTCGAGTTCAAAAAGTTCGGCAAAAGCGGTATCGAGGTCAGCGAGATTTTCTCGCACGTCGGCGAACAGGTGGATGATCTTTGCATTATTCGCTCGATGTGCAGCGATATCCCCAATCACGAGCCGTCGCTGATGATGATGAATTGCGGCGAAGTGCGGCAGGTCCGGCCGAGCTTCGGTTCGTGGGTGACGTATGGCCTCGGCTCCGAAAACCAGAACCTGCCAGGCTTTATCGTGTTATGCCCGGACGGTCTGCCAACACAAGGCACGCAGAACTGGCGCTCCGCATTTTTGCCCGGCGCCTTTCAAGCGACTCAGATCGACACCCGGCAGACACAGATCGAGAAGCTGATCGAGAACATCAAGAACCGCTATTCCTCGCGTGCGGAACAGAGGCAGCAACTCGACTTGCTGGCTGAACTCAATCGCGGTTATCAGCAGCGCCGCGAAGAGGACGCCCTGCTTGAGTCACGCACGCAGTCATTCGAACTCGCGTTTCGTATGCAGATGGAAGCCGACGAAGCGTTCGATCTTTCCAAGGAGCCCGAGCATATCCGCAAAATGTACGGCGAGGGCCTGCAAGCCCGGCAAATGATGATCGCCAGGCGCTTGTTGGAGCGCGGCGTGCGTTTCGTTCAAGTGTGGCACGGCGCGGGACAACCCTGGGATAGTCACGACGATATCAAGAGTAACCACGGCAGGCTCGCCCGGGAGTGTGACCAGCCCATCGCCGCATTGCTGTCGGATTTGAAGCAGCGCGGCATGCTGGAGGATACGCTTGTTATTTGGGGCGGCGAATTCGGCCGTACGCCAACCGTCGAGTTGCCGGACGTGGGAGCTAATTCCGGTATGGTCAACGGACGCGACCATAATCCCTATGGATTCTCGATGTGGATTGCCGGAGCAGGCTGCCGGAAAGGCTATGTTCACGGAGCGACGGACGAATTCGGATTCGCCGCCGTTGCAAACAAAGTCCACGTCCACGATCTCCACGCAACGCTACTGCGACTGCTTGGTTTCGACCATGAGAACTTTACCTATCGCTACGCCGGCCGCGACTTTAGACTTACGGACGTACATGGTCGCGTGGTAAAAGAACTGCTGGTTTGAGATGCCTCAGGGGCAGATGAACGGATTATTGTCAAGAACTGCTACGACTCTATCGTGAGTGCTCAAATTACGAACTCACGGCATTTTCGGCCGGCAACAAGTACCTCGTATCAAGCTGCCACCGTGCTGGTTACCTAGTGCAACCACGCCTGTCGCGGATTTCGTGGGACGCCTGTGGCGGAGAATACAGCAAGGCTTTCTCCGTGACCCTTCTCCAGGGCCTACTTTCCGTGTCTCTCGTGGCAGCTCTCCTCGTGCTCATTCCGCGCCCCTCGGCAGACGCGGTCTCCATCCGTAGGCCATTCACCGACGTCGCCGCGCGCTCGAAGTTCTCCTACCGCTCTAACAACGATTTCACCGGAAGGAAATACTTTCCACAGCCGATGTGCGGCGGTATCGCGGTGCTCGACTACGACGGCGACGGCCGCATGGACCTCTTCTTCACCAACGGTGCCAAGCTTCCGGAATTGAAGAAAACGGACTCGTCTTTTTATCACTGCCTGCTCAGAAACAAAGGCGACGGCACTTTCGAGGACGTCACCGAAAAAGCTGGCCTCGCGGGAGCCGATCTCGGCTTCAGCTTCGGCGTTGCCGCCGGCGATTACGATAATGATGGCCGCTCTGATCTCTTCATCGCCAACGCTGGCAAGAACACGCTCTACCACAACAATGGCAACGGCACTTTCACTGACGTGACCGAGAAGTCCGGAATCGGAGGCAAACCGGGCGACACGCTCAGCGTAGGCGGCGCCTGGTTCGACTATGACAACGACGGCCTGCTCGACCTCGTGGTCTCCAATTACACCATCTGGACACCACAGACCGACAAGCGCTGCTCGCGTGGGGAAGCCGAGCTTTACTGTAGCCCCAGAGTCTACGCCAGCGTGCCTCAGCGCCTCTATCACAACCTTGGGAACGGCAAATTTGAGGACGTCACAGATAAGACAGGTTTTGGTGCCGCCCTCGGTAAAGGCATGGGCATTGGCATTGCCGACTTCAATAACGACGGATGGATGGATGTCTTCATCGCCAACGACACAGAGCGCAACTTTCTCTTTGTCAACCAGCGCGACGGCACATTCAAGGAGGAAGGCTTGTTGCTCGGTGTCGCCTACAACGACAACGGCTCGACGGTATCCGCCATGGGCTGCGATGTCAAGGATTACGACAACGACGGCTTTGTGGACTTCTTCTACAACAACCTTATGGGTCAGGACTGGGGCCTATTCCTGAACATGAAGGGCAAATCGTTCCGTTACGTTTCGCCGGTAACCCACATCGCGCAGCTCAGCCAGCCGCTGTCGGGCTGGAGCAACGCATTCATCGACTATGATAACGACGGCTGGAAGGACCTGTACTCTTCCAATGGAGACGTCGACAACCTCGCAGTGAACGCACGCCAGCACGACACGATGTTCCGCAACGTCAATGGAAAATACTTCGCCGACGTGACTCAGGGACTCGGCACGGACTTCACGCGCACCGGCTTTCAGCGCGGCTCCGTGGTCGTCGATCTGAACAACGACGGTTTCATGGATCTCGTTGTTACCTCTCTCAACGCGCGGCCGCGTATCATGCTGAATTCGGGCGACGGCGGCAATCACTGGTTGCTCATCGACACCATGGGCCGCAAGAGCAATCGCGACGGCATCGGCGCGAGGATCAAAGTCACCACCGCTTCCGGCCGCAACCTCTATAACCACGTCACAACCAGCGTCGGTTTCATGAGTTCCAGCGACAGACGCGTGCATTTCGGCCTGGGCCCTGAAAAAGGTATCCAGTCCGTTGAGATCCGCTGGCCCAGCGGCGTAGTCCAGACGCTCACAGGAGTCGCGGCGGACCGTATTCTGAAAGTCGAGGAACCCGTGCAATGAAGCGGCTCGCGGCGCTTATTCTCAGCGCGGTCCTTTACCTCTCGCCGCAGAAACAAGCGCCGTGAGATGCCAACCAATGAATTTGCGATAGCCTAAACCTCATGCGCGCGGTTCTGGTGATCGCAGCCAGCGTTTTTTGTGCCCGGGCGCCCGTATGTGGCGCCAGGCAGTCGGCACCTAATCCGTGTATGACTTGCCATCCGGAACAGGTGAAGGGCTACGCGACAACGGGGATGGCCAAGGCGCTTTCCCGGGCCGCGACGCAGCCCAATGGCGAATTGCTTCACGCCGCATCCGGAACCCAATTCGCTGTGAGCGATGCGAGCGACGGAATGCGCCAGCGAATTTCGCGAGGCGGTCTTTCGGGGGAATACACAGTAGCCTACGTTGTCGGCTCTGGGCACAGAGCGTTCGGTTACCTGGTGCAAATCGGCAATTATCTTTTCCAGTCGCCCATTTCCTACCAGATGCAGGAGAAGGCGTGGATCATGGCGCCGGGCTACGAGGACAACCCGACTCCGGATTTCAATCGCCCAGTCGGGTTCGAGTGCCTGCTGTGCCACTCGGGAAAGCCGCGCCTCGTGAAGGGGACGCGAAACCGGTACGAGAATCCGGCGGTCACCGAAGAAGGCATCTCGTGCGAGCGCTGCCACGGACCGACCGCGCAGCATGTAGCCAAGCCGTCGCGCGCCAATATTGTCAACCCTGGCCGCCTCGCGCCGGACGCCAGAGACAGCGTCTGCGAGCAGTGCCATCTTCAGGGAGACGCACGCATTCTCAATCCGGAGAAAGACTGGGACGATTTCGTGCCCGGCGACGCGCTCGAAAAGACCTTCACGGTGTTCATCGGCGATTCGGGCGACAACACGCCGCTGAAAGTGATCAGCCAGTCGCAGCAGTTGCGGCGCAGCGTATGTTGGAAGAAGAGCGCCGATCGGCTGTCGTGCGGCACTTGCCACGATCCGCACAGCGAGCCTGCCGATAAGGCCGCGCACTATCGCGACAAATGCCTGGGCTGCCATGGGGCCACGCTGGCGCGCGGTCATCCAGCGTCGCCGAACGATTGCGTGAGCTGCCACATGCCATCGCGCGGGACCATCGACGGGGCACACGCAGCCTTCACCGATCACCAGATCCGACGCCTTGCGGTGAAGGAGGAGCTGACCCGGAAGCCGGCGGTGTTAGTTCCGTGGCGACCAGGCCCGCGCGAGTATGAGCAGCGTAATTTAGGTCTGGCGTATCTGAGCGCCGGCGCGCAGCAGCAGTCGCCCGAGCTTCTGAATAAAGCGTTCCCGCTGATCGCGGAAGCGCGGCAAGCCTTTCCTCGCGACAGTGAGCTTACGGCCGGGCTCGGCCTCTACGCTCACCTGAAGGGCATGTACCGGAAGGCCGCGGAGATCTTCGATCTGGCCATCGAGATGCACCCCGCGGACCTCACGCCGTATCAGGCCGGATCGGAGGCGTGGGTGGCGGCTGGCGATCCAGCCAAGGCGATCCGTAACCTGGAGGCTGCCATCCAGTCCGATCCGTCGGACGAGATCTCGTACCTGATGCTCGGGGAGATCTACGGGCGGCAGAATCACGCCCGGGAACAGATCCGCGTGCTGGATCAGTACCTCACCTTCCGGCCGCAAAGCATCGAATTTCGGCTACGAAGGCGGGCTGTAGGTACTGGACCGGCCACCACCCGTTAAAGCGCAGCAATTGAGGCACATGGCTCGTCCCGCCGAAGCCTTCAACTAACAGAAAACTCTTGACAATTTTCTCCTACTATGAATACACTAGCGCCCACCTGATGGTTGTTCTCGCCCGTCAGAAGGAGACGTGAAATGAATCCGAAGAGCCTCGCTCTGCTCGTCGTCACGCTGTGTGCCGCTTTCAGCATTCCCACAGTTCATGCGCAAGTCGCCGCCGCCGGCGCCATTGTCGGGACCGTAACCGATCCCACCGGCGCGGTTGTGCCCGAAGCTGAAATCACGGCCACCAGCATCGGTACACAGGTGAAACGCACCACAACTTCGAATTCGCAGGGATTCTATGACATCGAATCCCTTCTTGCCGCGAGTTACAACGTCACCATCAAGAAGGTCGGGTTTCAGACGTATGTTGCGGAGAATGTCAAGATTGACGCGGGTGCGCGTGTGCAGCTCAACGCCAGTCTGGCAGTTGGCACCGAAGCGACGCAGATTTCGGTTCAGGGCGAGGCCTTGGGCGTCGAGACGGCGTCGAGCGAATCTGGCGGCGTCATCGGCAGCAAGCAGATCGAGAACTTCGCCTTGAACGGCCGGAATTTCACCATGCTGGCCATTCTCGTTCCAGGAGTAAACAGCACCACTGGTGCCGGGGAAATGGGGGGCGGTGGGCTGACCACGTCGGCGTCAATTTCCGTAAATGGAGTCGGCAGAGAATTTACCAACTACCTGCAGGACGGCGTGTTCAACATGAACACCGGCTGCCAATGCGGGCTCAATATTACGTCGCCGATCGAGACCATCTCAGAATTCCGCATCGTCAAGGACAACTTCAGCGCCAAGTATCCGCTTTCCGGCAGCGCGAACGTGATGGTGGAAACCAAGTCGGGTACCAATGCATTTCATGGCAACCTCTACGAGTACCTTCGCAATGATAAGTTCGATGCCCGCAATTTCTTTTCCGGCAGCGAGAAGCCGCCGCTGAAGCAGAATATTTTCGGCTATGAGGTTCAGGGACCTATCCGCAAGAACAAAACATTCTTCATGGGGAGCGAGGATTGGCGCAGGCGCCGCACCGGCCTAACGCTCCGCGCCGCGATGATTCCCCAGGACATGAGGAATGGAGATTTCACCAACAGTCCCACGCTCGGTACGGGCGGCTTGAAACTCGATTCCATTGGCGCCAATCTCGAGAATCAACTTCATCCAGGGGTCCAGTGCATCACGGATTCCAATCACATCAACCCGGCCTGCTTCGATCCCAACGCGGTCGCGATCATGCAAAAGTACTGGCCGCTGCCCAACAATCCCGGAGGCGGATTCCTGAACTACATCAACAACGGTTCTGACAAGGTAAATCAGCGTGACGACACGGTTCGCATCGATCAATATTTCAGCGAGCGTTTCAACCTGATGGGTCGTGTGTCTTACGAAACCGTAGTGGATGAACCACCAGCCATGACCTGGAATAACAATGCCGCTCCCACCACGGGCCAGTCCATCAAGACCACTGGTATGAATGGGCTGCTTCGATTCACGGCCAATATCAATGCGAAGACCATCAACCAGACGACGTATGGACATACCTACGACAAGCCGCGCCTGAAAGCTGTGAATGCCGTGCTGCCTTCCGACATCACACTCGACCGGCCGTTCAAGGATCAGAATCCGCTGATTCCCAACATCACGATCAACCAGGGTTGGAATGGTCTGGGCGCTTTCTCGCTGCCCATCACCGCCAGCGATGGAGAGGGCACCTTCTCGAATGATTTCAGCCGCGTGCAGGGCTCTCACGTGCTCCAGGCGGGTGTGCTCTACATCTTCGGCATCAAACGCCAGAATTTCTTCAGCAACACGCATGGCGCTTACAATTTCAGCGGCGTCCACACCAACGACCCCGTGGGCGACTACCTGCTCGGCCTGGATTCCAGCTTCAATCAAAACAGCGCCGAGCGCGAGGGTTACTACCACTACAAGCAATTAGAGGCGTACATCCAGGATGACTGGAAAGTCACCCGGCGGCTCACGCTGAATCTGGGAGTCCGCGAAGTCTGGTATGGACCGGATACGATTTCCAACCAGCCGTGGACCGACTTCAATCCTTCGGCCTTTGATCCTTCAAAGGCGCCGGTGGTGCAGCCGAACGGCCAGTTGCTCACAAATTCCGCTAACGTGCCCGTCAACGCCGCGGGGCAGGCGGTGCCGGATTATTTGACCAACGGCCTGGCTTTCGCGGGAAAGAACGGTACCCCAGCTGGAATCTACAAGTCCAAGGTCTGGAACTTGGGCCCGCGCGTTGGATTCGCCTACGATGTCTTCGGCGATGGCAAGACCTCCGTCCGCGGAGGCTTCGGCATCGGCTACAGCCGCATTCCGTTCAGCAACTATTCCTCGCTTAACAATCCACCGTTCATCACGGGCGCGAACCTGATCAACGGAACACTGTCGAATGCGGCTTTCGGAAGCCAAGCGGCTCCCATCACCAGCTCTTCGTTGAACTTCATTGGGCCGCCGAATAACCTCTATAAGCCCACCCAACTGGATACCTGGAGCTTGACGGTGGAACGGGAAGTCATCAAGCGAGGTGTGTTGAGCCTGGCATACGTGGGCAGCACAGCGCACAATATCAACGGCTCGTTCGACTACAATTGGCCCTTACGAATGGCGGGACCATCGGTGAACGATCCGGGCTGCCTGCAGCCAGGTCAGACCATCCCGTCAGGCGGTTTCAATTTCGACCCCTGCCTGAACGCCGGCATTGTGTCGTCGGACTACACGCGGCCGTATCAAGGCTGGGGCGGCATCACGACCGGCGGCGCCGATGGCGCCGCGAGTTATCGCGGAAACTCCAATTACAACTCCTTCCAGGCGGGCTGGAAATACCAATCCAATAACTTTTCCTGGACCGTCGCCTACACCTTCGCCAAGGCTATGTCCGATGTTGCCAACAGGGGAACAGGCTCTCAGAGTCTGACGGGCGCCGGCGCTCAGGACTCCCGCGATTTCCGTCCGGAGTATGGGCCCGTCGGCTTTGACCGGACGCATATTTTCACTTCTGGCTACATTTACGATCTACCGTTCTTCCGCGGCCAAAAAGGCGTGGCTGGCAGCGTATTGGGCGGCTGGACGTTCTCGGGTCTCACCGTTATTGAGAGCGGCTTTGCCAGTTCGCCCGGTATGTCGACCTCCACGAACGGTCTGGCGCAACGGCCGAATGTGGTCGGGAAGCTGAGCTATCCGCATAAGCTCAACCAGTGGTTCGACACCAGCGCTTTTGCAGCGCCGGCGTTCGGGTTCTTTGGAAACGCAGGTGTGGGGACAATTCGCGGGCCACGCGAGAACGTCTGGAATTGGTCGCTCTATAAGACGTTTCGCGTTACCGAGAGGGCCAAACTTCAGTTCCGCGCGGAGTTCTTCAATATCTTCAATCATGCGAGCTTCAATAACGTCGACACAGGCGTTGGCTCCGGTACCTACGGTCAAATCACGTCGGCTCTCGACCCGCGTATTATGGAGTTCGCGTTGCGACTGGCTTTCTAAGCAGTCCCGTTTGGCATCAGGCCCGGCGTTTCTTCAATGGCGCCGGGCCGTTTGATTTCTTCGATCGGCAGATTCCGCTCCACGGTTTCGTGATAATCTCGGGCCATGCGAGGGCGCTTCCGTGCAGCCGTATTTCTTCTCGTCGCGTCCCTCTCCGCGCGCGTGCTGGCGGCCACCCCGGACACCGCCGACGAGCATTTCGCACGCGCCGGAAAGCTGGGACGGGAAGGCAAGCTGGCACAGGCCGAGGCGGAATACCAAGCGGGATTGAAGCTACGCCCCAACGATACGCAGGCGTGCAATAACCTGGGCGTCCTGTATTTCCAGCAGCGGAAACTACCGCAGGCGATTGCCGCCTTCGAGCGGGCGCGTCAGCTGGATGTCCACGATGCCGAAGTCGCTTTCAACCTTGGCCTGGCGTTGTATCAATCGGGCAATGCGCGCCGTGCTATCGGATATCTCGCGGAAGCGTTACGGG
>Ga0066709_100005197_pt1 | contig 10637 bp, 13 predicted proteins | sample GraSoiAngelo_158_FD_79665 | JGI IMG/M metagenome (GOLD analysis project Ga0066709, IMG submission 79665) | Grasslands soil microbial communities from the Angelo Coastal Reserve, California, USA - 14_1009_16_30cm | ecosystem: Environmental > Terrestrial > Soil > Grasslands | place: USA... | reverse complement strand
TGCCACGAGACACGGGGGATCGCCGGCACGGCGCTCCGCCTCCCGAACGGGAACATAACAGCCACTCGTCCGCTGCACAGTAGCAATGACCTCACGCACGGAGTGACCTTTTCCCGTTCCCAGATTGAGGGCAGTGCTCTCGCCTCCGTCCAAGATGTTGGCGAGCGCGAGGTAGTGGGCCTCCGCCAAGTCCGTCACATGGATGTAATCTCGGATTGCAGTCCCGTCAGGCGTTAGATAGTCTGAGCCGTAGATCTCCACAAATGGAATATCACCCAGCGCGGCCTGGATCGCGCGTGGTACTAAGTGAGGTTCGGGATCGTGCTCCTCCCCAATCTCGCTCTCTGGGTCCACGCCGGCAGCATTGAAATACCGCAAAGCCATCCATCGCAGTCCGTAAGACTGGGCGTACCAGTTGAGCGCCCGCTTTACGAAAAGCTTCGAGTCTTCATAGGGATTGACGGGCGACTGGGAGTGATGCTCGGGAATCGGAACCTCGTGCGGAACTCCGTATGTGGCACAAGTAGAAGAGGAGATGATGTACCTTACTCTCGTATCGACCATGGCATCCAGCAAATTGAGCGTATTCACCTCATTGTTGCGGAAGTATTTGCGGGGGTCGCGCATGGATTCGCCAACGTAAGCGTGTCCAGCAAAATGGATGACTGCTTGAATGTCGTCGGCTCGTATCACCTCTCGGAGTAAGTTGAAATCTGCCAGATCACACTGTACAAATGATCCCCACTGTACGGCCCAGCGGTGACCCGTATTCAGGCTATCCAGCGCGATCGGCTCATATCCGGCTCGTGCCAACAACTTAGCGGTATGGCTGCCAATGTACCCTGCACCACCCGTAACCAATATTTGCACTTTCGTTTTCCTCGAAAAGGAACAGCCCAACTGGCAGGGCGGGTGGGCATGGCGAACATTCCATGAACGCTTCATCAATACTTCATTACAATCGCGCCTACCATACGCGCGCAAAACCGATCGCGTCAATTACCGTAGGGGCTAGCCCTGACGGCTAGTACTGCAAACTGGTTTTGACGTGTCTAATTACCCTGGCTAGGTGGATGCGCGCATCCTTCAGAGCGCGTATTGGAGACCGATGCGGTAATGCCGTCGAGAGAGGCGGTCTATCCAACGAACTTGTACGAGGGTGGGGATCTGCGCGGGCATCTTAGCGAGCCTGAGCTGGCCTTGGAGAAGTGCGGATTGTTTGGGCGCATGATTCGCAAGCAGGCAGAACCCACCGTCGGAGATATCCTTTACCTGTCCCCGAAAGGTTCCTGGTTCTTCCTTGGTATGATACGAAGACAATTCGTTACCCTCAAATTTTCCATTGATCGGATAGCGGGAATGGCCTCGTTTTGTCCGCGATTGTAGACGCATTTCATCACAGGAAGAAGTCAATCATGAGTGTCAGTACCTTATTATGAAAACAAGACAGAATAATTGCGTCTGAATAAGCAAACAATAGAGTTCACCCTGTTGCATCTTCCGAAAACTGCAGGATTTTCGCCAGGACGCCGGATCGGTCACAAGCTCCGGTCTTGAATATAAGGGATCTCAAGAAGGTCTTTGCGGTATTGGGACTGATGTCCATTCGGCAGGCGATCTGCTTTGTTGTATGTCCCTGCATCAGAAGTCCGAGGGCTTCCGTTTCCCGTTGCGTCAAGCGGAATTTCTGTGCGACCCGTCCGAGATCCACACGTGCCCGGTGGTTCCTCTCCAGCAGAATGGCCAAGCTCGGCCCTGCGCCATTACCCATGTGAGTTTTCAGGGTGAACACCCGGAGTTGATAATGCCTTTTGCCGGATATAAGTTCATTGGAGAATCTTGGGCGCGGAGTGCCGTTTTGCTTCGGAAGCAGCGACTCGATGCGCCGCACAAGGAAATTGTCAAAGCAATTGTTTTTGCGCCGGATTTCCGGGTAAGAGAGGATAGTTACCGCCTCCTCGTCCGCGTACAAGGGCCGCAGGAAGGCGTCCATCAATAAAAGTCCTGCGGAATGAGAATTCGTTCTCTCAGACGGTTGAAGTACGGGTCCAATCGCTCTCGCGCTTGCCTCGTGCAAACCTCTTGGCAGGCCATTTCCGTTGGCTGCGGAAGCGCGTGGGAGTCTCCCTGGAGGTCGGTCTTCGTTGGCGGGGCCCAGCTCACTTCTAAACAGCATTTGCATTGCCAGACTCCGAAAGCTGCCCGGTAGTAATCATATAAACTTTGGTAGCTGGGTGGCCCGACTGACAAAATACTTCGCCGGCAACTCGAATCCCTTGGCCGATAAAGACAATTGTCATAGCAATCGGCGTGAACCTCGACAATCCATCGGATACAGGAGCCAGCAAAGCGTAAACCCTTTAAAGTGTCATAGAGGAAAGACCTCATGAGCTTGCATTGGCAATGTTCTACTGAACACCAGTCCGGAACCAGTGCAGTTGCCGAGCCCCGCCTTCCGCGTGGGAACAACTGAAGGAACACTAAGGCGCTGCTCAAGAACAACTTCACAGTTGAGTTTCGATGGTGTTGTCCCTACCAAAAACTCAGTTGGCCGACCATTAACGAAGTGAGCCATACTCCATGCCAGTTGCGTCCAGGGTCAAACCTCGGGCCGCGCGGGGTCCTTCCACAGGAAACTAGACTTTGCATACCAAACGGGTAGACGGCTCGTTCTGCATTCTCACGCGAGCGTTCGGAAGCCCGCTACATACCGAAAATGCTATCCGGCGCGAACGCCTTTGAAATCAGCGAGATCCAAGAAGAAAGAAATGCAAGCCGGTCCTACCAAAGCGATCCAGAATTATCCAGAATATAAAAATGTTACATTGCGTTACATTGCATCGAAAACTTGCCCCCGTATCAATTCGCCAGAGACAAGCTACGTCAAGTGGAAACAAATCCTCTTAATGCAAGGCGCAACGATTTGGCGAACTACAGGTGTATAATCACGTCACGGCTAAGGATGTGATCCACATCTCGGAAGCGGAAGTGGCGAGCAAGTTCGCCTCGCTGAGATGGCCTGCGTTCGTGCAGGCGCGGAAAGTCGTCATCGAGAATGATGCCCGGCCCGTGGGCGTCCTGCATCCCGCCGAGCCGGTACGCCGCACCATCTCCGAATGCATCGCTCTGTTACCCGAGGACTCGACGGCTACCATCGATGCTGACTTCGCAAAGGATGTGGAAGCCGCCATCGAAAGCCATCGCGAACCGTTGAATCCGCCCGCATGGGACTGATCCTCGACTCCAGCGTTCTTGTCGCAGCGGAACGCCAAGGCAAGAACGCCCGGCAGATGCTCTCAACGATCTCCGCAAAAACAAGTGAGGCGGAAATCGGCATCTCCGTGGTGACGCTGATCGAACTGGCGATCACTATCTGCGCGTTTATGAAAGCGAGCCGCAGGCGGCGTGAGCTTCTTTGCTGAAAGCAATCACAAACGACAGGCCACTCGTCATTCAGAATCGCCGTGACCAAATCCCGAGCAGATTCGTTCCATCCGTTAACGGCGGGTGCTGACTGCGATATCCGGCTCGTAGCCTTCCGCTTGATCCTTCGGCATCTTGCAATGACGCCGAATCACCTCTTCGCCCGTTACGATCCGTACCAGCCAGTTCGATTTGGTTGCATCCCAGGAAATTTCCACTCGGTCGGCACGCATAAGCTTCCTCCATGCCAACAAATTACTGAGCATTTCATCCCGCCAACTCTGTATCCGCAACACTACCAAATCTGTTCAGCCTGCGCTTGGCTTGCCCCTTTCCGGTAAACCGGACACTTTTCAGTTCGGGCCGGGGAAACGTATAATTCGCACTGTGCCTGCCTCACGACTAACATCTCTCGCCGAGGTCCAACTCTCGGCGGGCAAATACCTCAGAGAAGTGCGCTTGCGCCTGGGCCTTGGCCTCCGAGAGGTCCAAGATGCAAGCGCAATTTTGGCCGCCGAGGAAAACAACGAAGAGATGTATATTTCGTCTGCGTGGCTTGGTGAACTTGAAATCGAATCAACATCAGTACCAAGTGTCTTTAAGTTTCTGAGCCTTAGCACGATCTACGGCATTGATTTCCTCTATCTCCTCCAACGCTACGGGGTAAGGCCAGATCGAGTCCATAAATACCGGAAGAAAGTCAGTCGCCAGTTTACGCATCCCGTTTCGACCACCGTTTATGAACCGGATACAACAGTTACGGTTCCGATGCGAATCGACCCGCGCTTCCATTGGGAAACGACACAACTCATCAACAGGGTCGTCGCAATTTGGGGAGAAATCCCCGCCGCGATGCTCAACAATTTCAATCCTCGTGAGCACAAATACGCCTATGTCGGACTCCAAGATTACTCAATGTCCCCCCTTATTCGTCCCGGCGCATTATTGATGATTGATGATAAGCGTAATCGTATCGTTCAAGAAGGCTGGCACAATGAATATGAAAGGCCCATATATCTTATAGAGATGCGAGACGGATACCGACTCGCATGGTGCGAACTCGAAGCAGGCAAACTCACGTTGGTTCCTCATCCGGTGTCTCCGGTGAAAACCCAAACCGTCAATTTTCCAGATGACGCCGAGGTGGTAGGACAAGTAGTGGGTGTAGCGATGCGGATTGCACCTGGATCAGAGTCCACTCCGGAATCGTAAGCAAAACTTTCAGGGCAATCTTGACCTGCGAAAGAAAAAAGGCCCTCGACACTGGAGATATACCTTCGGGAATCATATCCCGATGCGTTTCCAGTTCGAGCCACAAAGTCATTGCACGCTGTTGCGTATCGGCAAAGGACTCTAAGTATCCCTTTAACTCGCCGCAAAATTTCCTGAGAGGCATTTTGAGCACAAGGTTGAAGACATCCTTGTGTGTCCGCCGCAGGATTTCGTGGACTTGCTCGGCTGACGACTGCATGGCCCAGCCTTCATGCAAATATCTTCCCGTATACGGGTCTCGCACAGAAGCCAAAAATGCCAACCGTGAGAAACAGGTCGGTAGGTATGTGAACGCCAGTTCAAGTTGATCTTCAACGCTCGTCGGAATCATTGCTCGCACGTTATACACAACATTCTTGCTTAGGGCAAGTACTGTCCGGTTCACCGGAAATTTTTCGGTAGTTACTCAGTTTCTCTCGCCCTCGCTGTTAACTTGCGCTCACTTCAGTTCCTAAAAGGAGGAACTACATGAAAAATACCAGGCACCTCTCTGTATTCGACAATCCGTGGCCTCCGCCACTTCCGCCAGGACCGGTCAGCGTGTCTGACTGACACAGGTTTCCTTTCCTCCACCGCGGGGAATGGAAATTGAATGAGTTGCTCAATGGTTGCCCGTCCGGGAAGATATATCGTGGAAGATAATTTTTCTGGACGGGCCTCTCATTTGTCGGCATATAATGTGGCCTTATCATGGCATATCTGGGTGTTGTCCTTTTCCTTATTGCTGTTGGCTGCCAAAGTCTTTTGTTCTGGAGAGGCTGGCGCTGGGGTGGATGGCAAGCTTACCCGTTGTTCTACATATATCTTTCTTATACCTCTTTCTGGACGGTCGCCTTTCTTTTCTTTCCTCACGCTCATCCGTTATATCCAAAGGTTTATTGGGACAGTGAAGTTGGGGCCGCTGTGCTTAGATTTCTAGTCGCTTGGGAGGTTTTTCGCAGCGTATTTCATCACGGCACAGTAAGAAGGATCGCAGGAGCCGTCATCGTTCTCGTTCTGGTTTTGCTAGCGCTCGCGTTGTGGCTTAGTGGGCCAAGCCCCGGAGTTTTGCCTGTAATGGATTTCATGGGCAAGATGGCACTTGCAGCCGGCGTGTGGACCGTTTTCGTGTTGGGTGCGGCCCGATTTTATGGAATCTGCATCGGACAAAACACATGGGGAATGGCCATTGGATTTTTGATATTCGTCTCAAGCGAAATTGCCAATTTTGCTCTTCGCGATTTGTCATCGTGGTTTATTCCGATCTGGCGGTTCTTTCACCCCTTCGCCTACGTATTCATGCTCGCCGTCTGGACGTGGTCGCTATGGGATTACGTTCCGAACTCGCAAAACGAAAACGAAACTGATTCATCCCTTGGGCCTCTTCTTCTCTCTAAGTGGCAAAGGCAGTCTGCGGCTCTCGACGAAACGATACGGAAGGTCATGCACCCATGATCCAACTCCTATTGATGGTGTTCATTGGAATCCTTTTTTTGTGTTTTGCCCTTTTTGCGGTAGTGGGAAAGTCGAGGGAAAAGAGTGAGATCCCGGAATCCGAGGTAGAACTTTTGAGAATGCTTCGCTTGGGCAGCCTAGAGTTTGATGCCACTAACTTGTTCTCTGATGCCGACTATCGCTTCCTTGCTTCCGAACCGCAGTTGCGCGCGCTTGCCCGAGAGCTACGGAAAGATCGAAGGAGTATTGCTCTGGAGTGGTTGCGCGAATTGCAAAGGGATGTGTTTTCGATGTGGCGCTTTCGAAGTTTCTTGACCAGGCTAGGAGTAGCAGCCGATACACGCAACGAATTATCGGAAGCAGTCCGATCTCTTCTACTGTTGTCCCTTCTGCAAGTCGTGCGTGAATCTGTCAGGCTCTTGGGACCGTACGCCTTTGGCAAGATTGCTGTCGCAGTAAGGACCAGCGTTGAGAATCTAAAGCGGTCCTGCGCGGCAACGCTCAGTGGTCTTCCACGCGAGCAATGGCCCCAGATTGCAGCCGAATGGCAGCGTGTTCAAGCACTCTCAATTAACTCCGCGCAATAAAATCCTCTCGTCTGTCGTCTGCTTTTTCGCCAGCAACTCGAAACTAAGGCTGCGTCTGTCGCTTTCACTGAGTTCGTATCGGCACTTTTCCCCCGAACGACAAACTATCCGGCGCCGGTTTCTGCGAAGCAATCGTCGTTATTGATTTCCTAGCTAGGCCCAAGTTTAGGCGTTATCACGTTCCCAAGCCGGAGAGTCTGCTGATTCCGATTCTCTTTGCTTTGATGCTTCTGGCCGCGACGCTGGCCGTGCTCCGGTAACCGGCCACTTGGCGTCTATCAAGTCCAGAATATGCGCCGCGCGTTCCATAGTTTTTTGGTGTAGACCTCAGCCCAAAATTCTCTTCCCATGTTTGGCTTGCATTCCTTGTCATCTTCTTCGAGAAGGGGTTGTAGCTTTCGCGCCGTCAAGATCACAGTCGCCAGTAAGATGGCATGTTTCCGCTCTTCAGTTCCAAGTGTCAAACATCGGCCTAACGGCCTAACTATGAACGTGTACGTAAAGAGCGTGAACGAGTCGCAAGTAACTGCGATGGATTCGCGAGCGAAAAATTCGAAACTTGCAATGATCTTGCAATGGAAGCGAAGGGTCCAGTAAACTAGGCCAGTCTTTCAACAGGATGCCGAGGTAGCTCAGTGGTAGAGCAGCCGATTCGTAACCGGAACCTGCCCCAACGCAGACAAACGGAACCTACCTACGCCTAGCGGAATCAATAAGATAGATAATCGCCCATGTTGGCTGTGTTTGGTTGTTTTGGCATGTGTTAGGGTCTGACGATGAAAGTTCGATGAAAACGCAAACTGGATTCCAAACTTAGACCAACTGATGGAATGTGACAGGGCAGCGTTCTAACCAACTGAACTACGTCCCCAACCGTGGAATCAACTTAGCGTAAAATCTTGCAAATAATGACTTTGCAAGATCTGCATACAGCGCACTGTTCGCCTGGCTTGCCTGCGATAGCAGTCCTTCCTGGAGGAGCTGCCCATAAACCGCCAATAAGAATTGAGTGCGCTCATGCGAGATTCATACTAACACAGATGGGTGCAAGAGGCGAAGCGGAGTGCGATGAATCTTGACGAATCGAGCCAGCCGATTCGCGATCGAAATTGCGGAGTATGAATGAAAAAAAATGGACTCAGCCGAGCAGAACCTAGAGGCCACGGCTGAAAACAGTTGGTTTGGATTGCGAGCTTCCCAAGCTTTGGCACCTTCCCGGCAGTTCTGCAGATAGGGCCGGGAAGGTCTCCCGCGGCGATGGAAGTCATTCCAGGAGGGTACAGCACCTCCATCATATCGCCTTGTGAAAGCAGTCTTAGGGATTCAGGACAACGTTGCGTCTACTTTCAAGAAGGTTCATGACCTTCTCCGCCTTATCAGCCTCGACGCCCACTTCACTCAGCGCTTCGCGAAAGTGCGTAAGAAACCTGTCGAAATGCCCGTCGTTTAAGCCGTGCTGCCGCGCAAGCGCATGAGCAGCATGCATATCATTGCCCGTATACACAACTCGTCCACCGAGAAGCATGGAGATAAACATACTCTGCCGAGCACGTAAGTGCGCCATATCGGTTCTTTTAAAAAAGGGGCGGAGTGTGTCATCCTCGAAGACTCTTCTATAAAAGGATTCGGTAGCGGCCGCGACTGTTTGACTTCCGCCGATAAGATCATAGAGTTCATCGATCACATGATCCTCCAGAAGTAAGAGAACGAGGTAGATCCTGGCTCAAGAAGTGGGGGTTCGCTTGTGACGGTTATTGTAGCCACCCAGCTCGTGTAGTCAACGGTTGCTGTCATTTTGGTGCCGCAAATCTTTAAAACTCTTGCCAGGGCAGACAATTCCTCTTCGATCTTCACAGTAGGGAAGAGGACGACTTTGAATTGAAGAGACCGCGCGATGAGGCACGATTTGTCGGCCTTCTCAAGAAGGCGGATGGCCCGGTCACGATCTTCTTCTTTCAGGACGGTGACGACCGGCCGGAGTTTGATTTCCGTAAAGCGCCAGATACCATCCTCGTTGCCGATCACGCCTTCCGCGTCCAGGTTGAAGGACGCAAATCCCAGGCGGGACTTCTCCGCAATACCGGAGAAGGTGCTGACAAAGCAGCTTGCCACAGCGGCGACGAGGAAGTGTTCCGGGGTCCAGCGCCCTGGCTCCCCCAAGAACTCCGGTGGGGCGCTGAACGATATACAAGAGCGGACTCCTTCCGCGTGGACGACGCCATTGCGTCCGCCCGCGCAGAATGTGTTGACTCGATATTCGTGATGAGCTTCCATTTTCTCTTCCTTTCGTCTTCCCAGCGGGAGATTGCTTCCGATTCTGGCCCCGCCTTAGCGATTCAAACTTAACAAGGGAGCCTTTACGGCAGCGTGACCTGCGTCACGGTTGAAAGTGATGGCCGTCACAGCCAGATGAACATCTGAAGTCGTATTAAGAAGGCTAGAAGGAGGTGGCCCATGCAAGCAGTTCAAGCAAAAACGAGAATTACACTGAAGAACATTTTGTTCGCAACTGACTTTTCACCTGCAGCGGACCTAGCTGCGCCAATCGCGATCCAGATCGCGCAGCGTTATGGAGCAAAGGTGTATGGCGTACATGTGAATAGATTTGACGACTACACTGCTGCTGCACCCAATGCCTGGGCAGCGATGGCTGAGGCAGCAGAGAAGGAGACCAAAGAAGATGCCGGGCGCCTGAATGAACAGCTCCAGGGCATCGAACACGAAGTGGTGATCGGTGAAGGCAAGACTTGGGGTGTGATGTCCGATCTGATCCAACGGAAGGAAATCGACCTGGTTGTGCTTGGGACCCGCGGCCGCACCGGACTTGGAAAGGCGCTGCTTGGTTCGGTTGCCGAACAGATCCTCAGGCAATCGCCGTGCCCGGTGCTGACGGTCGGCCCACACGTGAACCCTTGGTCCGACGAATACCCAAAGATGCGTGAAATCCTTTACGCCACGGATCTCGCGGCTGACTTCCCAACAGCGGCACCCTACGCCGTATCTCTGGCGCAGGAGAACCAGGCGCATCTCGTGTTGCTGCACGTGATAGAAGACCGGAAGGCAGGGGAGTTGGTGAACAGCCCAGAGGTGGTGGATGTCAAGAAGCGGAAGCTGCGGCAATTGGTTACGCAGCAAGCCGGATTGTGGTGCGACCCCAACTACGTTGTCGAGCAGGGACCAGCGGCGGAGAAGATCCTGGACGTTGCGAAACGGCGGCGCACTGATCTGATCGTGCTGGGAGCCCGGCCGGCAAAGGGGCTTGCAACGCATCTGAACATTGGCACGGTGCACAAGGTTGTGTCACAAGCGGAGTGCCCGGTCCTTACGGTTCGTGGCTGAAGCGCATCATCCGCTGTCACACTGACATCAGAGGCGGTGAGACACAACGAGGTTGAGGGTCCGGCGAGCAGACTCTTTTCAAAGTGCTCTGGCCTCAACCCCGACGGACGCGAGGAGGGAGCGAGCCGGAATGCAGATTCTGAAAGCCGGGTTGCTCTATTTCGCAATCGTTTTCGGAGCGGCTAGGCTGCCGACAATTCCTTGTCAGTTTCCCCGGCTGCCAGTCCAGGCCAGATCAGCTTGAGTGTGACACCATGTTCTTCGTCGTACACCAGAGTGAAAACATGTGAGCAACGTTCGCACAGCCAATAATGCCTCACGCCATGGATTCCAGCCGGCGAATCATCTGTAGAATCACTCTCTCTTGCCTTGATCGGATCGGGCCGAAATCGGAAGAACTTGCCGCCACCGGTCCAATGAAAGGCCGTCGGACATGCCGGGTTTGCACACTTGGAATGTTGCTTCTGGTAGAGAGGGGTTCCTCTCAATCTTCCGTCGCCGGCGGTCGGCTCGTTGCAGTGAGTCTGTCGAGCCGCTGCCCGTTCTTCTTCCAAACGTTGAATAGTTGCCCTAAGCCATCCT
>Ga0066709_100005196_pt1 | contig 10637 bp, 9 predicted proteins | sample GraSoiAngelo_158_FD_79665 | JGI IMG/M metagenome (GOLD analysis project Ga0066709, IMG submission 79665) | Grasslands soil microbial communities from the Angelo Coastal Reserve, California, USA - 14_1009_16_30cm | ecosystem: Environmental > Terrestrial > Soil > Grasslands | place: USA... | reverse complement strand
GACAGCTTGCCGCCGTGCAGCTCGGTCTCGCCGTTCAGGATCCGGAGCAGCGTCGTCTTGCCGGCGCCGTTCGGCCCGGAGAGCGACACGCGGTCCCGCCGCTCGACCTTGAACGAGACCCCGTCGAACAGCGGGTCGCCCGAGAGCTCCTTGCGGAGGTTGGTTGCGGTGACGACAGCCACCCTCTAAGCGTAGGTGGCGCGGATAGGCGGCGCGATCAGGCTCGGACGGCTGCGCCGACGAGTCTCCGGGCGGCGGCCGCGATGTGCTCGGCGTCGATCCCGGCCGCGGCGAGAAGCTCCGCCGGCGCGCCCGAGGCCGGCATCTCGCGTACCGCGAGCTGGATCACGCGCGGCCGGTCCTCCGCATCTGCGAAGGCGGCGAGGACGGCCTCGCCGAGCCCTCCTTCGGGCCAGTGATCCTCGGCGGTTACGAAGCGCCCGCCGGTTGCCTCGGCCGCGGCGCGCAGGGTCTCGACGTCGACCGGCTTCAGTGAGTAGAGGTCGATCACGCGCGCGCTCACGCCTTCCTCTGCGAGCGCGTCGGCGGCCTTCAGCGCCTCATGCAGGGTGATGCCTGCGCCGACGATCGCCACCTCGTCGTCGTCCGACGAGCGCACGACCTTGCTACCGCCGACCGGGAACTCCTCGCCGGGGTCGTAGATGACCGGCGTGCTGGCCCGCGTCGTGCGCAGGTAGGAGATCCCATCCAGGTCGACCATGGCCTCGACGAGTCTGGCCGTCTGGTTCGCGTCGGAGGGGTAGAGAACCGTCGAGCCGTGCACGGCGCGAAAGGCAGCGAGGTCCTCGAGCCCCATCTGCGAGGGCCCGTCCTCCCCGATCGAGACGCCGGCGTGTGAGCCGCAGAGCTTGACGTTCGCGCGGCTGACGGCCGCCATGCGGATGAAGTCGTAGGCGCGCGTGAAGAACGCGGCGAACGTCGAGGCGAACGGCTTCCAGCCGCGCACCTGGATCCCGACCGCGGCCGCGACCATCTGCTGCTCGGCGATGTACATCTCGAAGTACCGCTCCGGGTGTGCCTTCGCGAAGATCTCGGCGTAGGTCGAGTTCGAGACCTCGCCGTCGAGGGCGACGACATCGCCTCGGCCGTCGCCGACCGCTCTGAGAGCGTCGCCGTAGGCCTTGCGGGTGGCGACCTCCTCACCGAGCTCGTACGTCGGCAGTTCGAGCGACTCGGTCTCGAACTCGTGCGGCTTCCGGTCGAAGTCGGGCTTGGCGACCTCGATTTTCAGGTCCCGAATTCCGCCGAGCTCCTCGATCGCCGCATCGGGATCGTCGAGCGCCTTCCCGTGGAAGCCCTCCTTGTTCTCGACCGCCTTGACGCCCTTGCCCTTGATCGTCTTGGCGACGATCACCGTCGGCCTGCCCTGTGTCTTCGTCGCCTCCGCGTACGCGTGGTCGATCTCCTCGACGTCGTGGCCGTCGATCTCGATCGCGTGCCAGCCGAAGGCCTCGGCCCGCTTCGCGTACGAGTCGAGGTCCCAGCCGTGCATCGTCTCGCCGCGCTGGCCGAGTCGGTTGACGTCGATGATCGCGGTGAGGTTGTCGAGCTTCTCGAAAGCCGCGTGCTCGTACGCCTCCCATTGCGAGCCCTCGGCCATCTCGCTGTCGCCGCAGAGCACCCAGGTTCGGTACGGCAGGCGGTCGAGCCGCTTGCCGGCGAGCGCGATTCCGACGCCGTACGGCAGGCCCTGGCCGAGCGAGCCGGTGGCGACGTCGACCCAGGGGAGGACCGGAGTCGGGTGTCCCTCGAGGCGGCTGCCGAACTTGCGGAAAGTGAGGAGCTCCTCGTCGGTGATCGCACCCGCTGCCTTGAGGAGCGAGTAGAGGAGCGGCGAGGCGTGGCCCTTCGAGAAGAGGAGGTGGTCGTTGCGGGGGTCGTCCGGGTTGGCGAAGTCGTAGCGGAGGTATTTCGCGAGCAGCACGGCCATCAGGTCGGCCGCCGACATGGACGAGGTCGGGTGGCCCGACTTCGTGACCGCGGCGGCGCGGACCGAGTCGACTCGCAGCTGCTGGCCCAGCTCACGCCAGAGGTCTGGCTCGTCCATCCGTGTAACGTAACTTCTCGATGCGGGTCGCGGTTGCCTTCGACCATCGGGGGGTCAAGCTGCGGGAGCGTGTCCTCGAGGAGATCGTTCGCTCGGGCCACGAGCCGGTCGACCTCGGCACGGACAAGCCGGAGCCGAAAATCGACTATCCCGACAAGGCGCGCGAGGTCGGCGAGGCGCTCACGGCCGGCGACGCCGAGCGCGGTATCCTCGTGTGCGGGTCGGGCGTCGGCGCCTCGGTCGCGGCCTCCAAGCTCGCCGGCATCCGCGCTGCGACCTGCCACGACACCTACTCGGCCCACCAGGGGGTCGAGCACGACGACATGAACGTGCTCTGCATCGGCTCAGAGGTGATCGGCGCCGAAATGGCCGCCGAGCTCGTGCGCACCTTCCTGGGTGCGAAATTCGACGGCGGAGAACGCTACGTGCGTAGGCTGGAGAAGATCGAGGAGCTGGAAAATGCTTAGTTGCGGTTTCGCTTTGAAATTCAGGCGGTTCGACCGGTCATTTCAGGCGGACGCACGGGCGAAGCCCGCGCGTCCTGAGGCAGGCATCGCAAGCGATGCCTGAGTCCCGTCTGCATCGATTATCAGCGCTAGGCCAGTCGGTCTGGATCGACTCGCTCTCACGCGAGTGGCTCGAGACCGGCGAGCTCGCGCGGATGATGCGCGAGGACGCCGTCGTCGGCGTCACCTCGAACCCGACGATCTTCCAGAAGGCAATGTCCGAAGGGGACTGGTACGACGAGCAGCTGCGGGAGGTAATGGAGGCCGAGGACGATCTGAAGGAGATCTTCCTCCAGCTCGCGGCTCACGACATCGCGGCCGCCTGCGACCTCTTCCGCCCGGTGTGGGAGGAAGGACACGGCCGGGACGGCTACGTCTCGATGGAGGTCGACCCGAATCTCGCGTACGACACCGAGGCGACGATCGAGCAGGCGACGCGCTTCCACGATTGGCTCGAGCGGCCGAACCTGTTCGTGAAGATCCCGGCGACGGCGCCCGGCCTGCCCGCGATCGAGGAGATGATTGCCCGCGGCCGGAACATCAACGTCACGCTCACCTTCTCGCTGCAGCGCTACGCCGAGGTCGCAGAGTCGTACATCCGCGGGGTCGAGCGGCTCGTCGAGGCGGGCGGCGACCCCTCGGCGGTCGCTTCAGTCGCGAGCTTCTTCGTCTCACGCGTGGACACGGAGACCGACAAGCGGCTCGATGACGCCGGCCGGCCGGAGCTGAAAGGGAAGCTGGCGATCGCCAACGCGAAGCTGGCCTACCAGGAGTACAAGCAGATCTTCGCCGACGACCGCTGGGAGGCGCTCGCGGCCAAGGGCGCGACGAGGCAGCGCTGCCTCTGGGCCTCGACCTCGACGAAGAATCCCGAGTACCGCGACGTCATGTATGTCGAGGAGCTGATCGGCCCGGAGACGGTGAACACGATGCCGAAGGAGACGATCGAGGCTTTCCAGGATCACGGCGAGGTCGCGCTCACGCTCGAGCAGGACCTGGACGAGGCGCGCCGGCTCTTCGAGCAGCTCGCCGAGGCCGGGATCGACTACGACGATGTCACCGACACGCTCGAGCGCGAGGGTGTCCAGAAGTTCATCGACTCGTTCACCGAGCTCCTCGAAGGCATCGAGACCAAGCGCAGCCAGCTTGTCAGCGCCGCCTGAGGCCGGCGTGGGCGAGCTCTACCGGGAGGAGGCGGGCGAGGGCCCCGCCGTCGTGCTCGTGCACGAGGCCGTCTGTGACAGCCGCATGTGGGATCCCCAGTGGCGGACGTTTCCGCGCTCATACCGCACGGTCCGTTACGACCAGCGCGGTTTCGGTCGCTCGCCGATCGAGCCCGGCGTCTTCTCTCACGCCCGCGACCTGGTCGATCTGCTGGACGAGCTCGGTCTCGAGCGCACTTCCCTCGTCGGCGGCTCGATGGGCGGCCGGATCGCGCTCGAGGTCGCAATTGCGCACCCCGACCGCGTCGAGAAGCTCGTGCTCATGGACCCCGGCCTGCCGGGACACGCTTGGTCGGAGGAGACTCGGGAGGGATGGGCCGAGGAGGAAGCTGCGATCGAGTACGGCGATCTCGACGCTGCGGTCGAAGTGAATCTGCGGATGTGGGTCGATGGTCCGGGCCGGTCCGCGGCGGACGTCGATCCAGGTCTGAGGGAGCGCGTCGGCGAGATGCAGCGCAGAGCCTTGGAGCTGCAGATGCCCGTCGGCGAGGATGCGCGCGAAGAGCTGCTCGTACCCGACATCCGCGAGCGACTTGGAGACGTGCGAGCTCCGACGCTCGTTCTCACCGGAGAGGAGGATCGCGACGATATGCAGTCGATCGCCGACTTGCTCGTGGAGAGTATTCCCGACACACGACGCGCGTCGATCCCCCACGCGGCCCACGTCCCGAGTCTCGAGCGCCCCGACGAGTTCGACCGGCTCGTCCTCGATTTCCTCTCGTGAGCTCTCTCGAAGCCGTCGAGCTCGTTGACCGGATCTGGGCGCGCGACCCGACTGTCTGGACCGGGCACGACGAGGCGCAATGGCTCGGGTGGCTCGACGAGCCGGGCCGGATGCTCGAGCGGCTCGACGAGCACCAGGCGCTTGCCCGGGACTTCGACGACACCGTCCTGCTCGGGATGGGCGGCTCGAGCCTCGCGCCAGAGGTCCTCCGCCGCACGTTCGGCGTCGAGCGCTTCCACGTCCTCGACACGACGCATCCGAGCGCGATCGCCCGCCTCGACGAGCAGCTCGACCGCGACCGCACGCTCTTCGTCGCGGCCTCGAAGTCCGGCACGACGCTCGAGACCCGCTGCCAGCTCGACTACTTCCTTGCGCGTGGAGGCACTTTCGCCGCGGTCACCGATCCCGGCACCGAGCTCGAGCAGCTGGCGCGGGAACGCGGCTTCGCATGGGTCGTCTCGGGCGAGCCGTCGATCGGCGGTCGCTACTCGGCGCTCTCGCCGTTCGGGATCGTGCCGGCGACGCTCATGGACCTCGATGTGCGGTCGCTGCTCGAGCGCGCCGACGTGATGGCGCAATGGTGTCGGCTCGGCGAGGAGAACCCAGGATTCCAGCTCGGCCTGCAGTTCGGCGAAGGGTGGAGCGAGGGACGCGACAAGATCTGTATCGACGAGACTCCGGGCGGGTTCGGGCTCTGGGCCGAGCAGCTGCTCGCAGAGTCGACGGGCAAGGAAGGGAAAGGGCTCGTGCCTGCGCCCAGCGAGAGCCCGGACGGCCTCGACCGGCAGCACGGGCGGGTGGGGATCGACGATCCGCTCGACCTCGGCGCCGAGTTCTTCAAGTGGGAGTTCGCGACCGCGGTGGCGGGCTCGATCCTCGGGATCAATCCGTTCAACCAGCCCGACGTGCAGGCGGCGAAGGACCGGACGGCGGCGATCCTCGACCGGATGGACGCTCGGCTCGAGCCGGAGAGCTCGGTCGACGAGCTCCTCGCACAGGCGGGGCCGGGCGACTACGTTGCGATCCTCGCCTTCATCGACCCGGGGCGCGAAGGCGAGCTGGATCTGCTCGTGCGCCGCGCGCGCGAGACCGGGTGCGTCGTCACGAAGGGTCTCGGCCCGCGTTACCTGCACTCGACCGGCCAGCTCCACAAGGGCGGCCCGAACACCGTCCTGGCGCTGCAGGTGGTCGACGAGCTCGGCGAGGAGCTCGACATTCCCGGCCGGAAGTTCGGCTTCAAGCGCCTGATCTCCGCGCAGGCGGCCGCCGATCTCGATGCGCTGAAGGAGCGCGGGCGACGGGTCGCACGCGTCAGACTGGCGGACCTATGAAGCTCGGGATGGTGGGTCTGGGCCGGATGGGCTCGGGTATGACCGAGCGGCTGCGGCGCGACGGGCACGAGGTGCAGACGTACGACCCTAAGGTCGAGTCCACAGCCGGCTCGCTCGAGGAGCTCGCATCCCAGCTCGAGCCGCCTCGGGTCGTCTGGCTGATGATCCCCGCCGGCGAGATCACCGAGAACGCGTTCCAGGAGCTGCTCGGGATTCTCGAGGACGGCGACACGATCGTCGACGGCGGCAACTCGAACTTCCACGACTCGCAGCGGCGAAATCGAGACGCGGGCGAACGGGGCATTCACTTCGTCGACGTCGGCGTCTCGGGCGGAATCTGGGGACTGAGAGAGGGCTTCTGCCTGATGGCCGGCGGGCCTGACGAGGCCGTCCAACGGCTCGAGCCCGCGCTGAAGACGCTCGCGCCCGAGGGCGGCTACGCGCACGTGGGCCCGTCCGGGTCGGGTCACTTCGTGAAGATGGTGCACAACGGCATCGAGTACGGCCTGATGCAGGCGTACGCCGAGGGGCTCGAGATCATGCACACCTCCGAGTTCGAGCTCGACCTCGAGCAGATCTCGGGAATCTGGCGCTACGGTTCGGTCGTCCGCTCGTGGCTGCTCGAGCTTCTTCACGACGCGCTCGACGAGCACGGCGGCGAGCTGGCCGACATCGCTGGGTACGTCGAGGACTCGGGCGAGGGCCGCTGGACGGTGTTCGAGGCGATCAACGAGAGCGTGCCCGCCCCGGTGATCACGGCGGCGCTCTATGCCCGGTTCGCGTCCCGTCAGGACGAGTCCTTCGCGGCCAAGATCAACGCGGCGCTGCGAGCCCAGTTCGGCGGCCATCCGGTGAAGAAGAAGAAGTGACCAAATCCGGACATGACTGAGCTGGCCGAGAATCCTCTGCTCGTCGGGCTCGGGCCAAGGCGGACACCCGAGCCGTGCGTCCTCGTCGTCTTCGGCGCCTCCGGCGATCTCACGCGCCGCAAGATCTTCCCGGCGCTGTACTCGCTCGCCTGCCGGCACCTCCTGCCTGAGCGCTTCGCCGTCGTCGGCGTCGCGCGCTCGGATTGGTCCGACGACGAGTTCCGCGAGCGGATGGAGCACGCCGTCCGCGAGTTCGGCCGGGACGACTTCAAGCAGGAGGTCTGGGACTGGCTGGCCGAAGGGACGCGCTACCTCTCCACCGACTTCGCGGACGAGAGCGGCGAGAATCGCCTCGGGGCCCTGCTGAACGAGCTCGACGAGGAGCGCGGAACGCGCGGCAACCGCGTCTACTACCTCGCCGTGCCGCCGCAGGCGATGGAGACCGTCGTCACGGCTCTCGGCAAGCGACGGAGCACGCAAGGCTGGACGAGGCTCATCGTCGAGAAGCCCTTCGGCCACGACCTCGAGTCGGCCCGCCGCCTCACGCAGCGGATCAGCCGTCACTTCGCCGAGGAGGAGGTCTTCCGCATCGACCACTACCTCGGCAAGGAGACCGTTCAGAACATGCTGGCTCTTCGCTTCGCGAACGGGATCTTCGAGCCGATCTGGAACCGGCAGTTCATCGACCACATCCAGATCACGGTCGCCGAATCGCTCGGAATCGAAGGGCGCGCCGGCTACTACGAAGAAGCCGGCGCGATCCGCGACATCTTCCAGAACCACCTCCTCCAGCTCGTCGCGCTGACGGCGATGGAGCCGCCGATCGACTTCACCGCGGACTCCGTGCGCAACGAGAAGGTGAAGGTGCTGAAGGCGATGCACACACCGGGCCCGAAGCACGTCGTCCGCGGCCAGTACGGACCGGGCTACATCGAGGGCAAGCCGGTGCCGGGCTACCGCGAAGAGGAGGGGGTCGCGCCGGGCTCGATGACCGATACGTACGTCGCCGCGAAGCTCTTCGTCGACAACTGGCGCTGGGCCGACACGCCCTTCTACGTCCGCACCGGCAAGCGGCTCCCGCGCCGGGAGACGACGATCGGCATCCAGTTCAAGCGCGCTCCCCATCCGCCCTTCGAGGAGTCGGCGACCGAGGAGCTGCGGCCGAATCTCCTACTCGTCCACGTGCAGCCCGACGAAGGCGTCTCGCTGGCAATCGGCGCCAAGGTTCCAGGACAGGGCATGAAGATCCGCACCGTCCACATGGACTTCATGTACGGCGGGGCCTTTCGCACCGAGCTGCCCGAGGCCTACGAGCGGCTGCTCCTCGATGCGATGCTCGGCGACCAGACGCTGTTCACGCGCTCGGACGAGGTCGAGGAGCAGTGGGCGCTCGTCGATGCGATCGTCGCCGCCTGGAAGCGGGACCAGCCCGCGTTTCCGAACTACGCGGCCGGGACCTGGGGACCGGCCGCCGCCGACGATCTCGTGCATCGCGACGGCCGGAACTGGCTGCGCCCTTGAGCGCGACGCACGTGCACGCGGAGGAGTGGAGCGGCGAGGACGTCGCCCTCGACGACGTCGAGCGCGCCCTCGGCCGCCTGCGCGAGGAATCCGCGCACGAGACGGAGGGGCCGGATCTCCGGACGAGCGTGATGACTCATCTCGCCTGGGTGCCGGCCGAGTGGCACGAGGCCGCGATGGAGACCCTGGCAGGGCTCGGCGAACGCCACCCGTCGCGCGGGATCCTGCTCTTCCCGGATCCCGCGGCGGCCGACGGGATCGACGCGAAGGTCTCGATTCTCGCCTTCCCGCTCTCAGCCCAGCGCCGCCACATCGCGGCGGAGGTCGTCGAGCTGCGGCTCCGGGGCGACCGCGCAAAGGCGCCGGCGAGCATCGTCACCCCCCTCCTCGTCTCGGGCCTGCCCGTCTTCCTCCGCTGGCGAGGCCGACCGGCGTTCGGCGAGCCCGCGGTCGAACAGCTGCTCGACCTCTGCGACCGCTTCATCGTCGACTCGCGCGAATGGCCGGATGCTCCGCAGGCTTACGCCGAGCTGCCGTTCGACCGCACTGCCTGCTCCGACATCGCCTGGCGTCGCACCGAGCCGTGGCGCCTCGCTCTGGCTGCGCTCTGGCCGGGCATCGCCGACGCGCGTGAGCTGCGAGTGACCGGCCCGGCCGCGGAGGCCTCCCTGCTCGCCGGCTGGCTTGGCTCCCGCCTCGAGCGCGACCTCGAGCTCGCCCAGGAGCCGGCCGACCGGATCGAGGCCGTTGCGGTCGACGGCGAGACGGTCGAGGCTCCGACCGAAATCCCGAGCGCGAGCGATCTCCTGTCGGCGGAGCTCGACGAGTTCGGCCGCAGCCCGGTCTACGAGGCCTCGGCGCAGGCGGCTGCGCGCTGAGGCGCGTTACCTTCGGGGCTCCCCGAACGACAAGATGAGCGTGAACGGAGTTGTCGAAGGCGCCTTCCGTCGCCACTACGGCCACGTCTACCGCTATTTCCGGCGTCGGGTGCACGATCCGGACCGGGCGCAGGATCTGGCTCAGGACGTCTTCACCGCGGCCGCACAGGCCTTGCCGGACGAGTCCGAGGGCGGGCCTCCCGCTCTTGCCTGGCTCTACACGGTCGCGAAGCGGCGTTTCGCCGACGAGGCTCGCCGTACCGGCCGAGAGCGCCGTCTTCTTCGGCGACTGGGCACACCGCGCTCCACGGCGTACGGCGACTCCGTCACGGCCGCCCTCGGTGAAGCGATCGATCGCTTGCCGAGCGGCCAGCGTCACATCGTCGTCCTGAAGCTGCTGCGCGGCTTGTCGTTCGCAGAGATCGGGCGTGAGCTCGGTCTCAGCGAGGCGGCCGCCAAGATGCGATTCGTCCGTGCGCTCCGCGAGCTGCGCGCCGACCTCACCGAAAGGGGAATCGAGCCATGACCATCCGTGACATCGAAGTCCTCGACCTGCTGCGCGAGGAGCCTGAGCTGCTCGCCATCGCCGATGCAGCGGCAACGACCAAGAAGCGGCGGGCGCGGCTTCCGCGGCGGCTGCTTGCGGTGCCTGCAATTGCCGTGGCCCTCATCGTCGTCGTCCTCTTCGCGCCTTGGCAGAGCTCGAATCCGAGCTTCTTCGACCGCGCGCTCGCGGCCGTCGGCGACGAGCCGGTCCTGCACGTCGTCACCCAGGAGACGTACCCCGTCGACTGGCACCTCGTCGACCTCGCGACCGGCGAGCGAACCGCGCCGTCGCTGAGCATGCGCACCGAGATCTGGTACGACGGCGAGCGCGGGCTCGAGCACTCGATCACGCGGACGAACGGAACGGTGAGCGACGACACGCTCCAGACCCCGCAGGGAGTCACGAACCAAGGGGGCACGGTCTATACGTGCGCCTGGATCCAGGCGCATCCGGTCGAGGCCACGCGCGAGCGCGTGAGCTGCAGGCTCGACGGCGAGAACGGAACGGTACCGCACAACGTGCCCGAGCCGGCTCCGGTCATCGATCCAGGGCTCTCGGGATTCCTGAACGGCTACCAGGACGCGCTGGCGAACGGAACCGCGCGGAGAGTGGGCGAGGGAACGATCGACGGGCGGCCCGTGATCTGGCTCGAGATGCACCTCGCGCTGCCGCGGCCGCCTGGCGCGGACCAGACACCCGATCCCATCGAGCAGAGAGTCGCGATCGACAGCGGGTCGTACCGGCCGATCGTCGTGCGCCCGCTGAACGGCGGCGTCTCCTACCACGTCGTCGAGATCGGGACCGTCACCCGCGAGGCGGCCGATTTCTCCGAGCCGACGCCGGTGCCGCCCCGGGAGAAGATCAGCAGCGGAAACGTCGTCTCGTCGACCGAGATCGGTCTCGATGCGGCGCGTTCGGTGCTCGGCCGACCTGGGCTCTGGGCAGGACGAAGCATCGCAGGGCTCGATCT
>Ga0066709_100005195_pt1 | contig 10638 bp, 12 predicted proteins | sample GraSoiAngelo_158_FD_79665 | JGI IMG/M metagenome (GOLD analysis project Ga0066709, IMG submission 79665) | Grasslands soil microbial communities from the Angelo Coastal Reserve, California, USA - 14_1009_16_30cm | ecosystem: Environmental > Terrestrial > Soil > Grasslands | place: USA... | reverse complement strand
GGTCACTCGGCGCTCGTCGCCTCGACGACGTTCGCCGTTTCCTAGGAGGGGCTAGCGGAACACCCTTCGTCGCAGGAGTGCGCTGCTCGTTCCGAGGCAAGGACGCAGGGAGCGCCCGTATCAGACCGATACGGGAGCGACTGAGGACGCGGCATCGGGGCGAGCAGCGTGCTCCGGCGGCACAAGGTCGTGTTTCGCTAGTCCCTCCCTAGATACGAGAGGGCCGGCCTGCGTGGAGGCCGGCCCTCTCGTTCTGGCGATCTTCTCTAGGGGATGTTCACGTCGGCGTTCGGGTGATCGCCGGCGTGCTTGTCGCTGTACCTCGCTCCGCCGAGGCCGCAGACCTGGGCGTCGGTGACCGTTCCGCCGCCACCGGAGGCGAGCGACGTCTTCGTGACGCCGTCGACGGTGACAGAGCTCGCGTGCAGCGAGTCGTTCGTGCCCTGCTGGCAGACGACGACGATGATCCGGAACTTCCTCGGATCGGTGAGCGTCACCGACGTGTTCTGGCCCGCCGTGACGACGACGTTCTTGTCTGCCGCCGAGTCGTAGCCCGTCGGGGTGGTCGTCTCGACGATCCAGTACTGCCCCGGAACGACGTTCGAGATCGAGCAGTCGCCGCCGGCGTCCGTTGTGCAGGTCTGGCCGGTCGCCGTGTCCTCGGCGCCGTGCGGCGGGGTTCCGCCGAGCGGCGCGTTGTCGGTGTAGAGCTCGAACACCGCACCCTGCAGCGCGGTGCCGTTGTCGTCCTGCTTGTGGATCGAGACGCTGCCGCGCTGCCGGTCGTTGAACGTGCAGGTGACGGTCTCGCCCGCGCCGACGTCGATGTTCGACACCGGACTGCCGTCGTCGCAGCTCGAGCTCGTCAGATCCCAGCCCGACGGCACGCTCTCGGCCACGCTGTATCCGTTGCCGGGCAGGACGTTCGAGTACGTCTGCGTATCGCCGTTCTTCAGGCTGAAGCTCGACGGGCTCAGGCCGCCTCCGGCGGTGAACGAGAAGCTGGTCGTCGTGTCGCTCGACGGGTCGGTGATCTTCTTCACCTTGATCGTGCCTCGTGCCTTGTTGGTGAAGGTGCAGGTCACCGTCTCGCCCGCGCTCACGTCGATGTTCGTCACCGGACTGCCGTCGTCACAGGTCGCGCTGGTGAGATCCCAGCCGGACGGCACGGTCTCGCCGACGTTGTAGCCGTTCCCCGGGTTCACGCCCGAGTACGTCTGCGTGTCACCGTTCTTCAGGCTGAAGCTGGTCGGGCTGAGCCCGCCGCCGGCCGTGAACGAGAAGCTCGTGTTTGTCGCGTCGGGGCTCGGGTCGGTGACCTTCTTGACCTTGATCGTGCCGCAGTTGTTGATGTTCACCTTCTGCGGCGCGATGAAGTCCTTCATCGTCGCCGTGCCCGAGTCGCCGGACGAGCGGCTCACGGTGTAGACGCTCCCGAGCGCCGCGCAGCCGGAGAGGACGTTCGCGTCGGTGAGGTTGATCGCCGCCTCGCCGAAGCGGAACTGCCCGATCGTCCGCGGCGCGCCGGGGTTGATCGGATCCGTGGTGCCCGAGGCGCCGGCGTCGAGGCTCCCGTCCGCGACCGTGCTGTTCAGGCTCTGCTTCGGCCCCCAGCACGGGGCGGTGTCCTGCGAGATCTCGCAGGAGCCCGAGAGGACCCACCGCCGGAACGACAGCGACGGGTTGCCGCCGCCCTCGAGGTCGTAGACGATGAGGATGTCGCCCTCGGAGCGGGCCGGCGTGACGTTGTTCCCGCTGCAGCCGGCATGGGTCACCGTGTCGCAGGCGTTCTTGTTGAACTCGAACCCGATGTGCACGGACGCCGAGGCGTTCGGGACCGGCAGGAGCTCGAACCCGAGGTAGACGAAGTTCTTGCCGCCCACGAACTCGTTCGCGATGTAGAAGCGGTCGAGGTCGCCCTTGTTCGGGATGCCGCCGTCGCCGACGCTCGGCACGGCGTCGTCCTGCTTCGTCCCGTTGGCGAACGAGTCGTCGTGCGAGCCCGGCGCCTTGTCCTGCCCCTCCACGAGGTTCGGCGCCGTCGACGTACAGACGTTGCTGACGACTGTGTTGCACCAGTCGGTACCCGTGCTCTTGACGAGGTTCCCGTCGGTGCTCTCGAACGTGCTCCCGGTCAGGTTCCCGCTCGACGCCGCGACGAAGAAGACGGCAAAAGCTGCCGCGGTGATCGCGAGCAGCGCGAGCCGCCAGCCTCGTCTGACGTGAAGCTTGTGGTGCCGCATTTGCTCTCCTCCAATGGTGGGACAGGGTTAGGCCGCCAACCCTTCGGCCCACGACTGCGACCGCAGAACGCCCGGTTCCTAGCCCCCAGGCGCATGCCGCATAACGTGAGGAATTAGCACGGAACGGCCTTTCGGTCAATGGGCCGCGCCCGCTCGGAGCGTCGCGCTATTCGTTGTAAAGCGGCGTAACCTTCCCGTTCGTCGAGGCCCGCTCTGCCCGCTCGCGGTCAGCGGTCATCGCCTGCTCCGCCTCGTCGAGGAGGCCGACGAGCGTCTCGAGTCGCTCCGGCTCGGAGGGCGTCTCGAGGAGCTGCTGCTTCAGCTCGGCCCCGAAGTCGATCCGGGCCGCGATCTCGAACGACAGGACCGGCGCCTCGGCGTCGAGCTCGTCCGCCTCTGACCCGGCCGCCGCGGCGAGCCGTCCGTAGCGCTCGAGCGCGAGCGCACGCACGTCGTCGGCCGCGTCGACCTCGTCGTCCTCGAGCGGCTCGACCTCTGCGGTCTGGAACGAGCGCCCGGAGGTCAGCCGAACGAGCCGGAAGCGCTCGCCGCCCTCGACGACGACGTTCATCCGGCCGTCGGGGAAGCGGTGCAGCACGTCGGTCACGGCGGCGCGTGTCCCGACCGCGCGCAGCCCGTCGTCGTCGGCGAGCACGAGCCCGAACTCGCCGCCCGAGTCGAGGCACTCGCCGATCAGCTCCTTGTACCGAGGCTCGAAGACGTGGAGCGGCACGCGCTCGGTCGGGAGCAGGACGACACCGAGCGGAAACAGCCCGAGCTCCGGCACCCCGGAAGCCTACGCGGCCGGGCTACGATGACGCGGATGTCGATCGAGCGGCTCGAAGCGCTCTTGCGCGATGCATTTCCCGACGCCGACCAGGTTCTGGTCGAGGACCGCACGGGCGGCGGCGACCACTACCAGGTCGTCGTCGCGAGCCCGCGCTTCGAGGGGCTTCCGCTCCTCGACCAGCATCGCCTCGTGAACGAGGCGCTAGCCGAGCCGTTTCGCGACGGCACCATCCACGAGCTTCGGATCAAGACGAGGGGGACCACATGAGCGAGTTGCAGCAGCGGATCAAGGACGTGATCGAGAACGAGCCGGTGGCGCTCTTCATGAAGGGCACGCCGCAGTTCGTGATGTGCGGCAACTCAGACCGCGCGTTGCGTGCGCTGCGCGAGGCGGGCGCGCCTGTGACCGCCGTGGACATCCTCCCCGATCCGCAGATCCGGCAGGAGCTCTCGGCCCTCTCCGGCTGGCCGACGATCCCGCAGGTCTTCATCAAGGGCGAGCTCGTCGGCGGCGCCGACATCGTCGAGGAGCTGGCGGAAACGGGCGAGCTCGGGGAGAAGCTCGAGGAGAAGCTAGGACCGGACTACCGCGCGGCCGCTGAAGGCCGCGTGGTGTCGGTGCTCGCTCCCGCATAACCGCGGCGGCAGGTCACTGCCGGACGCAGGCCGCAGCCGTGGCGCCAAGCGCCACGTCCCGGTGACAGTCACCGGGACACGGCCCTAGTAGGCGCGCGCGGGCAGCTGCTGCACGGCCCAGCGGTTGCCGTCCGGGTCGGCGAAGAACACGAAGGAGCCCCAGGGAAACTCCTGCACGTCGCTGACTTCGACTCCCCGCCGAACGAGCGCGGCGTGCGCCGCTTCAACGTCTGAGACGACGAGCTGGAGCTGCGCACTCCCGGGCGCGGAGGTGCTCAGGCCGGTCCCGAGCGCGATCGAGCAGGCCGATCCTGGTGGCGTCAGCTGCACGAAGCGGATCTCGTCGCTGACCGTGTGATCGTGGTCCGCGTTGAACCCCGCCTGCTCCACGTAGAACGCCTTCGCGCGGTCGACGTCCGAGACGGGAACCGTCACCAGCTCGAGCTTCCAGTCCATCGTGCCTCTCCCTTTCACTCAGATGACAGAACGAGACTGCGCCCTCCATAGCGGAAGCCGACGGCTCGGATCGCGCCAGCGTCGATCACGGCGCGCTCGAGCGCCTCGCTCGCCGGGCCGCCGAGCCAGCGGTAGAGGTACGGCCGCCGCTCCAGGAACTTGCTCTCGTATCGCCGTCCGAGTTCCTCGAGCAGGACATGCGAGGGGTGCAGTTCGGCGTGACGCTCGGCCCACTCTCCGAGGTCCGGCGGGCCGGGCGGATCGGCGCCTGCCGCGACGAGCAGGCGGTGCTGCGCCTCGTACCACTCGCGCGTCGGCTCGTCGATCAGCTCCGGGGCGAACTCGTCGATGAGGAGGAGCGGAGCGAGCCGCGCGAGCTTGTCGAGCGCCGGGCCGAGCGGCCGGACGTGGTGGAGAACGCGCGAGGCGACGACGGCCGCGAACGGGCCCGGATCGTCGAGCTCCTCGAGCGTCACGCGACGAAAGAGCGCGCCGTCGGGTGCAAGCGGGTCGATGCCGAGGACCTCGTAGCCGGCCCGCACCAGCGCGGGAGTGACGCCGCCCTCGGGCCCGCAGCCGACCTCGAGCACCGGCGCGGGCGCCGGCGGGAGCCGCTCCACCACGAAGTCGAGGAACTCGGTCAAGCTAGGATCGAAGCATGGACTTCGAGACGCGGGCGATCCACGAGGGTCAGGAGCCCGATCCCGCGACCGGCGCCGTCGTCGTCCCGATCTACCAGACGTCGACCTACGTCCAGGAGGCGGTCGGCGAGCACAAGGGCTACGACTACTCGCGCGTCGCGAACCCCACCCGGACGGCGCTCCAGCTCTGCCTCGCCTCGCTCGAAGAAGCCGAGCACGGCATTGCCTACTCGTCGGGCCTCGGCGCCGTGACGACGATCATGCACCTCGTCAGCCCAGGCGATCGCGTCGTCCTGATCGCCGACGTCTACGGCGGCGTGTACCGCATGACGTCGCAGGTCTACGAGCCGAAGGGCTACGTGTTCGACTACCTCCCGGCGCCCGAGTTCGCGAACCTCGCCGAGCACCTCGACGAGCGGACCCGGATCGTCTGGATCGAGACGCCCTCGAACCCGATGCTGAACGTGGTCGACGTCCGCGCCGCCGCGGCCGCGGCCCACGCCGCCGGCGCGATCCTCGTGGTCGACAACACGTTCGCGACGCCGTACCTCCAGCGCCCGCTCGAGCTCGGCGCGGACATCGTCGTCCACTCGACGACGAAGTACCTCGGCGGCCACTCCGACGTGGTCGGCGGCTTCGCGGCGACGAACGACCCGACGATCGCCGAGCGCCTGTACTTCCTCCAGAAGTCGCTCGGCGCGATCCCGGGGCCGTTCGACGCGTGGCTCGTGCTGCGGGGGATCAAGACGCTCGCCGTCCGCATGCGCCAGCACTGCGCGAACGCTCATGCCGTCGCCGGCTTCCTCGACCGTCACCCGCGCGTCGAGCGCGTGCTCTACCCCGGCCTCCCGACCCACCCCGGCCACGCGATCGCGGCCCGCCAGACGCACGACTTCGGGGGGCTGATCTCCTTCCTCGCCGATTCCGAGGAGGAAGCCGTCGCCCTCGTGGCACGGACGCGGGTCTTCCAGCTCGCGGAGTCGCTCGGCGGCGTCGAGAGCCTGATCGAGCACCCCGCGCGGATGACGCACGCGTCGACCGCCGACGCGCCGTTCGCAGCGCCGCCGAACCTCGTCCGGCTCTCGGTGGGCCTCGAATCGGCCGAGGACCTCGTCGAGGACCTCGAGGTCGCGCTGGCGCGCGCAGCCGTCGTCGCGGAACCCGGTTAGCGTGAGCCGGTGTAGAGCCGGCATCGAACGCTCGGAAGGAGACTCCAGATGAAGCGCATGCTGATCGTCGCGCTCGTCGCGCTCGTGGTGCCGGCGGTTGCGGCGGCGAAAGGTCCCTCGAAGGCGGAGATCTCGGGGCCCGGCCTCGGGAAGCCGCTCATCGTGACCGGCGCCGAGGCGCCAGGCACCCCCCTGATGACGCTCGCCGAGAGCTCTGGCTTCTTCCCGGCGGTGTACGGCCAGAGCCCGGACCCGATGCTGGGCAGCCGCCCAAAGGGGTCGCTCGGGCCGAAGTACTCCGTCGTCTACCGCGTTCCCGGCCCGAACAGCGTCGTGAGCACGATCCGCCAGGACATCTACCCGTACGCGAAGCCGTTTCCGGTCTCGTACACGAAGCCCGGACAGCGGTTCTGGGACCAGGGCCAGCAAACGCGCGGCGGCTGGTTCCTCGGCGACCCACGTCTGAAGCAGACGCTCGTCCACGCCGGCCTGCCCCTGACCCCGGGGAGCTCCCCGGGCGGCTCGACGCCGTGGTGGCTCATCGGCCTCGGGACCGGTCTCGGCCTCGTCTTGCTCGCCATCATCGCCTTCTTCCTCCGCCGGAGGCCGCGGCCGCTCGCCGCAACACAGCACGCGTAAGATCGGCGGGTGCCCGCGCCCGAGCCGCTCGACCTCCGCTTCCAGGGCGCCGAGCGGGTCATCGGCGCTTACCTGCTCGAGACCGACGATGGGCCCGCACTCTTCGACTGCGGGCCCTCCACCTGCGTCCCTCGCCTCCACGAGGCGCTCGGCGAACACGGGCTCGAGCTCGGGGATCTGCGGCACCTCCTCCTCTCGCACATCCACCTCGACCATGCCGGCGCCGCCGGCGTGCTCGTGCGGGAGCACCCGGGCCTGCGCGTCCACGTCTCGGAGGTGGGCGCGCCGCACCTCGTCGATCCGAACCGGCTCGAACGGAGCGCCAGGCGGCTGTACGGCGAGACCTTCGACACGCTCTGGGGCGAGCTCGCGCCGCTCCCGGAGGCGAACGCCGAGGTCGTCGGAGAGCGGGTCGTCGGCCTCGACTGCTTCCCCTCGCCCGGGCACGCTTCGCATCACGTCTGCTACGTCGACGCCGACGGCACGCTCTATGCCGGCGACGCAACCGGTGTCCGGATCCAGCCCGCGAGCTACGTGATGCCGCCCACGCCGCCGCCCGACGTCGACCTCGAGGCCTGGGGACGGACGCTCGACGAGATCGAGCGGCGCCGTCCCGAACGGCTCGCGCTGATCCACTTCGGCGTCGCCACCGACGTCGAGCGGCACCTGGCCGAGCTCCGCCGGCGCCTAGCGAACTGGGCCGCGCTCGTGCGCGAGGGCGCCGACGAGGCGACGTTCGTCGCCCGGGCGCGCGCCGAGGTCGAGGAGTCCGAGCCGGACGCGGCCGACACGTACGAGCGCGCGATGCCGATCTGGCAGTCGTACCTCGGGCTCGCGCGCTACTGGGAGAAGCGCGAGATCGCGTCGCCGTAAGCCTCGACGTACTCGGCGACCATCCGCTCGGGCGCGAAGCGCTCCTCGACGAAGTGCCGGCACTCCCACGGATCGATCGCGTCCGCCTCGTCGAGCGCGTGCGGCATGGCACGGTAGTCGTCGACGACGATCCCGCTCCGGCCGTCCTCGATCACCTCCGGCACGGCGCCCCTCCGCGTCGCGATGACCGGCGTCCCGCAGGCCATCGACTCGATCATGACCAGGCCGAACGGCTCCTCCCACTCGATAGGGAAGAGCGTGACCCGCGCGTTCTGGAGCAGCTCGACCTTCTGCCCGTGCGTCACCTCGCCGAGGTACTCGATCCCGTCGACGAGGTGCGGCTCGACGTACTCGGCGAAGTAGTCGTGTTCCGACGGCTCGTTGCGCTTGCCGGCGAGCTTGAGCGGGAGCCCGGTCTCCATCGCGACGGCGATCGCCCGGTGCGCGCCCTTGTCGGGGCTCATCCGGCCGAGGAAGAGTAGGTAGTCGCCGCGGTGCGGCTTGCACGGATAGAGCGAGAAGTCGAGCGCGTTCGGACAGTTCGCGATCCAGGGCAGGTCGGGCTTGGGCTTGCGCTGGTTGAGCGAGACCGAGATCAGCCCGAGACGAGGCGCGACGCGGGCGACGCTCTCGTACATCTCGCCCGGCACCCCGTTCAGCGGCCCGTGGACCGTGTGGACGACCGGCGTCGCCACCGCCCCGCTCAACGCCGCCGCGGGCGGGCCGGAGTGATCGTTGATGACATCGAACTCGTCGGCCCGCTCGTAGCAGGCGAGCGCATGCCGGATCTCGGTCTCCGCCTGGCCGATCAGATGGCTCGGCGCGACGTCGAAGAGCGCGGAGAGCTTCGCCTTGGTCTGCGAGTCGCCGGAGGCGAAGAGCGTGACGTCGTGGCCCGCGTCGACGAGCCCGTCGGCGAGCAGCGAGACGATCCATTCGATCCCTCCGTAGCCGGTCGGCGGAACGGCGAACCAGACGGGCGCGAGGACGGCGATGCGGAGGCGGTCCACCGCCTACCGCGGCTCGACCTCGACGCGTCCGCGGGTGACGCGGACGTCCCACTGCCGCTCGAAGGCGCGCACTCCCGTGAGCCGCAGCTCCTCCCCGACCCACGAGGGAAGCTCTTCGGGCGCGATCGTCTCGAGCGCGTGGCGGCGCCGGTTCGGCTCGAGCCCGAGCAGGGTCTGGAGCAGGAGGACCGGCGCGCCGGCCGCCCATGCCTGGGGGCGGGCTGCGTTCGGGTAGGCGATCGGGAACGCCGTCTCCGAGCGGCGCATCCCGGCGAAGACCTCCGGGAGCTGCCGGTCGAAGTGGTTCGCGACCTCGACGATCCGGTGGACGATCCGCCACGCCTCCTGCCAGCGGCCGTGCCGCGCGAGGCCCCACGCGATCAGCGAGTTGTCGTGCGGCCAGACCGTCCCGTTGTGGTAGGTGAGCGGATTGAACGCGGCGTCGCCCGAGCCCATCGTGCGGACGCCCCATCCGGACCAGAGCTCCTCGGCCATCAGCGCGTCGACGATGGGCTGGACACGGTGCTCGGGGACGATCCCGCTTCACAGGAGGTGGCAGATGTTCGAGCAGAGCGAGTCTACCTGGGGCTTCTCGCCGTCGAGGGCGAGAGCGTAGTAGCCGCCGCGTCGATCGATCCAGAACGCCTCGTCGAACCGGGCCTGGAGCTCCGCAGCCTCGCGCTCGAGGCGGTCGGCGAGCTCGCGATCTCGCCACACCTCGCGCGCGATCTCGGCCATCCTGCGCTTCGCGTCGAAGACGTAGCCCTGCACCTCGCACGGCGCGATCGGCGGCTTCGCGAGCCGGCCGTCGGAGAAGCGCTGCGAGTCGCCCGAGTCCTTCCACGACTGGTTCTCGAGCCCGTGCGGCGTGCGGCGCTCGTACTCGACGAACCCGTCGCCGTCGCGGTCGCCGTAGCGGTCGATCCACTCGAGCGCGCGCAGCGCCGGCTCCTTGAGGTCGCGCACGAGCCCCCGGTCGTCCGTCCAGAGCCAGACCTCGGAGAGGAGCACGAGGTAGAGCGGCGTCGCGTCGACCGTCCCGTAGTAGAGAGGGAAGAAGATCTCGGCGGCTTTCCCGTGGCGCACCTCGTGGACGATCTTGCCCGGCTCCCCGTCGATCGAGGGGTCGTCTTCGGAGGCCTGGAGGTCGGCCAGCACCTGGAGCGCAGTCCGGGCGAGCTCCGGCCCGAAGAGCAGGGTCTGGAGGCACGTGATGATCGTGTCGCGGCCGAAGACGGTCATGAACCACGGCATCCCGGCCGCGGGCAGCTCGCCGAGCCCGCTCCCGCGGCTCCGCATCCGCAGCGCGGCCAGGTCCGAGACGGACTGGCGGAACGCGTCGGCGAGGTCGTCCCACGACGTGCGGATCTGCGGCACCCGCAGGCGCCAGGCGGCGAGCGAGTCGCGCACATGCCCGAGCTCCTCGCCGAAGCGCCTCTCCGCCGTGTGCGGCGTGAGCTCCTCGTCGACGAGCGACGGGAAGATGTCGAGCCGGACCTGCCAGGTCTCGCGCGGCTCGAGCCGGACGGTGTAGCTCAGGCCGCCGCCGTCGGCGCGACCGGCCTCCGAGACGATCACCTGCGTCTGGATGCGCTCGTCGGTGGGATCCTCGAGCAGGAACTGCTTCCGCTCCTCGTCGAAGCTCGCCTCGACGATCGGAGGGAGCGCCTTCGCGTGCATCGGATCTCCGAGCGCGAAGTCGTGCGCCTTCACCGACATGATGTCCGCGAAGTCGGTGGCGAACTGGAGGCCGACCTCGAACTCGACCGTCTCCATGCTCCGGTTCTGGATCATGATCACCTCCTGCATGCCCTCGCCGACGAAGCGGCGGCGCTCGATCAGGAGCGTGTCCTGGGCGAGGCCGCCCGCGAGCGGGTTGCGCAGGTAGAAGGCGGCCGAGAAGTACTCGACCTTCCCCGACGTGAGCAGCGGCGGCCGCTCGCCGTCGATCGTGAGCCGGAACCGCGAGAGGAAGCGCGTGTCCTCCGCGAAGAACCCGCAGGTGTCGCCGTTCAGGTCGCCGGCCTCGTCCGACATGCAGAAGGTCGACCCTTCGAGGATGGTCAGCGTCACGAACTAGGTCCGCAGGATCCGGCCGCCGCTCGACTGCGCCAAGGCCTTGACGACGAGCTCGTCGACGTTCACCTGCGGCGGCCGCGTCAGGGCTGAGACGATGCACTCC
>Ga0066709_100005194_pt1 | contig 10638 bp, 7 predicted proteins | sample GraSoiAngelo_158_FD_79665 | JGI IMG/M metagenome (GOLD analysis project Ga0066709, IMG submission 79665) | Grasslands soil microbial communities from the Angelo Coastal Reserve, California, USA - 14_1009_16_30cm | ecosystem: Environmental > Terrestrial > Soil > Grasslands | place: USA... | reverse complement strand
CGGCGAGCGTGCCGTCGGCGAGCAACTGCGCGGTGCTGTGCCCGACCACCACCGCGTCCGCGCCGACGAGTACCGCGTCCGGGTCGGTCACCGGCACCGTGCCGCCGGGAACGACCGGTTCGCCGCGGTACACCAGTTGGCCGCTGGCCAGTTCCAGCCACACGACCGACGCGCCGGCCCGCAGGTACCGGCCACGCGTGGCGGCCAGCCGGTCGCCCGGCTGCACCGGTACCGGTGCGCGCGTCACCGCGCCGTTTCCGGTGACGGCAGCCGACATCAGTCGCAGACCGGCGTCGATACCGGCGGCGAGCCCGTCGGACGCCTTCAGCGGCTGGACCGCGAAGTGGCGACCCGGCCGCGCGACGAGAAGGTACGTCGAGTCCGGCGGCGGCGGCGCGAGGACGGTACCGGTGCCCGCCCGGCCGAGCAGGTGCCACCGCCCGTACCCGCCGTGCTCCACCGCGAACAGGTCGGCGCTGCCGCCGGTGACGTGCCACAGGGCGGTACCGGTCAGCGCGATCGGTTCCATCACCGCTCTCCGACCAGTGCGGCGTAGGCGCCGGCGGCCGCGATGAGATCCGCGTGCCGGCCCCGCTCGACGATCTGCCCATGGTCCAGCACCAGGATCTCGTCGCTGTCCCGCACGGTACTGAGCCGGTGCGCGACCACCACGCACGCGCAGCCGCGCCGGCGCAGGTTGTTGCTGACCACCTGTTCGGTCTGCGCGTCCAACGCGCTCGTCGCCTCGTCGAGCACGAGGATGGCCGGGTGGCGCACCAGCGCCCGGGCGATCTCCAGGCGCTGCCGCTGCCCGCCGGAGAAGTTGCGGCCGTTCTGTTCGACGCGGCAGTCGATGCCGCCCGGCCGGGAGGCCACCACGTCGTACAGCGCGGCGTCGCGCAACGCCGCGACGACGTCCTCGTCGGGGATGGTCGGGTCCCACAGCGTCACGTTGTCCCGCACGGTGCCTTCGAACAGGTACACGTCCTGGTCGACGAAGGCCACCGAGGCGGCGAGCACGCTGCGCGGGATGTCCTCGCGCGGCATGCCGTCCAGCCGGACGGCGCCCGACCACGGCCGGTACAGGCCGGCGATGAGCCGGATCACCGTGGACTTCCCGCTGCCTGAACCGCCGACGAGTGCGACCTGCCGGCCGGGTGCCACGGCCAGCGACAGGTTGCGCAGCAACGGTTGCGCGAGCGGCCCGTACCCGAATGTCACCCGGTCCAGTTCGAGGTACCCGGCCAGCCGCCCGACCCGTACCGGTTCCGGCCGGGCGAACACCGTGTCGACCGGGAAGCTCTCCACGTCGCGCAGCCGGGCCGCGTCCGCGCCGTAGTCCTGTACCCGGCCGGCCACGCTGGCCAGTTCGGCGACCGGCTGGCTGAGGTTGACCAGCAACGCCTGGAACGCCACCAGCAGCCCGACCGCGAGGTGCCCGTCCATCGCGCGCAGCCCGCCGACGAGCAGTACCACCGCACTGCTCAGCGTCGCCAGCGCCGGCCCGACGGTGGCGAGCAGCGCGCTCGGGGTACCCACTTCCTGCTGCCCGGCCAGCAGCGTGGCGTGCAGCCCGGCCCACCGCCGGAAGTAGCCGCCCTCGCCGCCGGTGGCCTTGAGCGTCTCGATGAGCTGCAACCCGTCCAGTGACGCGGCGAAGAACCGGACCCGGTCGATGCGCATCCGCGCCACGCCGCTGCGCCGGGCGTGCGCCACCATCCGCAGCGCGGCGACGTTCAGCAGCGCCGCGGTCGCGCCCACCACCGCGAGTTCGACGTCGTAGGCCCACATCACCGCCGCGTAGGTCGCCACGAGTACCGCGTTGATGAGCACGGCGACGACGTCCCTGCTGAGGATCTCGGCGATCTGCCCGTTGCTCTGCAGCCGCCGGGTGAGGTCGGCCTGGCTGCGTTGGGCGAAGAAGCCGGCGGGCAGCCGCAGCAGGTGCCGCAGGAATCGGGCGTGGCCGAGGGTGGACAGCACGACCTGCATCCGGGCCAGGTGCACCTGCTGTACCGCGGTCAGCGCGGCGGTCACCACCACCGCTGCGGCCATCAGCGCGAAGTACGGCCAGGGTACGGCGGCGGCACCGGTACCGAGCGCGTCGACCATCGCGAGGATGAACGCCGGTTGCACCAGCCCGACGACGGCGAGCAGCAGGCTGGCGAACCCGGCGACGACGAGCGCGCCGGACACCCGGCGCAGCCGTCCGGGAAGGTCGTGCAGCAGGCCGGGTCGCCGTCCGCCGCGCCGGAAGTCCGCGCCCGGGGCGAACGTCAGCACCACGCCGGTGAAGCTCGTGTCGAACTCGGCGACCGGTACCGTCCGCCGCCCGCCGGCCGGGTCGTTGATGAACACGACCGGCCGGCCGAACCGGCGCCCGCTGCCTTCCCAGACCACGAAGTGCCCGAAGTCCCAGAAGAGGATTGCCGGCGGGGTCAGCCCGGCGAGGTCGTCGGCCTCCATCTGGTGGCCGGTCGCGGCGAGCCCGTACGCACGAGCAGCCTTGATGAGCATCGATGCCTTCGAGCCGTCGCGGGATACTCCGCACAGCAGTCGCAGTTCCTCCAGCGGGACGTACCGGCCGTGGTGTGCCAGCACCGTCGCGAGCGCGGCCGGCCCGCACTCCACCGCCTCCATCTGCAGGACGACCGGGGTGCGGGTCATCGCGGCAGCACCACGTCGATCGGGTGTACCGCACGCAGGTGCACCGCCGCCGTCACCGGGGTCCGGCACACCAGCGGGAACGGTGGCCCGGCGCGGACCGACCAGCGGTACCCGCTGGGGGTTGCCGCGATGTCGAGCCGGACCATCACCTGGACCACCGGCCCGGCGGCGAGGAACCGGTCGGCGAGCGCGTCGTCGCCGAGGAACGCGCTGAGCGAGTCGCGCGCCTCGGGTGCCGCCGTACGCGATTCGACCGTGCCGTACAGGGTTCCGTAGGGGGCAGACGCCACGGTGAGGTCGACCGGCCCGCCCACCGCGACGCCGTCCGCCTGCCCCGCCGGCACGTACAGGACGGCCACCAGCCGTTCGCCGTCCACCGCGCGCTCGGCCATCGCCAGCGCCGTGCCGGTCGCCACCGCCTGGCCGGGCCGCACCAGTACATGACTGACCTTGCCCGCGGCGCCGGCCGGCACGTTGACGGTGCGCCCGTCGACCATCAGGCGGGCCACCGGAGTACCGACCGCCACCCTCATGCCCGGCTGCACGAGCAGCTCGGTGACCAGGCCCGCGCGCGTGCTCTCCAGGGCGAACCCGCCGTCGGGGTACATGAGCACGCCGGGCGCGCCGAGCTCGCGCGGCAGGCTCGCGGTGTAGGCCCAGACGCCGGTACCGACCGCGACGAGCGCGGTCGCCAGCAGTACCAGCCAGGTGCGCGAGCTGGTCAGCCGGACCGGCAGGTCCAGCTCCTCGGGACCCTCCAGCTTGTCCAGCGCCGGCCGGCGGAACTCCATCGCCGCCTACCCGGACAGCGCCCCGTGCAGCAGGGCCAGCGTCTCGGCCGCTGTCCGGGTACCGGCCGGCACCGCGCGGTTGTGGTGCGCGCGCAGCAGCCGGTCCAGCGCCCGGGCTACCAGGGCGGCGTCGTTGTCCCGCGCGGCGAGCCGGCGCACGCCGGTACCGTGGCCGGTCACCACCCGGGCCCGGTCGGCCCAGGAGGGCGCGAGCAGCGCCCAGTCCGCGCGGTCCGCGCGGGCGGCCGGGTCGATGAGCTGGCGCACCTCCCGCGCCGCGGCCGGCGACGCCGTCCCGGCGTCCGGCCACAGCGCGGCCAGCTCGGTGGTCCAGCGCGCCTCGCCGCAGAAGGCCCGCGCCAGCTCGGCCATGCCGACCGCCGCCAGTACCGCCGGCGCCAGCCGGATCGCCTCGACCTGCGCCAACCGCAGCTGGGCCAGCACCGCGGCGCTGTCTGCGTGCCCGACCGCCACCGACTGCCCGGAGGTGCCGTAGGCCGGGCCGATGGCGGGCGCCAGGTCGACCGCGAGCCGGTCCGCGAGCCCCGCGTCGACCAGGTCGGCGGCGCACAGCTGCAGCTTGCGCAGCAACTCGGGCCAGCGCGCGCCGGAGGTACCGCGGAAGCACAGCCGGACGTTCGGATCCGTGCCGGCGTGCCGCTCGAAGAGCCAGTGCCGCACGCCTTCGGGCAGCGCCTCCAGCAGCGCGGGGACCCCCTCGGCGAGTACCGCGTCGTGCTGCCGCGGTTCGGCGTGCAGCCGGGCACACAGCCACGGCGCGTCCGGCCGGGCCGGCACAGCCGGGTACCCGTGCCGGCGCGCGGGAGCCACGGTACCCACGGCCCACCCCTTTCGTCGCGTCGATCCTCCGGTCGCGACGGCGGTACCGGCATCCGGGAAAGCCGCGACGTTACGTGACGCGGGCTCGGGCCGACGCCGGCCGGCTGCGCCCGGCGTTGGCCGCGACCCAGGCCGCGATCTGGGTCCGCGAGCGCAGGTCGAGCTTGGTGCGGATGTGTTCGAGGTGGGCCTCGACGGTCCGTTCGGCGACCTGTACCTGCCGGGCGATCGCCCGGTTTGTCAGCCCCTGGGCGACCAGCAGCGCGACCTCGTACTCGCGCCGGGTCAGCGGCTGCGACCCCGGGTCGGCACCGGGACCCGCGTCCCAGGCGTCGTCCAGCGCGTACTCCAGCGCGCGCGACAGCGGCACCTGCCGGCCCTCGACCAGCAGCGCCTCGCCGCGCCAGTCGGGCAGCCGGGCCAGCGCACCGGCGACCGCCGCGCCGACCCGTTCCCGCCACCACAGGTCGGGTTGCTCACCGGTCTTGCGCCGTACCGTCTCCACCGCGCCGACCAGTCGCAGCCCGCGCTCGACCCGCCGCTCGCGCAGCGCCGCGATCGCGAAGCCCTCCAGCACGTACGGCGCGATGATCGTGTCGAGCGGGTCGAGCCGGCCCAGCGCCTCGGTGAACCTCGCCTGCGCGGCCGCGGTGTCGCCGCGCTCCAGGGCCAGTACCCCGGCGGTGTGCAGCAACCCGGGCCGGCCCGCACTGTATTCGGCCAGCGCCTCGGCGACCAGTTGCCCGGCGCGCTCCAGGTCGCCGGAGAGCAGGGTCGCCCAGGCGAGGTTGTTCAGAGCGACCGCGACGCCGGGCGGGTCGGCGAGTTCCCGGGCCAGGTCGAGGCAGGCGGCCATGGTGTGCACCGCCGCCGGCAGGTACCCGCGCAACTGCTGCGCGTACCCGAGCGTGGCCAGGGTACGGCAGCGCAGCGCCGGGCTGCCGTGTGCGGCGGCGAGCTCCACCGCCTGCCCGGCGAGCACCAGTGCCTCCTCGGTGGCGCCGCGCCGGGCGGCCAGCCACGCGGCCTGTTCCTGGGCGAAGGCGCGGTACTCCGGATGCGCGGTGACGCGCACCGCCCCGGCCAGCCGGTCGCGCCCGTAGGCACCTTCGGCGCGTCCGTCCCCGCAACACATCAGCGCGGCGGTCAGCAGGGCCAGCCGCTCGTCGGTACCGGCTGCGTCGTCGGCACCGGCCAGGTACTCCACCGCGTGCAGCAGGTTCTCGTACTCGGCGCGCAGCCGGGCCGCGTTGCCGCCGCTGGTCAGGAAGCTGTGCAGCAGCGCGGTCGCCTGGCCGGTCAACCATCCGGTCAGGTGCCCGGCGGCGGCGTCGACCTCGCCGGCTTCGGCCAGGCGCCGGCCGGCATAGGCGCGGATCGATTCGAGCTGCCGGAACCGGGCCCGGCCCGACGGTCCGCCGGCCCGCGTGATCAGCGACTTGGACTCCAGCGCGTCGACGACGTCGATGACCGCGGCGCAGGACAGCGCCAGATCGGCGCAGACGGCTTCGACCAGCTCCAGGTCGAAGCCACCGGGCAGCGTGGACAGCCGCCGGAAGACCGCCTGCTCGGTCGGGCTGAGCAGGTCGTAGCTCCAGTCGATGGCGCTGAGCAGGTCGCGGTGCCGGGCGTCGGGCTCGCGGATCCGTGCGGTGAGCAACGCGAACCGGTCGGCCAACCGGTCGGCGATGTCGGGCAGCGGGAACAGCCGGACCGTCCGGGCGGCCAGTTCAACGGCCAGCGGGAGGCGGTCCAGTCGCTGGCAGATCAGCTCGGCCAGCCCCCGGTTGCCGTCGTCGAGGACGAAGCCCGGCGCGACCGCACCGGCCCGGTCGGCGAACAGGTCCACCGCGTCCGCGAGCGGCAGCTCGCTGCTCGGGAAGATCATCTCGCCGGGCAGCCGCAGCGCCTCCCGGCTGGTGGCCAGCACGTGCGGGCCGGGGCAGTGGCGCAGCAGCGCGGCCACGAACTCACTGCACGCGTCCACCAGATGCTCGCAGTTGTCCAGGACGATCAGTACGTGCTCGCCGCGCAGGCTCGCGGTCAGCGTGTCCAGCAACGGTACCGACGGCTGTTCGGACACGCCGACCGCGGCCGCGACCGCCCGGGACACCAGTTCCGGCCGGGTCAGCGGGCCGAGCTCGACGACGTACACCCCTGTGAAGCTGCGCTGGATCCGGTTGGCCAGTTCCAGCGCCAGCCGGGTCTTGCCCACGCCGGCCGGACCGAACACGGTGATGAGGCGGCTGGTGCGCAGCAGCCGGGCGATCGCCATCAGCTCGCCCTGCCGGCCGACGAACCGGTCCACGGACAGCGGCGGTCCGGCCGCCGGGTTTCTCGGCCGCAGCGCGGGCGACGCGCGTTTCGTCGCCTGTTGGCGGCGGCGCCGGTACGCCCGCTGGCGGCAGGCGTTGGAGCAGAAGACCGCAGCCTTCCGCGGGCCGGGCGCATCGGCATCCGGCAGTGGCGCGCCACAGCAGGCGCAGCTGTGACCAGCGTCGACCATGCGGTACCTCGGGGAAGACAACGTAATCAGCGAAACACGGCCTTGATCGAAGACCAACGCGGGAGAGGTAGGGTTTATTGATCCGTGACTATTGGTTGGTACCGGGTTCTGCTGGCATCACGCCACGTGACGTGCGCGGATGCGGCGTTGCGTAACGCTCGCGGTTATCCCCGATGAGGGACCCGGCGTGGTCCGCGAGGCTCGTCAGTGCCGGAGACACCGGCACGAGGAGCACAGGAGGACAGACCAATGGCGATCCGGACCAAGAGCAAGAAGACCGCGCAGCCGACCAAGACCACCCGCATCGACAAGCGCGAACTCAGCCAGGCCGAACTGGAGCAGGTGTCCGGCGGCGACGGCGGCGGCTCCCGCTTCGGCACCGTCATCTGAACAGTCCGGACAGCCCGGGGCGGGCCGGACCGCGCAAGCGGACCGGCCCGCCGGCCTGTGTGCCCGAGATCTTGGACGTGGGTACCCCTTGCAAGGGGTGCAGGCGTCCAAGATCTCGCCGTTTCCGCCCGCGAACGCACCCCGGGCCGGCCCGCGGATGCGGACCGGCCCGGGTACGGGCGGTTCAGGTCAGGACACGTTCAGCGCCGTGTCGTCGACGACGAACGAGGTCTGCAACGAGGAGTCCTCGGTACCGGTGAACAGCAGGGTCACCGTCTGCCCCGCGAACGCCGACACGTTGAACGTCCGCTGCACGTAGCCGCTGGCCTTGTTCAGGTTGGAGAACGTGGCCAGCGTCGTCGAGCCGAGCTTGACGGTCAGCTTGTCGAACTGGGTCGTCGTGGTCGTCTCGGCGCTGTCGATGTGCAGCCAGAACGACAGCGTGTAGCTGGTGCAGCCGGCCGGCAGCGTCACCGACTGGGACAGCGTGTCGGTGTGCGTGGTGCCGTACCCGTCGAGCCAGGCGAACCGGGTACCCGAGTGCGCCGTCTGGCCGGCGAACGCACCGATCACGTTGGCCGTTGCCGTCCACGGTGCGCTACCGGACTCGAAGCCGGGGTTGCCGAGCTTCTGTCCGGGGCTGGAGCAGCCGCCGCCCTGCGGATTGACCGTCCAGCTGAACGTCGTGCTGGCGGTCGCTCCCGCGTTGTCGTGCACCGTCGCGTTGACCGTCGAGGTACCGGCGGTCGTCGGGGTACCGGAGATGACGCCGGTCGACGTGTTGAGGGACAGGCCGGCCGGCAGCCCGGTCGCCGAGAAGGTGTACGGCGGGGTACCACCGGAGGCGGACAGCGAAACGCTCGTCGCGGTACCGACGGTGCCGGTCTGGTTGCCCGGGTTGGCCAGCGCTAGCGCGGTGCCGCCGGAGCAGGTCGGTTCGCCCGCCTGCGCCGGAACGCTCACCGCGTCCCACGCCGCCTTGGTCGTGTTGAACGCCGTGCAGTTGCCCGGCGTCAGGTTCTTCGCGGCCTGCAGCGTCCAGACCCGGTACCGCAGGTACGACGAGCCCGAGGTCTTCATCAGCATCGCGTTGTACATGATCTGGATCGCGCTCTTGACGCCGAGACCGGTGACGTTGGAGTTGTTGCAGGTCGGGCTGGTGGGCTGCCCGTTGGTCGGGTGGTTGCCCTCGGCCAGGAGGTAGAACCAGTGGTCGCCGGGGCCGGCTGCCGCGTGTACCTCCATGCCCGGGATCGACGAGGAGAAGCAGTTCGGGTCGCCGACCTGGGACGGGTTGAACATGACCCGGATCGGGCCCTGGCCGACCAGGTTGACCTGCTCGCCGACGGTGAAGTCGGGCACGTCGAACGGCGAGGGCTCGTTGGCGAACCACTCGGTCGCCGCGCCGAACGTGTCGGCCACGAACTCCTGGGTACCCGCGCCGGAGATGCCGCCCGGGGTGTGGTCGTCGACGCCGTGGCCCATCTCGTGGGCGACCACGTCCATCGAACCGATCCACTGGCCGGCGTTGTTGTGCCCGACCTGGACCTGGGTGCCGTCGTAGAACGCGTTGACCTGGTTCAGGCCGACCCGGATCGGCCAGGCGCCGCCGTTGCCGTCCATCGCGTTTCGGCCCAGCCACTGCGACAGCATCTTGACCTCGCTCTGCGCGGTGAACAGCGCGTCGACGCAGCCGGTCTCCCGGTTCGTCGCGTTGCCGTTGCCCCAGTTGTCGTCCGGGCCGCTGAACGTGGTGTTGTTGGCCGCGTCCTGGCAGGACAGGTTGGTGACCGTCGGGTCCTTCATGCTGAAGGTAGAGCCGGACTGGGTGGTGTTGAGGGTCACCGGGTTGGGCCCGCTCCACGCCGCGGTACCGCTGCCGTGCAGCACGTGTTCCTTGGTGCCCAGCACCTTGCCGGTCAGCGCGTCGACGTAGACGCTCAGGCGGCTGATGCCGTCGGCGCCGGTACCGTCCACTGTGGACTCCCAGGCGAGCCGGGCGGTCGCGCCGAGCGCGTCGACGACCAGGCGGGTGCCCTCGGTCTTGCTGACGCTACGCAGTTGGCCCTTCGCGGTCGCCTCGGCGGCGGCCTGGGTGACCGTCGGGCTGGTGGCGAGCGTGCCGATCGGCTTCTGCTGCGCCACCGAGTTCGCGATGACCTGGCCGGCGCCGTTCGTCACGAGGACGAAGTCGCCACCGATCACCGACAGCCCGCTGTATGTCCGCTCGTACGAAACGTAGTGCGTGGATCCGGACGACACGATATTGCCCTGGACGAATGCGTCGTTCGCGCTCGCCATCAGGTACGCCGGGCGGCTCGCGACGAGCGAGGCCGCGTTGTGGGCCGCCACCGCCCGCGCTGCCTCCGGAGAGGCGGGTGACGCCGGTGTCGTGGCAGCTTTCGCTGTCGTGACGCCGAGCGCCACCATGGCACCCACCGCGAGCGTCGCGCCCACGGCGAGAAGTTGCCGCTTCGATCTCACTGCTTCCTCCCCTGGCAGGCCAGTGACGGGGGGTAGTCACTGATGCCCATGTATATATGCAGGAGAGTGCCGCTGGGAAGACCGTGGGGGAGAACGAGGGTCAGGGGCGGGTGGAGATCTGCTGCGCCGGTCAGCGCAGGCGCACCTGCTGGAAGCTGTAGTACAGGGCGATCACGAAATGCACCGCCAGGCACAGCGGCGCGCTGATCAGCGCCACGCCGATCGTCGCGAGATAGACCACGGTACCGGCGCTGAACCGCACGACCGACGCCCGCGCGGCCGCCGGGTCGACGCCCTCCCGAAGCAGCCGGGGATGGCTGGCGGCCCAGGCGTAGAGGCAGCTGAAGGCGACCGCCATCGCGAGCATCACGCCGGAGTACACGACCGCGGCGGTGTGCGCGTCGCGGCCGGCGGTGAGGTACTCGGCGAACAGCGACGTGGTGAACGGGATCGCCGCGACGAACATGAGCAGCACCAGGTTGAGGAACAGCAGCATCCGGTCGGCCGCCCCGAGGTACCCGAACACCGCGTGGTGGTTGACCCAGATGATGCCGATGATCAGGAAGCTGGTGACATAGGCGGCGTAGGACGGCCACTGCCGTGCGAGCGCGTGGGCCAGTGAGGTGTGCAGCCCGTCGCGCAGCGGCACCCGCAGGTCGAGGACGAGCAGCGTGATCGCGATCGCGAGGACGCCGTCACTGAACGCCTCGACCCGGGTGGTGGAAGTCACCGGGCCATTGTCGGTGATAGGAAAGCGGCATGAGCGTCAGCCGTACCGCGGTGATGACCGCGGCGTTGCGCGCGGCCGAGACCGCGCGGCCGGACCGGCTCTTCGACGACCCGCTGGCATCGGCGTTCGTGGCGGCAGTACGCGCCGCCGGTGAGCCGGTCGTGCAGCTGCCGCCGGGCGCGAGCGAGTTCGCCGCGATCCGTACCCGGTTCTTCGACGACGCGGCGCTG
>Ga0066709_100005191_pt1 | contig 10641 bp, 6 predicted proteins | sample GraSoiAngelo_158_FD_79665 | JGI IMG/M metagenome (GOLD analysis project Ga0066709, IMG submission 79665) | Grasslands soil microbial communities from the Angelo Coastal Reserve, California, USA - 14_1009_16_30cm | ecosystem: Environmental > Terrestrial > Soil > Grasslands | place: USA... | reverse complement strand
CATGCGCGAAGGTAAAGTGCTCTATGAAAGAACCATTTGACCTCAGCTATGGCCTAATGACTAAAGCGGCTCGGGAACGTCCTCGGAAGATCCTTTCTTTGCTTCCGCCGCAGAAAACAACCGGGCAATAGCAGCGAGTTCGCGGCGCTCCGGCCGGTCGTTTGCTTGACACCGTCGTCCGTCCTGAATGACACTCCTTCCCGCAAATTGGAACATAGGTAATTCGAACGTCAATCAAAGGATGGGAAGGTTTACTTCATGCGCTCAATATTGCGCTTACTTTGGACTGCTTCTTTCTTTTTGTTCTGTTCCGCACTTTCGATGTTTGCGCAGACGGACCGCGGAACCATCACCGGTACCGTCGCGGATGCGACGAACGCCGTCATTCCGGGCGCCAGCGTCACGGCGACAAATACTCAAACAACACTGAAATACGAGACGATAAGTACGGAAACCGGCAATTTCACGTTGACTCAATTGCCTGGCGGCGTCTACGAGTTGGCGGTCGAATTACCTGGATTCAAGAAATACCTTCGGCAGGGCGTCACCGTGCTGGCTGCAACGACAGTGCGCATCGACGCTGTGCTCCAAGTCGGCGCTGCGACTGAAGAAGTCACGGTGAATGCCGACGCGCCTTTGCTTCGGACCGAAAGCGGAGAGTTAAGCCATAACATCCGCACCGAGGCCGTGGACAATTTGCCGATCCTCTCTGTTGGCGCGGCTGCCGGAAGCTCAGGCATTCGGAATCCCACTGCCGTGGCGGCGCTTCTTCCGGGCGCCTACGTTGTGCCGAACGCGACTGTGAAGATCAATGGCGCTCAGGGGAATACCGCTTCCTATCGCGTCGAAGGGCAGGACGCGAGTAACGGCCAGGTGCCCGCGACCCAGCAGCAGGTGCAGCCGAGTGTAGACGCGCTTCAGGAAGTCAGTGTAATGACGAGCAACTTTTCCGCCGAATACGGACAGGTCGGCGGCGGCATGTTCAATTACGTCGTGAAGTCGGGATCGAATTCGTATCACGGCAGCGCCTACGACTACGCGGTCAACGAAGCGCTCAACGCCGCGGCGCCGTGGGTCAGCAACAATGCAAGGCCCAGAGTGCGCCGGCATGACTACGGCTTTACGGTCGGTGGTCCCGTCAACCTGGGCAAGCTGTACGACGGCCACAACAAGACATTTTTCTTCTTTAACTGGGAGCAGTATCGCGACAACCAGATCATCAACACGATTGCGAATACCGTGCCCATTCAGGCCTATCGTGATGGTGATTTCAGTCTGGCCAAAACGACGCGATCACTCGGCAATGACCCGCTTGGCCGCCCGATGTTGGAGGGAACGATTTACGATCCGGCCACAACCAGGGTGGCAACCGGTGATCCGCAGGGCCGGCTCGTGCGAGATCCCTTTCCAAACAACTTCATTCCAAAGGAGCGCATGGACCCGGTGGCTTTGAAGATCCAGTCCATGATTCCGCTTCCCAACCAGCCGGGTCTGGTCAACAACGGCATATATCCGTTCCGAAGCCAGCGGGTGACAGACATTCCGGCCGTGAAGGCGGACCACAACCTGAGTGCGAAAGCGAAGTTGTCGTACTACTGGTCGCAAACCAGGACAGCGAGCCAGTATGCGACACCGCTTGGGGGAGCGGATGGTCTGCCTGAGCCCGTCACCGCCGCTATCGGAACGTTCATCACGGGCCGCGTCCAGCGTCTGAACTTTGACTACACACTCACTCCAACGGCACTTTTCCATTTGGGCGCCGGATACCAGACGGATTACTTCACGGATGATCCAGGCACAGTCAATTACGACATTGAAAAGAATCTTGGCCTGAAGGGCGCCACCGTCAATCGGATTTTCCCCTCATTTCAGAGCTTGAGCAATTCGCAGGGCGGCGTGAAAAATCTCGGTCCAGGCAATGCCAATAACCGGCACCCGCTGCTCTATGAGAAACCGACTGCGAACACCAGTCTCACCTGGACCAAGGACAATCACACATATAAATTCGGCGGAGAGGCGCGCTTCGACAGCAATTCATCCACGGTTTATTCCAGCACGGGAGGTACGTACACGTTTTCGGTGAACCAAACCGGACAGCCGTATCTCGCTCCACAGAATCAAGCCGTCAGCGGTGCTACAGTGGGATTTCCCTACGCGAGTTTCCTCTTGGGCGCGGTCAATACGGTTCGGGTTGCGCCTCCCAATACGATCCGTCTTGGGAAACACCAAATTGGACTGTTTGCTCAAGACACATGGAAGGTCACGCGTAAGCTCACGTTGGATTACGGCCTGCGGTGGGACTATTCCACGTATCTGAAAGAGCAACACGGCCGGCTCGCGCAGTTTTCGCCGTCCACGCTGAACCCTGCTGCCGGAAATTTACCGGGCGCGGTGATATTTGAAGGGTACGGTCCGGGACGCTGCAACTGCGCATTTGCCCAGAACTATCCGTTCGCGTTCGGCCCGCGCCTGGCTGCGGCATATCAGTTCGCACCGAAGATGGTGCTCCGCGTCGGTTTGGGAATTGTTTACTCGGGAACTGGAGATTCCAACGGCGCGACGCAAGGCGGACTCACGGCGTTACAGCCGGTCCAGAATCCGGGATTCGGCGAGCCCGTGATGAATTTGCGCGACGGCATACCGTTCGCGCCGCCGCCATTTCCGAATTACGATATCGGACAATATCCACAGCCGGGCTACGCCGGGCAACAAGCGCCCGCCGTCTGGTACGACCGGAATGCAGGCCGCCCAGCCAGGCAATGGCAATGGAGTATCGGAATTCAGCGTGAAATCTCGCAGAACCTTGTCGTTGAAGCCGCCTACGTTGGGAATCGCGGTGTGTGGTGGAACTCGCCGGGTCTGGTCGACGTAAATACGAACACGCCGGAGCGGCTTGCGGCAGTTGGACTGGACGTCAACAGTGCGAATGACCGGACTCTGCTCACGTCACGGCTCGACAACCCGGCGGTGATCGCACGCGGATTCAAGGCTCCGTATTCCGGCTATCCACTCAGCAATACATTAGCGCAGTCACTGCGGCCATTTCCGCAGTTCACCAGCATCACGTGTCTCTGGTGTCCATTGGGAAAGACGTGGTACGACTCGTTGCAGTTGAAAGCCACGAAGCGGTTGTCCAATGGCCTGTCCTTCTCCAGTAATCTGACGTGGTCGAAGAACCTGGCGATGGGTTCGCCCAGCAACGTCGTCGTGCCGGGAACGGGCGGCGGCGCCACCAATGACATTTTCAAGCGGGACGCGAACAAGTATCTCTCGAATCTGGATCAGCCGTTCATCTACAACATCGCTTTGAACTACTCGGTGCCCGCGCTCAAGGGCAACAAGGCTCTGTCGTACACGCTTCGCGACTGGACTATCGGCGTGTTCGGCATTTACGCCAGCGGCTTGTTGATCCAGGCGCCTTCTGCACAGAACAATCTGAATTCCATCTTGCTGCGGCAGACAGGGACAAACCTGACTTATGCGAACCGGGTACCGGGTCAGCCGCTATTCCTGAAGAACCTCAATTGCCACTGCTTTGATCCCAACAAGGAATTCGTGCTGAACCCGAAAGCGTGGTCGGATCCTGCGCCGGGAACGTTCAGCACAAGCGCCGCATATTACACGGATTACCGGCAGCAGCGGCAACCGCAGGAGAACTTCGCGATCGGCCGAACGTTCCGGCTTGGGGAGAAAGGAAGCAGCTTCAATATTCGCGCGGAATTCACGAATATTTTCAACCGCGCACGATTCCCGAATCCATCGTCGACGAATGCGTCGGGCAGCCGGACATATACGCTTAACGGACAAACCATCACGCTGCCAGCGGACGCCACCGGCCATGTGGACGGCAAAGTCGCATCCGGTTTCGGGTTTATCAACACGGCGTCGGCCCCATCGACGCCGGCCTCGCGTCAAGGTACTATTGTCGGCCGTTTCACGTTCTGACGGCTCTGGCCGCCCATCATGACAGACGCGGCGTCGCTCACGTACAGACTGCGCGCGCGTAGCGCGGACGGTGCGCGACGTTACGACCCACTTCTTTCGTTGCCATCGTCCTTCCTCTTCTACTGCCGCAGCGCGAACGCAAACAGCGACTGCCCGGCAGCGACCGCGATGTACTGCCTGCCGTTGACGGCATAGCTCATTGGGCCGCTGTTGACATGGCCTCCCAAAGCGACTTTCCAGAGCAGCGTTCCATTCCGGGCGTCGAGGGCGAAGAAATATCCTTCACGCCCGCCGCTGAACACAAGGTCTCCAGCGGTTGTGAGAACTCCGGCCCAGGTGATGTCGTTCATCTTGAATTCCCACTTCTTCTCCAGAGTTCTTGGATCGAACGCCCGGACCACGCCGTAGCCTTCTTCCTCGGTCTTGACGTTCGGTGCAAGAACGGTGTCGGCCATCGGCGTGGTGTTGGCGCCGCCTCGCTGTCCTCCTCCGCCGGACTTTGAGTTTTCCCAGGCGGAGACATAGAACAGACCAGTCTTTGGACTGAAGGAAGGCGGATACCAGTTGGTTCCTCCGAGCACGGTCGGCATGATGGGTGTACCGTCGCCGCCGCTTCCAACGGGAACCTTGCCGGGAACGCGGATCGGCCGGCCTTTTTCATCGAAGCCGTCCATCCAGTTGACCTTCACGAACGGCCTTCCCTGCAGAAACTCGCCCGTGGTCCGGTCCAGCACATACATAACGCCGTTGCGATTGGCGCAAAGCATGGCTTTACGCATCCGGCCTTTGAACTCGATGTCGGCGAGCACGGGTACCTGTGTGGAGTCGTAGTCCATCTCGTCGTGCGGTGTGAACTGGTAATACCATTTCAGCTTGCCGGTGTCGGCGTCGAGCGCAACCACGCTATCGGAATACAAGTTGTCACCGAGACGAACGTTTCCATTGGTGTCGGGCGCAGGAGTTGCCGGTACCCCAGAATGTCAGGTTCGTTTCGGCGTCGTAAGCGCCGGTGTTCCAGATCGCAGCTCCTCCGGTTTTCCACGACGACGTCGGCGAGTTCCTGAGTCGTTAGCTTGTCCCGATACGACGGCATTGGGGACGTCATCGTCATATCACGCACGTTTGTCTTGGGTACGTTCACCAGCATTTCGTTCGAATCGAAGATCTGAATTGCAAAGGTATCGACGCTGAGTAGCTTGCCCCAAATCGTCTTTCCGTCTTTCATCGTCAGCCGCACATACCGGTTTTGCACCGAAACCATCGCGTTGGGATCCAGAATCGATTGCGCCAGTTGCTGCGGAGTTGGACCGGCCACCGGAGTTGCAGCTTGACCACCACGTCCGCCACCGCCACGTCCTGCGCCACCACCACCGCCTCGAGGTGGCGAACCGATCGTGCTCAGATCCGGACCAAACAGAGAACCGCTACCATTTACTCGGTGGCAGCTCAGACAATTGCTCTTACTGCTCTCGAAGATCGCCTTACCACGAGCCGCGTCGCCCGGAGGAAGCGTAATGTCGGGCACCGTCTGTGCGTGCAGCACCCCGCCCATCGTCAAGCCCGCCGTCAGGACCACCGTAAAAACTCGAGCTGCCCTCATACTTTCGCCGCCTTTGATTGATAGTGCGCGCATCTTAGCATCACAAGCGGAGAGGCGAAAGCGAACACGAAAGAGGTGGCGCGCCACGACGAAGATTCCTAGCGCCCTGTTTGCAGTTCATACAATACGGCGTTTTCGCCGATGGATTCGCTGAAGCGGAGCCGGAGAAAGCAGGCCGTCCGTCACCGCGTACCTCATCACACTCATTGGGACATCAAAACGGAGGTCGATGCAATCCGGTTTCTTGATGCTATGCTCATGCAAAATTTCATACGCTTAGATCGTCGCATCGGAGGCAGACACGTGTTCAGAGATTTCTCTCGTACTCGTCGGTTGTGCAATATCGCGCTTCTGGTCGTCCTCTCTATTGCAAGTCTCACCGCCAGCGTGCCGCAGAAAGCTCCATCGAGGTTTCATCCGCAAGAGGCGACCATTGATGATATCCAGCAGGCGATCCGGACCGGCCAGCTCACCCCGGCCGGCCTGGTCGAGCTGTATCTGAAGCGCATCAAGGCCTACAACGGTACTTGTGTGAATGAGCCGATGGGTATCCTCGAGCAAATCACTACGATTCCGCGCGCCCGACAGATAAATGCTCTATCCACTCTCAACCTGCGGCCGTCCGTCCGCAAACAGTGGGGGTTCGATGAACGAAAAGCGCGCAGCATGACCGACACGGTTGACGCGACCCCAAACATGCCGGACGCGCTGGAGGTGGCGGCTGCGCAGGATCGTCAGTTGAAGCAGACGGGCAGGCTGGTTGGGCCGCTGCATGGTGTGGTGATGGCAATTAAGGACCAGTACGACACCTTCGACATGCGCACGACGTCCGGCGCCGACGCGCAGTACGCAAACGACCGTCCGCCCGACGATGCGACCTTCGTCAAACGCTTGCGAGAGGCCGGTGCAATCATTCTGGCAAAGGCGAATCTCGCCGAATACGCTGTTGATGGCGCGCGCAGCTCCTTTGGCGGCACGTTCTGCAATCCGTACGACACGGAGCGCGAACCGGGCATGTCGAGCGCCGGCTCGGCTGCTTCAGTGGCTGCCAATCTGGTGACCTGCGCTATTGGCGAGGAAACGGTGGTGTCGATCCGATGGCCCGCGGCAGTCAACAGTCTCGTCGGTCTGGCGCCCACTCAGGAATTGGTGAGCCGGGACGGCATGATGGGCGCCGGCCTCAACATGCGGACGGGCCCAATCTGCCGGACGGTGAAGGATGCGGCAAAGGTGCTTGACGTGATTGCCGGCTACGATCCGAAGGACGAAATGACAGCCCTGAGTGTTGGCCGCACGCCTGCGCAGCCTTATGCCAGCTTCGCTGCTACGCAGCGCCTGAACAACGTGCGAATTGGCGTTATCCGTGAATACATGGACAAGAAGCTGTTCTCCAAAGCCGATGAGGAAAGCATCGATCTTATAGAGCGCGCCATCAATGAACTTCGCAAGCTCGGCGCAACGATTGTGGATCCCGGACCAAATGGTGCGTTGTTTCAGTCGTGCATCACCCGTTATGCTCCCGAACTCCTGAACGCAGCGTTTACACGACAATACCGCGACCTGTTTCCCGTCGACGCCTCCGGACAACCGATATCGGACCATATTGCAGCGCTGCTCGAGATGCGGTCTGATCCGGCCCGAGCGCCGAAGAACCTTTCGCTGCGCAACCTCCCCGCAGCCGGCGTCCAGGGCGAAGGCAAATACATGATCAACCGCTATCTGCGCGAACGTGGCGATGTCAACATCAAAAACAACGCGGACCTGATCACCAAGGCGAAGTTCTATAACGATCCCAACTTCCCCGATCGCAAACAGGCGCGGGAGAACGCGGACCGCGCCACGGTGTTGGACACCTCGGCACGAATTCAGACCCGCGTCGCTTTGCAAACGATGCTGCTGCAATGCATGCGTGAACAGAGGCTCGATGCGCTGGTCGCTCCGATGTCGACGGTACCGCCACGAAGACTCACGGCGCCGCGAGAGCCGACGATAAACGGCCGCTCTCCTATTGGCTGGTCGTTCCTGGGTCAGCAGGGCTTCCCGGCCATTACAGTGCCTGCCGGCTTTACCAGCGAGGTATGGGATCGCGTGCCCGATGGCAATGCCGGTACGCGATTGGTCGGACCGATACAAGCCAGGCTACCGGTCGGCGTTGATTTCATCGCACGGCCTTTTGATGAACCGATGCTGTTCCGCGTCGCGTCAGCTTACGAAGCGGCGACCAGGCACCGCACACCGCCGCCGGATTTCGGACCGGTGCCTGGGGAACCGTGAGCCGGTGCTACTCGCGCAATGCGAACGTAAACAAGGAATGGCCGGCGGCGACGGTCACATACTGTTTCCCTTCGACTTGATACGTCATTGGACCCGATGCTACTTGGCCGCCAAGGCTTGCCTTCCACAACAGCGCTCCATTTCGCGCATCGAGGGCATGGAAGTAGCCTTCACGTCCGCCGGCGAATAGCAGATCCGTGACGGTCGTTAGAATTCCGCTATCGGTGACATCGGTCATCAGAAACTTCCATTTCTTTTCGCCTGTGCGTGGATCGATAGCGACGATCGCGCCGTGGCCTGCAGCCTCCGTCCACACGTTGATGGGACCGCGTTTGAGTGAAGGCACGTTCTGGCCGCCGGGAATCGGGCTGGTCGGGCGCCCCCCGACAAACCGCCGGCCTTCTTCATATTTCTGGTCTTCCTTCACGAAAACGCTAGCGTAGTCTTCCCACGCCGAGACGTAAAACAGTCCGGTGCGCGGACTGTACGATGGGGAGTACCAATTAGTCGCGCCTTGAACGCCGGGGAAGGTGGGAGAGCCTTCCGGTTGCGGCGTCTGGACGGGGCGGCCTTTCGTGTCGAGGCCGCTGGCCCAGTTTACTTTGACGAATGGGTAGCCGGCTAGAAACTCACCCGTCTGGCGATCCAGCACATAAAAGAATCCGTTGCGATTTGCCCACATCATCAGCTTGCGCGCAGTACCCTTCCAGGTCGCGTCCACCAAAACAGGCACCTGAGTCGAGTCATAGTCATAGGGATCGTTCGGCGTGAATTGATAAAACCACTTCAGCTTGCCGGTGTCCGCATCGAGCGCGACGACCGAATCGGAGTAGAGGTTATCGCCCGAGCGCTGTGCTGGATTCCAATCGGGACCGGGATTGCCCGTTCCCCAATACGTCAGGTTGAGGACTGGATCGTACGAACCCGTGGTCCAGATCGATCCACCACCGTGCTCCCAAGCGTCGCCTTGACCTTGCCACGTTTCGTGACCAGGCTCACCAGGTCCCGGAATTGTGTTGAAGCGCCAGACTTCACGACCATTGTTTACGCTGTAGGCCGCGATGAAGCCGCGAATGCCGAACTCTCCACCAGCGACGCCGATAATGACTTTGTCTTTGACGACGAGTGGCGCAACCGTCATCGCATATCCGGCGCTCGCGTTAGCGACTTTCGTGTTCCATAGCGGCCGTCCCGTTTTGGCGTCCAAGGCGACAAGATGCGCGTCGAGCGTCGCCAGGAACAGAGTGTCGCCGAGAATCGCGAGACCGCGGTTGACGGATCCGCAGCACGGCTTCACGTCCGGCGATGGGTAGTGGCGATAGATCCAGAACACGCGTCCGGTCTTTGCATCCAATGCAAGGGCGTCGCTTGGCGCCTGGGTGATATACATGATCCCATCGACGACGAGCGGGGTCGTTTCAAATTTTTCCAGCGATTCGGCCTGAAACACCCATTTTTGCTCGAGCGTCTTGACGTTCGCCGGATTGATCTGACGAAGCGTGCTGTAGCGCTGGCTGGCGTACGTGCCGGAATACATCAACCAGTTATGTGGTTCATCCGCTGTACGCAACAGGCGTTCGTTGGAAACTTGAGCGCGCAAAACGGGCAACATCAGAGACAGCAGACATGCGGCAACAAGAATGCAACGATTCAAAAATTTCATAGTCACCTCGATCCTTTCAGGGTGCGAAGGTAGGCGACGACATCATCCAATTCGGCGGGATTGAGCTTGTCCTTGTATGAAGGCATCGTCGACGTCTTCAGTACCGTGAACTCGCGCAGGTCAGCCTTGATGAGTGATATCAGATGTTCCTCCGTATCGATCACTTGCACGGTGTAGGTGTCTTCATTTAGCCGGCGGCCGGAGATTAGTTTTCCATCGCGTGTCACGGCTCGCACCGGCCGATTCAGCGGCAGCATTGATGCTGTAGGGTCGATCAGCGATCGACGAAGCGCCTCAGGGGAGCGGATCGCGCCGATATCGCTGAGGTCCGGCGCCACTCGCGATCCTTTGTTGTTGACGCGGTGACAACTATTGCAATTTCCTTTCTCTTCAAAAATGTTCTGACCTCGCGCTGCGTCACCTCGCCCCGTGGCGACTGTATCGAATTCTCGCATGGCACGGATGTATGCAACCAACCCAGCCAATTCGGCTGTGTTGTATCGGCCGGGCGGCATCGCCGTACCCGGGATTCCCGTTTGGATGATTCGATTCAGGTCGCTGTCTGTGGAAACGCGGCGAAACTCGTTCGTGCGTAGATTGATTCCCGGGACGGAATCTCCATTGGCTCCATGGCATGTGATGCAGTTTGCGTTATAAAGGTTGAACCCCGCCTCCACGTCGGCCTGAGAATACTGGCCAATATGCTCTTGACCGCCTGCGAATCCGGTGACGACGAAACAACTGATGATGACCAAAGCAAAACACCATTTGCTGCCCATGCGACGCTCCTTTGCCGGACGCAGTATATGCGAAAGTACAGCAGGCAGCATGTAGTCGCCACCAAGCTGAACCAAGCTGTGAAAAAATTGCCGAATTGATGGGGTCAGCGTGGCGCACCGCGGAGCGGTGCTAGCAAATTAGCCAGGGGTACGCGTTTTTTGCGTACCCCTGGAATACGTGAACAACTGAGAAATCCGCACCCTGAAAGGGTGTCGAGGACTCCTCGCACCTTTCCAGGGTGCGGCTGTTTTTTGGTTTGAGACAACCCGGGGGTTGCGCTCGCTCGCGCTCGCTTAACCCCCGGCTAATTTCCTGACACGCCTCCGGCGTGCGAAAAATGGACAAACTTCAGACCCCCCTCAAGGTATTCCTTGTGCTT
>Ga0066709_100005190_pt1 | contig 10642 bp, 10 predicted proteins | sample GraSoiAngelo_158_FD_79665 | JGI IMG/M metagenome (GOLD analysis project Ga0066709, IMG submission 79665) | Grasslands soil microbial communities from the Angelo Coastal Reserve, California, USA - 14_1009_16_30cm | ecosystem: Environmental > Terrestrial > Soil > Grasslands | place: USA... | reverse complement strand
GCGCCGACGGCCCAGTGCGCGTGCAGGTGCTCGATCCCGAGTCGCTGCACGTCGGGGGCGATCACGACCGCCTCGGCGAAATGACAGAGACTCCGCCAGCGATCGCGGAAGCGCTCGTGCGTGCCGCCCACCACCGTCACGAGCGCCTGCAGGTACCGTCGTGGGCTCGCGAGGAAGGCGCGCACGTGAGCGGCCGCGAGCCGCCAAGGGCGGATCGGAAGGATGTACCGCGTCGTCGCGGCGAGCGCGCGCGCTTCCGCCGGTATTTCGGCGTCCGCCGGGCGGCGGATCGAGAACGTGACGACGTCGTAGCCGCGGGCGCGGAGCGCGATGACCTCGCGGTAGATCATCGCCTCGATGTAATTGGGGAAGCAGTTGATGAAGTACGCGAGGCGTTGTTTCCGCGCGGGGGCCGCGGGTGCGTCGTCGGCGGTTCCCCGGAACGAGACGCGGGTCGCGACCGCGCGTCGGCTTTCGACGGCGTTCATCGCGTCACCGCCCGTCCCGACGCGGCGGCCGGGCTCCGCGCGTCCTCGCGGGAGTCGACGACGCGATACGTTCGCCCGACCAGGGCGTCGATCTCCGAGCCGTCGTTCAGCGATCGCAGCCGGACCAGCCGTCCATCGTCGACGGCGTAGATCGACGCCTGCACCATAGTCGCGTCAGCGGTCGGCGACGAACCCACGATGAAGAGCCCGCCGGGAAGAACGGCATCGACGCAATTGCGGATCGCGCGCGTGCGTACCTCGTCGGGGAAATGCTCCGGCGTCAAGATATTCATGCAACGCACGACGTGTGCGCGCGCCGGCAACGGTTCGAGGACGTTCCATTCCTCGAACGTGAACCCGTCGTGCGCGCCGATCGCCGCCAGCGTATCGCGGGTCAGCATCGGCAGCTTCACGACCTCGTAGCCCTTCACGTCGACGGAATCGAACGGGCCGAGCGCCTTCAAGTCGACCGTGTCGAGCACGGTGCGCGCGGCCGGTACGAGTCGGGCGCGGAGGACGGCTTTCAGCGCATGATTGATCGGATACGCCGGTGACTCCGCGGGCGAGTGCGGCAGCACGAATGGGCCGAAGATGTACTGAATCTCCTGGCCCGCGCCGTCGAAGACGATCGCCGCCGGCCAGCGCCGGTTGCGGACGGCGACAACGTCCCGATAGAGGTCGCTCGCTGTGAAGCGAACGTCGAAATGCGGCGCGAGCGCGCGGAAGAAATCGACGCTCGTCGCCCCGGTCGAGGCGGCGAGATCGCAGACGGTGAGCGCGCTCCCCGGTGGGTGACGCTGGCGCAGAATCTCGACGACCGCATCGTCGAGGAGGCGCAGACGGCCGTGACGGGTCAGCTTCCAGACGCCGTTCGGCATGCACGCGTGCCCCGCGAGACGGTCGTACTCGTCGGCGCTCGTCGCCGGATCGTGCGCGAGCTCGCGGAGGAGGAGCAAGCTGACGTAGCGCCGCCGCCCGAGCAGCGTACGCGGCCACCGAACCCCGTGCCGACTCACGACGCCGAACTTCAGCATCTCAGGCGGTCGCCCGCAGCGGTCCGACAGACGCCGTCTGCTCGGAATTCACGGTCGCTTCGTCGCGCATATAAACGGCGTTTCCTGCGGCGAGCACGCCGAGCAGGAACCACAAAAGGGCGTAACACGAATACGGCGGCCACATGTTGAGCATGTACTCCCACCAGAGGCCGATCAGCGCTGCGGCGCAGCCGATTCCGAGCGCCTGAAAGCGCGGGTCGCCGGTACGACTCGCCGCCAGCGCTTGTCGAAATCCCCCTCGCATCCACGCCAGCCAGGCCAAGAACCCGAGGATCCCGCGCTCGGCCCAGATGAGCAGGTACTCGTTGTGGACTACCCACAGCCATTGTGTCCCGCCGGCCGCATTCTCGTGGATGTGGAAGGGATAGGCGCCGGGACCGACGCCGAGGATCGCGTTGTGCGCGATCATGCGGGTCGCGATCTGGATCAGGTTCTTCCGGATCTCCCAGTCATCACTATGCGCGGCATTGAGACGCGGAAGAATGAGCGGAATGACGACGATCGCCGCTGTCACGACGATGCCCACCATCGTGGCGAGGACGCGGGGCGACAGCCGGCGCGCGATGCCGCGTCGCCGGACGAGAATCTCCACGATCGCGCACCCGAGTATCAGGGTCATCCACGACGTCCGGTTGAGGGTGAGCACGAGCGTCACGCCGGCGACCGCCGCGAGCGCCGCCGTCACACGGCGCGACATTCCCGAATCACGCGTGCGCCACAGCGCGAATGCCGTGAACAGCAACGGCTCGATGAACATCGCGTAGCCGGACGGCGTCGTGCCGACGGTGCCGCTGCCGCGCACGAGGCCGCTTCCCTCGGTCGCGCGCGCGACCTGCCCGGTGGCGGTGAACGTCTCGCCGGTCGCAGTCTGCAGGAGGAAAATGACGCATTGGATGCCGAGCGTGAACATGAGGACACGTATCACGGTCGCGACGTCCGCCTTCGTGCGCACGGTGTTGAGCACCACGAGGTAGATGAAGAAGTACTGCGCCATCTCGACGACGGCGTAGACGCCGAACCGGCGCTGCGCCGAGTGCAAGGCGGCGATGCCCGCGGTCGTGAGCACCATCAGGCCGAGCGTCGTCATCGGGTGTCGCACGCGCAGGCGCGCCCGGCCCGCGATCGCGTCGAGGATCGCCAGGAACGCGAGCGCAGCGGCCGGCAGGAGCACGAGCGGGATCGAGAACCACGTCGGGCCCGAGATGCCGAGGTACATGAACGGCTCGGGCTGCGTCAGGTAGTAGTGGACGTTGATCGACAGCGCGATCACGAAGTACATGAGCAACTGGCGTCGCATCTGGCCCGCGGCGACCACGACGATCGCGACCACGCCGGCGAGCATGAACATCAGCCAGCGTATCGGCCAATCCGCGACCGTGAGGACGACGTAGCCGAGCAGCAAGCCGCCGGCGATCGCCCATGCGCCGGTCGGAATCGCGTGCAGTCGGGCCCGCGCGTTGCCGGTCCGTCCCGGCATCGTCTCGGCGACCGCCATCAGCTCGCCCCCCAGAGATACCGCGTACGCATGGAGTCGAGCTGCGTGCGCCACCCGTCGAGCTCGCTGCGGGTGACGAGGCCGAACCCGAGGACGGCGCCGCCGTAGACGGCGAGACCCGCCGCGACCGCGACGATCGGGTTCGTGCGCAAGAGCACGACGGTCACGACGGCGCCCAGCAGCGTGGCGGCGGTGATCTTCGCGACCCACTCGAGCGCTCGCGGATCGACGACGTGATGCTTCGTCCAGAAGTACTGCAGGCTCGCGTACACGCTCATCGAGAGCAGCATCGCGATCGCGGCGCCGGTCGCGCCGAGCCACGGGATCAGCGTGACGTTCGCGGCGATGCTCAGCACCGTCGAGATCACGTTCACGCGCAGATCGATCGCTTGCCGGCCGGCGGCGAAGAGCGCCTGGGCGAGGACGCAGGCGATCGTGTGCGGCACGAGCGTCCACGAGAGCGTCGCGAGACTGGGCTCGCCACCGGCGACGGACGCGCCGTAAAAGGCGGTGATGAGCACCGGCGAGCAACCGCAGAGGACGACCGTGAGGGGCGTCACCAGCAAGAGCCCGTGCCGCACGAACCGCCGGCTCGCCGCCGCGAAGTCGTCGCCGCGCTGGCCGTAGAGCCGCGAGAGGATCGGGTAGATCGCCTTGGAGTAGGCCATCGGGAGCGTGCGCGCGAGATCGATCAAGCGCAGCCCGGCGCTGTAGAGCCCGACGTCGCGCCACGAGCCGAGCGACGTGAGCAGGAGGATGTCCGAGCGGGCGTAGATCTGATTCACGATCGGGATCGACCCCAGGACCGGCACCTGTGCGATCAGCTCACGCCAGAGCGCGCGGTCGAACCTCGCGCTGAAAGCGACGCCGCGATGTCGCAGCACCACCACCAAGACGATCGACGCGAGAATCCGCATCGCGAGGAGCGCGGCCGCGATCGCCGCGACGTCGTAGCCGGAGAAGACGAGCAGCGTCCCGATCGCGGCGCGGGCGACGTTCTCCGCGAGGCCGACGCTCACGTAATCGGCGGCGCGCCCGAACGCGAGCAGGACCGCCTCGCCGTACGCCATCGGCACCGACGGCAGGAGCGAGAGGAGCGTCAGCGCGACGGCGAGCCGCATCTCGGCGTCGTGCTGCACCGACCACGCGCCCGGCACGAGCGCCGCCAGCGCGAGCGCGATCAAGCCGCCGGTCAGCGCGCACGCGTTCAGGAAATAGTGACCCGCGAGTTGCGGCGCTTTCGACACCTCGCGCGTGATGATGATCGAGAGGCCGAGCGTCGCGCACGACTGGCCGACGATGAAGATCGTCATGACGAGCGAGTACTTGCCGAGCATCTCGACGCCCTGCAGGTGGCTGATGGCGAGCACCAGCACCATCGAGAAGACGGGCGAGAGCACGTTGCTCGCCATCAAGAAGAGGAAGTTCGCGGTGAGTCCGTGCGACGCTTTCACCCACTGCTCCGCTTCCAATTGGCCAGTCGTCGCCGCACTGCGGGCGGAATGCGCTTCAGGTTGCGCCGGACCGCGATGACGTCCTGCACGACCGCGTGGCGCGAGGTCGCGAGCCGTTGCCGTGCCGCGTGCACCTCGGCGCGCCATGCCGGGCCGACGTAGCCGTTGAACGGCGCGGTCGTGCCGTCCAGCTCCACCTCCGGCAGCACTTCGTGCTTCGCGAGCATCTGTACGTACGGCATGTGCGAGGGTTCGCAGCCGCTCGCGCGCATGAGCGCGATCTCGACCGCGACGTCGTTCGCCCCGGCGAGCCAGCATGCCTCCGACGTCGCGTCCGCGAGGTACGCCGTCGCGCAGGCGACGGCGAGGTCCGACGCGAAGAGGCGATGCGCCTCGTACGCCGCGGTTGCGGGCGGCAGTGTCGGATCGAGACGGCGGAGGGATTCCGCTTGCGCGTCGAGAACGGCGGAGATCCGCGTCGCGGGATCGGGGCCCGCGCCGCTGACGGTCACGAGAAAGAACGACTCGAACCAGTGCTCCGGGACGCGCAGGGCGTGCGCCGCGACACACGCGATCGTCACCGACGCGTCGACGTCGGCGGCCGCGTCGCGCGACGCGGTGCCGTTGGACGCTGCGCCGGCGTCCGCGATCATCACGGCGGTCGACGGCGACCGCTCCGCGATCGCGCTCGCGAGCGCGCGCGCCGTCGCGACCACGAGATCGGAGCGCCAGCGGTGCCCGACGTGAACGACGGCGCGCGGCGCCGCAGCCGCGAGCAGCCCCGCGGCGTCGAGTCGTCGCAGCAGCTCCCGCAGCGCGCGCTCCCGGCCGAGCGCTCCCTCGTGCTGCGCGAGGACCCGTACGCGAGCCGCGCTCATCGCCGTTCCATCCGTGCGCGGCGCGCGACGCGCCACAGGAACTTCGCGTTGCCGACGAGGTACCGCCGCCAGAGCCGACCAGGCTCGAGGCAGAAGCGGTACAGCCACTCGCAGCGCAGCGCCCGGATCCAGTGCGGCGCGCGCGGTACACGGCCGGCGAGGAAGTCGAGCAACGCGCCGACGCCGACGGCGAGTCGCACGTTCAGCTCGGCGAGGTGCGCCGCGATCCAGCGCTCTTGCAGGGGATTTCCGAGCGCGACGAGCAGGACGTCGGCGCCGGACGCCTGCACCTGCCGCGCGACCGCATCGAAGTCGCCGTAGCCGTCGGTCGCACCGACGATCGCGATCGCGGGCGACGCGCGCCGCAGTGCCTCGCCGGCGGCGGCCGCGACCCCGGGAGCGGCGCCGAAGAGAAAGACACCCAGCTGCGGATCGGCGATACGCGCGAGCAGCAGCGGCATGAAGTCGGTACCGACGAAGTTGTACGCGAGACTGCGGCCGCGAAGCCGGGCGGCGATCGCGACCCCGACGCCATCGCGCAGGACGAGCGAGGCGGCGCGGAGAATGTCACGGTACGCCGGGTCCGCCGCGGCGAGATTCAGCGTGTGCGCGTTCGCGAGCACGAGTTGATGCGCGCCCGTGCCGCGCACCATCGCGCCGATCCGGGCGATCGCCTCGTCGCGCGAGAGCGCCGCGAACGGCACGCCGAGCACGTCGACAATCTGAGGCGCGTCCGCCGATGCCGCGGGGCGGCGTCGCGTGTCATCCTCACCAGCGTATGCCGTTGCAGTCGACGATGTCGGCACGTGTCAGAGCCTCAGCCAAGTGCGTGGACTGACGAATGAACATCTCAATCATAGCGTCATTCCACAGTGGTCACTATCGCCCAAACGTGCGCGAACGTGACGGTCAGGCGGCGACGGAGAGCGGCGGCAGGAACCCCTGCTGGCGCAGCCAGGCCTCGCACGCTCGCATGCCATCGTCGAAGGAAACCGCGGGCGCATACGCGAGGTCGCGTTTCGCTTTCGCGATTGACACCGTCGTGCGGTTCGGCATCAGCGTGAGATCCATGCCGGAGAGGCCGCGCGGTCGCTGCGTGAGCGTCCCCCACACGCGGCGCCACGGGGCCTCGATCTTGGCGCGCCATCCGGGGATGCTCGGCGGCATCGGCTTCCCGCACATCTCGGCGAAGCGACCGACGTACTCGCGCCAGGTGACGGGATGCTCACCCGAGATCAAGAACGCCTCGCCGGCCGCGGCGGGATGCTGCCACGCGGTGATCATCGCCTCGACGACGTCGTCGACCCACACGAGGTTCGCCAATCCGGCGCCGCCGTCGATCAGCGTGATCTGCTCGTTCTTCGTGCGCTCGAAGTACGAGACCACCCAATACGGCGACCGCGGTCCGTAGACGAGGCTCGGCCGCAAGGCGACGATCTCGACGCCCTTCGCCGCGCCGATCGCGAACGCGAGCGTCTCGCCTTCCGCCTTGCTCATCGAGTACGCGTCGCCGCCGGTCGTCAGCGGACACTCCTCGGTGAGGACCTCGGGAAAGCGGTACCCGTGCACGGCCATCGAGCTCAAGTGCACGACGCGCCGGATGCCCCCGCGCGCCGCCGCGTCGACGACGTGGCGCGTGCCCTCGACGTTGATGCGGCGCGCGTCCTGCAGCGACGCTCCGCCGTACGCGCAATGGAAGACGACGTCGCATCCTTCCGTGGCGCGCTCTACGGCGCGCCGATCGCAGACGTCGCCGCGGTGACGCTCGAGTCGCGCGCCGTCCGGTGCGGTGTCGTCGCGCGCAGCTCGGTTCGTGGCGAGACCGCGGCGAACCAGCGCACGGACGTCGATGCCGTCGCGCAGCAATCGGGCGACGACCCGCGAGCCGATGAAGCCGTCGCTGCCGGTGACGAGGGCGCGGATCCGCGGCGTCACGTGCCGGTTCCTTCCGCGACCGTGTCGGCGGCGCGCGCCGCGTGCGCCGCGTGCGATGGTCCGCTGCGTGCGGCTCCGGCGCGCGCGCGATCGATCTCGTAGCAGCGTTCGATGATGTCGAGGTCGGTGCGGACCTCGTCCGCACGTACGACGAAGTCGCGATCGCTGAGGATCGCGTCCGCGAAGTGCTCGAGCTGGCGTTGGTACGACGTGCGATCGTCGAGCATCAGCTGCTGAATGCCCGAGCGGCGACAGATGCGGGCGCGTTCGCTGAAGAGCGTCAGCTGCGAGGGGACATACAGCGACGCCGCCGCCCACCCCGCCGTGCCGCGCACGGTGAACGTCGGGTCGGGACCGTGCGTGTAGCTGGCGGACAGGCTCGCGCAGGCGCCACGTGGAAACTCGATCGCGACGTCGCAATCGGTCTCGAGGCACCAGCCATCGGCACAGCTCGCGTCGTAGTCGACGGCGATCGGCGGCGCGCCGGCGAGCCAGACGGCGACGTCGATGAGGTGGATCCCGAGGTCCACGAGCACGCCGCCGCCGGCGAGGCCCGGCTCGCGACGAAACTCGGTGCGACGCTCGGCGACGGCGTACGCGCTTCCGAGCCCGCCAGACATCTCCTGCACATCACCGAGCCACCCGGCGGCGAGGATGTCCTTCAGCATCGTCACGTTGGGGTTGAACCGCGCGCTGTGCGCCGCCATGACGCGCCCCCCGCCTGTCGCCGATGCCGCGAACATGCGCTCGGCGTCGGCGCGCGTCGTCGCCATCGGCTTCTCACAGAGCACGTGCACGCCGGCCTCGAGCAGCCGGCAGGCGATCGCCGCGTGCGTCGTATTCGGCGTCGCCAGCAACACCGCGTCGACGCGGCCGATCATCGGCGTGAAGTCGTCGTACACCTCATGAACGCCCGCCTTCTGCGCCACCTTCGCCGCCCAGGCGCGATCGCGGTCGGCGAGCGCGACGAGCTCGACGCGCTCGCAGCGCTTGAACGCGGGGAGATGATGGATCGTCACGACGGCGCCGCATCCGACGACGCCCATGCGCAGCTTCCTCACTGTAGACACTCCTCCAACGCATGGCGATACGTGACGACGCGGCGCTCGCGCGCGATCGCCGCCAGCGTATCCTTCAGCAGCGCGCGCTTCCGTTCGAGCGGCAGGCGCATGCCGGGGTGGCGCTCCATGCGCGGGTCGACGTCGTCAGCGGCGAGATCGAGGAGATCGGCGGCGTGAAACTCGTAGCACACGGGTCGTCCCGAGCGCAGCAGCGCCCGCACGCCGCGCGCGAAGAGCCGCGGCGGCACGAAGTACTGGAACGTGTGGTACACGGGTAGCCGCAGCCAGCGCGTCACCGAGATCGGAAACTCGACGAGGCCGCGTGCACCCGTGGTGTTGCTCGCGGCGCTCGCCGCGTGCGGCACGGCCGGCGCGAACGCGTGACCGATGAGATCCATGGAGAAGATCGCGCGCCCTCGTAGGGAGCCCTTGTTGACGCTGCGGCGATACGCGGAGAGGCGGCTCGCGATCAGGACCGGCGTCGGGAAGACCGACGCGTCGTAGCGATAGCCCGCAGCGGCGATGCGGCCGAGCACGCGGTCGTCGACGTCCCAGGCGGGGGCGCGAAACCCGATCACCTCACTGCCGCTCGCCGCGGCGAGGCGCGCGCGCGAGCCGTCGATCTCGTCGGTGAGCGCCGCGTCGGCGAGCGTGCGAAACGGCTGCGGGTGCGTCATCGAGTGGCTCCCGACCTCGTGGCCGGCGGCGATCATCTGCCGCAGGAGCGGCGCTTCGCGCTCCGCGTCGCGCGCGATGAAGAAGAAGACACCGGGGACACGCAGCTCGTCCAGCAGCTCGAGAAGCCGCGGCACCGCCGTGCGATAGATGCGGTCGCACGCCGGCAGGTCGTCGATGCCGTACCCCTGCAAATGACGATCGACGGTGTCGAGGTCGCAGGAGAAGACGGCGAACTGGCGGGTGTCGGTCACGAGCGCGGCGTCTCCTTCACCATGGCGCGCGACCGCCGTTCACGCCGTCGCCTGCGCCGACGGCGCGCGCTTGACACGGGGCCGCACCGCCAGCGTCGCGACCGCCGCCTGCACGGTGCGCGCGATGAAGTGGACGTGCTCGTCCGTGTAGCGCTCGTTCCACGGCAGCACGACGACGCGCTCGAGTCCCTGCATCGTGCCCGGGTACTCGGCCGCGTCGTAGACGATCTTGGTGCCGTCCTCGCGCTCGCGATGCGAGTACGGAAACTGGCTCTTGCCGAACGTCTTGCGATCGGTGAACACCTGGCACTGGAAGGCGGGCTTCTGGATGTAGCGCGGCGCGCAGAAGACGCCGTTCGCCTTGAGCGCCGCGCCGAGCGCGTCGCTGCCGCCCTCGACGACGGCGGGATCGACGATCAGCGGATACTTCCAGAAGGCGTGCGTCGCCTCCGGGCGCGCGCGTGGCAGCGTAATGCCGGGCGTGCCGGCGAGGAGCGCCGTCATTTGCTCGGCGGTCCGCCGGCGGCGCGCCACGACGCTCTCGAGCTTCGCGAGCTGCGCGCGCGCGACGGCGCCTTGGAGGTCCGTCATTCTATAGTTGAGGGCGAGAAAGTAGTGGTCGGGCTTCGGATCGCCGTAGCCCCACGCCTTGTCGCTGAAGAGCGTCATCCAGCGCGCCAGCTGCGGATCGGCGGTCACGACCACCCCACCCTCGCCCGTCGTCATGTGCTTCCCTTGCTGCAGGCTGAAGGCGCCGATCGCGCCGATCGTGCCGACGAGACGGCCGTGGTCGGTCGCGAGGAACGCCTGCGCGCAATCCTCGATCACGGGGATGCCGTGGGCAGTCGCGATCCGCATGATGCCCTGCATGTCGCACGGGTTGCCGAAGAGGTGCGTCGCGATGATCGCGCGCGTGCGGGACGTGATCCGCGACGCGACCGCGTCCGCAGTCACGTTCAACGTCACCGGGTCGACGTCGGCGAAGATCGGGATCGCGCCCTGGTAGAGGATTGGCGACAGGCCGCCCATGTCGGTGATTGCGGTCGTGATGATCTCGTCGCCGGGCTCGGGGTCGATCGCGGAGATCGCGGTATGGATCGCGGCGGTGCCGGAGGTGACGGCGCGCGCGTGCGGCATGCCATAGCGCGCCGCGAAGTCGCGCTCGAACGCGTTCACTTGGGTGCCTTTCGTGCAGTTCAGCGTGCCGGACTCGATGACCTCGCGCAGCAGCGTAAGCTCTTCCTCGCCGAAGTCCCGGCCGGTCTTGTCGGCGTCCGAGGGCAGGCTGATCGCGTCGCTCATCCGAGGTCTCCTGTGAGGGCGTCGACGGTCTCGCGCGCGAGGCCG
>Ga0066709_100005187_pt1 | contig 10643 bp, 11 predicted proteins | sample GraSoiAngelo_158_FD_79665 | JGI IMG/M metagenome (GOLD analysis project Ga0066709, IMG submission 79665) | Grasslands soil microbial communities from the Angelo Coastal Reserve, California, USA - 14_1009_16_30cm | ecosystem: Environmental > Terrestrial > Soil > Grasslands | place: USA... | reverse complement strand
GATTGGATTTCCAGGGGTACCCACATCAATGCTGTTGGCTCCAGCACTCCCTCCTCACGCGAGTTGGATACGGCCGCTATTGTGAAATCAAAATTGTTTACTGACTGTTATGACTCTCTTTTTAACGAAGCTGGTGACTTTCTCATTCCGAAAAAAGAAGGTGCGTTGACGAACGATCATGTTAATGGCGAATTGGGTGAAGTTTTGACTGGAGTGAAGAAGGGAAGAGAAAGTGAGGATGAGATAACTATTTTTAAGTCCTTAGGAATTGCGATCGAGGATATTTTTGCCTGCTGGTTTATTTTTCAGAAAATTAATTCAAGATAAAGCGCGAAAGTATGATCACTGAACAAACAAAAATTACAGTCACACTTGAAGACATTCGCCAAGCACACCAGCGAATTAAAGGAAAGGTGAATCGCACGCCACTCATGCGGTTTTATTACGAAGGATTCCCAGGAGAAATTTATCTGAAGCCGGAAAATCTTCAGCCTATCGGTTCTTTTAAATTGAGAGGCGCTGGCAATGCCATGAGTGTTGCTGGCAAATCGCTTCTTAAGCAGGGAGTCTATACAGCCAGTGCGGGAAACATGGCGCAGGGCGTAGCGTGGAATGCAAGAATGATGAACATTCCGTGCACTGTGGTCGTGCCCGATCATGCCCCGCAAACAAAACTGGATGCCATTACAAGGCTCGGCGCAAAATTTATCAAAATTCCATTTAATGATTGGTGGCAGGTGATCATAACAAGAGAATTCGAGGGCATGAAAGGTTTGTTCATACACCCGGTAGCTGATCCGCAGGTGATTGCCGGTAACGGAACCATTGGATTGGAAATACTCGAAGACCTTCCTGGTGTAGACACGGTAATCGTACCCTATGGTGGCGGTGGTCTCATCAGTGGAATAGCTACAGCAATAAAAGCAATAAAACCGGAAGTGAGAATCTTTGCTTCGGAAGTTGAAACGGCTGCGCCACTTGCCCCTTCGCTAGCTGCCGGACACCCAGTGGAGGTAGAGTATGTTCCAAGCTTTGTGGATGGTATGGGAAGCAGCAGCATACTTGCTGAGATGTGGCCTCTTGTGAGTAAGCTGGTGGATGGCTCCATCGTTTTGAGCCTGAAACAAATTGCGGCAGCAATAAAGTTGTTAATGGAAAGAAGCCACATTATTGCGGAAGGAGCGGGAGGTTCGTCGCTGGCGGCTGCGCTGACAGCAAAGGCCGGACATGGAAAGATCGTTTGTGTAATATCCGGTGGAAATATTGATGCGGAAAAATTGATTAAAATTCTTTCGGGAACAATTAGCTAGACACGACATCATTATGCCTTTTCTTAAAATTTTTTTTTGCTTTTGTTTGCTTGTATGCTCAGTCCCCGTGCCCGCTCAAAAAATTAAGCCCGCTCCAATCATTTTTGACAGCGACATGGGACCTGATTATGATGACGTAGGTGCTATTGCATTGCTTCATGCATTTGCCGATAGCGGTTATGTCAAAATTCTGGCTACAGTGGCAAGCACAAAATATGAAGGAGTGGCGGCAGTATTTAATGTATTCAATACCTATTTTAACAGGCCTGGTTTATTGATCGGAGTACCAAAAGAGAAAGCGCTTGATCTAAGAGATTGGCAACATTGGACGGACACATTAATATTGAAGTACCCTCATAAAATAAAAAAGAATGAAGAAGTGCCTGCTGCTACGGAAGTGTATAGAAAAGTCCTTGCCACGCAGCCTGATAAAAGTGTCACAATTGTAACCACAGGATTTCTTACTAATCTTTATGCCTTGATGACTTCAATGCCGGACAAATATTCAAAGCTGAATGGCAAAGAATTAATAAAGAAAAAAGTGAAGCAATTAGTTTGCATGGCAGGCAGATTTCCTTCCGGGAGTGAATTTAATGTTAACCGGGATGCAGTTGCCTCGCAATTTGTATTTGAACATTGGGAAACTCCTGTATTGTTGAGTGGCTTTGAAATAGGCATGAAAATAAAGACCGGCTTGCCTATCATACAAAATGCTGCTATCATTAATAGTCCTGTAAAAGATGTGTTCCGGATTTGTATACCGCTGAGCAATGAAGATAGTGCGGGCCGTAAGAGCTGGGACGAAACAGCAGTGTTAGTAGCCGTCAAGGGATATAGACCCTGGTATGGGGTCAAAAAAGGTAAAATGGTAGTAGCAAACGATGGAAGCAATACGTGGATCACAAAACCCTCAATCCATAGTCATCTTGTGGAACAGCAGTCATCTCAGATCGTTCAACAATTGATCAACACCATCATGATGCATCAGCCTATAAGAAAATAACCGCACAAATTTTATTTCTTCTCCCAACTTTTTTCCTCACGCATATTCACGCTTTTCCATTTCTTCTCATGGATTTTTATAGTTTATGATCGCGCCTCATGTAAAAATCACAGGCACTCAATTTCATAAAATGCTTTTTGCAAACTATTAATTACAACGGACGTGGGTGGCATGGTCATTGAAAAAGCTTATTGTATCAAAAAAGTGGTTATGAAACAGACTTTAATAATAATATCAGCGACCTTTTTATTTGCGGCCTGCAAACAGAAAGCGGCCCAAACAGAGATGAATAATTATCCAATAGATAGTCTCAACTATAATTCTAATCCTTCTGCCGGTATTTATAATACTCATCCAACCGTTGGTTATCCGGTCACCTATCACAGCACTACAAGGCCGGTTTACCATCACCGTACCAGATATGTTAGCCGATCAAGTTATCCCGCTCGCACGACTACGGTGGTCCGCAAAAGAGGTTGGAGTCGTGCCGCTAAAGGTGCCGCAATCGGTGCTGGTTCCGGTGCTGTCCTGGGCGCAGTTCTCAGCAAGGATCATCATCGGGTGGCGGGAGCAGTAATTGGTGGCGCAGTGGGTGCAGCTGGTGGATATTTATACGGCAGACACCGTGATAAAAAATATGGACGTTATTAAAAACACCCTATGTAGATTTAAAGCGATGTTAAGCATCGCTTTTTTTGTTGGAAGGTTCCGATAAGAATGAATTTTTGTCCTCAACTTTATTTCATATCGCCTGTTTTATAATAGAATTTGTCAACTTTGTATTATGAATAATCTGCAGGACAAGGTCGCCTACATAACCGGCGGAAGCAAAGGCATAGGCTATGGGATTGCAAAAATATTGCTGGGCAATGGTATGAGAGTGGCCATTACGAGTCGAACAATTAGTGCGGCAAACCAAGCCACTGACTCTTTAAGTCAAGATGCCTCAAAGATATTAGCTCTTGAATCTGATGTAACTTCTCTCGCATCAGAAATAAAAACAGTTTCAGCAGTCATTGATCACTTTGGAAAATTGGACGTGCTGATTGCGAATGCAGGTGTAGGTATTTTCTCATCGATCGACGCCATGTCTGAAAAAGATTGGAAGACTACCATTGATACAAATCTCACCGGCGTGTTTAACAGCGTAAAGGCTAGCATCGAAGCATTGAAAAAAACCAAAGGATACATTATTACGATGGCAAGCCTGGCCGGCACGAATTTTTTTGAAAACGGCGCCGCCTATAATGCAAGCAAATTTGGATTGGTCGGTTTTACACAAGCTATCATGCTCGATCTAAGAAAATTCGGAATAAGAGTTACGACCATCATGCCCGGTTCTGTCGCTACCAATTTTAACAACCATGTTCCCTCTGAAGCGGATGCCTGGAAGATACAACCCGAGGATATTGGTGAGGTCGTACTCGACCTTTTACAGATCAACCCCCGAACATTGCCCAGTAAGATAGAAGTAAGGCCGTCTTTACCGGTGAAATAATACAGAGGATGACCAACCCCCGGTAAAGTTGGTAGCCTAGTCAGCTTATCTTACGATTGAAAATCCGTGTAAATACGGTACCAAGATGATTTCAACTTTGTTTACTTTGTGAGGACAAAGTCACCTCCACGGCGGGAAATTAAACATATTGTAATTTATCGCACAGTCAACATCATCAAAGAATCAGGTGGCTGGTCACAAAATCATAGCATTCTTCCTTTTTTCGGAGTAGCCCTAAGAAAATACAAAACATAAGTACGCAGATCAAATTTCTTTATTGATCAACGAAGCTGGTGCTTAGACGCGCCACCCATCAAAAAATATTTCATGCACCATTAACTCAATATTATGGAATATACAACTCTCGAAAAAGAAACTGTTACGGCAGTACACGCAGAGGAGCAGAACAAAAAAACAGATGCTGTCATAGTGAGATGGCAAAGAAATCTTCTGCCATGGATCATTACCATGCCAACCGTTCTTATTGCTGTTTTTATTTTTCTGTCCACGATGCAGATGCGGCGTATTGAAGATTTTGTGTACCAGAATAGCGGCCTGATACTGAAGAAAGAATTGCCTGCACCTTCCTCCCTTCAAATAGATTCAAACATCAACGGCAAAATCCCTTATTTAAAATTATTTTCACTGGCAAGCATGGAGGAAATCAGCATGAACAGAAGGTATAATGCTGCTGGCGCTAGCATGATGTCCGGTATTTATACAAAATATCTAGGCTTTTTCACCGGAATGATATTGGCAATCGTAGGTGCCGTCTTCATTATTTCCAAATTCCGGGAGGATCTCAGTAAGATTGGCCTGTCCATGTCAGAACAAATGAAGTTCCGCGTAGCATCGTCCTCACCGGGAATTATATTTGCTTTTCTTGGTTCCGTGCTCATGATCGTGACCATTGTAAAGAAAACCGAATTCGCAGTAAAGGATAGTCCCCTTTATCTTAATTATACAACCATCCCTGCTGATGACTGGAAGGAGAGCGGCCTCAATAAAGTTGCTATCGATTCACTTGATGGAAAGGACAAAGTTCGCGATCCTGATCACATAAATCCTGAAGACGCAAAGAAAGCTCACCCGTGAGGCTGGTCCTAATAGCCAAAACTTATTTTATGAAAAAATTTCTGTTGATCTCAATCCTGTTTTCGTCTGCACTATTCGCACAAAACAAAATCGACAGGGATCATTTTATCAACTTACTAAATGCAAAAAAATACGGACAGGTTTTTTCGGAAGCTCTGGACATAAGACAAAATAAAGTTTACGGCAAATGCGCAGTGATCGATTATTTTATCGGTAAAAGTTTGTGCCTCGATAACTTCCCGGAAAAAGGAAAAGAATGGCTTGAATCTATTCTCCAGCACTACGCACTAAGTGTGTCCAACCGCAAATTTATTGAGCACGAGACCCAAAATTGTCAATCGGTTGCCTTCAACGTTTCGCAGCCACTTGACATTTTCACCGTTCCATTACCTTCTGCCGGCTTTTCCGGAAGTATGAAGGGCGGGGTTCATTACGATTGTAATTCTGAAAATCGTAAGATGCAATTCGATAGCAGTTTTTCAGAGGATCAATTTGAGAGTCGGTTGTTCGGCTTAGATCAACAGCTCGCCGCAGTGAGCAAGATCAGAAGTTTTCTTACTGATGAGTACGAGGTCAATTCACGCGATCGCTACATTTTGGTCTCGCTCAAGTCACAAAACATAACCCGATCCCAGGTACTCGATATTACTGTTAGTCTGGAAAGAGCATACGCATTTTATGTAAAATACTTCAACCTCAGGCCTCCCGACAAGATCATAACCGTTTACCTGCTGCCTGATGAAATCAGTCTTTATAAAACAGCCAGGCTTGTTCATGGCGCTTTACTCCCTGGAGAGGTTTATGGATATTCTCTGTTGACCGACCTCAGCCTGCTTGGTATTGCAACGCCGGAGGCACTTGGTACGCTTTACCACGAATTGTTTCATCTCATCGTTCGCACCGATTTAGGGGACATACCGGCCTGGCTTGATGAAGGTTTAGCATCGCTCTATTCAGTTTCTTACTGGAAAAATGATACGCTCTTCGGCAATAAAAACACCTGGAGAATTGACCAGCTTCAAAAAAAATACTTGTCCGCCACTGCACAGGTGGTGCCAATGCTGGTAAAACTTTTTTCTTACAGCTGGCAACAGTTTAACGGCGGAGAAGATGTCAATCTTTGCCAGGCGTCCATCAATTATGCGCTGGCCAATCACCTGATGATTTACTTCCAGGAGAAAAATGCGTTAGAACAGATCCTCAATGCGTACAAAAAAAGAAAAGATCCTGGCGGAAAGAACTCATCCACCGCTCCCACTGATACTGAGGTATTGAAAACAACTCTCGGTTATTCGATAGACAGCCTGCAAAGTAAATTCACCCAATGGTTCACGAACAACTATCATTTCAACATGTATTTACCGGGCGGCGGCATACCAACCGGCCAGGTTGAGCTGGGCGTATCGTCGGGAATTAATTACTACAAAAATGCTGCGCGGCAAATGCTGGATGATCTGCAAAAAAGATCCATCCCGCAAGAAGTGAAGCTGGAAGAATTTAAAAAGCGCTTTGCGACCATCGAAGGTTCTTATGCGAAAGTTGAAAGAAAATTGCAACGGGAATGGGGAAAATGGAGAAAGCAGCATGCAGCAAAAGATGACGTCCGTGTCGGCCAGCAACAAATGCAACAGAACGCTGCACCCCGCGCTATATCAGTGCCACCGAGCGGAAAAACCAGGAAGAAAATGGATGCCTATCAAAGAGCAATGGATAAAGAAGAGGCCAGGATGAAGCAATTATATCTTGAACTAAAGCAGGTCGCAGATAAATACATAGGCCAGACGGCGGACTAACTGTTCCTTTTGGAAACAATCAACTCCGTATTTATGTCAATAGGTTCCATCACTAAAACAAAAAGACGTGGCAACGATAATGATCAAATCATTCCATATTATACACTGAGAATGCTGATCGGCGCCGCCGGTATCCTATTGCCTATCCTATTGGTCATCGGAAAACTTATTTCTGAAAACTCATTTCAAATCGAGTATTCCATCAGCGATTATTACGATAATTCAACTGCAGGCGATATCCTCGTAGGTGTGCTGTTCTCATTGGCTTTTTTTCTTGTCTCATATAAAGGTTACGCAGCAATCGATAGCATTGCTGCCAACTTCGGATGCGCTTTTGCTTTAGGGGTTGCATTGTGCCCGACCACCAGTAAGAATCAGCTTGTTCACTACGCACATTTTGTCTTTGCATTCTTCCTTTTCTCCGTTTTCATTTTCTTCTCCATTTATCTTTTCAGAAAAAGCGCCCCCCATCCAACGAAGCAAAAGAAAAACCGGAACAAAGTCTACCTGATTTGTGGCATCATCATGGTTGTATGCATTGCCGGTATTGCCATGTTTGAATTTTTTGTCAGTCAACCGGTAAGAGAAAAGTGGCACCCCGTCTTCTGGCTTGAATCTCTCGCTCTTGCGTCATTTGGTTTTTCATGGATCACCAAGGCCGAAATGGTATTCAGTGATGACAATAAAACAAATCCCGTTCATCAAAAAGTTTTACAGGTTGTTGAATAGAACCTGTAGTATGGCGGCTCAGATAGTTCAAGTTGGGGCCAGCCAAAATATGACGATCTCATCATTTGACGTCCTCCCCAGACGGACAAAGAATTCCGATGGCAATGGAAGAGATAATAAAACACGCCCATTTTATAAAACCTCGCATCAACATAAGTGACCAGTTTAACCTTTAACTAAAATTATTTTCATCCGCGCTTGGACCGTAACTGCCCGGAATCGGTATATTCAGCAATCGGAGGTATACACCTAGTTGCGCACGATGGTGTATTTGCTGACTGAACGACATCCTGAGGATTTCAATCTTGGGATTGGTAGCATAAATGGTATCGCCGTTTCTGAGTGTCCAGGGCCTGCTCAGGAGTTTTTCATTTTCTTCTACCAACACACCGAGGCCATCCTCGTAGCGTTTTTCAAAATAAGCCATCAAGTCTTCACGAGTGTTGATGACGGGTTGTTCGTAGGGCTGGGCAAAGTCGATCTCATCCGTTGTTAAAGTCATGTGTATCCAACCCGGAAGATCGGCAATGTGTGTTGCCAGCCTCTTCATGTCCATGCTCTTTGGATGAGGCTTGTAGTCGAACTTGTCGTCCGGCACGCGGGCCAGCATTTTACGTGTTGTGGCTGCTTCTTCGATAAATTGCTGCTTAAAGAATTCGATGAATGTCATATGCTTTGTTTATACACAAAGCAACAACCCGGTTGTGACAGCCCTATGTCAGCAGCAGTTGAGTTTCTTCAATTTTTTTCAAAGTATTTTCGGCAATGTTGGCCACCATCTCATTTAACGCTACGGGCTCGACAATTTTGGCATGATCGCCAAACAACATGAACCAGCGGGCAAAGCCCATTAATGAACCGCTTAAAAAGTGCATGCGAACATGATCACCTGACCTTTCCTCCTTCACAAAACCATTATAATATTTCTGTTCGCCCAGGTATTTCACAACATCAGCTTCGACATCAATAATGACCTGCTGAACCTGGCGCTCGACGGACATCTGGGAAATGAAACTCTGCAGCGAGGGATGAATTTTTGAAATTGTTTCGTCAGTAATGACCAGCTTGTCAATTTTATCAGTCCGAAAATTTCTGTAGTCGTTTCTTAATTGACAAAATGCGACGAGATACCAGTGGTTGCCGAGGTAGTAAATGCCTACTGGTTCTACTTTGCGTCTGGTAGTTTCATTTTTTTCAAGGGAAGTATAATTTATTTCGATGACAGAAGAAGTGCCGATCGACTTTAGAAGGGGTTGAAGATGCAATTCCGTCTGTGGCTGATGCATAATAGCGGGGTGCGTCATCACGGCAATATGGTCATCAATTTCTTCAATATGATCCTTTTCAGAAAGCCTGAGCACTGCCCTGATCTTATCAAGCGCTGAAATATAATGCTTGGATATGCCTGCATCTGTTTTTGACTGGACCAGCTTGGCGGCAGTGAGCAATGCTGAAGCCTCATCTTGGTTAAACATCACTGGTGGCAGTTTATAACCATCCATGAGCCTGTAACCGGTTCCTGCTTCACCAATTACCGGCACTCCCGCTTCTTCCAGGGCACGCACATCACGGTAAACCGTGCGCAGGCTGATGGAAAATTTTTCCGAAATATCCTGCGCCTTTACCAGGCGTCTTGATTGCAACTGTATAAGAATGGCGGCTAAGCGATCAATGCGGTTCATACGCAATCATAAAGATAATTCCCTTTGTGGCGTTTGCAGAGTATCTGCATGTTTTTTTACTCTTCGCAGCTCAGAATTTTTTCTCTTTATTTTTGTTGCTGAAGAAATATATGGCACACGAACATGATCATCACGCCCACAATCATCATTTTGAACTAAGCAACCGCAAAGCATTCATTGCGGGAATCTGTTTGAATCTTGCCTTTGTTTTTGCAGAAGTCATTGCGGGTTTGGTGTATAATTCAATTGCGCTACTAACGGATGCAGGCCACAATGCCAGTGATGTAGCAAGCCTCGCGTTGTCATTGGCTGCATTCTGGATCGCAAAAAAGAAATCAAGCTCAATCTATACGTATGGCTTTAAAAAAACTACAGTTTTGGCTGCACTTGTCAATGCGGTTATTTTACTGATCGCTATTGGGATCCTGGGTTTTGAATCCGTAACCAGGTTGTTTCATCCTCAAAAAGTTGAGGGCAGCATTATTGCATGGATAGCGGGTATCGGAATTCTCGTGAATGGCATATCTGCATCGCTGTTTTACCGGCATAGAGAACGAGATCTAAATGCAAAGAGCGCTTACATTCATTTATTGGCCGACGCCCTCGTTTCAATTGGCGTCGTACTTGGAGGTATCCTTATTCATTATACAACATGGTACTGGCTTGACCCAACAATAGGCCTGGTAATAATGATAGTAATATTATTAAGTACATGGAGACTCCTTAGAGACAGTTTTAGAATGACGATAGATGCGGTTCCCTCAGGTATCGAGCTCGAGAAAATAAAAAATGTCATTTTAAAAATAAAAGATGTAAAAAGAGTGGAGCATGTGCATGTGTGGCCGTTAAGCACAACAGAAAATGCGTTGACAGCCCACGTAATAGTAAATGAGGAATTGAGTTTTGATGAAAAGCTTACCGTTGTCGATAGAATCAAACACGAATTGCTTCACCACAATATTCACCACAGTACAATAGAACTTGAAAGATCCCTGTAGAAAATAAAAAGGGCATCCCCCGATGCCCGTAATCTTTATGCAATCGTAATTTTATTTCAAGTGCTTTGAAAGATGTTTAGCCATGTCAAACATGGATACCTGGCTTTTGCCACCAAACACTGGCTTCAGGTTATTGTCGGCATTGATCATTCGCCTGTTCTTGGAATCTTGTAACTTATTTGATCTAATGTAGTCCCACATTTTTTTCACCGCTTCAGTGCGAGGCACTGGTTTGTTTCCGATCACCGCTGCCAGTTCCCCACTAGGCATAAGTGGCTTCATAAATGCAGGATTGGGTTTACGGGCCGATTTTTTCTTTGGGGCTGCTTTTTTAGCGGCCTTTTTAGGTGCAGCTTTTTTTGGTTTAGCTTTCTTAGCAACTTTCTTTGTTGCCTTCTTTGCTTTTTTCGTTGCCATGTTTTTAGATTTTAGAATTTGAATGGGAGTATTGGTAAATTAAAGATGAATATAGTACTATTTCTCATACGTCAAACTGTTTCTCAACAGTTGTTAATATTTTATGCCTATCCCTTAG
>Ga0066709_100005186_pt1 | contig 10644 bp, 5 predicted proteins | sample GraSoiAngelo_158_FD_79665 | JGI IMG/M metagenome (GOLD analysis project Ga0066709, IMG submission 79665) | Grasslands soil microbial communities from the Angelo Coastal Reserve, California, USA - 14_1009_16_30cm | ecosystem: Environmental > Terrestrial > Soil > Grasslands | place: USA... | reverse complement strand
GCTGCGGCCGCGCGTGCTGCGGCCCGCCCGCTGGATGTTCCGCTTCGTCGATCCTGGCGATCTTGCCATCACCTCGCGCGAGGCCACCATCGACCAGCTTGTGCCGACATTGATGGTGAATCCCGTCGCCGGCTTCCTCTTGCCGGATCACATCGACGAAGCGCTGGAGGTCTTCGATGCGGCAGGAAATCCGCTCGGCCAGCTCTTCCACGAGCCTATCAGCGGCGGCGTCACCTGGGAAATCGCACCCGGCCGCGACGGTCCGCCGGATGCCGGCCCGCTTCATGGCCTGACCCAAACCCAGCAGCTGCTCGGTCTGATGTCGGCGGCGGTCGTCGCCAAAGACGGCGAAACGCGTGGCGGCCTCGCTGCGAAGCCCCAGACCGAAAGCGCGCTTTCGGCTCTGCTGCGCGCCATCGATACGACGCTATGGACGGTCGACACCTTCGCGGTGCTCGGTGCGACGCATGTCGCGGGCCTTGTTGGCCGACCTATCGCCGTCGTCCGCTCCACCTTGCGCCTCGATATCCTGGACGATATCGGCGAGCTCCGCTTTGCCGATCAGGCGCAGCAGGCGGCACGCGAAGCATCCTATGCCGCCCTCGCCGACCGTGCCTTTCCGGTCCGCCTTGGCGAAATCACCCGTGACGATGATGGCGTGCTAGGCTTCTTCGTCGACGACGATTTCAGCCACTTTCACGTCGTCGACAAGGTGGTGCGCGATTCCGCTGCCGATGCTGGCCGCGGCCGTGGTCAGCTTGGCATCCTCGGCTCCAACCCACCCGCGCTTGCCGTGCGCGCCATTACCCATCCCTATATCGTCGCCGAGGACGAAATCCTGGTGCGCCCCGGCCAGACGGTACGCCTGACGATCCTCATGCATCCCGGCGGCAAGTGCCACCTGACCTCCGGCATCCTGCCGCGCAAATCGCTGCAGCTGTCGCGCGACTGGATTCATGACGGCCTCGCTACCATCGCTCCCTCGGCGCGCATCGGTCCGGTGCTGATCGATCTCGACAAGGTTCGCTTGCCGCTGATCGCCTCTTTCGGCACCGAGCAGCTATGGACGCGCCGAGACAGCAACTTCACCTGGAAGAACGACCCGATCCTTGCCGCAACGCAGGCTGCGTTGCTGCCCGAGAATCCCGCCACCGTCGAGGAAGGTTACATTCGAATTGCCCCGGTCAAGGGCGGCGGCGAGACATGAGCACGGAGGAGGAGCGATATGGGGCGCTATGACTGGCCAGGCTCGCCGCCGGCGACATCGGACGACAGGCTGGCTTTGCGCAACTCCTACTTCCAGCGGCTCTGGCGCACCGTCGCCGACGGATTCCTGACCGGAGCGGCGGGCGAGCTCTACGATGCCTTGGCGCGGCTCGCCGAAGCCGCCATCACCGAGGCCGAGATCGATCGCAAGCGCTGGCTGCCGATCGGCCCCTCAGTCATCCTCAAGGGCCAGGCGAGCGGCAAACCCCGCGTCGCCGGCCGGGTCCGCGATATCAAGCGCAGCCCCGATGGTACCCGCATTTACGCGGCGAGCGCCAATGGCGGCGTGTGGTTCAGCGGCGACGGCGGGCTGAGCTGGGCGCCGGTGGGCGGCATGGCGACGACGCCCGACCGCAATGCCCGCGGCCGCTCCGGCAATTCGCTGGTCATCGGCTGTCTCTATGTGGAGTTCGGCGCCAATGCCGATGCCGACACGGTCTATGCCGGCACCGGCGAGCCCGCCTACAACTATTCCGACAAAGGCATCCCCGGTTTCAAAAGCGGCGGCATTGGAATCCTCAAGCTCAACCGCACGGTGACGGCGGCGCTCGCCGACCCCTCCGGCAACCCCTGGGATCGCGAGGCGCCCAATCTGACCGGCGCCGGCATCTACCGCATCGTGCGCGATCCCGATCCAGCCCATGAGCAATTGCTCGCAGCGACGACCTTTGGCCTGTTCAAGCGCAACGGCGCTTTTGCGGCCAACGCCGATTGGACGCGCGTAGCAGTCCCGCCCTTCGACGTCCAAAATGCCGATCGCGTCTTCGCTACCGATGCAGCGTGGGTTCCGGCGGCGACGGCACCCGCCGCGGCACCTGCCCGCCTCTTCGTCGCCATGGTCAATCTCGGCAGCACTAACCGCGAATCTAGCGTCTACGTTTCGCAGGCTGCACCGGCAGCACCGTTTTCCTTCAGCAAGATCGCCCTGCCGGGTTACGTGAACGGAAAGCGTCTGGCACTCGCGCCGGTAATGCCGGTTGCGGCGACACCGACGACGCATCCACAAATCATGTATGTGCTGAGCGGAGCAAAAAGCAGCCCACAGCTATGGCGGGTCGATGCAACGACGGCGAAAGTAGTACGAAACCTGCCGCCCCCGCTGTTCGGCGGCACCCGCAACATCGGCGCCAATGCCCGCGAGACCAACGATCAATCCTGGTACGATATGGCCGTCGCCGTCGATCCCAGCAACCCGCAGCAGGTCTTCATCGGCGGCAGCGTCGAATACGGAACAACCGATTGGGACGCCTCGCTCTATCGCGGCACGGTCACCGGCAGCGCGGCGGCTGACAATTTCTCTTTCGGCTTCCTCGCCGCCAATAATCTGACGCCCAATGCCGATGCCAGCTTCATCGGGCGGGGCGTGCATGCTGATGTGCACGTCGTCCGTGTTTCCGATGATGGCACCAATGTCTGGGTCGGTTGCGATGGCGGCATCTTCGCCTCGGCCTCAAGCGGCACGCCGGGGTCCTTTGTCGCCCGCAACACCGGCCTCGCCGTGACCGAATGCGGCTTCGTCGCCTCGCATCCAGGCCATGCCGGCCCGGTTGCGGCTGGCACGCAGGACAATGGCGTCATCCGACGGGTCGGCGACACGGTCTGGCAGTATCAGAGTTGGGGCGGTGACGGCGGCGGCGTCTGCTTCCATCCGCAAGCCGGCCGCGAGGCCTTCCTGATGGGCCAGTACACCCACGTCGATTGGAGCGGGAACGGCCATTTCGATCCGCCAATCGAGCGTGCCGCCTTTCCAGGCAATGTCAGTCCGCCGCCCTTCGCGCCCGAACGCAAGCGTTCGCTGTTCTATTCGGGGCCCGCCACGGTGCCGGGCGCCACCGCCGGCAAGGCACGCCTGGCGATCGGTTCCTATCGATTGTGGCTGACCGACGATTGGGACCCGCTGTCGCCCGCCGTGCCGCTGATGTTCTGGCGCACGTTGCCAACTGCGCGCGATCCCTATGCTACGCCGGCGCAGCTCAATTTCTATCACGACAACATCGATGAGAGCTCAGTAAACGTCATCTCGGTGAAGTGGCTCGATCCAGGCACCGTCAACGGCACCCAGTTCCAGAATTCCAAGCTGCTGGTGCTCTACGAACGCGCCATCGTCCGAATTTATCAGGTCGATGGCATCGACAAGTGGGACCACGAAATCCTCGCCTGGAGCAAGAAGAAGCGCATCAGCGAGGACTCCGACATCCCGGCTGGTGGCGCGCCCAGCGAGAAGTTGCCCTGGCTCGGCGCCTGGTCGGAAATCGCCGTGCACCGATCCACCAGGGACGGCGACGCCTCGTTCAAGGGCTCGTTCTACGTCTCCACAACCGGCGCCTCGACCCTTACCAATACCGGCATCACCGAGGCGGTGCGCATGGATACGCTATGGTGGTTCGACGGACACGGCAAATTCTATCCGTCGGGACTGCGCGGCAGCGGCACCAAGGCGCCAGCCTTCTCCGTCATTTGCGATCCCGAGAACCCGGACATCGTCTATGCCGGCACCGCCATGGGCGTCTGGAGGGGCACCCTCACCCAGCTTGGCTCGGCTGCCCCGGCATGGACCTGGGTGATGTTCTCGATCGGCCTGCCCGAAGCCTTCGTGCAGGATCTCTCGATCCATTGGAATCCCGCCGCGCCCAACGGCGGGCTCAAGCTTCTGCGCGCCGCGATCCAGTCGCGCGGCGTCTGGGAAGTCGATATCAGCGCCAATCCGGACTCCATCGGCAAGTCTTTCCTGCGCGTCCATCCGCTCGATACCCGCCGCATCACGCCGACCAGCCTTACGAATCTGACCGATGAAAGCGCGACGCCCACCCCGTATCCGCGCTGTCTCAGTCCCGATATTGCCGTTGTAAGACCCGTCCCCGCTTCATGGAGCGGCGGCACGCCGACCGAAGCCGACATCGTCGCGCTTACCCCCAACGAAAATCTGATCGGCCCACCGGCGAACCGAATCATGGCACAGCGTGTCACGGCGGCGGCGCACTCAGCCTTCGTGTTGGTGCATCATCGTCATACCAATGCGGTGCCGGCAGCTGAGGTCAAAGTTGCATTATTAAAGCGGCGCATGACGTTAGCCGAGCGTGACGGCGGCGACATCGCCCTTTCGACCGCTTGGAAAACCGCCATCGTCAATCTTCTGGTGAACGGTCAGAACGTGACGCTCGACGACCGCTGGAAGCGCGCCGGCACCAACGAGAACAGCAATCCGGCGACCAACGCCGCGACGGCGGCCAACACGGTGCGCTCCCCCGCTGGCCCCGTCGAGGCCCGCATGCCGCGCGCCGCCGCCTTCAATCTCGATATGGCCGGGGCGACGGTTGGTCAACGTTATCTACTGTTGGCGGTCATGACCTCGTCACGCGATCCAATCACCGCGGCTGAACTTAGTGGTGCCACGGTTGCCGATATCGTGCTCAACGGCCGCCACGTCTGTGCCCGCGTGGTCGATCTGTGAGCCATCTCAGGAATTTTGCTACGGCTTGAAATATCGTCGGTAGACCGACCGCCCAAACACCGCAACGACAATCGCTGCGAGAGCGATGATGTACATAAGCTCCGTGGTGCCGTCGCCGCCGTCGGGCGAGAGGCCGAACCATCTTTCGATGAAATCCATCACATCACGTTGCTTGCCTGACCACGTTTTCCCCCTACTAGAATAGACCAAGCTCAATCCAATACCCAGATGCTTGATGGTCCTTCAAACCGTACTCCCGATAGCCTATCGCCCCATCAGAGCGTTGCATGACGTGGTGCACTCCTCGGTTGATTTTTTGACTGTGATACCCGCTGTACTCTCGGCCGCGTTTTTCTTTCAGCTGTGAAGAAGATCTCCCGGCGAGTTGAGTTGTCACTGGGAGCGCTGAATGTCCGCTTTGCGCCCAAGAGCGATCGTTCCATAGGCGCTCATTCTGCGAATCGAACCCCGAGCAAGATCGCTCCAATAAGTTTGCGGCGTTGCCTGCTCGGCAAGCGCACCAAGCTCGACACGGCCCACGTTGGCCTTCTTGCGATTTTGCTCGATGTCTCGATGCACACAACGTGCGCAGTGGCCTCTTAACTGCAGGAGAGACTTAAACTCCCCGTTGCAATCCATCATTGGCTGTACCGGCGAGGCCTCACGCGATCCTGTGAGAATTAGCAAGCCAACATGGCGCGAAATGCCGAGGGGCCTGTGCGATCAATCGGGTATCGAGCGGGGGTGGAACTCCCCTACCGGAGTCGCATCGTACAATGTCGTGGAATATCGTGGATTTTGGCGCTCCCTAGGGAAGAGTGAAAACTCTCCGATTTCAACGGGTTTGCCAGTTTTTGCGATTCCAATCCCGCTATTGAAGCACAATGGATATTTTTACGATTGGCAAACTCTGGGCTGGGGACGCAGGTGCGGTTGATCCGAAGCGCTAAGACGCCAATAGGTTCAAATCAGGGAGGCACACACCCGATCTTTCTACTGATCGCCGCTGCCCATCTTCGTGTAGATGTCCTTGCGTAGCACTGCACCCGGTTGCGTTAGCCCAAGATCAGCTCGGTGGGTCGGTCGGACCTACAGAGATTCTGAGGAAGCTGATGTGAATTCCGCCGTGCTGATGCCACCATTAACGAGGAATTTTAGGACTTAACTGCACCAGCCGTCATACCGTCGATAAATCGCCGTTGCAGCAGCACAAAGACCAATACGACCGGCAGCACGATGATCACGGCCGCCGCAAGCAGCTCGCCCCAATCGGTCGAATATTGCCCGGTCAGATTGTAGAACTTCACGACGGCCGTGACATTGTCGTTGTTCTGCAGGAAGGTAACGGCGATGACGAACTCGTTCCAGGTGTTGAGGCCGACGATGATCGCAACCGTCAGGAGCCCCGGCCGCATCATCGGCAGAATGACGTAGAAGAATTTCTGCCAGGCCGTTGCGCCGTCGACCTCGGCGGCCTCCTCCAGCGCAACGGGGATCGCGAGCACGTAGGTACGCAACAGGAAGATGGAAAAGGGCGAGAACATCGCCGTGTAGATCAGCGCCACCGCCGGAATCGAATTGACCAGGCCGAGTTTCGCGAAAATGAAATACAGCGGATAGAGATAAAGCTGCACCGGAACGGTGATCGAGGCCATGAAATAGAAGGTGAGGAAGCGGAAGCCTCGCCCTTGCTGGCGGGCCAGCGCATAGGCGCATGGCGCTGCCGTGAGGCACACCAGGACAATGGTGAGGCCGGTCACCTGCGCGCTGTGCAGAAGACTCGGGCCGAGTGCGGCATTCTTCCAGGCGCTGCTGAAATTTTGCCATTGGAATTGAACCGGCGGCGCGAGCGGATTGGTGCTGATCTCTACCGTCGTCTTCAGCGCGTTCATCACCGCGAGCGCGATCGGCAGCAGCGAGACGAACAATGCCACGCCGATCAACGTCAGGCAAAGCGTCCGGTTCAGGCGGCTGTCCATCATGCAGCGCGCGCGCCGTCGCGAATTTGCAGCCAGAGATACAGCGATGTGGCGGCGAGGCCGAACAAACTCATCACGCAGGCGGCAGCAGTCGCCTTGCCGACGTCGTTTGCGAAGAACGCTTGACGGTAGGCGAGCGTCGCCAGCACCTCGCTGCCGTAGGCTGGGCCGCCCTGGGTCACGATGTAGATGAACTCGAAGACCTGGAAAGACCAGATTACCGTGAGGATCATCATCAGTACCAGCGTTGGCCGTATCCCCGGCAGTAGGACGTAGCGCAAGAGCGCGAAAAAGCCGGCTCCGTCGAGGCGTGCGGCTTCGATCTGGTCGATGCTGATCTGCCGCATGGCGGCGAAATACACGACCGCGAGAAATCCCCACCAATGCCAGATGTCGACCGCGGCGACGGCATAGAGCGATCGGTCGGGATCGGCGAGTGGATCTGCGATGGACAGGCCAAACCCGTTGAGCCAGCCCACCAGTCCAGTCGCCGGGCTGAAGATCATGCCCTGGAAGATGCGGCCGGTGATGGCGGCAGCGAGAATCCGCGGCAGAAAGATGATCGATTGCACCACGATGCGGGAATGCGGAACCATCATCAGCGTGGCTGCCATGATCAGCGCCATGCACGTCGGCACGACCAGAAAGATCGCAGTCCAGATGAAATTGTTGGCCAACGCGGACCAGAACACGGGATCAGCGAACAGAGCCTGGAAATTCGCCAGTCCCGCCCATACCGGTGTGCCGATGCCATCCCAAAGGAAGAACGCTCCCGCGAGCGTCAGGAGAGCCGGAATCAGGATGATGCAGACGTTAATGAGCAACGCCGGCAGCGCAAACATCCACATCGCGCCGCTCACGCCGAGCGGGGAGGAAGCGGCGGCACCTTGCCTTCCTTCAATTCCTGGGAGAACACCGTCTGCAAGCGGTTGAGGAAGGCTTCGGCAGTGATCCGGTTGAGCCAAACCTGCTCGATCCCCTCCATGACATAGACGTTGGCGGCATTCGGCCAGAACGTCCAGGTCGTGAAGCCATACCGCCCCTTGCTGAACGCCTCGTGCAGGCTGACGATGGTCTTTTCGAACAGGGGATAGCCTATGCCCTGCAACAGATCGGGCGGCAGGTCCCTGACCGGCAGCGCCCATTTGCCGGGCCAGTCGCGATTCATGTCCTGGTAGAATTTCCGCGACAGCATGAACTCGAACACCGCCGCAGCACCTTCCGCATTCGGTGAGGTCTTTGCGATCGAAAGGGTGGCGCCGCATGCCAGATGCAACAAGGGCTCGGTCACCCTGTCGCTCAGGCCAGCGATCGGAACCACGTCCATCGCGGTATCCGGTTTGGACATGCCGTAGGACTTGGTGCCAAACGACCATGTGCCGTTCCACGCCATGGCCGCCTTGCCGTTCACCACTTGCAGAAGACTCTGTTCGTTGGTGAGCGAGAAATAGTTCTTTCCGAAGTAACCCTTGTTGTACCAGGCCTTGGAGAGTTCGACAGCTTCGACAAAGGGCGGCGCGGTCCAGGGCAGTTCACCGCCGAGCGCCTTGCGTACGTTGTCGGGCCCGGCGACGTTGTTGAAGAAAACCGTCATCAGCCATTCGTTGACACCCTTCCAGTCGGCATTGCCGTTGCTGAACGGAGTGATGCCCTTGGCGAGAGCGGCATCTGCAACCTGCTCGAACTCCGCACGGTTGGCCGGAACCTTCCATCCTTTCTGGCTGAACAACTGCTTGTTGTAGAACAGGTGCATCGATTCGTAGTCGCGCGGCAGCGCATAGAGCTTGTCGCCATAGACGCCGGTGTTGAGCAACGTTGGCAGGAAGCGCTCCTTCCATTTGTACCTCGCCGCAAAATCGTCGAGCGGCAGCAGGTGGCCCGCATTGGCGATGCCGGTGAGGTAGGACGGGCCCGACGTTTGCACGATGTCGGGCCCGTTGCCGGCAAGCAGCGCGACCTTGAGGAGATTGTTGACCGCCGCGCCCTTTACCTCGAGCTGAAGCAGATACTTGTCCTGCGAGGCGTTAAAGGCGTCGACGAGATTGCTGCGCAGCGCAGCCTGGCCGTCGGAATTGGCCTGCGCAAACCAGAAGGTCACTACCTTGCGTCCGTCCTGCGCCATGGCAGGTGCGCGCGGCAGGCTCGCCGCGACGGCCGCGGCTGGTATGGCGGCAACGATCTGGCGTCGGGTCACTGGCATGGCGCTTCCCCTTCCCTGCGGACAGCTGAACATGATTGTTGATATTTGCTTTAGTAATACGTATAACTAATTGGAATGAGAGCGTCAACACGGACACTGGGCGGACGCAACGCGCGCGTCGGACTGCGCCCGAAACAAAAGGACATTGCGCTCGCCGCCGGCGTGTCGCAGGCAGCCGTGTCGCTCGTGCTCAACAAGGCGGAAACGCCGTCCGTTCCCGACACGACGCGGGCGCGCATCCTCAAGGTCGCCCGCGAAATGGGCTACCAGCCGCACCACCCCGCGCGCATGTTGCGCCGTGCCCGGACCATGGCGCTCGCCTGCGTGGTGCCCGACATCACCAACCCGTTCTATCCGGGCCTCGTCCGGGGCGTGCAATCGGTTGCGGCCCCGACCGGCTACGATGTGTTGATGTTCGATACGGACGGCCGCGAAGAGGGCGAAGTCCGCGCCGTCAACTGGTTGCTGCAGGGTCGCGCGGACGGCGTGGTCGGCACGTTCTTTCACCTGCCCATTCCGAAACTGGCGGCGCTTGCCGGACAGAACGTTCCGATTGTGCGCCTGGAGAGCCGGCACAAGGCGGGCGGCGATCTGCCGATCGATAGCGTCTATATCGATAACGCCGAAGCGTCGGCGACCATCACGCGATACCTGATCGAGCGCGGACATCGGCGCATCGCCATGATCCTCGCCGAGGTCGGGCCGAGCCAGCAGCGCGCACTGGGTTACGCCTCGGTCATGCGTGCGGCTGGACTGCGCCCGGACGTGGTGACAGACAGCCGCTATTCGGAGGAATCGGGCGCGCGCGCCATGAGCGATATCCTTGCAAGAAAGCGGGAGCGGCCCACGGCGGTGTTCGGCGCCAACGACATGCTGGCGATCGGCGCGATGGTTTTCGCCCGCAATGCGGGGTTGTCCGTTCCGGGCGACATCGCGATCGCAGGCTTCGACGACATTCCCTCAGCGAAGCTCCTTGGTCTGACCACGGTCCGCCAGCCGGAGTTCGATCTGGGCGCGCTCGCCGCGCGCACGCTGGTCGAACGACTTCAGCCCGATGGGTTGAAGCAGCGCGGCCAGAGCTTCGAACTGAAATTTGAAATCATGAAGCGTTCGTCGGCTTGAACCGGCGGACCAGGGAGCCAAGCGTGCCAGCCATACCAAATGACTATGCCGAACGCGTTTATGCGGGCGTGCTCGGGAAGTTGATTGGCGTCTATCTGGGGCGTCCGTTCGAGGGCTGGACCTATGAGCGGATCATGCAGGAGCTTGGTCCGATCAATTTCTACGTGAACCAGCGGCGCGACGTCGCACTGCGCTCACACCATCTCGTGGTGACCGACGACGATATCTCCGGCACCTTTGCGTTTCCGCGCGCGCTCGCCGATTGCGGCTTCCCCGCCCGGATCACGTCGCAGCAGATCGGAAACGCCTGGCTGAACTACATCGTCGAGGATCGCTCGATCCTGTGGTGGGGCGGTCTGGGCAATTCGACCGAACATACCGCCTACCTGCGGCTCAAGTCCGGCATCCCGGCGCCGCAAAGCGGCTCGATCGAGCTCAATGGCAAAACCGTGGCCGAGCAGATCGGGGCGCAGATCTTCATCGATGGCTGGGCGATGGTGAGCCCCGGCAATCCCGAGCAGGCAGCCTACCTCGCGGAGCAGGCAGGCCGTGTCAGTCACGACGGCGAATCCGTCCATGCGGCCAAGTTGCTGGCAGCCATGGCGGCGCAGGCCTTTGTCGAGGCG
>Ga0066709_100005184_pt1 | contig 10644 bp, 8 predicted proteins | sample GraSoiAngelo_158_FD_79665 | JGI IMG/M metagenome (GOLD analysis project Ga0066709, IMG submission 79665) | Grasslands soil microbial communities from the Angelo Coastal Reserve, California, USA - 14_1009_16_30cm | ecosystem: Environmental > Terrestrial > Soil > Grasslands | place: USA... | reverse complement strand
GGTCCTGACCGGCCCCGGCGGCTGGGGCGCGCCGCCGGATCGCGCAGCGGCAAAGGCCGTCCTGCAGAAAGCAGCCGAGCTCGGCGTGCAGCTCTTCGACACCGCAGACTCGTATGGGCCTGAGGCGAGCGAGCTCTTACTCGCCGAGGCGCTCTTCCCTTACCCCGACGGAGTGGTGATCGCGACCAAGGGCGGATCGATCCGCGAGGGACCCTGGCAGCTTCGAGCCGACTGTCGGCCCGAACATCTGCGCGAGACCTGTGAAGGGAGCCTGCGACGCCTACGGCTCGAGCGCATCGACCTCTACCAGCTGCACACCGTCGACTCGGCCGTGCCGCTCGAGGACTCTGTCGGCGCGCTAGCGGAGCTGCGAGCCGAAGGCAAGATTCGGCACATCGGCCTTTCCAACGTCACTGCGGAGCAGATCGAAGCTGCACGGGCGATCGTTCCCGTCGTGTCGGTGCAGAACGAGTACAGCCTCGGCACGCGCGGCTCAGAGGAGGAGCTCGTCGCTTTCTGCGAGCGCGAAGGGATCGCGTACATCCCGTGGCGACCCCTCGGCAAGGGCTCCCTCGCGCAACCGCATGGCGCGCTGGGCGCGATCGCCCGGAAACACGGCGCGACACCGGCGCAGGTCGCCCTCGCCTGGCTGCTTGCGCGCTCGCCGGTGATCGTCCCCATTCCCGGGACGCTCTCCGTGACTCACCTCGAGCACAACGTTGCGGCCCTTGAGCTCGAGCTGAGCGCCGAGGACCTGGCGGTGCTTTCCTCGTACCGGCTCTCGCGGCTCGACGCACGCCAACTCGCGAGGCGTTTCGTTCCACCGCGTCTACGCAGAATCGCCGTGAGGGCGCTCGGCATGGTTCGCCGCGGGCCGAGCTAGAGAGGAGGCGGGAACTCGTCGCCGCAGCTGATGCGCGCGCCCCGGCTGGCGCCGGGACGCGGGTCGTCAGCAGTTCGCCTAACCGGTTACCGGCGGTGTGAAGACGCCGAGCACGCCGATTCGCTGGCGCGTGCAGGTGGAGTGCGACGGCACCCGGATCTGCAGGATTCCGGGGCTCCTGCCGACGATCACGAACCGGGCGATGCCGCTTGCGTTCGTCGTGGACGACTTGTTCACCCGTCGTCCGGTAATCACCACGCGGACACCCTTGACCGGCTTTCCGGCCTCACGGACGCGCACCCGGACGATCGTGTGCCGACCGACCGTCAGCGTGCGCGGCGTGACCGTCAGCGCGTAGCAGACGCTCGGCGGGACGAATGCACCCTGCACCAGGGTCGTCGCCGACGCCGTGTTGTTGGACGGATCGTGCTCGTGCTCGCGGCCGGTGACGACGGCCGTGTTCACGATCGTCCCGGGGCTGTTCGGCCGCACGACGATCAGGATGCTCACCAGCTCGTTGTAGGCGACCGAGCCAATGGAGCAGCTGATCGGGTTCGTGCCGGAGCAGGAGCCCTTGGTCGTCGTGACCGAGACGAGCGTCACGCCTGAGGGCAGAGCGTCGGTGACGACCACGTTGTTCGCCGTGTCGCCCTTCTTGTTCGTCACGGTCAGCGTGTAGGTGAGCAGGCCGCCAACCGAAACCGGATCCGGATTATCGGTCTTGGTGATCGCCAGATCGATCTCGGGGACACCCGCAGGCGGCGGAGGCGGAGGCGGGCTCGGGATGTCGTTGTTTGTGACCGTGCAGGTCGCGGTGTCGCCGTAGTGGATCAGCGAACCACTGCAGGTCTCGGACTTGGTGGTCGTGTACCCGCTGGCCGCAGCCTCGTTCACCGCATAGGGCCCGGGCTTCAGCGTCACGACCGTCCCCGCCTCGCTGCCCGGGAACGACGCTGGGCTCGGGCTGGTTCCGCTCACCGTCAGTGTGAAGTCGGCCGCGTGCTTGGTGCCGCCGTTGTCGTTGACGACGTGCTTGATGACGGTCAGCCGCGGCGCTGCCTTGAGCGTGTTCGTGATCGTGCAGCTCGCGGTATCGCCGAAGTGGGCGAGGTTGCCTTCGCAGCCTTCGCTGAACGTCGTCGTGTAGTTCGCCAGATCGGTCGTGCCCGCGGCGCCCTCGGTGATCGAGTACGCCTCGCCGGCCGTGACGTTCACGTCGGTGCTGTCGCCGCAGTCGAGCGGATCGCCGGCGTTCGAGCCGTTTCGCTTCACCTGGAACCGGTCACCGGTATTCGCCTTGCCCTCGGGACAGGCCTTGGTCACCGTAACCTTGGCCTCGGCCCTGAGCGTGTTCGTGATCGTGCAATTCGCCGTGTCACCGAAGTGCGAGAGGGTGCCCTCGCAGCCGGCGCTATAGCCGGGCGCCTCGTAGTTGGCGAGATCGGTCGTGCCGGCCGCGCCCTCGGTGATCGAGTAGAGGGAGCCCGGACTGACGCTGACCTCGAGGCTCTCACTGCAGTCCAGCGGTTCTCCCGTGTCCGAGTCGTCAAGCTTCACCTGGAAGCGATCGCCGGCGTTCGCCTTACCGTCGGGACACACCTTGTTCACGGTCATGGTGGGTGCGGCCTTCAATGTGTTCGTGATGGTGCAGCTACCGGTCTCCCCGCGGGCCAACCCGTCTGCGTCCGTACAGCCCGCGCTACGCGTCTCCGTGTAGTTGTCGAGGTCTGTCGTCCCGTTCCCGGCTACCTCGTCGATGTTGAAGGCGGCTCCTCCCTGGAGGGTGAGCTCGAGCGTGCCCTCGCAGGCGAGCGGATCGCCGGCGGCCGACCCGTTGTTCGTGATCTGGAAGCGATCGTCGGCATCTGCGCCGGTATCGGGAGTGCAATTCTTGGTCACGGTCACGGTCGGCGCCGCCTTGAGCGTGTTGGTAATCGTGCAGTCCCCCGTCTCGCCGCGTTGGAGCCCATCGGCATCAGTGCACCCGGCCGAGCGCGTCTCGGTGTAATCGGCGAGGTTGGTGGTCCCGTTGCCGTCGGTCTCATCGAAATTGAAGGCCGCTCCTGGCTGAACCGTCACGATGCGCGCGCCCTCGCAGGCAACCGGATCGCCGGTGCCGGAGGTGCTGCCGTTGTTGGTGAACTGGAAGCGATCGTCAGGGTCCGCGCCTGTATCCGGCGCACAGTCCTTCGTCACCGTCACGGTCGGCAACGCCTTTAGTGTGTTCGTGATCGTGCAGGTTGCGGTCCCGCCATAGCTGAGCGTGTCGGAGCAACCATCACTCGTCGTACTCGTGTAGTCCGAGAGATTCGTCGTTCCGGCCGCGGCTTCGGTGATCGAATAGGCCTGCCCGGCGGTCGGATTGACGTCGATGCTCCCGCCGCAGGCCAACGCCGCGCCGACGTTGACGCTGTTCAGCTGGACCTGGAAGCGGTCGCCGGAGTTCGCAGCGCCGTTGGGACAGGACTTCGTCACGGTCACCTTCGGCGGTGCGGTGAGCTTGTTCTTGAACGTGCACGACGCGTTGGTTGCGGTCGTGCCGGCGGCGACCGTCGCAGTGGCGGTACTGCCGTTGAAGGTGCAGTTGGTGCCTGTTCCCGAGTCGAAGGTGTAGCCGGAGTTCTGGAGGTTGTTGCTCTCCGTGATCGTGTGCGCGCCGTCGCTCACCGCTGAGAACACGACTTGCCCATTGGAGTCGATTGCCGTGCAGGTGCCGGAGTCGAGCGTGAAGCAGTACTCGCCCGCATTCGCAGGAACGAAGGTGCCGGTGCCGCGATCGACGAGCTTGGTCACCGTGATGTTGGGGAGCTCGATGACCTGGTTCGCCGGCACGGGGACGTTCTGCTGTCCGGTCTGCGAGACCCCGTCTCCCGCATTGAGCCGGCTGTGCTGTGAGGAGCCGCTGCAGTCGCCCGCCTGGTTCGACAGCTTGAGCTGGTAGTTCACGACCGCCTCGCCGGCGGCCGATGCGTTGATATCGAGGGTCACGACCCACTCTCCGTTGGACGTCCCGAATGAGTCGGCCGTCGGGCCGCTGGCTACGCTCACGCTAGGTGAGGTGCCGGAGACGTTGGAGATCGTTCCGAGCACGAAGTAGTTGTCGAAGAAGAGACACGTGCCGTCGTTACCGGTGAACCGAACCTGCAACTGGCCGGAGGCAGCGTCGGTGGCGGCGAGCGAAAAGCGGAAGTTGATCGTGTCGCCTTCCTTGTATTGCGTGATGTTCCCCGAGGTGTAGGTTCCGTCGCTCGTCTGCCCCTCGTGCTGCTTGGCCGTCAGGACCGGAGTGGCCGCGAGACGTCTCGGGCTGCTCTTGCCGACGGGCTTCGCCAGCGACGAGCCGGCGCTGATTCCGATGAGAACGACCAGCGCGATTGCCAGTCCACCCATCCTGGACAGGCGCACGCGCTTCTGCGCAGTCGGACCGGTTCCCTCGTTGTCCCTCATCCCGAATTCCCCTCACCTCGAAGTGGCTGACGGCCGTCGGCGCCTGGCTGGGCGCCGTCTCCCCAGTCCTTCATAGGCCGCAGGAAGCACCGAAACGACTGGCGGGAGGGCTAGGTCGTCTAGTCCCTTTGGCGAAACCGTTCCGTGCTCAGCTCCCGTCTGCAGTTCATGGCGATCACTCGAACAAGGGACGCCAGCTCCGGGGAAGGCTTCCGATTCAACGACTGACGGTTCGTCCCGCTCGCCGCTCGGTCCGGAGGTTCAGTTGCCCAGGTTGCACCCCCGAGTGCTGGCAGCAGCGCTCGCCATCGCTCCGCTCTTCCACGCCTCACCCGCGTTGGCCAAGGCCGCCTGCGGCTCGAGCGGTTACGCCTACGCCGGACTCGGTGCCTCCAACCGTGCCTACGGCGTCGCCACGAACCTGCAGACCGTCGGGACGCCGCAGGTCCTCAGCGGACACGTTGCGGGGTGGGTCGGCGTCGGCGGACCGGGCTCGGGACCGAACGGCACGAACGAATGGATCCAGGTCGGCTTCAGCGCGTTTCCGGGGAACTCGTTGAGCAGCCTCTACTACGAAGTCGCGCGGCCGAACGGAGCGCCGCAGTACCACGAGATCGAATCGGGCCTACCCGCTGGCACGGCTCGCAAGGTCGCGGTTCTGGAGCTGGCCGGACGACGTGGTTGGTGGCGGGTCTTCGTGGACGACCGCGCGGTGGGCGAGGCCGTGTATCTCCCGGGGAGCCACGGTGCCTGGAGACCGCTGGCAACGACCGAGACCTGGGGCGCAGGATCGTTCGTGTGCAACCGCTTCAGCTATCGCTTCGGCTCGGTCGCCGTTGCGACGCGGCCGGGCGGAGGTTGGCAGCGCCTGACCAGGCACTACACCTTCCAGAACCACGGCTACAAGATCAGGCGCTTGACCGCGGCGACGTTCCTCGCCGGAATCCTTTAGGTCTAACGCTCGACGATCGAGATCGGCGTCCCGACCGGCGCCAGGCGCTTGAGGGCAAGCGCGGTCGCGTTCGAGACTCGGATGCAGCCATGCGAGACCGCCCGGCCTAGTAGCCATGGCTTGCTGGTTCCGTGAATCCCGACTTTTCCGCCGCCGGGCCACTCCGTCAATCGCGAATAGGCGCTGGTCTCGAAGGCAAAGACGCCGAGGAACGGATCGTCCGGAATGAAACGTGCTGTCACGTAGAACTCTCCGAGCGGAGTCTCCCGACCGGGAGCGCCCACGGCGACCTTCGCATGCAACAGCCGCCGGTCGCCACGAAAGAACTCGATCGTTCGAAGCCCTCGGTGCACGACGATGTGATTCCTCGTCGGCCGGAGCGAGACCGTCCCGGCCGGAATCCAGCCGACCGTTCCATTCGGTCGCATCGGCAGGCTGACCTTGAACCAGGTCCTGCCGTCCGCCCCGACCGTCTGGCCCAGGGCCAGCACGACCTGCAGGCGGTAGTCGGACCGAAACTGGTGGAAGTACCGAATGACCGGCGCGCTGCGATCAGGTGCGGCGCGCACCGCGATCTGCATCCCGACGAGCTCGCCCGCGGCCGGATAGGACGCCGGCACGGCCGGGCTGCTCGCACTCCTTGCAACGGGGACGAGCATCGCGGCGGCGAAGAGCACGACGACGAGGCGCCTGATCGTTCGAGCGTTCACGCGTCTCAATATAGAAACGCGATCTGGGGTCGATCCCCCCGGTTCGGACCGTTCTCGGACCCGTAGGTGTAGGAATCGTCAGAGGTCCATGAGAGCGCGCGTGCTTCTCCTTGCCGGCCTGGCGTGCCTGCTCGGCGCGGTGATCTCTGCTGCGCAGGTTCGCGGCGGCAGGACCGCCGCAGGGCCTGGACTGATCGTCTACTGGAAGGAGTCGCCCTTCCCTTCGATCTGGGCGATCCGGCCCGACGGGTCGGGAGCGCGCAGGATCCTCCGCAACCGCCAGAACGCCAAGCGGGCGCGACTCTCCCCTGATCGCAGCTGGGTTGCATTCGACGGAGCCCCGCCGGGAAAGCAACCGCTCACCGACTTCGACATCCAGATCGTCCGCCTCGACGGAACCGATCGGAGAACGCTGACCGACTCGGACTACTGGGACATCGACGCCGAGTGGTCGCCCGACGGCCAGAGGCTCAGCTTCACGCGTGGCGGGCGGGGGGATCTCGACTGGCCGAACACCGAGATCTGGACGGTACGTCGCGACGGCACCGACCTGCGCCGCCTCGGGCACGGCGGCGACGCCCGCTGGTCTCCCGACGGGACAAAGCTCGCCTTCGACGCTCCAACGGCTCGGAGCCAGGGAGACCTGTTCGTCATGAATGCGGACGGAACGAACAGGCGACAACTGCTCGCAACGCGGAAGCTCGAAGCAGCGGCCGGCTGGTCGCCAGACGGAAAGACGATTCTCTTTACGCGGTTCAACGACCAGTCCGGTCGCAACGCGGACGTCTTCGTGATGAATGCGGACGGGACGCACCGGCGCAGATTGGCGCAGGGAGTCGCGGGCTCCTGGTCGCCGAACGGCAAACGCATCGTCTACACGGACTCGTTCCAGCTCCGCATCATCGATGCGGACGGCTCACACAAACGCAAGCTCCGCTCAGCCGGAGTCTGGGACCCGGACTGGCGCTAGCGACGGTCAGCGCACGAACTGCTACGGTGTGTTGCACGGGTTGGCAATCACGCCGCCCGGTGAGATGAGCTTCTCGTTCCTCCTTCGGGTGTTTCGAGCCAGGCAAGTCTCGAACCCGTAAAGGAGTCGAACAACTTGTTGCAACGATCTTTCCGCGAGCTCGGAGTCTCGGCGCCCGTCGCCGAGGTCCTCGCCGCTCGCTCCATCCACACGCCCTTCAGGATCCAGACGCTGGTCCTCCCGGACGCGCTCGCAGGACTCGACGTCCTGGCAAAGTCGCCGACGGGATCGGGCAAGACGCTGGCGTTCGCCGTGCCGATCGTCGAGCGCACCGCGACCGCCGATGCACGACCGTCGGCGCTCGTCCTCGTCCCTACGCGCGAGCTTGCGGCGCAGGTGTGCGCCGAGCTCGAGTCCCTTGCACCCTGCAAAGGCCTGACGGTGGCTGCCGTCTACGGCGGCCTCCCCTTGCACGCGCAGGCCAAGCGGGCTGCCAGAGCACACGTCCTGGTCGCGACACCCGGCAGGCTCGAGGATCTGGCAAACCGCCGGCTCGTCGATCTCGCGCACGTTCGCCTGCTCGTGCTCGACGAGGCCGATCGCATGCTCGACATGGGCTTTCAGCCACAGGTCGACCGGATCGTCCGCCGCCTGCCGCGCAATCGGCAGACGATGTTCTTCTCGGCCACGCTCGACGGTGCAGTCGGCGAACTCGCCCGCTCGTACACCAACAGTCCGGCACGCTTCGAAGCCGACTGGACGGAGTCGGAGCCCGGCGAGATCGAGCACAGCTTCGTCTCTGTGACCCAGGACACCAAGGTCGAGACCCTCGTCGAGCACATCCGCTCGTCCGACGGGCTGACGCTGGTCTTCGTCCGGACGAAACGCGGCGCCGACAAGCTCGTGCAGAAGCTCGCCCGTCACGACGTGAGCGCGGTCGCAATGCACGGCGACATGTCCCAAAAGGCGCGCGAACGTGCGCTTGGGCGTTTCGAGAGGGGCAAGGTGAAGACGCTGGTCGCGACGGACGTCGCCGCGCGCGGACTCGACCTGGACGACATCACGCATGTGATCAACTTCGACCCGCCCGGCGAACACAAGGACTACGTGCACCGCACGGGTCGGACCGGCCGAGCCGGGCGAAGCGGCAAGGCCATCACACTCGTCTTGCCCGAGCAGCAGGCGGACACGAGCCACGTCGCTCGACGGCTCGGTCATCGAGAGCAGTTCGAGGAGGCTGGGTTGCGATCGGCGCGGCCGAAGCTCCTATACACGAGCCGCCGGGGCCGGCGTTCCAAGTGGTAGGCGAGCGCGGGGCCGCGACGCTGCGCGGCGAGATGATCTGGTTCAACAACGCCAAGGACCTCGGCTTCATCGCCACGGCCGCGGGAGAACGGCTTTCCGTTCAGGGCAGCGACTTCGACGGCGGTGGCAGGCCTCAGGGGCGGTGCGGCGGAAGGGTCGTGGCGTTCCGCGTCATCGGGGAAGGGCCGGACGCACGAGCGGTCGATGTCGTCTTCGTCGACGAGCCGCCGCCTCGACGAGCGCGCAGCCATCGCAGCACGGCCCGCTAGCGCAGCTCTAGCGACCCAGAGAGAGAATCCGAGCGCGCCACGGGCCGCTCGGAGCGTCGACGTCGACCTCATCGCCGACCTTGCGGCCGAGCAGCGCACGGCCGACCGGGGAATCGGGCGACACGCCTCCGACGCTCGAGATCTCCACCTCCATGCGCTCGCCGTGCTCGTCCTCGATCTCGACGCGCGTGCCGACGCCGACCGTCTCGTTGGAGGCGGCAACGTCCTCGTCCACGACCACCGCGCGGTCGAGCCGATCGCGCAGCATCCTGATGCGGCGCTCAAGCAGACCCTGCTCGTTCTTCGCCGCGTGATACTCGAAGTTCTCCGAGAGATCGCCGAAGCTGCGGGCCGACGCGATCGCCTGCACGGCCTCGGCACGCCGCGGTCCCTCGAGCTCCGCGAGCTCTGCCTCGAGCTGCTCCTTCTGCGCCTGCGTCAGCGGCTCGGACTTGTCACTCGCCACCGCAGCAGGTTAGCGAGATCCCCTCTCAGAGGTGTTCGTGTAGCGCATCGATGTCGTGGACGCTGGACATCGAGCTTCGCAAGAGGCTGTGAGGGTCGGAGCTTTCGGGGCGCCGAAGGTAGAGGAAGCCGATGTTCCGCGCGACCAGTTTTCGCACTCGCTCGTGTCGATCGTGGCCACGCAGACGATCGAACAACGATGCTCCGAGACGAGACGACGAAACGACGCCGTAGGGTGGCGGATTTCGCAGCGAGAACATGTGATCCATGCGGGTGCTCGGGCTCAACATCTCGAAATCCGTGATGCCGACGATCGCTGCGCGACCCCTGGCGAGGTACGTTGTTTCCAGGAGTTGGATCAGCCGGTCCGCGTCCATCTCCTTCTCGTTGTCGGCCAGCGTCCAGCTGGGCAATGGGAGCGCGGGGAGCGCGGTTGTCCGGATGTGATAGAGGCGCGTAACCTCGCCCGCCAGCGCGGGAACGTCTTCTCGGCCGACGTGTCCAAGCGGCACCAAGTACACACCCGGTCCGAGTGTCGTCACTCGGCTCGCCTCCGTCGGCCGGATCGTGTTCTTCCGCGAGGGCTGAACCGGGCCGCCTTCCGTCGGGACCTCGGTCACTGCGACTGCGATGAGGACAAGGACGAACGCGGCGCTCACGATCGAGCCGACAGTGCGGCGCGTGCGCGCGGTCGAGCTCTTGACCGCCGCCGGCGCCTCGGGAGACACCGCCGGCACGCCGCGCTGGTCCAGCTCACGCAGGAGCTCCGGGTCGTCGAGCTTCTCCGCCAGCCGGCGTAACTCGAGGAGCTCCTCATCGGTCGCGCTGGAGAGTGCATTCCACGCGTAGACCCGTGCCTCGTCACGCCGGCCTGCGGCGAGCGAAGCCGCCGCCTTCTGCACGTCGGGGCTCATGGACCGCTTATCGGCGGCGGCCGCGCACTTCGTAAGGCGTGGCTACGGCAGACGCGGAGACCAGAGTGCCGACAGCAGCCCTGCTGCCACGAGCAGGCCGGCCGCCGCGGCGAGAAACGCATACGTGATCTCGCTCCGCCCGGGTGTGCGCCCGAGCCGCGAGCCGAGCTTCTTGTACGCCGCCTGCAGGCTCTTGGCACTGCGGGCTGCGAAGAACTGTCCGCCGGTCCGATCGGCGATCGCGTGCAGCGTGGCGGGATCGGGCGGTACCGGTACCCGCCGACCTGGCCCACCGAACGGACTGAGACCATTCGGAGGCGGGCTGCCGTAACCGAAGTCCAAGGTGCCGTTCGGCGTCCCCAGAGCGACCGTGTAGACAGGAATCCCGGCCGCCCGTGCGCGCTCTGCTCCCTCGAGGGGCTGGAGCGTGCCCCTCGTCTGCGCGCCGTCCGAAAGGAAGAGGATCGAGACAAGCCCATGCGCTTGGGCCGCGGGCGCTGCGGTGACCGCCGCGAGGTTCCCGTTCACGCCGTTTACCGCTTGCTGGCCGAGGGTGACGGCCGCCGCCAACGCGTCGCCGATCGCCGTTCCTCCATAGGAGGGGAAAAACTGGATCGTGTCGAGCGCTTCGCGTACGAGTGCATGATTGGTCGTCGGCGGGGTCGCAACGGCCGGGTCTCCTGCGAACGCGATCAGACCCACCTGCAGCCGCTTCGGCACGCGATCGAG
>Ga0066709_100005183_pt1 | contig 10645 bp, 5 predicted proteins | sample GraSoiAngelo_158_FD_79665 | JGI IMG/M metagenome (GOLD analysis project Ga0066709, IMG submission 79665) | Grasslands soil microbial communities from the Angelo Coastal Reserve, California, USA - 14_1009_16_30cm | ecosystem: Environmental > Terrestrial > Soil > Grasslands | place: USA... | reverse complement strand
GCGTCGAGGTAGAGCTGGTCGGCCGCCTCCGTGAACTCGTTCGCGATGACCGCCGCCATCGTGTGCTGCGGCGCAAAGAGCGAGAGCGCCGCCCGCGGGTTGTTTCCAATCACCATTGTCACGGCCATGGTCTCGCCGAGCGCGCGTCCCAGGCCGAGCAGGAGGGCTCCCACGACGCCGGTGCGGCCATGGTAGAGGACGGCCCGGATCGCTTCAAACCGCGTCGCGCCGAGAGCATAGGCTGCCTCCCGCTGCGACGCAGGGACCGCCCGCAGCACCTCGCGCGCGACCGCCGAGGAGAACGGAATCACCATGATCGCGAGGATCGCGGCCGCCGCGAGCATTCCGACGCCGACCGGAGGCCCGGAGAAGAGCGACAGCTTCCGGAGGGATTCCGGCATTCCCGTCTCGAGGCGACGCACGAGCGGGACGAGCACGAACACTCCCCACAGGCCGTACACGATCGACGGAATCGCGGCAAGAAGCTCCGTCAGGAAGGTGAGCGGCCGCCGCAGAACGCCCGGCGCGAGCTCCGAGATGAAGACCGCGATGCCGATCGCCACCGGACCGGCAACGAGGAGGGCCAGGAAGGACGAGTAGAGCGTGCCCCAGACGAACGGGAACGCGCCGAACTCTCCCGAGACCGGGTCCCAGACCTTTCCGGTCCAGAACCGGAATCCGAACTTCTCGATCGAGAGCCGGGAGTGGGCAACGAGCTCGAAGGCGATCGCGGCAGCGAGCAGGATGATGACCGCCGCCACGGCGCCGGTCGCGACGCGAAAAAAGGCATCGTCGGAACGGGGCTTTGGTCGGCGGCGGTCGCTCCGCGACCGGCGGACAGAAATTTTCAAACGGTGGCTTTCGACCATCGCGTATTTCGGACCGCTGCTAGAACCGGATCTTCTTCAAAGCCTCCATCTCCATGGTCACGACCTCCTCCGGAAGCGGCGCGTATCCCAGATCGGCGCAGTACTTCTGCCCGTCGTGGAGCGCCCACCGCATGAAGTCGGTCATGGTCCGGGCGGCCCGTTTGTCTTTCGGGCTCTCGGAGAAGAGCAGCCAGGTGAAGGAAGAGACGGGATAAACCCCCGCGCCCGGCGCGTTGGTGATTGAGACCCGGAAATCCGCCGGCATCTTGCCTTTGGTCGCGGCGGCGGCCTTCGTGACCGAATCGAGCGACGCCCGAACGAACTCGCCGCCCATGTTCTGGACCGATCCGAAATCGATCTTGTTCTGGAGCGCGTAGATCAGCTCGACGTAGCCGACCGAACCCGGCGTTTGTTTGACGAGGCCGGCGACTCCTTCGTTGCCCTTGCCTCCGACGCCGGTCGGCCAGTTGACCGAGGTCGCGATCCCGACGGTCTTCTTCCACTCGGGTGAGACCTTCCCGAGATAGTCGGCGAAGATGTAGGTGGTCCCGGAGCCGTCGGAACGATGGACGACGGTGATGTCGCTGCCGGGCAGTTTCTGTCCCGGATTCAGTTTCGCGATCTCAGGATCGTTCCACTTCGAGACTTTCCCCATGAAGATGTCTGCGAGAACGCGCCCGGTGAACTTCAGCTCGGCATCGACCCCCGGAATGTTGTAGACGGGAACCACCGCGCCGAGCACCGTCGGAAAGTGGAGAATGCCGCCGGGTGCGGCCAGGAGCTGGTCTTTCGTCATCGGGCCGTCGGTGGCTCCGAAGAAAACCGTCCGGTTCATGAGCTGCCGGATGCCCCCTCCCGAGCCGATCGACTGGTAGTTGATCTGGACCTCGGGGTGGAGCTTGTTGTACTCGGAAAACCACTTCGAGTAGATCGGGTACGGAAAGGTCGCACCGGCCCCGTTGATCTGGACGGTCTGGGCGACCCCCGGCCGGGCAATCGCGGTGGCCAGACTCAGCGCGGCAATCAGTCTGGAAAGTCGCATCGTCTTCACCTCGCGAAGAGTGTTCAGTCGGCGCGTAAATTCGGCGTTAAGTACGGGTGAATTAGAAGTTCACCAGCATGTGGAGCGCGTACCGTTTTTCCGTCGGCCGGGCCGGCGTGAAGTCGTCGTACTTGAGGTATTCGTAGTCTCCGAGAAGGGCGGTCGTGACTCCCGGCTTGAAGACCGTGAACCAGTACGCGAGCCCGGCGATCGTGCGCTTTTTCTTCGAGTCGTTCCGGTCGTCTGGCTTGAGCTCGTCGTAGCGGAACAGGCCTTCGATCCCGATCGGCGTCCTCGGCGTCACCCACGCCGACCACCCCTTGGCTTCGATCTTCGCGGCCGTCAACAGCGTCTGGTCCTTCGCGTCGATGTAGTCGACGCCGGCGTTGACGAAGGGATGCTCGAACGTCAGCGCCCCGATGAAGCGCTCCTTCTTCGCGTCGCGAACGTAGTGGTCGCCATCCCAGAAGCCGGTGAGCCGCAGCCCCCGCAACACCGGAACCGCCGGCGCCGGCCGAAGCGTGAGGCGCGCCTGGAACGCCTTCTGGTCGTTCGCCTCGGACCGGTTGTATCCCTCGCCGTTGTAGACGCCGAGATGGAAGTCGCCGTAGTTCGACGGAAAAGCGAGGCGGCCCGATAGTCCGAGGTCGGAGGAGACCAGGAATCCTTCGCGCTCGACGAAGATCTGCCCCTGAAAACGGTAACGGTAGATGCCCTCATGGAAGTCGATGTACGGCGTCTGCTGCATTCCGAAGCGAAGCCAGGTTCCGTGCGGGAGCCAGTCGTCCATATTGAACTGCGCGTAGGCGTACTTGAGGCGATACGTATAGCTGCCGGCGAGCGAGCTGCCCGAGCCGGTCTCCCGCGTGACGTCCGGCGTGATCCGGAACGCGACTAAGTGATGGAGCTGACCCGTGATGTTGATGTACGCGCGTCCGACATTGAACGCGTTGGGGTGAATCAGATTTCCGCCGGCGTCCCGGGCCTCCGGCTCCTGCTGGAAGGTGTAATCGAGAAAGATCGTGCCGCCGACTTTGACCGACGGGTCGTCGTTCGGCGGCGTGTATCCCTCCGCGGGCGTGATCTGGGCGATCGCGGCCGCGGTTGCGAAAAGACCGGCCGCGAAAAAGGCGAGCACTCTCGAATGCATTCAAGTCCTCCTTGCGAGGAGGACTTCACTTCGGACGGCGAAACCGTCGTTGAAGCGAGCGTTAAATCGGCGTGAAGAGATCCGGGTCTAGTAGCTCAAAAGCAAGTGCAGAGCCCACCGCTTTTCTGTGGCCCGGGCCGGCGAGAAGTCGTCGTAGCGGACCTGCTCGTGGTCGGCCAGGACCGCCGCCGTCACGCCGGGATGGAGGGCGAACCACCAGGCGACGCCCGCGATTGTGCGCGTCTTTTCGGAATCGTTCGCGTCCGCGTCGGGCTCGAGGTGGTCGTGCCGGAACAGGACCTCGAGCCCGATCGGCGTTCTCGGCGTCGCGAAGACCGACCATCCCTTCGCGTGGACTTCCCGGTCCGCGACAGTGGGGCGGTCCTTCGCATCGATGTACGCGAAGCCCGCGTTGAGGTACGGGTGCTCGAACGTCACCGCACCGATCGTGCGTTCGCGCTTCGCGTCGCGGACGTAGTGGTCCGCGTCCCAGAACCCGGTGAGCCGCAGTCCTTTGGCGATCGGAACACGCGGAACCGGGCGGAGCGTCGCTCGGACCTGGAACGCCTTCTGATCGTTCGGATCGGATTTCTGGTACCCCTCGCCGTTGTAGACGCCGAGGTGGAGGTCGCCGAAGTCGGCGGGGAAAGCGACGTGAGCGGTCGCGCCGGCGTCGGAAGTCGGGAGAAAGCCTTCCCGTTCGACGAAGACATTTCCCTGGAACCGGTACCGGTATACCCCCTCCTCGAAGTCGGTGTACGGCGTCGGCTGGAGCCCGAACCGCACCCATGTCGCTTTCGGCAGCCAGTCGTCGAGGTTCACCTGGGCATAGGCGTATTTGAGGCGGAACGTGTAGCTGCCGGAGAGCGAGCTGCCCGAGCCCGTCTCGCGCGTGATGTCCGGTGTGACCCGGAACCCCAGAAGGTGATGGAGCTGTCCCGTCAGGTTCAGGTACGCCCGACCGACGTTGAAGGCGTTACCGTGGACCAGGTTTCCGTTCGCGTCCCGGGTTTCCGGCTCGTCCTGGAACGTGTAATCCAGGAAGAGCGACCCGCCGATTTTCACGGACGGCGTGTCGTCCGGCGGCGAATATCCCTGCGCCGGCGTGACCTGCGCCGATGCGCGAGGCGAGCCTGCGAAAAGCGCCAGAGCGACGGCGAGCGCGATCCAGATTCTCTTTTTCATTTCGGTTTCGTGCCGCATCCTAATCGGAGTTTGTCGGGTCCGTAACCTCGTCATCCCGAGCAAAGCGAGGGATCTCGACCGAGGCACCGTCATTCCTCGTCGCTTCGCTCCTCGGAATGACGGCATCGCTTCCAGAAGCTCTTGACGGAGTCGGGCGCCGGGTCTAGCCTGCTGCCACGGCGTGAGGCATTTCGCCCACGCTTCGAGGTACCCGCCGGGAGCGATGGCCCCGGCGAGAGGAGGTCTCATGTATCCCGGATTCATTCCCCATTGGAAGCGGCAGCGATGCGGCGAGAGCCGCGCCGGAGCGGCCTGGGAGCCGGGCGGGCGTCGCGAATGGCGGCGCGCCTGGGCGTACGGCATGGCGGGCGAAGAAGAGTCGGGCGCGTTCGGTTTCGGAGGCGGCGCTTTCGGAGTTCGCCGGCCGCTGCGATTCCTCGCCTACAAGCTGCAGCTCGAAGAGGCGCAGATCGGCGAGCTCGCGAAGATTCTCGACGAGATCAAGACGGAACGCGCGCAGGCCGCGGTGGACCATCGCCGCGCGCTCTCGACGTTCGCGGACGCGATCTCGGGCGAGGTCTTCGATCGGGCGAAGGCGGAAGCCGGCGCGAAGATGCGGCTCGACAGCGCGGATCGCCTCCGCGCCGCGGTGGTAACCGCGCTCGGCCGGCTTCACGAGCTGCTCGACCCTTCCCAGCGGGCCAGGCTCGCTTATCTGATTCGAACCGGCACCCTGTCGATCTGACGACTTCGGGGGCGGCGCGAGCCGCCCCCATTTCCTCCGGCGGGCGACTAGAGCCTGAGCCGAAGACACGAACTTCAGGAGACGCTAGGGGGCGAGCTCGCTCCTCTCGCCAGGGTGCCGTCGGTCGATTTGCTGACCTTCCGGGCCGCTCCAGTCATCTCGCTGTCGTTGGAACGGCATCGCCAGAATCCGGCCGATCGTGACGTCTTCCGGCTCTCCGTATGCGGGAACTCCGACAACGATCTTCTCCTGCGGGATCGAGAGCAGGACGGTGCGGTGCAGGTAGTCCCAGGCCGAGAGCAGGCTCGACCAGTTGCTGTTGGTTTCATTTCGCCAGTCGGAGTGGTGAATGCCGTGCATCCGGGGGGTGACGACGAGCCGGACCAGGAGCCGCTCGAGCCGGGCCGGCAACCGCGTGTTGGAATGGTGGAACACGATCGAAACGACCAGCAGCGCGTGAAAGGTCCAGATCGCGACCGGAGAAGGTCCGATCGCGACCACCTGCAGGAGCCGCCACCCGATCGAGAGGGCATGCTCGCCGAAGTGGAACCGAAGCGCCGTCGAGGCGTCCATGTCGCGGTCGACGTGGTGCACCAGATGAAAGCGCCAGAAGAACGGCGCGACGTGGTTGATGCGGTGCCAGTGCCACAGCGTGTAGTCCAAAAGCAGAATCGCGATCACGACTTCGACGGCGGCGGGGAATCTCACGACGTTCAGCAGGCCGACTCCGTGACGCTCCGTCCAGTGGACCAGCGGCATGAGGATCGGCGCCTGGAGGAACGTGATGACCGGCAGTGAGAGCGCCCCGGTCGTGAAGTTGCGGATGGTTCTTCGAAGACGCGGCTCGAGACGCCGTCTCAACGGGTGCACCGTCTCCAACGCGGCGATCGCTGTAAATACGGCCGCGAGAACGACGGCGCCGATCCAGAAGGGCGGAGCGTTGTTCATCGGCTCCGTTCAGCCGGACTCAATCCCGGCGCGGAACGCTATCTCCGGACCGACAGCTTCTCGTAGGCGATCGTCGGCCAGGAGAGGCCGAGCTGCAGCCCTTCGATCTCCGGGCGGACGAAGCGATAGACCTGCTCGTGGAAGAGCGGAAGGAGGAGCGCCTCGCGAGCCACGTGTTCTTCGATCTGCCGGTAGATCGAGTGGCGCGCCCGCGCATCGATCTCGGTCCGCCCGCTTTGGGCGAGTCGATCGATCTCGGGCACCCCGCACATCTTTCCGATGATGCCTTCCCGCGTGCGAAGGACACCGTACGTGAACGTGTCGGCGTCCGGGTAGTCGGCGTTCCAGCGGCCGATCGACAGGTCCGCACGGCCGTCCTGTGCCGCGATGTACTCCGCCATGGTCGTGTTGATCGGGCGAATCTGGAACCCGATCTCCCGGAACGACGCTTCGAGCTCCGCGTAAAAGGCGGCGTACTCTCCGGAAAAGACCGGGTGTACCGCCGCGGTGAGCTCGACCGTCTCCCGGGAGATCGTGTGCTCGCCGGATTCTGCTTTGGAGGCTTTCCCTGCCGCGCGGGAAGGCGCGGCCGGAGCTGCGGCCGAGTGCCCGAGCAAGCCGGGGGGCATGAGCCCGGCCGCCGGAATGGCCACCGACCCCAGAGTCCGGCGGACGATGCCTGGCACGTCCACCGCCGCAACGAGGCTGCGTCGCACGACGGGATCGGCGAGCGGCTGCCGGTGGATGTTGAACGCGACGAAGTACGTCGTGAGACGCGGCGATTCCCGGTAGCTCGACGCGAAGCGCGGATCCCGCCGCAGGGCTTCCGCGTCTCCGGGGAGGAGATCGGAGGCGACCGAGAGCCTTCCCGCGAGGAAATCGGTGCGGATCTCCTCCGGCGGAACCGCGAAGCGAAAGACGATCGCCTCGCTCTTCGGGTAGCCCTCCCGCCAGTAGTTCGGGTTGCGCTCGAGCTCGAGCCGCCGTCCCGGCTCGAAAGCAACCACCCGAAACGGGCCGGTGCCGACGGCGCCTTCCCGCCAGCTCCCGCCGAAGCTCGTCGTGCCTTCCGGCACGATCGCAGCCACCTGATAGGAGATGAGCGCCGGGAAGAACGAGACGGGCTCCTCCAGCTCGATGAAGAACTCCGTCGGAGAAACGATGTGAAACCCCTCGAGGTCCGTGCCCGCGCCGTCGAGCAGCCGCCGGGCGCCGCGGATGGGCGCGAGGTGCCAGCGGCTGTCGCTCTCGCGGTTCTGGAGGAGCCGTTCGTAGGAAAAGCGCACGTCCCGCGCCGTCAGCCGACGCCCGTCGTGGAAGCGGACTCCGGGCCGCAGCCGGAATCGGAAGCGCATGCCGTCGTTCTCGGTCGTGAACTCGGAGGCGAGCCAGGGGACCACCACGGCGCTCTCGGCTTGGCGGGTCAGGGTCTCGTAGAGGTTCGGCAGAACCTCCGCCTGCTCGACCGTTTCCGTCAGACAGGGATCGAGGCTCCGCACGACTCCCGCGATCGGAACGTGCAGAACACCGCCTTCGACGGACGAACGCGCGGGGACGGCAGTCGGAGTCCCTGCCGAGGCCTTTCCGACCTCGGTGTAGTTGACGAAGGGTGCCGTGCTTCGGAGCACGATGCCCTTGACCGAGGGAGCGGCGATCCGGTAGTCCACGTCGTGGAACAGCGGAACGAGGACCCCGGACTCGAGCAGCAGGTTCTCGAACTTCCGGTAGAGGCCCTCACGGACACCGGCCCGGCTCTCGCGCCGCGCCTCTTCCAGGATTTCGTCGGTCTCGGGGGAAGAAAAATAGCGCCGCAACCGGCCGTTTTCCGAATGGAAGAGCGTGAAGGTGAAGTTGTCCGGGTCTTCGTAGTCGGCGATCCAGCGCCCGACGAAGAGGTCGAACCCGGTCGTGTCGTTCCACGAATCGAGGTACTCCGACATGTTCTTCGTGGCGACCGTCACCTCGACGCCGAGCTCGGCCCAGCTGGCCAGAAGCGAGGTCGTGAGCGCGCCGTACTGATCCTTCAGAATCGGATGGACCGCCGCGCGGAGGCGCACGGGAAGGGCGAGACCGGCGGAGCGGATCATCTCGGCGGCCTTCTCCCGCGACGCGTGCGGCAGCCGGCGTCCCGCGTCGTGTCCCAGGATCCCGGGAGGGATGATCCCGGTGGCCGGCAGGGCGAACCTCCCGAGGGTCCCCCAGACGAAGTCCCGTGCCCGCGCCGCGTCGGAGAGAGCACGGCGCAGCGTCGCATTCGACGCGGCGGCACCGGCACGGCTGAAGAGAACGAAGTACGTGTTCTTCTTGGGCGTCTCGACGAGCCCCGACCGGAACCGCGCGTCGCGGAGGATCGCCTCCCGGTCCTGCGGCAGGAGATCGCGCGCGATGTCGTATTCACCCGACCGCAGGCCCGCGGCGACCGCCGACGCGGAAAGAGACGCCCGAAACTCGATCCGGTCGAGCCTCGGCGGCGAATCCTTCCAGTAGCCTGCGTTCTTTTCGAGGACCGCACGGTCCGCGGCATGGGAGGCGACGACGTAAGGTCCCGTTCCGAGGACCCGCTCTTTCCCGCCGTTGCCCGTCGACGCGAAGGCGATGGAGGTCCGACCATCCGTCAGAAATGCCGGATAAACCGGAAGCGCCTCGCGGAGCCGGATCTCGATCTCCGATTCCGAAGTGGCGGTGATCCCGGTGACCGTATCCGTCTTCCCGTCCAGGAATTCCTCGACTCCCGAGATCGCCGAGAAGGCCGCGGGCATCGCCCGGCGCGAGAGGCCGATCGATCGCTCGAACGAGCGTTTCACGGCGGGCGCCGTCAGCCGAGTCCCGTCGGAGAGGACGGCCCGGGCGCGAAGATGCAGGCGGAACGTTCTGCCCGCGTCCTCCAGCGACCATCTTTCCGCGAGCAGCGGAACGAGCGTTCCCTGCGCGTCGGTCGTCACGAGGGTCTCGAAGACATTCGCGACGACTTCATGTTCCTCGGTCGTCTCGTAGTCGCCCGGCTCGATCGAGGCAATCGGGTTGGACATGGCCACGACGAGAGTCCCGCCGGATGGGATCACTTCTTCCGCGACCTTCTCGGACGGAGTCAGCCGTTCGATCTCGGCGAGGTAGGCCGCCGCTTTCGAGGAATCGCTACGCAGGTTGGCGACGGTCGCAGCGAGCGAGAGCAGCTTCGTCAGCGGCTCGGGCTTCTCGAGCGAGCGGGCGGGCTCGAGACCGCGCTCCGCCCATCGCCGGGTCTCCTCGGTACGCCGCCCCTGCCAGGCGGTCTCCGCGGCGAAGAGAATCCCGGCAACCGCCTTTTCGGGTTGGCGCTCCTTTTCGAAGATCCGGACCGCGGTTTCCGCTTCGCGGAGCGCGCCGTCCAAGTTGCCGGCCATCCGATGCGCCTCCGCCAGCAGGAGCCGCGCTTCGCCTTCGAGCGAGCGGTCGCCGTTCCACTCTTCGTCCTCCAGATACTCGAGCGCCGTCTTCGCCGCTCGGCTGGCGTCGTCCGAACTGAAGGCGTCGAGCGACTTTCGCGCGAGCTTCAAACCGTACTCGACCGTCTTTTCCGGGACGTCGGCCTGCGAGAAGTGGTGAAGGAGGTCGGGATAGATGCGCTCGAGCCGGCCGGCGTAGCGCCCCTCGATCAGGTCCGCGTACTTCCGGTGGAGTGAACGGCGCTTGCGCCGGGACAGCGACCCGTACAGGACGTCGCGAACGATCCCGCTCGAGAAGGCGAGCCGGTCGCCGCGCGACTCCCGCTCCTCCTCGAAGACCCCTTCGCGGATGAGCCGCTCGATCGAGTCCTCGACTTTTCCGGTCCCTTCCGCGAGAACTTCGAGATCGGAAAAATCGAAGCTGCGTCCGAGGACCGAGGCGATCGAGAGAAGATCGCGCAGATCTTCCGGGAGTCTCTCGATCCTCTTCTCGACCGCCTGCTGGATGGTCGCCGGCAGCGCGTCGGACGAGATGCCGGTGCCTTTCGAGAACGTCCACTCCCCGGTGTCGTCCCGGCCGATCCCGCCGGTATCCATCAGCGAGCGGAGCAGCTCCTTCGTGAAGAACGGGTTGCCCTCGGTCGCCTCGTGGATCCGCTTCGCGAGCTCGTTGGAGAGGTTCGAGGCGCCGACGACCGATTCGACCAGCGCGCGGTGTTCGGTCGGGGAAAGCGGGCCGAGGGTCAGGGAGACGAATCGCGGGTCGTCGGCGAAGGAGTCGAGCATTCGCGCGAGAGGGTGTCGCTTGTCGACTTCCGTCTGGCGGTAGCTGCCGACGAAAAGAGTCGGCGTCGGCCCGAGACGCCGGACGATGTACTGGAGCGCTTCGATCGAGACCTCGGCGGCGTGGAGGTTCTCCAGGGCCAGGACGAGCGGCTTTCCCGCCGCCATCCGCGTCAGCGTCCGTGCCAGCAGCTCGAAAATCTGGATCCGATCTTCTGCTTTGCGCTCCGCCGCGGGCGATGCGATGCGGGAGTCTCCGCTCGCCGCGGAGCGCAGCTCGCTGATCTCTGTCAGAAGCGGGAAGAGCGAAAGGAGGTCGGGCGCGATGTCGGAGAAATCCGGGCGCTCCGCGCCGGAGCTTCCCGGATCGCGCGTGCGGAAGTAGTCCTGAATCAATTCGCAGAAACCTTGATAGGAGAACGCCTGGTCCTGTTCGACGAACCGGCCGTAAAGGACACGGATCTTGCGCATGGAGACGAGCTTCTTCAGCTCCTCGAG
>Ga0066709_100005182_pt1 | contig 10645 bp, 10 predicted proteins | sample GraSoiAngelo_158_FD_79665 | JGI IMG/M metagenome (GOLD analysis project Ga0066709, IMG submission 79665) | Grasslands soil microbial communities from the Angelo Coastal Reserve, California, USA - 14_1009_16_30cm | ecosystem: Environmental > Terrestrial > Soil > Grasslands | place: USA... | reverse complement strand
TTCCTCGATATGGCTGCGAATCAAGGCGCGCGTGCCGAAAAAATCAGAGAGGCTCTCAAGCCGTCCTTCAGAGAATACGGGCTCAGCGTGGACAGAATTGTGGTTGAAAACCTTTCGCTGCCGGACGAGTTGCAGAAAGTGCCCGACCAGCGTATCAGCGCGAACGGGCTGGGGGACGTGGGCAAGTTCACGCAATACCAGGTGGCGCAGGCCATCCCCATCGCGGCCGCGAATGAAGGCGGAGGCGCGGTAGGAATGGGTGCGGGTCTCGGCGCAGGCGTGGCCATGGGCCAGGCGATGATGGACGCGGTGAAGAAATCGACCTCGGGGCCGGCTGGCGGAGCGACGACTGCCGCGGCCGGAGCCCCCGCTGCCGAAACCAAATTCTGCAGCGAATGTGGCAAGCCCATCCCGCGCAGCGCCAAATTCTGTCCGGAATGCGGAAAGCCCCAGGGGTAGAGTCACTGCCGGCCATGAGCGGAGTCGAGTGGGTTGTTGAAGCTTTCGGATGCTCGTCGCAGTCGCTGCGCGACACGGCCCTCTTGCAGGATTTGTTCGACAGCATCGTCCGGGAGATGAAGCTCCGGCCCGTCGGCGAGACCCAGTGGCATCAGTTTCCCGGCACCGGGGGGATCACCGGCCTTTGCCTTCTCGCGGAGTCGCACCTCGCGTGTCATACCTTTCCGGAGCACGGCTCGCTCTGTCTGAATCTCTTCTGCTGTGTTCCGCGCGCGGAGTGGGATTTCGAAACTGTTCTGCGGCAGCTCTTCGATGCGGATTCCGTTGCGGTGCGCCGCCTGCAAAGGCCCTACGAATCGAAATTGAAGCAGGTTGCCAGTGACTGAGGTGCATTCTCCTGCCGCAAGCCCGGTGGGTCACTCGCGATGACCCGACCCATTGCCAACTGTCCGAACTGCGGCGCCAAGATCGTTTTTCGCTGGTCCAACAGCGTGCAGACGGTTTGCGATTTTTGCAAGAGCATCCTCGTCCGCACGGATGTGGACCTGAAAAAAGTCGGCCAGGTCGCCGATCTCCCGCCGGACAGTTCGCCCATTCAGATCAATACCGAAGGCCAATACGGCAACCAAGCGTTCGTTGTGGTTGGCCGCATCCTTTACGAGTACGATCAAGGCGGCTGGAACGAATGGCACGTCATGATGAACGACGGCACAAGCGCCTGGCTCTCCGATGCGCAGAGTGAATACGCGCTGTCTTTGTCTTCGAAGGCTGAGAACCTTCCCGCAATTGCGCAGCTCCAGGTTGGCCAGCAATTCACCTGGAGCAACCAGCGCTATACCGTGAGCGTGATCACGCCCGCGCATTACCGGGGCGTCGAAGGCGAATTGCCGTTTCAATATTGGGACAAGACGGACGTCACCTTCGTCGATCTGCGCACGGAGTCCGGAAAATTCGCCACCCTCGATTACAGTGACCCCGAACCGGCTCTGTATCTCGGCGAATTCGTGGAATTCGACGATCTTAAATTGAAAAATCTGCGCAGTTTCGAGGGCTGGTGATGAGCGCGGGCACTCCGCCACTTTCCGGACCGCCGAAGCCGCAACCGAAAGCGCTGAATTGTCCGAAGTGCGGCGCGGCCATTGTGCTGCGTTCGTTTGGCCAGGCCGAAACAGTAGTGTGCGGGAGCTGTCGTTCGATCCTGGACGCCCAAGACCCCCACCTGGCCATCCTTCAGCAGTTCGAAGCCGCCACCCGTGAAGTCAAGCCGCTCATTCCTCTCGGCACGCGCGGCAAGCTGCGCGGCACGGACTATGAAGTCATCGGGTTCCAGCGGCGCAGCACCTCGGTCGACGGAATCGCCTACTACTGGCACGAATACGTTCTCTTCAATCCTTACAAGGGCATTCGCTACCTCAGCGAATACAACGGCCATTGGAACGACATCAGTATTTGCAAAACGCTGCCTACCGCGGAATTTGGCGGGGCAGCGACGGCTAATTATCTCGGGGAGACCTACAAGCACTTTCAATCCGCCGACGCCAGCACGGATTTTGTCCTCGGTGAATTTCCCTGGCAGGTCCGCGTCGGCGAACACGCCGCGGTCACGGACTTCGTCCATCCGCCGCGCGTCCTCTCCAGCGAAAAGCTCGACAAGGAAGTCACCTGGTCCATCGGCGAGTACATGTACGGCCGGGAAGTCTGGGACACCTTCAAGCTGCCCGGCGCTGCGCCCGAACCGATGGGCGTGTACGAAAATCAGCCTTCGCCCGTCACTACCAACGTCACCGGCATGTGGGTGGCGTTCGCCGCATTTGCCGTATTCCTCCTGGTGCTCATGGCTGGTTTCGACATGCGCGCCAAAAAAGCGCCGGTCCTCCATGAAACTTATCAATACAATCGCGCTGAATCGAAAGGTGAGTCCTCTTTCGTCACCGATGTTTTCGCTCTTACCGGTCACCCTTCAACCTTGGAAGTGAAGACCTACGCTCCGATCAGCAACCACTGGATTTATTTGAACTATGCGCTCATCAATCAAGACACCGGACAGGCCTGGGACTTTGGCCGCGAAGTGAGCTACTACTCCGGCTACGACAGCGATGGTTCCTGGAGCGAGGGCCAGCAGAATGACGCCGTCGTGATTCCGAGCGTCCCTCCCGGCCAGTACTATCTGCGGATTGAGCCGGAGGCCGATCCTTCGCTTCCCGGTATTCCGTACACCGTCGATGTCACTCATGACGTGCCCGTCTTCGGAATCTACGGCATCGCCTTTTTTGCTTTGCTCGTGCCGGCAGTCATCATTTCCTTTCGTGCCTACACCTTTGAGCGGTCCCGATGGTCGGAAAGTGATCACCCGCCCTTGGATTTCTCCAATATCTCCACTGGTTCGGGAGACGACGAGTAATGTTCAGAAAATTGTATCTTCTATATGGTGCCCTAGTTCTCGGTACCGCAGCTTTCGGCCAATACCGCGGCTGGAGCCTCGACACCATCAATCAACTCAAAAACGTTCCGAAGTCCGTCCGCGACAATCCCGGCTCGTACCGCTCGGTCTACGGCGGCTATCACCATTACACAGGAGGCAAATAGGATGAACCTCGTTCCGCTCGGCAACATCGTGGCCGCACTGGTCTTCGCGTTTGTCGGAATTCTCATCTTCGTTATCGCGTTCATGGTGATGGACAAGCTCACGCCTTATCATCTTTGGAAAGAGATCGTGCAGGAGCACAACATGGCGCTCGCCATTCTTGTCGGCGCCATGTCTCTGGGCATCTGCATCATCATTGCTGCCGCGATTCACTAGCCCATGGGCATCCTGGTGTTCATTTCCGTGTTGCTGGTCGCGGCTTGCGGCCTCATTTATGAGCTGGTGGCCGGCACGCTCGCCAGCTATCTCGTCGGAGACAGCGTCTTTCAGTTCTCCACCATCATCGGCACGTATCTTTTCGCGATGGGCATCGGCAGCGCCCTCTCGCGCTATATCAATCGCGGCCTCGCAAATCGCTTCGTGTGGATCGAGCTTCTCCTCGGCGTCATCGGCGGTTTTTCCTCGGCGCTGCTGATGCTTGCGTTTGCCTTTACGCAGGGGTTCGAATTGATTCTGTATGCGCTGGTCCTTGTCATGGGCGTTCTGGTGGGCCTTGAGATTCCGCTCCTCATGCGCATCGTCCGCGACCGCTATCAGTTCCGCGACGTCATCGCGCATGTTCTCACCTTTGATTATCTCGGCGCGCTCGGAGCCTCCCTGCTGTTTCCGATTCTGCTGGTGCCGCGCCTCGGTCTGGTGCGCTCGGCAATGTTGTTCGGCTTGATCAATGCCGGCGTCGCGCTTTGGAGCACCTTCCTCTTCGCCAACCAGCTTTCCGCTACGCGCGGCCTGCGCGCCGCGTGTCTCGTTGTGTTGTGCGCGTTGGGCGCAGGAATGGCGCAAGCGCGGCAGATCACTGCCACGGCCGAGGACAATATCTACGCCGACGAGATTATCTTTGCCCGCGACACGCATTATCAGCACCTCGTCCTCACGCGCTTCAAGGACGACCTCCGTCTTTTTCTCAACAGCCATCTGCAATTCAGCTCCCGCGACGAGTACCGCTACCACGAATCCCTTGTCCATCCCGGCCTGGCCGCCGTTCCGGCTCCGCGCCGCGTCTTGATTCTCGGCGGCGGCGATGGCCTCGCTGTTCGTGAAATTCTGAAATATCCGCAGGTCGAGAGCATCACGCTCGTCGATCTCGATCCCGAGATGACCAGGATTTTTTCCACGAACCCCATGCTGACCAAACTCAATGACAAATCCCTTCTTTCCCCGCGCGTGCACGTCATCAACGCGGACGCGTTCCCCTGGGTAGATTCGAACACCGACAATTTCGATTTCATCGTTATCGATTTTCCCGATCCCACGAACTATTCGCTCGGCAAGCTCTACACCACGGCCTTCTACCGCGCCGTTTCGCGTCACCTCAGCGCGCAGGGATTCGTGGCGGTGCAAAGCACCTCACCGATGTTCGCCCGCGACTCCTTCTGGTGCATCGCCGAAACGCTGAAGCAAGCCGGGCTGCAAACTTATCCCTACCACGTCTACGTTCCCTCATTCGGGGAATGGGGCTTCGTCCTGGCCGGCACGCACGGATACGTTCCGCCCAAGTCGCTCCCCGCCGGTCTCCGCTTCGTAAGCGTAGACGGCCTTCCCGCGCTTTTTCAGTTTCCTCCGGACATGGCGCCGCTCCCTATGCCCGCCAACCAGCTCAACAGCCAGGTGCTCGTCCGCACTTACGAAAACGATTGGAAGGACATCAGTCATTGAAGCTGGGCCGCCGCAAGTTCCTCGGTCTCGGTAGCGCGGCGCTCGTCGGTCTCTCCCTCAAAAGTGGAAAAAAAATCGAAGGCTCGTTCGTCAACGATTCTTTCCAGATGGGGCATCTTTTGCGGGGCCGCGCTGGGTTTCCCGCGGCCAGGCGCATCGAAAAATTCCCGGTGGTCATCGTAGGCGGCGGAATCGCCGGTCTTAGCGCCGCCTGGCGTCTTCGCAAGCGCGGCTTCACCGACTTCGTCCTCCTCGAAATGAACGCCCAACCCGGCGGCAACGCCCGCTGGGACGAAAACGAAATCACCGCGTATCCCTGGGCCGCCCACTATGTTCCCGTCCCCGGCCCCCGGGCCGAATATGTCCGCGAACTCTTCGAAGATCTTGGAGTCTTGAAGAACGCTCAGTGGGAAGAGCGCTATCTCGCTTTTTCACCGCAGGAGCGGTTGTTCCTCTACGGCCGCTGGCAAGAGGGCATCGAGCCCGCCATCGGGCTCACGAGGAAAGACCGCGATCAGTTTCAGCGCCTCGAAAATCTTTTCAGCAAATTTCGCAAGAGCGGATCCTTCACCGTCCCTCTGGAGCTCGGGCGTTCCTCGCAGTTTCAGTATCTGGACCGCATCTCTTTTTCCGATTGGCTTCGTCAGCAGGGTTTTGATTCCCGCCTTCTGAACTGGTACATGAACTACGCCTGCCGCGACGATTACGGCGCGCTCGCAAGTGACACTTCCGCCTGGGCCGGCATTCACTACTTTTCCTCTCGCGAGTCCGAGGAAAAAGGTCCGCTCACCTGGCCGGAAGGCAACGGCTGGATCACCCGCCGTCTCCTAGAACGCGTCGGCGCGAATATCCGCACCAGCCAGATGGTCGACCGCATCACCCAGACGCGCCGCGGCGCCAGGGTCTTCGCTGGCGATACCGAGTACCGCGCCGAATTTGTCATTTTTGCTGCACCCACGTTTCTCGCTCCCTATCTTCTCGTGGATTTTCCGCAGCTCCAGGATTTTGTCTATTCCCCTTGGCTGACCGCTAACCTCACGCTCGATCGCTATCCCGAATCCCGCGGCGCCGAACCTTCCTGGGACACGGTCTTTCTCGATTCGCCTACGCTCGGCTACGTCGACGCCATGCACCAGAGCCTGCGTACCCACGTCGACCGCACCGTCTGGACGGTTTACTGGGCTCTCGCCGAAGGCGCACCTGCGCAAAACCGCCAGCTTCTCCTCGAGAAAGACTGGGCCTACTGGAAAGAGGCCATTCTCCACGACCTCGAGCGCGTGCACTCCGACATCCGCCAGTGCGTCTCCCGTATCGACATCATGCGCATGGGCCACGCCATGATCCGCCCCGCCGTCGGCGCGATTTTCTCCGTAGAACGGCGCCGCCTGAGGCGTTTGAACGACCGAATCCTCTTCGCCAACTCCGATCTCAGCGGGATTTCCATCTTCGAGGAAGCCCAATACCGCGGTGTCGAAGCCGCGCAAAAACTGTTGAAGAGACTCCACGGTTAGCCGCTGAAGCAAATACTCCTCCCCATGGCAGCAATCTTCTCGGTAACCTTTCTGCGGCAGATGACTCTCAGAAGATCAGAAGCAGGGAACGGCCTGCCCGGCTCTGGATTAAATGGGGAGGCCCGCTGGCTAGATTCCAGCATCCAAATTGGATAGATGCACGTAAAATGATAGTGAAGCCGAAGGCCCCCGGGAGATCGTGAGGAAAGATGATGTTGATCCGCAAGGCCCCAGATTTGACCTACGCTGATATCACTCCGAAGTCGGTCTACGCGGACCGTCGCAAATTCCTCCGCGCCATGGGCATTGTTGGTGCAACGGTCGCTGCCGGAAAAAGCCTCTTCGATCTGGCCTTGCCGCCGCAAACTGTATTTGCCGCCACGCAGTTCACCGGCCTCGCTAAAAGCCCCTTCAGCACCACTGAAAAACAAAATTCGTTGAACGACGTTTCTCACTACAACAATTTCTATGAATTCGGCTCCGAAAAATCGGACCCCGCGAAAAATGCCCAGAATTTCAAGACTTCCCCTTGGACGGTATCCGTCGAAGGCGATGTGAAAACCCCTCGCAAGTTCAGCATGGAGGAAATCCTGAAACTGGCCCCGCTTGAGGAACGCATTTACCGCCACCGCTGCGTCGAGCGCTGGTCCATCGTTGTGCCGTGGATCGGTTTTTCCTTCAACGTTCTCGCAAAGCTCGTCGAGCCCACCCCTAAGGCACGCTATGTTGCCTTTGAGACTTTCTTCGACCGGCGCCAAATGCCTCATGCCGGAGGGGGCATCGATTTTCCCTACGTCGAAGGTTTGCGTCTCGACGAAGCCATGAACCCGTTAGCGCTTCTTTCGGTCGGCATGTATGGCGAGACGCTCCCTCCGCAGGACGGCGCGCCCGTTCGCATGATCATCCCCTGGAAATACGGCTATAAGAGCATCAAGTCCCTGGTGAAAATCCGCTTCCAGGAGAAGGAGCCTCCCACGACCTGGAATCGCTACTCCAGCGAGGAATACGGCTTCTACTCCAACGTCAATCCGAATGTCGATCATCCGCGCTGGAGCCAGTCCAAGGAGCGCCGCCTCGGCGAAATCTTCATGCGATCCACCGTGATGTTCAACGGCTACGGCGATCAAGTCGCCGGCATGTACAACGGAATGGATTTGAAGAAATACCATTAAGGTGGACATTCCGCGTGCGCGCACTGCTCATCAGCAAATGGACCAAAGTCGCCGTTTTTCTTCTCTGCCTGATTCCGTTCGCCGATCTCGTCTGGCGAATCATCAAGAGGGATCTTGGCGCGAATCCCGTCGAATTCTTGCAGCACGCCACCGGCGATTGGACGCTGCGTTTTCTCGTCTTTACCCTAAGCATCACCCCGTTCCGTAAGCTGCTCAAGCTCCCCGATCTCATCCGCTTCCGCCGCATGCTCGGACTCTTCGCCTTTTTCTACGTCTGCCTGCACTTTCTCACCTATCTTGGGCCGGACCAGTCCTTCGATTTATCCGCCATGTGGAAAGACGTAGCCAAGCGTCCTTTCATCACCGTGGGCTTCACTGCTTTTGTGCTGCTGATTCCTCTAGCCATGACTTCTACAGCCGGCTGGATTCGACGCCTCGGGGGCAAGCGCTGGCAATTGCTTCATCGCTGCATCTATGCGGCTGCTGTCTGCGGGGTCATTCACTATTACTGGCTAGTGAAGTCCGATGTGCGCAAGCCGTTGTTTTACGGAGCGCTGGTCGGAATTCTTCTTCTGTGGAGATTGGGCGATTGGTTTTTCAAACGGAGAAGCCAGGCGCTCCTGCGCATCAGTGCCCCAGGTGTCTCAGTGAACGGCTGAGGAATCTACGGTCGGCGCGGTGTCGCTGAATTCCACTCCCCAGAAGCGTGGCGCGGGGGTGAGAAATTCGACACCCACACGCTGTCCTTTGTCCCCAGGGTCACCCAGATAAACGACGCGGCATTCCTGCTCTTCCTGTGTCTCCGGATTGGTAATCACCAACATCTCTCCGTTGTTCACTTCGTGCTTCAACAGCAGCAGGCCTCCGTGCGCGTTCACCACCACGGTCTCGCACGTCTCTTTAAATTTCTTCCGATCGTGCGCACGGCCCTGGGCCTGCACACGCATCCTGCGAAACACTCGACCGCTGCGCCGCGGCGTTGCTGAGGTCACTTCGCTCATACCGCCATCTTCAACTTCCCCCGCCACACCGTCAACCTGTCCCTTCGGGCAGGTGTTCCGCAGCCACAACCTGCGAAAATCTCGCCAATGAATCCTTCGTGGTTGAATCCTTGAAAATCTTCCTTGTTTGTATCGTCGCCGCCATCTTATATGGCGTCATCCATGACCAAATCAGCGTAGGGGTAGGCCTTGAATACTCTACGGTCTTTCATCGGCCTGGGTCGCGTGGGCTCGGTTTCGCCGATGGTGCTGTCAAAGCGCGCCTCTAACCGGCGTGTTGTTTATTCGTCAAAGCCGGTAGGATGGTGGGAACAAGCGGCGGGTGGGGAACGTTTCCCTGATTAGGCTTCCTGAAGGGGTGATTCACAGAACCGGGAAGGGGGATCGATGAAACGAGACATGCGATTTGCGATTCGGATGCTGTTGAAACAACCCGGCTTTAGCCTGATTGCGGTACTGACGCTGGCGCTGGGAATCGGGGCGACTTCGGCGGTGTTCAGCTTGGTTCAGGGCGTACTGTTGACGCCGCCACCCTACAAAAAGCCGCAGCAGCTCGTGCTCGTGCCGACCGCGCGAACGGACGGGCAAAAACAGGAAGACCCGCGCGACTGGCCCGCCCAACAATGGATGGAATGGCAAAGAGAGGCGAAGTCGTTTGAAGGAATCGCGGCGTACGACTGGACGTTCAATTTTCTGATCCGCAACGAGGGCAGCCAGTCCATGCAAGGCATGGCAGTGACCGAAAACTATCTCGCGGTCATGGGATTGCAACCCGTGCTCGGGCGCGCCTTTGAGGAATCCGACATTGGGACAGGACCGGTGAAGGTGATCCTGCTGGGGTACGAGTTCTGGCAGCGGACGTTCAACGGCGATCCGCAAATCATAGGCAAAACCGTTCGCATCAGCCGGTGGGACGTTCCGCCGACAGTCATCGGCGTGATGCCGTCCGGGGTGCGATTCCTGCCCTCGCCCGGGGCCGCGAAAGAGCCGAATTACAACGTTAACGCGCTGGTGGATTTCTGGATTCCTGTGGCGCCGGACCCGAAGTATTTGAAGGATCCCTACTGGAATCTCGTGGCGCGACTGCGCGATGGAACGTCCCCGCAGCAAGGGCAGGGAGAGCTGACGGTCCTTGCGGCGCGAGAGGCGCAATCGGAGAAACAATTTGAGGGTTTCACGCCTCAGCTGCAATCGCTAACAGATGAAATGAATCAAGACGGCCGAAGGATTTTGCTGCCGCTGCTTGGTGCGGCGGCGCTGGTTCTGTTGATCGGTTGCGGTAACGCTGCAGCGCTGCTGCTGGTCCGCGGGTTGCAGCGGCAGCAGGAATACGCGGTGCGGAGCGCGATGGGCATGGGACGCATTCCTCTTTTGCGGCAAGTTTCAACGGAAAGTCTGTTACTGGCGCTGCTGGGTGGGGCCTTCGGAGTGGGGCTGGCGTTCGGTGTCGTGAAACTGTTCAAATTGATTGCGGGACATGCGATTCCGCGGCTAGATGGCGTGACGGCCGGGTGGGCCGTGCTGGCATGGGGATTGGGTGCGGCGGTGTTGGCTGCGGTTTTCGCAGGGGTTTTTCCGGCGCTGCGGGCGTTTCGGCTGGATCCAATGGAGGTATTGAAGAACGCGGGTCCGAAGGGCACGGCGGGAATCGGGGAACGCCGGTTGCTGCGCGGAGTCACCATGGTGCAGACGGCGCTGACGTTGGCGCTGTTGGTGGGCGCGGGGCTTCTGATTCGGACGATGATCAATATTGCGAGAGTCCCGTCGGGCTACAACACGGGACGCATCTTAACGATGAGTGTTACCGAGGTGCGGAGCTTTTCAGAGTGGGCCAATTTTCACCGGCACGCCTTGGAACGGGTCTCGGCTATTCCCGGCGTGCAATACGCAGCTTTCGCCTGGGGAGTGCCGCTTACCGGCAACAATTGGCCGGCGACTCTGGAACTTGAAGGCCAGCCTCCAGCGACCAAGGAGAGCGACAAGACGGCGCTGCCGCTACGCGCCGTCACGGAGGACTATTTCAAGCTGATGGGCGTGGCAATGCTCGAGGGACGAGAGTTTCGTTCGAGCGATGAGGGCAAGACGGCAAACGTAGCGATCGTCAACCAGGCATTTGCGGATCGCTACTTTCCGCATGCCAACACAATTGGACGGAAAATCTGGCTGAACGGGCGTGACAAGCCGGCTACAGAAATCGTTGGC
>Ga0066709_100005181_pt1 | contig 10646 bp, 10 predicted proteins | sample GraSoiAngelo_158_FD_79665 | JGI IMG/M metagenome (GOLD analysis project Ga0066709, IMG submission 79665) | Grasslands soil microbial communities from the Angelo Coastal Reserve, California, USA - 14_1009_16_30cm | ecosystem: Environmental > Terrestrial > Soil > Grasslands | place: USA... | reverse complement strand
GCGGGAGAAGGATCTGCTTTTCGACATATCAACAACCTAGCAGATTCTTCGTCGTCCCGATAAAGTGAATCGGGACTCCTCAGAATGACATCGCGGAGGGAATTTTCATCAACCTGCTAGGTGTAAATCCCTATTCGGAGACGAGACATGCCTCAACACAAACAGATCTCCTGGGTGCAGCTGCGCGTGGGCCTTCTGGTGATTGGTAGTCTGACGGTTCTTGCCGTGGCGTTATTCTTCATCAGCGGCCAAGTGGGTGTCTTCAGCCGCCGCTACACGCTGAGGGCTTACTTTGCGAGCGCCGGCGGCGTGCGCGAAGGCACGGAAGTGCGCCTGGCCGGGATTCCGGTCGGGAACGTGCAGCGAATCCGTATGTCCAGCTTGGCCGACCCTGCAAAGGCCGTGGAAATCGATCTGCGCGTCTCGCGGCGGTATCAGAACGAAATCCGCGAGGACTCGATCGCATCTCAGGACACCGCCGGACTGCTCGGCGAATCTTACATTGATATCTCCCGGGGCGGAGCGGGACAGAAGCCTCTAACCAACGACGCCGAGTTGAAGAGCCAGCAGACAGCGGATATTAAGGCGATTGTCCAGAATACCAACGACGTCATCTCGAACCTGCGCGTCCTCAGCTCCAAGCTCAACGACATTACCGGCCAGATATCCTCCGGCAAAGGAACTTTGGGTGAGCTCATTTATCACCAAGAGCTCTATAATCGCTTTGAACAAACCACTCAGAAGGTCCAGGGCATGGTCACGAACATCCAAAGCGGCCAGGGGACGCTCGGCAAGCTCCTCACGGACGAATCCTTCTACCAGCGCATGAATTCAACACTCGACTCGCTTAACCAGCTTATCGCCGATGCTCGCAGCGGCAAAGGGACCCTGGCGAAATTCATCTCCGATCCCTCCGTGTACGACAACGTGAACAAACTGACTGTGCGCGGCAACGCATTGATGGACAAAATCGAGTCAGGCCAGGGAACGCTCGGAAAGCTGGTCAACGATCCGCACCTCTACGACCGCGTCAACAGCACCGTGACGCACCTCGACTCCATTACCTCGCGCATGGACAACGGGGAAGGAACGCTCGGCAAGCTTTCGACCGATCAATCCCTGTTCAATACTCTGAACGCCAGCGCCAAATCGCTGAAGGAGTTTCTGGACGAGTTCCGGAGGGACCCGAAAAAGTACTTGACCTTGCGCTTACACATCTTCTGAAGCCGTTCCAACTTGACTTGCCTACTCGCCGCCAGCGTCAGGTCCGGCACGGGCGGGGGCGTTCGCGCCGCCTGGCGCGCGATGAGTATGCGGTGGCGGATCTCCTTGGAAAAGTAAACGGCCAGCCCCATGGCGACCGCTGTCCCGCACAAGATTTCTGCCGCCGCGTCTGACCAGGGGCCCTCGGGCAAAACAATTCACTCCAAGTGGTGGATCGGCCCACAAGCCGCCGAAAAGTCCTCAAGCCCGAAGAAGTTTCCTCCGATAAACAAATCGGGGCAGCGAATATGATCCGACCGGCTTAGGCCTGGGAAAAGGCTTGCGCCACTCACACGGCGACTGCCGGCACCCGTCCCGGGAGCAGGAGGCGGGGCGCTTCCTGAACCTTCTTCGCAAGGGTCCGCTGCCTGAGGAGATGATGTATGGGTTCACTTGAGTCATTCACCTTAGAATCCCCGCTGCTGATGTCGGCCGAGGATTTGAGGAAGGCGGCCGGGAAGAAGCCGCTCCGTCTCCCTCTTTCGCGAGCGATCGGCCAGGCGGCTTTTTGTCGAGCTACCCTTGCTTGCCTCCGCCCACTTTTGCGTTATTTGTCTGGCCTTATTGCAGCCTTGATTTTGGGCGTCACGGTTCGAGTGATTTGGGCTCAGCACCGTCCCACGTCTGATCTTTCAGAGGCCAGCCTGGAAGACTTGATGAATATCAAGGTTACTTCCGTCCCAAAAAAACAGGAGAAGCTGGGAAAGGCCGCCGCCGCTGTGTATGTCATCTCTCAGGAAGAAATCCGCCGTTCTGGCGCGAGTAATATTCCAGACCTTCTGAGGATGGTGCCGGGGCTCGAAGTAGCGCAAATTACTTCCAACACTTGGGCCATCACGGCCCGAGGATTCAACGGGCGGTTCGCCAACAAACTGCTAGTGCTCATCGATGGGCGAACGGTTTACGACCCGGCATTTTCGGGCGTTTACTGGGACGCCCAAGACCTGGTCCTCGAAGACATTGAGAGGGTCGAGGTCATCCGCGATCCGGGAGCCACGGTCTGGGGCGCCAACGCCGTGAACGGCGTGGTCAACATCATCACCAAAGACTCGAAGGAGACGCAGGGTGGTCTGTTGACGGGCGACAGACGATCAAGACTCTGGCGCTGCGCGGCCAGCAGAAGGGCCTGGAACTGGCCTGCGACATCCGCCCCGGCGTGCCTCCCCAGATCATCGGCGATTCCACCCGCTTGCGCCAGATCATCATCAACCTAGTCGGGAACGCCATCAAGTTCACTCCCCAAGGCGAGATCATCGTGCGCGTCGAGCTCGAGTCCCACCTGGAAGACGCGGTCGGGTTGCACTTCGCGGTGACCGACACCGGGATCGGCATTCCCGCAGAAAAGCAGCATGTAATCTTTGAAGCCTTCACGCAAGCGGACAGTTCCAGCACCCGAAAATATGGGGGCACGGGCTTGGGCCTGACCATCTCCGCTCAGTTGGTCGCCATGATGCGCGGGCGCATCTGGGTGGAAAGCGCGCTGGGTAAGGGCAGCATCTTTCATTTCACCGCCCCGTTCTCGCTCGGCAAAACCACCACCCCGCCCCAGCCCACCGACCTGATCAGCCTGGCCGGCATTTCCGGTCTGGTCGTCGATGACAATGCCACCAACCGGCGCATCCTGGACGACATGCTGGCGCGCTGGCGCATGAAACCTGCTTTAGCCGAGGGCGGCGAGGAGGCCCTGGACCTCTTGCAACAGGCCAGAGACCACGCCGAGCCCTTTCCGCTGGTGCTCACAGACGGCCACATGCCAGGCATGGACAGGTTCGCGCTGGTCGAACGCATCCGCCGGGACCCCACACTGGCCGGCGCGACCATTATGATGCTGACTGCGGGAGGCCAGCGCGGGGACGCGGCGCGCTGCCGGCAGCTGGGCGTCGCCGCCTATCTGACCAAGCCCATTCGACAGTCCGAGCTGCGCGAAGCAATCCTGACCGTGTTCGGCGCCAAGTCTGCACCGACTCAGGATCGCTCCCTCATCACCCGCCGCTTGCTGCACGAATGGCGGCGGAAGCTATGCGTGTTGCTTGTGGAAGACAACGCCGTCAACCAGCGATTGGCAATTCGGCTCCTCGAGAAGCGCGGGTACTCGGTGGTGTTGGCTGTTCACGGGCGCGAAGCCCTGAACCTGCTCGAGAAGGCCGGCTTCAAGGGATTCGATCTGGTTCTGATGGACGTCCAGATGCCGGAGATGGATGGACTGGAAGCGACTGCTGCCATCCGCGAGCGCGAGAAGGCCACGGGCGCTCACCTCCCCATCATTGCTATGACCGCGCGGGCCATGAAGGGTGACCGCGAGCGCTGCCTGGCCGCCGGCATGGATGGCTACGTCGCAAAGCCCATCCAAGTCGAAGACCTGCTCGACGCCATTGAAAACTTGGGAGCTGCCCCCAGCTTGGGCGAGGAACCAACGGCGAAAACAGAAGTCGATCAGTCCCTCGACACGAAAAAGGCCCTGGAGCGCGTGGGAGGGGACACTGAGCTGCTGAAGGAGATCGTACCTTTGTTCCTGAAAGAACTTCCGCAGTTGCTCACAAACCTCCGAGAGGCCGTCGCGTCGGGCGATGCCAAAGCCTTGGAGGGCGCCGCCCACACGCTCAAAGGGGTCGTAGGCAATATCGGCGCTCAACCGGCCTTCGAGGTAGCGCTGAAATTGGAAATGATGGGCCGCGAAGCGAATCTCGCCGAAGCCGCGCCGGCCTACCGCCAGCTGGAAAATGAACTCAATCGTCTCAAGTCGGCGATCGCTAATTTGAGCGAACTGGACGTACGGCCATGAAAGTCTCGATTGCGGACGACGGCCGCGTGCCCGTGCGGATGGTTTCAAATTGCCTTGCGAAGCTGGGATCCGAGACGGCGCCGGTCTTTGACGGGATGCAGACTGTGATGTTCTCGCACCGGACGATGCCGGCCGAAGAAGGTTATCGAACTTTCGAAGAAGGATTCAAACGCAACGAGGCCGCGTCGGCCACATTGCAAAAGTGCGTCTCGCCATGAAGATTCTAATCGCCGAAGACGACCTTCTCTCGCTCCGCATCCTCGAATCCTTTTTGGAAAAGTGGGAATTTGATGTGGTCGCGACGCGCGACGGGCGGGCGGCTTTGCAGGCGCTTCAAGCCGAAGATGGGCCAAGGCTGGCGATCTTGGACTGGATGATGCCCGAGATGGACGGCGTCGAGTTATGTCGTGTGTTGCGGAAAGTTAAAGGGGAACGTTATATCTATATTATTCTTCTAACCGCAAAAGACCAGAAAGAAAGCATCGTTGAAGGGATCGAAGCTGGGGCGGATGATTACCTGATCAAGCCCTTTGACTCGAACGAGCTAAGAGCCCGTTTGCGTGCGGGTAGGCGCATCCTCGCCCTCCAAGAGACCCTAATCTCCGCGCGCGAAGCACTCCGATTCCAGGCGAGCCACGATCCCCTTACAAGTCTTTGGAACCGCACGGCGGCGCTCGATGCGCTCCACTCCGAACTCGTCCGAGCCAAGCGCACGAAAGGTTCCCTGGCTGTCGTCATGGCGGACTTGGACCACTTCAAAAAAATCAACGACACGCACGGTCACTTGGCAGGTGACGCCGCTCTGCGCGAAACCGCAAGGCGGATACGTTCGTGCGTAAGAATCTACGATACGGTTGGGAGGTTTGGCGGCGAGGAGTTTCTGGTCATTTTTCCGGGATGCAGCACGGACGAGGCAATGGAGCAAGCGGAAAGGCTGCGAACTTCGATCGATAAGGAGCCCATCGAGCTCTCCCACGCTAAGATTCTCGCCACACTCAGTCTCGGCGTTGCCGTGACCGGCGGAGCAGAAGACATCGACACATTGAGCCTCCTCCGCGGAGCCGACGGGGCGCTTTACCGTGCCAAGGCAGGTGGACGCAACCGAGTCGAGCTCGCGACGCCCCACGATTCACTGGGAAGTCCTCACGTCTGGCCCGAAGAAGCTGCCAGCTAAGAAGCCTTTCGGCTGGGACATTTACTTTGATTGTCTTGGGAAGGGACCAAACCCCACTGAGAGAGTCGTTTCAGCGAGACAGGTTCCTTCGATTCTGAACGACGGGATGTATTCCCGGTGGATTAAGCGCCATCTTTTTGAACACTTTTTCGGTAAGCCGGCTTCACGGGCAAGTAATGGCCAATGTCAGAGGGCGAGCCGCAAGGTGCAGCGGTAGTTTCCGAGGGAGTGGTAAACCGGGAGTTGCAGATTTTCAGTCAACATCGCGGCGTTTTCGAGATTAATCGGTTTAACGGGCCGAAGAAGTCTGAGGGCCCCGTTGATCCCTTGAGCTTTCGGCAGCAGCATGTGCCAGCATTGTTTCGTGTGCATTTGGTCCGTCGAGCTGGAGTGTCCTCCCTTTCAAGGTTGGCGCCCACGACTGGCGCTAGTCCCAAGCGTGCGCCCGCTCCACCCTGACGGAATCACCGCGGCGGACCATGCCACCATGCAATACAGAGGAATACACCCCAATGTTAGCCCGGTTGTGCTGGGCGGCTGCGCGCAGGATGCCGGCATCCTTTGGGAGATCGCCCTGAGGGAGCGTTGTCATCACGCAGCGCGGGCAGGGACCAGTGATGGTCAGGCGAACCGCATCCCCGATCACTAGCATTTGCCCAATCCAACCATTCTCGACGAAGTCCTTCTCACCGTGGGCAGTCTCCACCACGATGTTGGGGCGGAACCGTCGGACTTCGAAGCGCCCCTGCGGATACAGCGCCCGTAGCCGGTCGAGCGTGGCCGTGGTCAGCAGATGCAGGAAGGCGCAGTCGAAAAACGTACCCTCAGGCAGACCGAAGTCGGTGACCGTGTCCCGGTGGTCGAGTCCTTCGATATCCGGCCAGTACTCCTCCGCGGTGGCCACATGCAGATCGGGCGATGCGGATAGTTTCACATCACGCTTGAGCGCCTTGGAGAGAATCCGGTTGACGTCGGGATCGTCACTGTCGATGATGGTGCCATCCGGCAGGGTGAGGCGGACCGGCGGCCCCTTGCCGCCAGTTCTGGGGGCGTCTTTTAGTGCGGCGCGGAAGTCAAAAAGCTGCGGCCATTTCCGTGGATTCTTGGCGCTGGCCACCTTCCCGTCGGAGGTGTCGACCAGCGCGTAGGAGCGGTCTCCTGCTAGCCCAACTTTGGTGACCTGGGCGGCATTCAGTTCTTCTCCCATCATCGACTTGACTGGGTACCGCCAAACGGAGACGATCGAACCAACCACTTCTTGAGTCGATGTCATGGCTGCGCCCTTCATGCCCCGAGACAGCCTCCGGGCTATACTATGGCGTTTATGATTTTCCACCCGCCCCTAGGCCGGGACCGACGACAATATCCGATCGGGTGCTGTTGACGATTCCTTTCAGTTCGGCTTGCTCCTCGGTGGGCACTCTGAACTTATCCAGCGTCTTTTGAAAATCGTCCAGGAATGCCTCCCACTCCTGACTCGTAATCTTCAAGTGGGCGTGAGAATCAGCCATCGACTTGCCCGTGTATTTTTGTGGGCCCCCCGTAGCCCAACAAACCATCTCGGTCACCAGGTACTTGAATCCCGCAGGCGGCACGCGATGGTGCGCCTCGTCCACCAGGGGATTGGCATTCAACCTCGGGTCGACCATGATGCGGTTGATAAAATCATCTACCACGGTCGCGATGCTATACACGCCCCCAGTCGATCATAGAGAGAGGGCTTTTCTGCGGGCTGCAAGATGAATCTCCTTCGGCCTTAACAGTGTACCAGAACAGCGCTCAAAGATATAAATCATGAGTAGTCGCCTAGGGTTTGGCGACAAGTCTCCAGGGTTAATCCTGAGCCGCGTCCGAGTGACGGCGCACCCGGAAACTACACCGAGCGACTGCGGCTCTTGGGCAGGGATTTTTGAATAACGGTGTGGCGTTGCCAACTCCACTTGCGTCGCCAGCGGGAATGCGTCAGCGCAGTCTGGATAGCGCGCCGGTGTCACTTCGCGAGGGTCACGACCGCAACTCCGAATCCGCCCAGCTTGAAGGTTGAGCCCCCGAGCGTGCGGGAGGCGGGCGGATGCAAGCCGGTCGTTAGATCGATCATTTCGACTTTTCCTGTCCCCGGCTCCGGCAGGCGGACCTCGAATTCTCGCTCCCGCTTGTTAACCAGCAGGAGCTTCCGTCCTCCGCCGGGACTCACGAACGCTTGCGCCATCACGTACCCCGAGTCGCTCGAAGTCTCCACGATCTTATCTCCGGGGCGAAAGTTCTCGAGGATGAGTTTGAGGACCCAGTATCGCGCGTTTGGTTGAGCGGTTTCCCAATCGAGCAGGGCGATGCTCGGCCACATTCCCGGAGCGCAGGGGATGCCCGATTCCCCGGCTGCATCAATGCCGAGCCGCGCCAGTCCCGCGAACACATAAGCATAGGTCGCCGCCGAGAGATTCCAATAGGAAGGCCGGATGGGTCTGAAGACGTAATCGGGCCTCGTCTGTAACCAGTCCTCAGGGAGCATGGTGCCGATCTCATTCACCATCGTGCCCGTCTGCGGTGAAAGCATCTGCCGAACGGTTTCAATGTAACCGACGACCTCAAGGAACTTGTCCGCCTGACTGAAAAAGGTGAACTGGTGAGCTTCCGGGGGTTCGTCCGGATTCGGCACGGCGTAGAAGTGATAGGAGATCATATCGAGTGGAATCCCGGCCTTGTGATTCTTGGGATCGAGGAAGTAGGTTAAGTACTCCGGATGCCCCACGAGATAAGAATGCGAGATGCCAACAAACTTAATTTGCGGGGAGACTTTATGAATTGCCTCCACCACGGCGTCGTAAAGCCTCGTGTAAGTTTCCGCGCTGAACCCGTGTTCGAGGTCCGGTTCATTAAACACTTCCCAATAGTCCACCTTGTAGTGATGTCCTGATTCGTGCCATTTCCCGAGTTCGTCGGTAAAGCCGCCCTTTACATGCCAGGCGACGACGCGCGCAAAGTAGTCGGCAACCTCGCGAAGCGTGGGATCGCGGAGCTCCGTACCCTGCACGTAATCCCATGCTCTAGTCGCCGGATCCGGCGGGTAACGGACCGGTTTGGCCGTCTTGAACATCCACGCCGGGATGGTGGTGAAGTTCAGCGCCACGGGATGCCCCCGCAGCGCTTGCATGATGTCCTCGGTAACTGGATCGATGTAAGAGAAATCCCAGGACGTGGAGGCGGCAGTGGGCGCGTCCAGTTCTGCGACACCGAGGTGGGGATAAACGTACCCGGCTCCTGTGTACCGCACATCGTCGGCGCCAAGGGCCTTGACCCGCTGGAGGATTTGATCGTGAAGCGGGGCGCCGCGCATCAAATCCGGCGACGCCCCTAACAGAAAGGTCGGCTTGGTACGCGAAACACGGATGATCCGGTCCCAGTGGACCTGAACCTTGATGGGCCCTTCATTCGCCCCCATGCCGGAGCTAGCGAGGTACAGAGCGAGCATCAAAACCGAATGCACGGAGCTTGTACGGCGTACCATTGTCAAATCTCCATCACGGCCCAATCTTTATGGAGTGGAATGGTTGAGGGTCGGATTATATAAACTCCGGTGGAGCGCGTCAACGAACCGGACGTGTTTCCGAAGCTGCTGAGGTGTTTCCCCGCCGTCACGCAACTGGAGACCCCGTCGCAGCCGCCGGACGAGGCCGAGGTCGCGCGGGAGCCGGCGGTCCATTGCCTCACATAACGAAAGGTATGTGTTCTACCCGCAGAATTGGTTTCAGCCCACCGCGAAGCTGATACGGTACTTCGTAAATATCGTAATCGCGCATCGGCGCACTCGCCCGACTGAGCAAACTCCAATCCTCCGTTGCCACGTTTGGGCCTGAAAGTTGATGTCGATCAGGCCGTGTCATTCCTCACACAGCATCGCCTGCCGGACACGGTCTGTCCGTCGCGGACATGATCTAACTCGCGCTGAATCATACAAATAACGATTGGCCCGCACCTTGCTTCTGCTTGTGGTGTGGGACACGACATGCATGCGAGAGCAAAGACAATGAACGTGCGACGCGAAACGAACCGAAATGCCAATGCCGCTAACCAAAGTGGAAATCGAATGGGGCTTCTGCTGGGAACAATGGTGGTCTTCTGGTCGGCGCAGGCCTTCGCCAGAGAGGATACCGTGGCCTCCGGTAGACCGGGCGTACAGGAGCAGACAACCCCACAGCGTGTCCTTGTGCTGAGCATCCCGGCCCGGAAGCTGGCGGTGAGAGAAGGCGGCCGCCTTCTGAAAGTGTACGACGTGGCGGTGGGGAAGGCTTCAACACCAAGCCCGACCGGAAAGATGAAAATCATCAACAAGGTGGTTGATCCCACCTATTACCATAAGGGCGAGGTCGTCCGACCGGGGAAATCCAACCCGCTTGGCAATCGATGGATGGGCCTGAGCGCCCAAGGCTACGGCATCCATGGAACCAACGAGCAGACTTCAGTGGGGAAGGCGGCCTCTCACGGGTGCATCCGCATGCGAAAGCGCGACGTCGAGGAGCTATTCACCCTGGTGCGTGTGGGCGATGTGGTTGTGATTCGTGGCGAGCGCGGTCGGAAACCGGCTGAGATTTTTGCCGGCCGCACGGCCCCCGCCCAGTCGGCGCCCGCACCAAGCACGCGGCGCGCGCCCGACCCTTCGCTGGCTGAATGGGCGGCGACTGCCGAAGAGTTTTAGGGCTAGGCGATTGAGGATTGGCGATCTCCGATTGAAGAAAACCTCGAGGCCGCGGCCGCTTCAGTCCGTAATCAACAATCTTCCCTTCGACTGCGCTCAGGGACGGTGAGCGAAGTCGAACCGCAAATCGTGAACTCGAACGGAGCCGGGGTCAAGATCCCGAGCCGAATCCAAAGGAGAAAAAACATGCTGTTACTAAAGTATGTAATGCTGATCGTGGGCATCGGGGCGTTCCTCGGCGCCGCAATGATTATCGTGTACGATTCCTTTCTGGCCGAAAACTACCGCAGGTTGCTGGCACGCGGCGCCGCGGAGAAACTTCCTGCGCCAAGACCCGTTCGCTGGTCCACAGCGAAGAAACTGGCGATCATCGCCTGGCTGCCATTCCTCGTGAGCTTAAGCATCGTGGTTGTTCCCAGCGGAATGGCTGGCGTGCGCGTGAGCCAAATCTCGGGCACTCGCCCCGGAACGCTATATCCGGGAGTACATTTCATCAAACCGCTGCTCGAGCACGCGGAGCTTTTCGACGTGCGCGACCGGGTTTTCACGACTTACGCCGCGCCGGAGCCTGCGCATAAGGTCGAGGTCCTCAGTGTCACTTCCCAGGAGGGCCTCACTATCGGACTCGCTATCAATGTGCGATATCAGCTCGATCCACGGCGGCTTGACTACATCCAGAATAACCTGCCCCAGCCCGTGGAAGATCAAATCCGCCCCCCGGTGGTAGAGAGCGC
>Ga0066709_100005180_pt1 | contig 10646 bp, 9 predicted proteins | sample GraSoiAngelo_158_FD_79665 | JGI IMG/M metagenome (GOLD analysis project Ga0066709, IMG submission 79665) | Grasslands soil microbial communities from the Angelo Coastal Reserve, California, USA - 14_1009_16_30cm | ecosystem: Environmental > Terrestrial > Soil > Grasslands | place: USA... | reverse complement strand
GAAGGGGGATGGGGAGGCGGGTGGGAGTTCGATGAGCAGGAACCGTGCCATCGCCTCATCGAGCGCTTCCACCGTCTCGGCCTCGCCGCGCCCGCTCACCGCGCGCAGCAGATCCGCGTCGCAGCCGCTGCCGAGCACGGCGGCGGTGGACAGCATCTGCGTGGTGGGCTCACCGGCCGAGCGCAGCCGGTGGCCCAGCAGTCCGCGCACCGAGTCGGGCGGTGCCCAGTCCCCTCCCCCGTCCTGGCCCACGGCGCGCAGCGCCTCCGCGTATTCGCGCACCAGCATCGGCAGGCCACGGGTCTCGCTGAGCATCCGCGGCACGTCCGGCTGAGGCAGCCCTGCGGCGCGGAGCACCTCGGCCACCTCGTCGGCACTCAGCAGCCCCGGTGCCACGGTACGGGCCCGCCCGGACTCGGCAGCCTCGGTGACGGCCGCGTGCAGCCCGCGCAGTCGTCCGGCGTGCTCCGGGCGCCAGCTCAGGACCAGCAGCACCGGCCAGCCGGCCAGCCGGCGCACCAGGTACGCCAGCAGGTCGACCGATGGCCGGTCGGCCCAGTGCACATCCTCGACGATGAGCACCCCCGGCTGGCCTGCCGGGGCGACGGCAAGCAGGAAGGTGGTCCTGATGGCCGCGTACAGCCGGGCCAGGGCCAGCGGGCTCGACAGCGCCGGGACCGGTGCATTCGGCTGCTCGGCGGCCAGTTCCGGGGCCAGCCTGCCGACCGCGACGGCGACGTGGCCGGGCAGCCTGGCCGGCAGGTCGGGGCTGGCCGCCCCGGCCGACCGGAGCAGGTCGGCGGTCAGCGCGAACGGCAGGCCGCTCTCGCCGTCGTGGCAGCGGCCACGCAGGACCGCGCCGCGGGCCGTGTCCAGGCCGGCCTGGAACGCCTCGATCAGCGCCGTCTTCCCGCACCCCGCCTCGCCGGTCACCACGACGGCCTGGCCGCCGGAGCGGGGGGTCACCTCCTGCCAGGCCGCGGTGAGCAGGCCCAGTTCCGCCGACCGGCCAGCCAGCGGCCAGCGATGCTCCGCGGCCGGCCGCCCGGTGGCGGAGGCCGGCCGCCCGGCCGGCCCGGTGGTCACCGGGGCAGGGGCGCGGGCCGGCCCGGCGGCGGGCCCGGGCCCGGCGGCCTGCCTGGACCGCTGGCCCCGGGCATCGGCGCGAACCCGCCCCGGGTGCGGCTCCAGCCGGCCGGCCCGGATGTTGTCGTAGAGCCGTGTGGTCTCCGGCAGTGGGCGCACCGCGAGTTCGCGGTCGAGGATCCCGACCAGCTCGCGGTACTGGCGGACGGCGGCGGAGCGCTGCCCGGTCCACGCCAGGGCGCGGATCATTGCCTGGTGAGCCGGCTCGTGCATCCGGTCCAGGGACAGCCAGCGGCGGATGTGGCCGAGCGCCCGATCCGGGTCACCGGCGGCGGCGCACGCGGCGGCCAGGCGCTCAAGGCACCCGGCGAGCACCTGGCGCAGCCGCCCCGCCACCGACGACTGCCAGTCCTCGAACTCCGGGCATTCCCGCAGCGAGAACCCGGTGAGGAAGTCGTCACGGTAGAGCCGCGCAGCACGCTCCAGGGCGGCGACGTCCGGCCGGGCCGCCAGCGACTCGAAGTCGGCCACATCCACCCGGATGCCACCGGGACGCAGCGCCACCGCCGCGCGGCTGATCACCAGCCCTTCGCTCATGGCAGCGGCGGTGACCGAGAGCGTGCGGCGCAGCGAGCCACGGGCGTGCGTAGTGTCCGATTCCGGCCACAGCAGTGTGGCAAGCCGGTCCCGGCTCTGGTCGCGGCCCGTGACGCCGAGCACGGCGAGCAGGGCGACCGCCTTCTTGGTGTCAAAAGTGACGCGGGCACCGTCCCGCTTCACCACCGGCGCCCCCAGCAACGCCAGGCTCAGATCTGCCACGACGTCACCGTAACGCAGCGGGCGTGAAAACCAGGCCGAGAAGCCGATCTGCCGTAACGATCCCGTAGCGGACGCTCCGTAGTGTTGTCTCACCAGGAAGAGCCATCAGGGGGGAGAACGGCATGCTGCAGCGGCTGGGCAAAGCCCGGTCCGCGCGGGCCGCAGGCCAGGCCCGCACTGCCGGGCCGGGTGGCAACGATGGGGCCGAAGCACCGGCCGAGGTGGCTGCCGGGGTCGGCCCCGGCGAGGTGAACGGGACATCCCCGGCCGGGGAGCCGGGCCGTCCAGGAGGGGCAGGCCCCTCCGGGGAGGGGGCAGCGCGACGGCGTGCGGGGCACGAACGTGGCAGGCCGGCGCCTGACCGGGCCGGTTCAGGGCTTCGGCAAAATGTGGGAGAAGACCTACAGCCTGAACGCGGGCCAGGTCACCACCCCACAGGACGCGATCGCGACATGGAAAGCGCACTTCCCCGAGTTCTGGCCGAAGGGAAACCGGTTCGCCGGGGCACTGGCGGGGATCAGCCCCGGCGACGTTGCGCTGCTCGACCTGGCGATCGGTGGCGGGGTCAAGCTGTCCACGGGCGTCTTCGTGCTGTACGCGGATCAGGAGTCGTTCACGCTCATGACGCCGCAGGGGCATATGTTCGCCGGATGGATCACGTTCTCAGCGGAACGGGCCGGCGAGGCCACGATCGTCCGTGCGCACGTGCTGATGCGCGCCAACGACCCGCTCTACGGACTCGGCATGACCTTCGGCGGTCACGGCAAGGAGGACCGGTTCTGGGCGCAGACCCTGGCCGCGCTCGGTACCCGGCTCGGCGTGCCGGATCCGCAGGTCGAAACGCGGAGCACCTGCGTGGACGGCCACCGGCAGTGGCGGAACGCCAAGAACATCTGGCACAACGCCATGCTGCGCAGCACGCTGCAGACCTTGACTGCCCCGCTATACCGGCGGTCCCGCCCGGCCGCGTGATGCACGTCGCCACGCCGGCGTCACCTGGTGGTTCCCATGCCGGGTGACGCCGACGCGATCGTCGTGGGCAGCGGGCCGAACGGCCTGGCCGCGGCGGTGACCCTGGCCGCGGCGGGATTGCGGGTACACGTGATCGAGGGTGCGGCCAGCCCCGGCGGCGGTTGCCGGACCGAGGAACTGACGCTGCCCGGGTTCCGGCACGACGTGTGCTCCGCGGCGCACCCACTGGCGCTGGCGTCCCCGTTCTTCCGGCGTTTCGATCCGGCCGCGCGCAGGGTCAGGTTCGCACACCCGGAGGTGGTGTACGCGCACCCACTGGACGGGGGCCGTGCCGCGGTGGTCACCCGTTCGGTGCCGGACACGGCGGCGCGCCTCGGCAAGGACGAGGCCGCCTACCGGCGGCTGATGCAGCCGCTCGTGGACGGGGGCAACGCGATCGCCGACGCGGTCCTCTCGTCGATGCGCCGGCCGCCGCCCCCCTCCGTCGCGCTCGCCGCCTACGCGCGGCTGGGCCTGCGCTCCGCAACCGGGGTGGCCAGGCGCTTCGCCACGGAGGAAGCCCGTGCCCTGTTCGCCGGCGTCGCCACGCACGCGATGCTGCCGCTGACGGAACCGCTCACGGCGGGCGTGGGGCTGCTGCTCGGCTCGCTGGCGCACACGGTCGGCTGGCCGGTCGTGGCGGGCGGCAGCGCCGGGCTCACCGATGCCATGGCCGAGGCTATCGTCGCCAGCGGGGGCCAGGTGGAGACCGGCCGATGGGTCCGGTCCCTGGCCGACCTGCCGCCCGCGCCCGCGATACTGCTGGACGTTGCCCCGCGCGGCTTTCTCACCATGGCGGGTGAGCGGCTGCCGTCCCGGTACCGCGACGCGCTGGCCAGGTACCGCTACGGCGCCGGCATCTGCAAGGTCGACTTCGCCCTGTCCGGCCCGGTTCCGTGGCAGAACGAGGCGGCCCGGCAAGCCGGGACCCTCCACCTCGGCGGCCGGTTCGAGGAGATCGCCGCGGCCGAGGCCGAGGTGGCCCGCGGCCAGCACCCGGACTCGCCGTACGTGCTCGTGGTCCAGGCCGGTGCCGCCGACCCCACCCGGGCCCCCGAAGGCCAGCACACGCTGTGGGCCTACTGCCACGTCCCCGCTGGGTCGACGGTGGACATGACGGCGAGGATCGAAGCCCAGATCGAGCGGTTCGCCCCCGGGTTCACCGACCTGGTGCTGGCGCGCAACACCAGGACCGCGGTGCAGGAAGAGGCGATGAACCCCAACTACGTTGGCGGTGACATCGCCTGCGGCGCGCAAACCGTGCGCCAGGTGCCGGCCCGGCCGCTGATCCGGTGGAACCCGTACCGGACCCCGCTGCGCGGGGTGTACCTGTGCTCGTCGGCGACCCCGCCCGGCCCGGCCGTACACGGCCGCTGCGGGGAACTGGCCGCGCTGACCGCGCTCCGCGAGCAGTTCGGCATCCGCCAGGTTCCGGACGTCGGGCCTGACGCCCCGCCCGCAGCCGCCGCGCTGCCAGCACGCCCCCGGGGGAAAGGCGGTGCGCGATGACGCCCTGCGAGCGGCGCGGCGCCCCACGGCGCCAGGCATCGCGCTGGCTCTGGCAGTCGCCACGCTGGTGCTGGCAGTTGCCGCGGTGCCGCTGGCCGGCCTGGCACGGCCCATGTGTCGGTGTGGATCGCCGCCGCTGACGGGCTCCCCCGGGGCGACGCCCTGCCGCGACCGTCCGGCCGCTGACGCGGCTTCCAGCACCGGCCACGAGCCGCCCGGCCCGGGGCTACCCGGCGGCGGCCTTGCGGGCCCGGTAGGCGGCGACGTGCAGCCGGTTTCCGCAGGTGCGGCTGTCGCAGTAGCGCCGCGACCGGTTGCGGGACTCATCGAGGAAGACATCGCGGCAGGTCGGTGACGTGCAACTGCGCAGCCTGCCGCTCTCCCCGGACACCAGCAGCTCGGCCAGGCCCATGGCGAGATGAGCGGTGATCCGGTCGGCCATCGGCGCGGCCGCCCGGGACACGTGGATGTGCGGGCCGCGGCCGTCGTGCGACACGATCTGCGGGATGGCCCCGGTCTCGGCGAGCAGCGCATTGATCATCCGCACCGCAGCCGGGGTGTCACCGGCCTCCGACGCGGTGACGATGGCGTCCAGCCGGGCCCGGTAGCCGCGCAGCGCCGGCACGTCCGTGGCCCGGGCGCGGCCGCCAAGGCCGTAGCGGCGCCCGAACGCGGCCACGTCGGCGACGTCGCGCAGCCCCTCGCCGTCGCGGGACCGGCCGGTGTTGATCAGCTCGGCCGCGGCGGTGAGTGCCTCAAACAGGTCAGCACCAAAACCTTTTTGACTGCTGACAAACTGCACTCCTAGGGTGGATCCCATGTCAGCACCGTATGCCAGAACGGTCATGACCGGCAACGGCAAAGGGCAGGCCGGGAAGGGCTCTGGCCGGGCCGGGAGTGGCTCCAGCGAGGCCGCGGGCGGGCCGCCGCCTGCGCTGCTGGCCACTCTCGGCGCGGCGTGCATCTCCGCCTCCGCAGTGCTGATCAAGCTGGCCGGCACGGGCACCGTTTCCGCCGCGTTCTACCGGTCCCTGCTGGCACTGCCGCTGCTCGCCGTGCTGGCCGTGCTTGAACAGCGCAAGCGCGGGCCGCGGCCGCTCCGGTCCCGGTCGGGGGCGATGCTCGCGGGCGTGTTCCTGGCCATTGACCTGGTGCTGTGGAACCACGCGATCGCCGACGTCGGGGCCGGCATCGCCACGCTGCTCGGCAACCTGCAGGTGGTCTTCGTCACGGTCGCTGCCTGGCTGCTGTTCCGTGAGCGCCCCGGGCGCGGGTTCTTCCTCGCGCTTCCGGTCGTGCTGGCCGGCGTAGTGCTGGTGTCCGGGCTGGCCGACCACGCCCACGGGGTGCACTCCACGGCCGGGATCGAGTACGGGCTCGGCACCTCGATCGCCTATGCGGCCTTCCTGCTCATCCTGCGCCAGACCTCGGCGACCACGCCGCATGTTGCGGCGCCGCTCGCCGAGGCGACGCTGGGTGCCACGGCGGGCGCGGCAGCGCTCGGCCTGGTGTTCGGCGGGTGGCAGCTCGACATCGGCTGGCATGCGTTCGGCTGGCTGCTGCTGCTGGCCATGACCAGCGGGACCGCCGGGTGGCTGCTGATCACCTCATCGCTGCCCCGGCTGCCCGCCTCGCTGTCGTCGCTGCTGTTGCTGCTTCAGCCTGCCGCCGCGATCCTGCTCGCCGCGGTGGTGCTCGGCGAGCGCCCAACCCCGCTGCAACTGGCTGGCGCGGTCCTGGTGTGCGGCGGAATCCTCGTCGCGACCCGCGCTAAAGCGAGATCCAGTCGGTCACGATCGGTGCGCCGTCGCCGCCGGGCGGCGGGCGCAGCCGCAGGCTCGCCGGGCCAGGAGGTATCGGCCCCGACTGAAACCGCCCTAGTTCGTCCGCCTCAATTGTGACCGTGTCCTGCGGGCCGCGGATGTCCACCGTGGCGCGCTGCGGCGGGGCGATCTGGCCCATGACGGATCGCCCGGGCCCGGCGCTGGTCACCTCGACGTCGATGGTCATCCCGCCGACGGCGAAGGAGACGAGGCGCTGGCCGGGCGAGCCCCGCACCAGCGATGCCTCGTCGGCGTCAACCAGCGAGTCATAGACCAGCTCGGCTAGTTCGGCGTCGATGTCCCGCCAGCCGAAGGCATCCAGCGCAGCCTGGACCAGCTCGGCGGGTACCGGTTCCCGGTCGGCCGCCAGCCGCCTGAGCTCAGCTTCAAGCTCGTCGTCCGGCTCGTACATGTCTGGATCTCCTGTGGAAGGCGTCATCATGAAGAGGGCGATAGCCCGCCTGAGATACCTGCCATCTCCTCGCGAAGCCGCTGCAAGCAGCGCGCCCTGGTGGGGCCGATGCTGCCGAGCGGCAGTTCGAGCGCCGCGGCCACCTCAGCGTAGCTGGGCGGGGGCGTTGCCATCAGGATCCGGAGCAGCTCACGGCAGCGTCCGGACAACTGGCCGAACGCCCGCCACATCGCCGCGGCCCTGGCCGCGTCCTCGCGCTCGGTTTCCGCGTCGAGCACTGCCTCCTCGGTGGGGTTGCCCACGGCGGGGGTGATGTCGAGCCGGTCCATGTCGTCGGTGGGCGCCGTCTTCGCGGCCGAGCGCAGGCTCTGCAGGCATTCCCGGCGGGCCGCCGTGGCGAGCCAGGCGCCGACCCGGTCGGGATGCTCGATCCGGCCGATGTGCTCGGCCAGGCGCAGCCAGGTGGTCTGGTAAACGTCCGCGGCGTCGGCGTTCGCGAGCCGGTGCGCCCGTGCGACGGCCCACACCAGGCCGCTGAACCGCGTCACGAGCCCGCGCCAGGCAGCCTCGTCACCGCCGGCCGCGCCGCGCACCAACAGGCCGGTATCGTCCGGACTCACCAACACACCCTTCCCTCAGCAGCAGTCCCGCGCCGTCTGGTGTTTGCCACCGCAGCAGCATGCCAGCCGATCGCCGCATTCGCCCGTATCACAGGGCCATAGCACGGGCCCTACCCCCGCCAGATGCTGCGCACGCGCCTGGGCCAGTAGCGCACCGGCTGCCTGGCGCCCGTTCTCACCGGTCGCCGTGATGCGGGCCGCGATCAGCCCCGCGACGACCGGCGCGGAGAAGGACGTACCGCTCCACCTGGCCATGCCCTCGAAGTAATGGTGCGCACCGGCATGGGGCGGCTCACGGTAGTGATAGGTCCCGGTCGCGTAGGCATTGACCAGGTCTTCGCCCGGTGCGTAGACGTCCACCCAGGGCCCGTAGTCGCTGAAGTAGGCCCGGCCCCGGCCGTTCGCCGCGACCGCGCCCACCCCGACCACCTGGGGGAAGGCCGCGGGCCAGAAGGGCCTGCGGCTGGAGTTGTTGCCCGCAGACGCGACCACTACGGTGCCCTTGCGATGGCGGTAGGCGTCCCAGAAGGCCTCGAAGCCAAGCAGTGGGAGGTCCTTGCGGGTGCTGCCGCCCGCCGACAGGCTGATGACGTCCGGGGCCTTGCCCAGGGCCTCGTGGAGCCGGCGCACGATCAGGTGCTCGGCGATCGCGCCGGCCTTGTTGAAGTCCCTGGCCACCTCCACCTTCGCGGCGGGCGCCATGCAGCGGGCGACCCCGGCGATGAAGGTGCCGTGGCCCGCGTAGTCCGGAATCGTGGTCACTCCGCCCTGCACATGCAGCGGGTCCTCGGTGCCGGTGACCCCGGCGAGCCACGGGTGGGCGGTGTCGGCGCCCTCGAGCAGCCCGGTGTCCGCTATATAGAGGAACGTGCCAGCCCCGCTGCTGGCGCATTCGCCCGGGTACGGCGGCGAGCCGAACGGCACGCCCTCCGGTTCGCTGGCCGGGCAGGCCCAGACCGGCGTGACCGACAGGATGTGATCCGGCGTAGCGACGCCCACGCCGAGCCTTGCGTCGATCTTTTCCAGGAGCCTGGGGACGTCACGGTTGCCCACCGAGAACAGGCTGACCCCGGGCAGCAGGCCTTCGACAGCGATGAACTCCTGGCCGCGCTCCTCGGGTTCGTCGTCCTCCTCAAGCAGCCTGGCGACCTCAGCGAGGTAGGCGTCGCGGACCAGGATCACGCCGCGCACGTAGAGGTAGTCCAGGGTGCCGCCGGAGAAAAGCTGCTTTCCGAACGATTCCCCGAATGCCTCGCTGATTAGGCCGAGCTGAATTTCTAGCTTTGTGAGCGAGTGCTCACCCGCAGTCTCCGAAGATTCCATAGCAAACCTTTGTCGTCACCCGAGTCCGACCCGGGTTAGCCCCGCTGACCAGCCGACTTGAGTAGAGATATTAGGACTTGCCTCCTCCATTGTCGCGTGGACCACCCGAATGGCCGGGTTTAACATCTGGGTATGGCTGGCGGCGCACGCCCCGGCGGGGATCCCCCCGGCGGGATCCTCGACCTGTTGCGGCTCGCGAGCGACCGCCCCCGTGAGGCCCAGGCGAAAGCCCACGCGATCCTGGCCGCTGGCCCCGCCCCCTACGAAGCCTCCGTCGCGCACCAGGCGATCGGAATGCTACACCGCGAGTTCGGGGAGCTAGACGCAGCCACGGCGGAACTGAGCACCGCGGTGCGCCTCGCGCGGGCCGCCAGGTCCGCGGAGCGCGAGGCCGACGTTCTGGCCACGCTGGGGGTCACGCTGACCTACCGGGGCCACAGCCGCCGCGGGCTGGCGGCGCTGGACCGTTCCCTCGCCCTGGTCGGCGGCGAGGCCGCCGCCAGGGTCCTGGTGCGCCGGGGCATCGCGCTGTGGGTCCTCGGCCGGCACGCCGAGGCACTGGACGACCTGGGGCGCTCGATCCGGGTGCTGCGGGCGGCGGGCGACCGCCTCTTCGAGGCCCGGGCCCGCACCGCCCGGGCACTGGTCCACCTGGCCCGCGGTGCCGGCCACCGGGCCGAACTCGACCTGGCCCGTGCTGAACACCTCTACGCCACCACCAGCCAGACCGTCGAGGTGGCCTTCACCTGGCACAACCGCGGGCTCGTCGCATACCGCTCGGGGGATCTGCCCGCGGCGCTGTCCTGTCTGGACGAGGCCGAGCACCGGTACCGGCAGCTTGCCGTGCCGCTGCTCGAGCTCGCCACCGACCGGTGCGCCGTGCTGCTGGCTGCCGGGCTGCCCGCTGACGCCCTGGCCGAGGCGGACGCCGCGCTCGGTGGCTCCGGCCGCGGTGGCGGCCGGGCCGCGAGGCGGGCCGAGTTGCTGCTGGCCGGCGCGCGGGCCGCACTGGCCGCCGGGGAGCCGGGCCTGGCTGCCACCCGGGCACGGGCCGCCCAGCGCCTGTTCACCGCGCAGGGCCGCTCGTGGTGGCGCACCCATGCGGGCCTGCTGCTGCTGCAGGCGCGCTGTGCGAGCCACCCACCGTCCGCCCGGCTGCTGCACCAGGGCGGGCAGCTCGCGGCCGACCTGGATCTGCTCGGTTCCGGCGAGGCGGCACAGGCACGCCTGCTGGCCGGGCAACTGGCCGGCGTGCTGGGCCGCCAGGCAGAGGCCGACGCGCACCTGCGTGCGGCGGCGCGCAACCGGTACCGCCGGGTGACCGCACTGGCCGGGCACAGGGCTGGCTCGCCGAAGCTCTCCGCGCCGGCGCCGCGGGCGACCGGCGGCGGCTGCTCGCGGCCTGCGGGCGCGGCCTGGACATTCTCGATGAGCACCAGGTCACTCTGGGCGCCTCGGAACTGCGGGCACAGGCCACCGCGCACGGCGCCGAACTCGCGGCGCTCGCACAGCGGGCCGCCCTGGGCACCGGCAGGCCCCGGCTGATGCTCTCCTGGAGCGAGCGGTGGCGGGCGACGGCGCACGCGATCCCGGCGGCCCGCCCCGCCGACGACGCCGACCTCCAGGCCGACCTGACCGGGCTCCGCGACGTGACCAGCCGCCTGGACCGGGCGCGGGCCAGCGGTGACCCCGCCGGTCACTTCCGGCGCGAGCAACTGCGGCTGGAAGCCTCGGTGCGGGCCAGGGTGCTGCGTTCCCGCCACGAAGGCCAGGGCAGCGAAGGTGGGTGGGGGTTCAGCACCGGGGAATTGCTTGACGCGCTTGGCCCGGCGACCCTGGTGCAGATCGTCGCGATCGACGGTGACCTGCACATTCTGGTGTGCAGCGGGGCAAGAGTAAGGCACATGCGCGACGGCCGTGCCGACGAGGCGGCTACCTAGGTCGGCTTCGCCCGGTTCGGCCCGCGCCGGCGGGCGCATGGCTTGGGCGCTGGCCCGGGCGAGGCCGCCCTGGCCGCGCTGGAGGCCATCCGGCGCCGGCTGG
>Ga0066709_100005179_pt1 | contig 10647 bp, 7 predicted proteins | sample GraSoiAngelo_158_FD_79665 | JGI IMG/M metagenome (GOLD analysis project Ga0066709, IMG submission 79665) | Grasslands soil microbial communities from the Angelo Coastal Reserve, California, USA - 14_1009_16_30cm | ecosystem: Environmental > Terrestrial > Soil > Grasslands | place: USA... | reverse complement strand
TCGCCGGGTTATTCAGGCAGGCCTCGTCCGTGCGCCGGCCGTTAACGTCTATCTCTGCGATCTTCTCGAAATTGGGCAGCTGCGCCGCATTATAGACATCTTCGAACCAGCAATAGCTTTTCATGCCGCGCGACCTGGCCTTGGGCACCACGGAGGCGAGCAGGTCGAAATCGCCAACGTCCGGCGCCCGAAAATCCTTGAAGGGAGTGTCGGTGTAGTACTGAGGATGGATCGCCGTGTAGCTGCCGCCGTGAAAGGTATCGGTGTCGTACTTCTGTGCGCCGTGATCGGGCAATGGCTGTCCCGGGACCTGGCGGCCGGCGATTCCGCGTCCGTAGGTAAACACCGCGAGAAGAAGGGTATTGACGCCTGCGCGTTCCTGAAGATTATCCAGGACCGTGTCCACGCCCTCGTCAACGAACGAGACGGCGCCCGCCTGGACTCCCACGAATGGTACAGGTCGAACGCTACCGCCCTGCTGCCCCGGCCCACCAGGATTCTGCTGTTGCCGCCATGCTGCACTTGCCAGGATCGCGGGCCGAGCTAAGGCGGCAGCCACCGAACCGGAAGTAACCCTCTTCAGGAAAGTACGCCTCGATGACCGCTCAGACCTTCTCCGTGGCCGTTTCATAGTGTCCCTCCCCATTTCAGAGTGCGGCGGTTGCAGCAGCATGAAAAAGCTGCCTTTGCGGGCGGACCAGACCTTACAAGTTAACAACTCACTCGTCTTCGCACAATCCTTCGGCACAAACCACTGCAACGGGGGTAATAACAACCGGCGTCCGAATCTTAGCGTCTCAGAGTCTGGGCACGCGGAAAATCGGCTCAATGTGCTCACGTGACTAGCTGAATTAGCCGATAGGCTGAAAGGAGTCGACCGAAAGGTCGAACCGAAAGGAAGATACTCTAGTGCGGATCGCCATGTTAGCTGGACTGCTCACGGTGGGGGTAGGAGTGGCGCAAAAACCAGGCCTTCTGCGACGGCTGCTGTTCGCAGAGGCGGCGGCTACTTCGAATAAGAGTCCAACGCTGAAGGTCTGGGTGAACAGGCGCTCCGGGTTCTACTACTGCCCTCATTCCACGCTTTATGGGCGCCTCGAACCGGGCGTATACATGGTGCAGGCCGAAGCGGTCCAGAGCGGGTTTCGCCCCGCACCTCAGTTACCCTGTAACTGAACATTGGAACCCGGGGTACTTTCGACCTCTTCGACGCACAAATGGAAGAGCGGCGGTGGACGGATGCAACCCAAGGGGAAACCGCGACGCGCCGCAAGTAAAGTGGCGTACGCAGTGCCTGGATTGCCTCACTATTTGCCGTCGGCCCGTTTCTATTAACTCCGATTCAAATTAAGACACTAATAGCTCGGGATTCGGTTTGCTCCAACGGCGGGCAGAGAGTATAATAACCGGCGTGTCTAAAGGACGACCGGTACACCGTCCCGCGGCTTTTTGGGTGATACTGGGACTGATCATTTTTGGCCTGATAATTTTCCTGCCCGCCATCCGGCAACTGCCGTTTGACGAGTGGCTGCCTGACATCCACTTCCAAGACGCCGCAGCCAAAAAAAAGAAACTAGACGAAAAAGTTTGGGTCAACAAGCATTCCGGGTTTTATTACTGCCCTAACTCACAGGGCTACGGAACTCAGGCGCCAGGCGAGTACATGACTCGGAGTGAGGCAAATCAGAAGGGATTCCGCCCTGCCCCCAACGTAGGGTGCAAGTAGAAGGCTGAAGACACCCCTCGTTTTTGACCCCTCGTTTATATTGCAGCACCGCCACCGAGTCGACTTTTCGATGCTCGGCACCAGGCAAAACCACCTACCAGCCAAGGGATCGTCGCGCGAGTTGTAGCAGGCGGTCAGCAGTGTGAGTGGATCGTAGGGCTACGAGCGGAACCCAGTGGACTGGCTCCGTGCACCGGCCAGGAGCGAAACCACGGGGCTGAGTACCAGCAGTCGTGCCACTTTACGCATCGCCACGCGGACCACCTGGAGCGGACTACCTGGAAAAGTTGGGCGCCCTGGCCGTGCGGATTTCGATCGCGAGTGTGGCCCAAGCGCGCCCTAGTCAGGGCCGCGGCGAATGCCTGAACTAATCATCCATTTGCTGCGATAACGGATGCCTCAGATCGTTCACAAAAGGTCATGATATTAGGGTGAAAATTTTACCGCTTTACGGAAGAAACGCCCCGTGTTTTCTTTCCCATGATTCGCCTTCCTTCTTGACGGGCCACAAGTTAGGTGATATTGCTGTTGGCAGCGGAAATGCCTACATGCACTTGCCGTAGGGCGCTATACGTCTAAATCATGGAGGGAAGTAACATGGGCTTCGCGAAGAATCAGAAAGGGGCTGCCCTTGGCGCGATGGCGGTGCTTGTCTTTTTCACGACAAGCTGTGCCACGAAGAAATGGGTGCAAACCAAGGTCGTTGAGCCGATGGAGACGAAGGTCGGCGGCGTCAACAAGAAGGTCGATACAAACAAACAGGAAACGGACAACCGGATAAGCGAAGTGGACCAGAACGCCGAGCGCGGAATTTCCAATGCTCAGTCCTCGGCAGATAAAGCCAACCAGTCGGCGGCTGATGCTGCCAAGCAAGCGCAGTCAGCGAACCAATTAGCGCAGAAAGGCGTGGATCAGGCTGGTGTAGTCGACCAGAAGCTGGAGAATAGCGACAATTACCAGTCCGTTAAAACGGAAACCGTGAAGTTTGACCTCAATCGTGCTGAGTTGACCACAGAGGACAAGCAGGCGCTCGACAGCCTCGCCCAGAACCTCACGTCAATGAAGCACTATGTAGTTGAGGTCCAGGGATTCACGGACAAAACAGGCTCCAAGCAATACAACCTGGAATTGAGTGACCGTCGCGCCGATGCCGTGGTTCGCGACCTCACGGCGGAGAAGAACGTCCCGCTGGTGAGGATCCATCGCATTGGCTACGGCATTGATAAACCGGCGGCTCCGAACAATACGCGCAAAGGACGCAAGGAAAACAGGCGGGTAGAGGTAAGGGTTCTGGCACCGCAAGGTGCGGGCCAGCCATCGACGGCAAGCTCGCCGGGCGCGAACCCTGGTAACTGACAGCTTAGCTTTCTTTACTAACCGAAGCCCAGAGCGCCCTTTCAAGAGCACAGGCGCCATCGGCACCGCGGGTTTTTTTGAGGGGCCCCCGGTGCCGATTTGTTTTTGCGGCCTCTTCAGCAGGACACGGCCAGCCGCACCGCCTTCCCTGCAAGACTACACGCTCAGCAGCCAGCCACACGCCGGCGCTCCAGTGACGCGCCCCATAGCATAGACATACCATTGCAGCTGCCGGACGTATTGCGGCTTGAAACGGGGCAGGTGGGCATCCGTCTTGAAATCGACGATGTTCCAGGTCCCCTCTTCAAGAAACGCCAGGTCAAGCGTGCCTTCGATCATCCGCCCGTCTAAGCATTTCACCAATACGGGGATTTCGCGGTGACATCGTTCGGCGTGCCGCGCCCGCGCGAGCAAGGGGTGAGTTAGAGCTGCCCTCGCAGCTTCGATCGCAGCGGCTATCTCCTCCGCAGATGAACCCAGCACGCGGCAGTGCACCTGTGCGAGCGCTGCGAGCCGCTCCGCCGTGCCGCTGAGGTCTGCGTCACCGAGGACGGCGTGAACCAGGCTACCGAACCGCGCTCCCTGAGGCCGCTCTCCCGACCTCTCGACCGTCTCCAGGTCAATGGTGGCTTCGAAGCTCTCCGGCAGCTCCGGCGCCTCCGTCACCACGGAAAGGTTAAACTGCGGGCGTTTGCCCTTTTCGAGCACCAGTGCGCGGTGTCTCTGCCAATCCTGGTAAAGAAGCATGCTTTCGCTGACTGCCTCGCCGCCGGGTTCCCGGCTCAGGATCTCCTGCTGGCGAATGCCGAAGTTGGTGGTCTTGGGCTTAGGCAGCTTGGCCGGGTCCCACCAGGTTACAGTGTGACTCCCCAGCTGCGGCCGGTGCAGGCCCGGCATCACCGAGGACTGGGGCGGTTCATCACATTCGAAGGGGCGTTCGACGACGCTGTCACTTCCGAAAGCAGGGCAGCGGGGCGAGTTTTCAGCCTGGCGCCGCCGCTCAGGGGGCGGATAAATAGCCAGGTTCAGCGGATTCAGCCAGCCTTCGTAAGGTCCATCGCCCACCGCCGGGACTACCAGCAGGTCGCGCGCCCTCGTCGCCGCGACATAGGATACCCGTACCGCCTCAGCCAGATCACGCTCGCGCTCCTCCTTCTCGTGATCAAGAAGGTCCCAGGGCGAGCAGCCGACCAGGCGCATGGCGCAGAGGTTAGCCTTGGCGTCCACGTACATGTCAGGGTCCTGCCGCGCAAGCTTCGCCGTGATGTCCGCCAGGATCACCACGGGAAACTCCAGCCCCTTCGCCGCGTGGACGGTCATGATGCGCACACCCTCCGCGCCTTCCTCCAGGATGGGAGCCTCGGGTGATTCCTCGCGCTCCGCCTGTTCCGCCAGGTCTTCGACGAAACCGCGGAAGGAGATGCCGCCCGTCAGCTCAAAGGTGCGAGCCAGGTCGCATACCCGGTAAACGTTCGCCAGCGCCTGGTTTCCCGCCGGCCGCAGAGCGAAACCGGCGTGCGCCCGCGTGGCCTCGAGCAATTCGTTCACTGTTTCCACCACAGGGCGCCAGTTGCGCCTCCGGTGCAGCCGGGCGAGCAGGTCGAGCGCCTCAGCCACGGGCTTGAAATCCGCCGCTAGGTTCGCAGGAAGAGAGCGAAAGGGGTGCAAAGTCTTGAACTCGTCGCGAAAACGAAGCAGCACGTCATCCCGGATTGCAAACAGAGAGCCTTTGAGCGTGGCGAAGACGGCAAGCTGGTCGTCCGGCCATTCGATGGCGGTCAGTGCCGCCCGCAAGGTGACGATTTCTTCGCGGCTGTGGAATGACTTTCCACCCACCAGAAGGTGCGGAACGTCGTGTGCTTCGAGTTCGCGCAGATAGTCGCGCGTCATGTCGGTACGGTAGCTCACGAAGCGACGAAAAAGGATGCAGAGGTGCTTCGCCTTGATGGGCACGGGACGATCGCCTTCCGCAACCGTCCACCCGCTCCGGTTTATAAGCCAACTGGCGAAAGCGGCCACCGCCTGGGGAAGGGACTTGTCAATCGCCCAGCGGGTGACGTCGTTTTGGCCGTAGGGGCTGGGGACGGGCAGCGCAACGATCCGAGGCTGGTCTTCAGCGTCTTCCCGGTAGGGTTCCAGCCGGACGTAGCCCGCCTGTCCCGTGACGCGATTCTCTACCATCATGGGGGCAAAGGCGGAGTTGATGCATTCCTGTATCGAGGGAAGGGCGCGAAAGCTCTTGGTAAGGTGGACCACCGGGACGCCTCGCGTTTCGAGTTCGTCGCGAAGCTGCTGGTAGAGCACCATGTCCGCCCGCCGAAAGCGATAGACGGACTGCTTAGGGTCGCCCACCAGGAACAACTTGCCGGTTTTGGGCGTGACCCGCAGCCAGTCTGTCTCGTCAGGATCGTCCGCCGACAGCAACAGGAGGATCTCCGCCTGCAGCGGGTCGGTATCCTGAAACTCGTCCACGAAGATGTGGGTAAACTTGTTCTGCAGATGTTGCCGTACTTCGCCGTTGCTCGTGACCAGCTTGCGCACCTTGATCAGGAGATCAACGAAATCAAGCGCGCCTGCCTTCCGCTTCACCTCGTCATAGCCCGCCATCAGGTCGCGCATCTCATCCTGCAGCAGCGCCGCAAGCTGCGCGTCCGCGTCGAGTTTGAAGTTCTCGAGGGATCGCACCACGCTGTCGCGCGCCGCCAGCACTTGCTCTCGTGTTACACCTTCAGCAAACTTTCCCCTGCCGATCCTCATTTTCTTCCGTAAGTCACCAAGCAAGATCAGCAGGCGCCCCTCGAGCCCATCGTAGTCGCGCTCGTTGCGCTTTCGCCCTCGCGCAGCTTCGGCGCGCTCAATCCAGGTGGTGAGATCGCGCACCGGCCGCAACCCTTGCACCAGTTCATCGCCAGGGCGAGGACACCTGGCGACCAGCTCGGCCAAGCTCAGCACGTCTTGGACCAGCGCATCGATTGCGCTCTCGCGATCGAACGGGCGTTGCTCCCAGGCTTTGCCGAAGTCGCGCCACTGTATAAGACCCCAGCCTGCCCTCTCCACCTCGTCGAGCGGCGAGGAGTCATCGCTCGAGCTTCGCGCTGCCAGCCGGCTGAGGCAGCGGCGCAGCCCCGGAGGAGAGGCGCTCAGCTTTTCCTGGCTCCAACGACGAAAGGCCCGGCGATAGAGGCGCTGCGATTCGGGGTCGGACAGCTCGTGAAAGGCGGGATCGACATTGGCTTCCACGGGGCGCTCGCGCAGAATCTCGGCGCAGAACGAATGGATGGTGCCAATGTAGGCTTCCTCGAGATGCGCGATGGCATTCTCCAGATTCTGGATTTGCTCGTTGGGGAGCAGAGGTTCCGTCAGGATGGTGGGCTCGATTTCCGGTTCCGGCGCGCCCGCACAATCTGAATTCTGGCGATGTCTCTTCGACTTTGAACCTTGAATTCCGCTGCCGAAATCGGCCGGACGGCTCTCGGCCAGGGAATTGCGCGTCTCCGGAGTCCCAGCTCTGAGGTTCTGCCGTACTTGGTCGACGGCACGGTCGAGTTCCTGCCTCAAACGCAGCTTGAGTTCACCGGCAGCCTTGCGGGTGAAGGTGACAGCCACCAGATTGTCGGCTGTAGCAATCTTGCCGGTCCGCAACGCTGTGACAATGCGGGTAATAAGCTCGGAGGTCTTTCCCGTGCCTGCGGCGGCTTCCACGATCAGGCTTTCGTCAAGCGAGTTGCGAATCCGCTGGCGCGCGGCTTCGTCGTCAGGACGGATTGGAACAACTTTACCCATGGGAAACTGTACACCAGACTCAGACCTGCCGCACCCGGTGGGTCTGACGCTTGACGCCAAAAACGTGGTTACCGCCGATCCTCCTCAGCACTCGTGTTCTGCCACCTTGTTGTAACCACGCTGTGCAGTAACGTGCTGATTGTCATACGAAGTCCGCCTTGTGTCCAGCTTCGACCTCAGTGGACCACCAGCCTGCAGGCCTACCCGAGTTTGGGAGTGATCAACACAGACCGAGGGAAACTGTAGTAGAGTAACCGCAGCACCAGTCCAATCCCTAGCCATGCCAGACGTTCTTTCGCTCAGTGAAGCGCGCCGCGTTGCCCTGGCCGCGCAGGGCTTTGACCGCTCCCGGCCGCGTGGCGAAATACAGGCGAAACACATTGAACGAGTCATTCGGCAGCTTGGAGTTGTGCAGATCGACTATGTAAATGTTCTGGTGCCGGCGCATTATGTCGTGTTCTTCTCTCGGCTCGGCCCCTACCGTCGTTCGCTGCTCGACGCCGTGATTTACCCGGCTCGCGCAAAAAGCCATGAGCCGGGAGCAGGAACGCGGCGTGGCGCGTCGGAACAGAAACGGCAGGAACCGGATGCGGGGCAGCCATCCCAGTTTGCCGCATTCACCGAGCAGTGGGCGCACGAGGCATCAATTCTGCCGGTTGACACCTGGCCGTTGCTGCGACACCGGATGGCAGTGCACCGGCCGCGGCCGTACGGCTTCGAGCGTTTCCTGGAGCGGCACCAGGACTATGTTCAACGAGTGCTTGCGGAGGTTCGTGCGCACGGGCCTCTGACTGCTGACAAGCTGCTCGATCTCGAGATGGCTCCCGGTGTCGACCGCACCGAGTTCGGGCGCATTCCGGGGGCCTGGGTCGGTACGGTCCAGAGGGCTGTGCTGGAGGCGCAGTTCGGGCGTGGCCTGCTGGCAGTCGCGGCAAGGCAGCCGAATTTCGCACGCGCCTATGACCTGGCGGAGCGCGTGGTTCCACCCGGGCATCTCCGCCGAAACCTCAGTCCCGAGGATGCTGATCGTGAGTTGGTGCGACGGGCAGCCCGGGCTTGCGGCGTGGGTACCGCCGCCGATCTGGCTGATTACTACCGCATGCCAGTCCGTGCGGCGCGTCAGCGTATCGCCGAACTGGCGGAACAGGGCGAACTTCGCGAGGTGTCGGTCGAGGGGTGGCGCGAGCCGGCGTATCTTCACCGGGAAGCAAGCCTGCGGGACCGCAAAAATGTGGCGGGCGTTGCGGCACTACTCTCGCCCTTCGATCCACTGGTCTGGCACCGGCCGCGCGCGGCTCGGCTGTTCAACTTCGACTACAGCATCGAGATCTTCGTGCCGCGCGAGAAGCGGAGGTGGGGGTACTATGTCCTGCCGTTCCTGGTGGGTGACCGCCTGATGGCACGCGTCGACCTCAAGGCCGAGCGCGTTAGAACCGGCCAGAGCGGCGGCCGCCTCGTGGTCCTCGCGGCGTACGTCGAGCCTGTCAGGGAGCGGGGCAGAAAGCAGGCTGCCACGGCTGAATCGGAATCCTGTTTGGATGCTGCCTTGATCGCCGAAGCTCTGGCCCGCGAACTCGGCACCATGGCGAAGTGGCTGGGGCTCGGATCAATTATGGTCGAACCCCGGGGCAACTTCGCGCGGCTGGTGAGGGCCGCACTCCGCGCCTGACATTGTGGGGGCGAAAGCGCGGGTTCGAATCCGCCATCGCGACAGCCAAGATAAGCGCCCGAGACGTCACTTATTTAAGGATTGCAGAATATAGTCACGTTTTCGTGTAGCGCCGGCATCTTGCCGACCCCGAAAATGCCGCCGAGACGGCAGAACTGCAAGGACGCCGTGTCACGATATTATGCAACCCTCAGGTAATCGGCGTGTTTGTTGCATTTGGCCGGTTCCTCCAACGCCGCACGCCGGACACGAACCCTGTGCGATTTCACTGAATCAAAAATGGTCGTCCTCGCGTCGCCGCCGCACAGCCCCCACCTCTTGAGAGATTTGCTCCCAAGCGCTGGTGCGCCAGTTGTCAGCCGGCCGGCGCGCTACGCTCCAGGGAGGCAGCGTCATCAGCAATCGCTCGGCCAGGCCGTTCGTGTACGGTTCATACATTCGCCGCAAAACCTCGAGTCTCTGCTCGGACTCCCTCACGCTCAAGAGTTCCCTGCCCGAGGGAGCCAGCAAGGTGTGCAGGTGGGCGAATTCCTCCGCGGGCAGGCGGTTAGCAGGGGGCGGCAAAGGCGGAACCCACATCCCCTGCGCAAGATCTACCACGGCGTGCCGCGAAATCGCGAAAGTGAGTTGAGCTTGCCAGCTCAGCTCGCTTTCCGAACAGGCCATGATCAAAGCGCAAGTGTCCAGCACCGCAGTCAGAGCCGCCAGCCATGACTGGTTCTGGTGCTGCGAGCGGAAATAACAGAGCACAGGATAGGAAAGATGGCTTTCCATGAGCTGTGCCGACCAGGCTTCCCATCCCCGCAGGTACTCGCCCAGAGCCGCCAGGTTCTGGCCTTGTACATGACGTCGCAGAAGCTCGGCGGCCGTCGGCGGCGATCCGGCTCGGGCGTCCAACAGTGAAATGTTCGCTTCGCGCTGAGAGAACGCGCCGTACAGCACAGGGAGGTAGGAGATAACCACGGCGAGAAACCCAAAGCCCGTCCCGGCTTCAATCACCGTGACGACACGTCCGAGCGGTGTACGCGGTGTCACGTCGCCCAGGCCGAGTGTGAAAAAAGTAGTACCGCTCATATAAAGGTCAGTGCGAAAAGTCGCGAATGGCCCGGAGGGATTGAAGGTCGAGCGTGCCGCCCAGTGCAGCATGCCGAAACTCAAAACCAATCCCCACGCCCACATGCCGAAAAGCATCAGCAGTGAGAGTGGTCCATAGAAGCTCAAATAGGAATCGCGCCTCTTCGCCGACCGGATCCGGAGCGCCACGGCGCGCCACGGCCTCCAACTCGATCGGTAAAAGAGGCGGGCCAGCCGGTACAGGCGCGTGACGCGACGAGGCAGGATGATTGTCTCGAAAGCGTCCCAGAGAATAACGATGAGGAGAAAAAGGCCGGCCCCGCCTGCTACAACGGCCATTAGAGCCCTCCAGTTCAACCTGAGGCACTGGGAAGAGCCAGAAACACCGGGGCTTCCCCGTGCGAAAATGAGATGGTGCGAGGCAAGGTAATGTTCCCGTCCGCCCCTCTTCGCTGGCGGCGAGAAGGGTAAGCAGCCACGCAGGCGCTGCTGGTGGAGCGATGCTGCCTAATCCGCCCCGGCCTTTGCCCGCGGTCTCGACTGCCTTCCCCGGCCCTTGACCAGGTCTTTCAATTCATCCATGAATTCGCGCACATCCTCGAATTCCAGGTAAACCGAGGCGAAGCGCACGTAAGCGACCTTATCCAGCTGTTTCAGGCGCGCCATCACCATCCTGCCTACCTCGGAAGTGGGGCGCTCGCGGTTAGGTGATTCGGCGACGTACGCCTCCACATCGTTAACAATCTCCTCCAGGCTGTTGGGAGGTATTGGGCGCTTTTCGCAAGCCTTCATCAGTCCTGCCATGAGCTTATGCCGGTCGAACGTTTCTCGACGGCCGTCCTTCTTCACAACCATGTGAGGAATTTCGTCGATCCTCTCATAGGTGGTGAACCGGCGACCACAACTCATACACTCACGCCGGCGACGAATGGTGTCTCCGATCTTCGTCTCGCGCGAGTCCACGACCTTGTCTTCAATAAAGCCGCAGAACGGACACTTCATGGGACACTCGGTATCCAAATGTCAGCTTGCAGTCCGC
>Ga0066709_100005178_pt1 | contig 10648 bp, 9 predicted proteins | sample GraSoiAngelo_158_FD_79665 | JGI IMG/M metagenome (GOLD analysis project Ga0066709, IMG submission 79665) | Grasslands soil microbial communities from the Angelo Coastal Reserve, California, USA - 14_1009_16_30cm | ecosystem: Environmental > Terrestrial > Soil > Grasslands | place: USA... | reverse complement strand
GTTTGCTCGAGCAAAAGATGTCCATCCAAAAAAATCGCCTGCATGCGGGTGAGCAGCGAATAACCGCGATTCAAATGGCCCCACCTGGTCTGGATCATTCCTATTTTCGGATCGGTGAAGAAATGGATGGTGCGTTTTAGTAAATCCGGTTGCGGGACAAAATCGGCGTCGAGGATACAGACAAACTCGCCGTCTGCGGCCTCCAGTCCTACGGCCAGCGCGCCGGCCTTGAAACCAGTGCGATCGACCCGATGAATGCGCTGAACGTTAAAGCCGCGCTGCCGCAGTTCTTCCGCGCACGAGGCCGTGATCTCGCGGGTTTCGTCGGTCGAATCGTCCAGCACTTGGATTTGGAGAAGCTCTCGCGGGTAGTCCAGTTCGCTCACCGAACGAAGCAAACGCTCGGCCACGTAGACCTCGTTAAAGATAGGCAACTGTACCGTCACCTTGGGCAGCTGTTCAAAATAACGGGCGGGGACCGGTGCGCGCTTCCTGTTTTTGAGATACAGATAGATGATGAAGTAGCGATGGATACCGTACGCCGAAAGACCGCCGAGCACACTCAGATAACAGACGGTCCAGATAATGTGTCCGAGGCTTCCTTGCATGGGAGTTTCTGCCACTGCCGATGGTTACGGCAGCAAGGGCGACATGATGCCGTTTCCAGCACGTGCGTCAATTCAAAAAAAATCGCACATGCGCGTCTGAAAATAGCGGGTGTGGGGCGAGAACAGCATACGAACATAGCGCAGAGAGCGAGAATGTTGTGTTCATTATCGATCTTCGTAATTGCGGGCGCGACCGGCCTTGCAACACCTCTGCGGGCGCAAGAGGAACCAATCACCGAACAGGGATACGAGCGTGAGGAACTGGGCGTGAATCCTTACACCGCGCCATCGATCGCGCGCATATTTCAACAACTCGACGAGCTCAGGCCGCTGCCTTTCGAACAACTGCACCGAGAGCTTCCAAGAGCGAGTCCTGGGAGCCGCGAGCAAAAAGCTTTGCTCTTTGGAGGATTGGTGGCCGACGGATTCTTAATTGTGGAAGCCGAGAGGAAAAGCGCGGTCGATAATCTGGGACGCGTTTTAATGAGAGAAGCTCGTGGCCTCGGCGTGGCCGATCGGGTAATGCGCCACAACGCAAGTCTCACGGACTTGGCGCGCCGGGGCGATTGGCTGGCGGTACGCAAAGAGCTTATTGCGATCCAGGCAGACGTTGAGCAGGCAATGGTTGAGTTGCGCGATCAAAAAATGGCGCATTTGATCAGTCTCGGTGGCTGGTTGCGAGGCTTGGAGATTAGCGCAAGGGCAATCGAACTGAATTTTTCGCCGCAACGAGCAGCCGTCCTCGCGAAAAAGGACCTGGTCGACTACTTCGCCGCAGAATTGAAAACATTGCCGCCAACGCTGGCGCATACACCGCTCTTTGAGAAACTTCGTTCAGGCGTAAACGCCGTTCACCTTTCCTTGAGCAAAGCAACCGGAGAGGGATTGAAATTGGCTGACGTAAAAGCGATTCACGCTCAAGCGCGCGGATTAAACCTCGCAATTCGTCAGAGCGATTGAGCCCTCGAAAGCTTTCGGGGCTGCCGACATTCGCCTTGCCTGAGGCGGCGAGCCGGTTAACGGTGATAAGCCGATCTTCGCAACCTGGAGGGCATGCAATTGCGAGACACATTTAAGAAACGAAGGCGCGACCGTTTTGGACGTTTCAATATCATCTTTCCGATCCTTCTGGCGGGATGGATCCCTTCGGTGTTAACGCTCATCGTTTCGTACACGATTCTGCGCGACACCCTGGAAACAAGAATCCTGCGCGACCGGCAAACCCTCATCCAATTGGTAGGCCATCTTGTCAGTCACGATCTCAACCGGAGCAGTAGCATCATTGAGTATTATCAAACGCTTCCAGAGGTCGCAAGAATCTTGGGCGCGCCGAATCCTCAGCCACTCGCGCAGCAATGGCTCAACGCCGCATTTTATTCGCAACCGCAGATCGATGGAATGTTTCTCACGACCCCCGACGGCCGCCTCATCGCGTCGATCCCAACCAATCCGGAGTTGATTGGTCAGGACTTTGCTTCCCAGCACTGGCGGTCACAAGCAGAAGCGTCCAACGAATCCATCGTCTCGGAAGTTCATTCACGGGCGTCAGATAAACGTTTGGTCACTGATATCGTCGGTGCCGTGCGCGGCCCCGATCGAACGATCATCGGTTACATCGGAGTCTCGGTCCTGGTGGAAAGAATCGGCCGACGACTGTCCACGATTGAGTTTGGTGACCGCTTACTTTTCGAAGTGCTCGATCAAAACGGCGGCGCATTGTTTGCGAATGATTTCAAGCCCAACCCCAGCACGACTTCGCCCGAAGGGGGGACTTTGATCAAAGAGATCCGCCAGAGCAAGAGCGGGCACTTCGAGCGACGCGGCAATCTGTATTCTTTCAGCCCGATCGAATCAACCGGTTGGGTCGCGGTAGTAGAGCAGCCGAAAAGTCTCGCCTACAGGCCGGTTCGTGACCTCCTCGCACGAATGACTGTCCTGGCAGCTTGGTTGGTTGTTCTCACTGCAGTCTTCGCATGGCTCGGCAGCAGGTTTTATCAGCGCCAGATCGAATCTACGCAGCGCGTCGAACGCGAAGTCGTCTTTAACGAAAAGATCCTGGCCAACATGCCCAGTGGCATTGCCTTCGTCGATCCGGGGTCCCGCCGTTTTCTCCAGGCGAATGACGCATTTGCGCACATGGCGCAGCGTTTCGGAGATCTGCCAGCCGGTGACGACATCACGGAAGCCACCTACGACGACGTGAAGATTGCTCCCGCCGGAGCGATCGAGAGAGTGCTCTCTTTTGGAACACCTTTTCAGCTCATCGAGCACCCGCTGAAAGACAAGACGGGTATGACCCATTTTTTGGATATTAATCTGCTACGGCTGCAGGGTTCGCACGATACCACTCAAGGCGTGCTTTATCTCGTCGAAGACAAAACGCGCGATGTCAAACTGCGGCAGGAACTCATTGGCGCGAATGCCGCGAAAGACCAGTTCCTGGCGCTACTCTCGCATGAGTTGCGCAATCCGCTCTCGCCGGTAATCGCGATGGTCGGGGAATTGGAAGCGACGGTTCCGGATTCCCCGCCAGTTCGCGAGGCGCTCGAAGTCATTCGGCGCAACGTCGAGCTGGAAGCGCGTTTGATTGACGATCTGCTCGACGTCACGCGCATCGCGAAAGGCAAACTACAGTTGAGTTTTGAGACTGTTTGCGTGCACCAAATCCTCCAGCGCGCTTACGAGATTTGCCGCGAGGACATTGCTGCCAAACATCTCGAAGTGGAATTTCGTCTTCGCGCCGCTGAGACACATGTCGAAGGCGATCCGGCCCGTTTGCAACAGGTCTTTTGGAATTTGATCAAGAACAGCGTGAAGTTTACTCCCGAAAAAGGCCGCATTACGATCGAGACACTTAACCCCGCCCCGGAGAAGATTGACGTTCGGATTACCGATACTGGGATGGGCATCGAGCCGGAAAGGATCGTCAAAATCTTCAACGCCTTCGAACAGGGACAGATCTCGATTACCCGTCGTTTTGGAGGTCTCGGCCTCGGTCTTGCAATTTCGAAGGCGCTGATCGACGCGCACGGCGGAAAAATCCGAGTGGAGAGTCCCGGAAAGGATCAAGGCTCCACTTTTTCCCTGGAGCTAACGACCGTGCCGAGTCCGATCAGCGGCGACGGCGATGGCGCCCAGCGCGGTCAACGCCCGGTTTCAGAAAAAGAAGTATCTGTGCCCAGGCATCGGCGCGTTCTGGTGGTGGACGATCATCACGACACTTGCACCGGGATGAAGAGGATGCTGGAGCGCCGCGGCTACGAAATCACACTGGCGCATTCCGCGGAGCAGGCGGTGGAAAAAGTGCACAGTCAGGATTTCGATCTGCTTATTAGCGACATCGGACTGCCGGACCGCAGCGGCTACGAACTAATGCGCGAAGTGCGAAGCAGCAAAGCTCTGCCTGGAATCGCACTCAGTGGCTTTGGAGCGGAGCAAGACGTAAACGAAGCCCACGCTGCAGGTTTCTCCGAGCATCTCACCAAGCCGATTAATTTTGAGCGGTTGGAAGAGGCAGTTAGAAATCTGCTCGATCCCGACCCGGCCACGAAATCGTGACTTTAGCCAGTCTGGCGGACGGCTTCGCTACGGGCCGGTGCCGGTTTGCTCGCTAGCGTTGTTCTGCCGCTCAGAGGCTTCTTTTAATTCCCGCGAAAGCTTCTCGACTCGCTGACGCATAATCTTGCCAGCCTTAAATTTCACCGTCGCTCGCGGTGGAATCACAAAACTGCTGCCGGGCTGATTCGGATTTCGCCCGACGCGCGGCTTTGTCAGCCGCGGCTGGAAAACGCCAAAGTTGCGTAGCTCGACGGCGATGTTGTTGGCCAAACTGTCGGTGATCTTATCAAGCGTCCGCTGGACCACATCGAAGACCTCGTGTTGGACCATGCCGGTTTGGTTACTGATGGCGACAACGATGTCGCGTTTGGTTAGCTTTGCCATATCTAATTTAGTAATCGCTTCACGTGCCCGTGGCGGTGGTCACATCAAGCACAAAAAAATCGAAACTTTAACCCGGCTAACCTTCTCGACAAGAAGACGAAACACAATGGCAACTTGCTGATGAGCGCGCAATGAGAAGGCGTTCATAGGCTGCGCCGTAACCGCTCTATCACGGTTATTTTCGCCAATTCTCGCGTGGAGGCGGGCCCGCATAATGATTCGGCGCGACTTCGTTGGCGGTTCGGAAATGCACTTTTGCTACCTCACGCAATGCGCCTGGTCCACTCATTTCCACGACCTTTTTCGCAGTCTCTTTTACGTTCGCGGATGCTCCTCGCTCGAGTCGCAACCCAAGCTCTTTTCCCCGCCGCTCCAGCCAATTAATGAAAGCTTCCCGCGCCAGAATCGAGGCCGCTGCCACTGCGATATCTGATTCCGCTTTCGTCCGCTGTTTGATGTCGATCTTGCGGCCGTGTCGCAACAGCGATTGTTCGATCACGCGCGCATCGGCAAACTGGTCCGACAACGCTCGCGGACAATCGGGTTTTTTTGCCAGTAAATTTTCGATCACGCGAGCATGTCCCCACCCGAGCAATTTATTCAAATTGCCGAACTTCTCATAAAGCTCGTTGTACTTTTGCGGGCCAATTAGCACGGTCTCGATCAGTCCACTGGCGGTCTTCCGAATGAGTTGAGCGAGCGCGCGGATCCGCGCATCCGAGCCGATTCGCTTGCTGTCCTGCACACCGGCATCGAGAAGTTTGCGGGCTATTCCATGGTCGACATAAACGCCCGCAATTACCAGCGGCCCGAAAAAATCGCCCTTCCCGCTCTCATCCACGCCGAAGTGCGGCTGGAACATTTCCGGCGAATGCACTTCTTCGTAGCCCAGTTTCGCTTCGCCGAGAATTTTTGGCTCCAGCTCAAATTGCACGAACTCCTCCACGCCCCTGCCTTGCACAAGCACCTTCGGCCCTTTCTCGTAAACCGCCACGCTCAACCTGTTCTTCTGCGCAAAAAAAAGCGTGTATTCCTTTGGAGAGAACTCGAACCCGAGTACTTCGAGCAGCGCGCGAAGCTTGGTCGCTTGTTCCTGGGTTAATAGACTCGTGTACGAATTCATTCGGAGAAGCAGAAACGTCCAACGCTCAACCCGCCTTCGCAAGGCCTACGCCGGGGCAGGCGCTCAACGCTCAACTCTGAATTCGAGATTGGACGTTGGGCGTTGGGTGTTCGAGGTTTCTTCAACTTTGATCCCGCGACCAGACCTTCGCATCTTCCGTCGCTCTCTTCTGCGTTGGTATCGCCGCCACGGGCGCGCCCTCCCCTGGCGCCAAACTCGCGATCCCTACGCCATCCTCGTCTCCGAGTTCATGCTCCAGCAGACCCAGGTTGCAGCCGTTATCCCTTATTATAATGAGTGGCTCCGCCGGTTCCCCCATTTCTCCGCGCTGGCTCGGGCTTCGAAAAATGACATCCTCCACGCTTGGCAAGGCCTCGGCTATTACGCGCGGGCGCGCAATTTGCACGCCACCGCTGAAATCGTCGTGGATCGACATGGCGGCCATTTTCCCCGCGCGATCGCCCGCATGCGCGAGTTGCCAGGCGTTGGGCGATATACGGCGAATGCCATCGCGACGTTTGCCTTCAATCAGTCCGTCCCGATTGTTGAAACCAACACCTCGCGGGTGTTAACGCGCCTCATCAATTTCCGGAGGCCCATCGATTGCACCGCTGGCCGGGAAGCGCTCTGGAAGCACGCGGCCATGCTTGTTCCAAAACGTTCCGCCGGGATTTACAATTCCGCACTGACCGATCTTGGCGCGCTCGTTTGTCTTCCGCGCCAGCCGAGATGTGAAATTTGTCCGGTCAAAAACTTCTGCCGTGCAAAAAATCCCGAAACGCTTCCGTTCAAGCGAGCTCGTCCCCCAACAAGGCAACTCATCGAGACCCACGCTCTTATCGTTAAGCAAAGCAAAATCTTACTCGCACAATCAGCTGGGCGCTGGCGCGGCATGTGGATTTTGCCGCCGCTGCAAACAAAATCGACAACCAAACGCGCTGTTCACATGTCGATCTTTCCCTTTACACATCACCGCATCACGCTTGCTGTATACAGACATCGCGCGCCTCCGGAGATATTCTCGAATCAAACTTGGTTTGAAATTAGCGCGCTTGAGAATCTGGCCATGCCGTCACCGCACCGGCGAGCAATGCGACATCTTCTTACCGCAAGACGAGCAGGACGATCACGCCGGAAGCGGTCGTAAGAATTGTGATAGGGATGCCGAACCGCGCGTAATCCCAGAAACTGACTTCGATATGCTCGCGTGCGGATTCGACCACTATCATGTTCGCCACTGATCCGACGATTGTCAGGTTACCAGCAAAGGTCGTGGCAAGCGCGAGCACTTTCCACATCAACTCGGGCTCAGCAAAACGCGCGATCCACTTCCCCGCGACAAGAACAAATGGAACGTTCGAGAAAATATTCGAACCGGCCGCCGAGAACCACGTCAGATTCCAAGTCTGCGCTGTCACGCTTGATCCGAAGAGAGGTTGCAGATGCCGATAAATGGCATCGGGCAGACCAGTGTCGCTCAGTCCGTCAACGACAACAAACAGAGCTGCAAAGAACACGAGCAAGTGCCAATCGACCAATTTGAGCACCTCGTGCGTGTCGCGTCGCGCGAGCACCATCACCAGCACCGCTCCTGAGAGCGCTGTCCATGCCAGATTCAGCCCGGAGACAAAGCAGGCAAAGATCGACAAAAACACGATGCAAACGATCGCAAACAAACCGCGGTCGAGTTTCGGGACGACGTGGATTTCCCGTTCGATGGTCGCCGCTTGCAAAGCACGCCGAAAACCGAAACGCAAAATGATGAAATTGATTGCGAGTCCAATGATCGCCGCCGGCGCAAGCGTTCGCGAGAATTGCGAAAAGGGAATATGCGAAAAATGCCCAATAATCATGTTTTGCGGATTGCCAACCAGGGTGGCGACGCTGCCGATGTTGGCGCTGGTTGCGAGCGCGATGAGATACGGCAGCAGAGGAAGTTTCCCGCGCCGAATCACCGCGATCACCAGGGGCGTGAGCATCAAACAGATCGTGTCATTGACCAGCAACGCCGAGAGAATTCCCGACGTGAGCGTCAGATAGAGCAAGAGCCGCTGCGGAGTACGAGAGAACCGCAAGACAACATCCGCGGCCCATTCGAAAAAGTGCGCGAGATACAGATAGGCTGAGACAAGCATCATCGCCAGCAGCAGCACGATCGTATCGTAGTTGACTGCGAGATAAGCGCGTTCAGGCGTGACAACACCGGTTGCGACCATCAAGACAGCGCCCAGCAACGCTGCGGCCGGGCGGTTCAACGGCAGAATTTTGAGCTGCCGCCCACTGATGAGAACGTAGGTGATCGCGAAGATCACGCTCGCGATAAGCTCTTGCTCCCAGTGATTCACAGCGCGTGCATAGCGGATGGCATGTCATTTTTCACCGAGCACAAATTTCTTTGCGGAGCGGGGGCACAGTGCATAGCCTCTTTCAATTCGATTTTGGATTTTAGATTTTAGATTTTAGATTCAGAATGGTGGCGTGGATGAAGCGATGTTTAGGAAGAGAACGAGGAATGTTGCACTTCGCGTGATCAAGCTTGTCAATGCATTGCCAAATTCTCGCGCTGCCGACGTAATCGGCCGCCAATTGCTGCGTTCCGCCACATCTATCGGGGCCAATTATCGTGCAGCATGCCGGAGTCGTTTAGCCGCAGACATGGTTTCAAGGCTATCGATAACGGAAGAAGAGGCCGATGAACCGCTCTATTGGTTGGAACTCCTCGCTCAATCGAACACCATTGCGAGTCCACGGCTTGAGCCGCTTCGGAAGGAGATCGGCGAGATTGTGGCGATGACCGTCACTTCAATCAAAACGCTCCGTTCCCGGCCAATCCAAAATCCAAAATCCAAAATCTAAAATGAGGAGCATGACTGGCTACGGCCACGGCGAGATCGATCACGGCGGGACAAAATTCAGCGTCGAACTTAATTCGGTGAATCGAAAGCAGAGCGACATTGTGATCAACCTACCGCGCGATCTGGCCGAGCTTGAGCCGCGCATCCGCCAAACGATCAACGAAAATATTTCGCGTGGTCGAACAAATGTCGTCGTGACCTTCCACAACGGCCCAAACGGGGCGCGCCACCTGGCACTCGATACCGAACTGGCCCGCTCTTACCACGAAGCGATGCGCTCCTTGCAAAAGGAATTGAACGCACCGGGAGAAATCACTATCAGCACCGTCCTCCAGGCTCCAGGTGTAATCCGTTTTCCCGAGCAAGCGGTAAGTGCCGAGGAAGCATGGCCCTCCATCGATCGCGCCCTGCGCGCCGCGTTGGCAGAGTTGATCAAAATGCGCGAACGAGAGGGCCGGCACCTGGCCAAGGATCTGATTCACCGGCTGAAAGCGATCCGGAAAAAGCTCAAAGAGATCCGCGCGCTCCATCCCGATGTGGTCAAAAAATACCGCGAGTCGCTCCTTGATCGCATCCAAAAGGCGGGCCTGCCTATTGCCACTGACGACGAACGTTTGTTGAAGGAAATTTCCTTCTTCGCCGATCGCGCCGATGTCTCCGAGGAATTGACCCGCCTGGAAAGTCACCTCGCCCAGTTCGCGCATCATCTGCGCCGGAACGAGCCGGTTGGCCGCACGCTGGAGTTCATCACGCAGGAAATTTCTCGCGAGCTCAACACTCTCGGCGCGAAAGCAAACGATGCCGCCATCACACAGCGCGTCGTCGCCTGCAAAGCGGAATTGGAGAAGATTCGGGAGCAGGTCCAAAATCTTGAGTAAACAGGTCAGCCGTCACGGAATTCTCTTTGTCATTTCTGCGCCCTCGGGAGCGGGCAAGACCACGCTCGTTGAAGCGCTTCGCCAAACTTCCAGCCTTTTTTATTCTGTCTCTTGCACTACGCGGGCGCCGCGCAGCGGTGAAATTGACGGCGAAGATTATCAATTTCTTTCCGATAAAGATTTTCGCGCGCGAGTTGAAGCTGGCGATTTTTTAGAACACGCGCAGGTGCACGGAGATTATTACGGAACCTTGCGCATGCCGGTGCTTACCAACCTAAATAGCGGAGTGGATGTTTTAATCGATATCGACACGCAAGGTGCAACCGCCATTCGCAATTGCGACGATCCATTCATTCGCAAAGCGTTGAGCGACATATTTATTATGCCGCCGGATCTGGAAGAATTGCGCCGGCGTCTGCTCCAGCGCGGAACGGAAACAGCCCAACAGATCGAATTGCGTCTCGCCACCGCCGCGCGCGAAATGGAATTATGGCACGGTTACCGTTACACTATTATCAGTGGTTCGGTCGAAGAGGATTTGCAGAAGTTCCGCCACATCATGGAAGCAGAGAGTTATTTGAGCCGGCGTTTGATTCAGAAGTAAATTTGATTCGCGAATAAATTATCGATCTTGCATGGAAAGAGACGCCAAAGGCAAACGCGATAAAACGAGCGCGCGGAAAGTGGTGCGCATTCGGCCCGGAACAAAATCAGTGGTGCTTGGGGTCACGGGATCCATCGCCGCTTACAAATCCGCGGAGCTCACCAGCCTGCTCGTCAAACAGGGCCACGAAGTCTTTGTGGTAATGACACAGGACGCGACGGAGTTTATTTCCCCGCTAACGTTGCAGACCCTTTCCAAAAATCCGGTGACGACGAGCTTCTACGATGAAAAAGAAAATTGGCGGCCCGGTCATATTGAACTCGCCGATCGCGCGAACCTGCTCCTGATTGCGCCTGCCACGGCTCACGTCATCGCCGAACTCGCGCACGGCCTGTCCGGTCATCCTCTCACCGCCATTGCGCTCGCAACGCGCGCGCCGATTCTGCTCGCACCCGCCATGAATGGAAAAATGTGGGGGCATGGCGCGACGCAAGAGAATGCCGAAAAATTGAAAGCACGCGGCGTCGAGTTTATCGGACCGGAAGAAGGAATGCTGGCGTGCGGCTACGAAGGCATCGGCCGGCTCTGGAAAGTGAATGATATCGCATTCCGCGCCGAGTTCCTTCTCGCTCGTCAGG
>Ga0066709_100005176_pt1 | contig 10649 bp, 8 predicted proteins | sample GraSoiAngelo_158_FD_79665 | JGI IMG/M metagenome (GOLD analysis project Ga0066709, IMG submission 79665) | Grasslands soil microbial communities from the Angelo Coastal Reserve, California, USA - 14_1009_16_30cm | ecosystem: Environmental > Terrestrial > Soil > Grasslands | place: USA... | reverse complement strand
TCCGTCAGCCTGACCGCGGTCACAGCGACACATTAGATGCCGGGAGAACAATGGACGGCGGCCGGGGAGCCGCCGTCCAGGGAGAGGAGGAGCCTTTCCGGCGCCTCAGTGTGTCTCTCTAGACGAAGGACGCTTGACCTTCCTTCCCTCGTGGCGTAGACAAGCGCACTCGTGGACAGGGCGGCGCTCATCCCCGGCGGCTCGTCGGGCATCGGCCTGGCGATTGCGCGCGCCCTGAAGGAGGAAGGCTTCCGCCTGACGCTCGCCTCGCGCCGCGCCGAGAAGGTCGAGGCCGCGGCGCGCGAGCTCGGCGCCGAGTTCGTCGCCGCGGACGTCTCGCAGGAGGAGGACTGCGAGCGGCTCGTCGCGACGCACCGCGGGCGCTTCGGCCGGCTCGACGTGCTCGTCAACTCGGCCGGCATCGGCATCGGCGGCCGTGTCGAGGACCTGGCGACGAAGCACTGGGACCTTCAGTTCGGCGTCAACGTGCGCGGGCTATTCCTCGTGACGCGAGCGTCGATCCCGATGCTGCGCGAGAGCCACGGGATCGTCGTCAACCTCGCGTCGATCGCCGGCACGCTGCCGACGCCCGGGCTCGCCGCGTACGGCGCGGCGAAGGCAGCGGTGATCGCGCTGACGAGATCGCTGAACGGGGAGCTCGAGGCCGACGGCGTCCGCTGCACCGCGATCTGCCCCGGCTTCGTCGACACGCCGATGGCCGAGTGGTCGGGCATCCCGCCGGACGAGATGATCCAGCCAGAGGACTGCGCCGAGGTCGTCCGGATGCTGCTGCGGCTGAGCCCGCGCGCGCGCATTCCGCAGGTCGTGATCGAACGGGTGGGCGGCGAAGGGGGCGTTGGGTAGCGGTGGTTCCCGAAGCCCCACTCGAAGAGACGGACCACGGCCTCGTCCCGAGCGGCGACGGCTGGTTCGTCCTGAACGCGCGCGAGGCCCGCTGGCGCCACCGCGAGGGGATAAGCGGTCTCCTCTTCGACGGCGACACGGAGTTCCCGCAAGTCGGCATCAACCTCTTCGTGCTCGCGCCGGGCATGCGGATGGCGATGTACCACCGGGAAGCCGACCAAGAGGACTTCCTCGTGCTCGCCGGAGAGGCGCTGCTGATCGTCGAGGGCGAGGAGCGCCCGCTCGTCCAGTGGGACTTCGTGCACTGCCCGCCGGGGACGAGCCACACGATCATCGGCGCAGAGAAGACGCCGTGCGTCGTCCTCGCCGTCGGCGCCCGCGAGCATCAGGGAACCGCAGGCTGGGGCGCGTACACCGTCGACGAGGCAGCGCTCCGCCACGGCGTAGGCGTCGAGCAGGAGACGACCGACGAGGAAGTCGCGTACGCGGGCACGCCGCCCTCCGAGCCGACCCGCTACCGCGAAGGCTGGCTCCCAACGACAAAAACCGCCGCCAACCACAACCGGTCCGGCGGCGAAAGTCGCCCGGCCGAGGCCGGAGACTAAGACGGCGTAGCCGGCTTAGGCGCAGGCCGAACTCACGCGGGCGCGGATGGCCGAAAGGCTACCGCCGCCCGCGCAGGAGTGCGAGCGGCTCAGCAGCCCAAACGAGATCCGTACCCAGAAATCCGATCGACGCCCTAGCGCTCGATCGGAACATCCACAAGATTCCCCCACTCGGTCCAGGACCCGTCGTAGTTCTTGACGTCCGTGTAGCCGAGCAGCTCGCGGAGCACGAACCACGTGTGCGCGCTGCGCTCGCCGATGCGGCAGTACGCCGTCACGGCCTTGTCGGCAGTGACGCCCTTGCCTTCGTAGAGCTCGCGCAGCTCGTCGGCCGACTTGAACGTGCCGTCATCGCGGACGGCCTGCGCCCACGGGATCGACTGCGCGGACGGGATGTGACCCGTGCGCGACGCGCCCTCCTGCTCGTAGCCGGGCGGCGCCATCAGCTCGCCGGCGTACTCCTGCGGGCTGCGCACGTCGACGAGGACGATGCCCTCCTTGCCGAGATTGGCGAGCACTGCGTCGCGGTAGGTGCGGATCGTCTCGTCGCGTTCCTGCGCCGAGTACGCCTTCGGCGAGACCTGCGGCGCGTCGGTCGCGAGCTCGCGATCCTCGTCGATCCACTTTTGCCGGCCGCCGTCGAGGACGCGCACGTCCTGGTGGCCGTAGATCTTCAGGTACCAGTACGCGTAGGCCGCGAACCAGTTGTTCTTGTCGCCGTAGACGACGACGATCGAGTCGTTGGCGATCCCGCGCTCACCCATCAGGCGCTCGAAGGTTGCCTTGTCGACCACGTCGCGCTCGACCGGATCCTGGAGATCGTCGCGCCAGTGGAGCTTGACGGCGCCGGGGATGTGGTTCTCGTCGTACAGGTCCGGGTTCTCGTCCACCTCGGCCACGACCACGTTGTCGTCGCCGAGATGCTCCGCAAGCCAGTCGGTGCTCACCAGCACCGGCTTGGCGTAGCCGTTCTCGGCCATCGGTCCTCCTAATGCTTTCCGAATTGAAGTGACTAGAAGCTATCAGAGCTCGCCGGGCGTGCGAATGATCTTCCAAACCATGTAGAGCCCGAGGACGGCGGCGATGCAGAAGCCGACGACGCCGAGCCAGCGAAAGTCGTGGACGCGCACGAGCAGCGACGACGCCAGCAGCAGCGCGGAGACGATGATCGCGGCGCCGACGCGGTTTGCGATCGAGCGCAGGTTCGCCTCGAGCTCGCCCAGGCCGGTGGGCTGCACGCCGATCGTCAGGGAGCCGCGCTCGAGCTCGCTGACGAGGTGCCCCAGCCGGCGCGGCATCCGGGTCAGCGGCTCGAGCTGCGTGTAGAGCCAGGCAAAGAGCTCGTTCGGCTCGAGTCGCCGCTCAGCTTCGACGAGCATCACCTCGAGCGCGTCTTCCTCGAGCAACGCAACCGGATCCATCTCCGGATAGAGCGTTCGCGCGATCTCGTCCGCCTGCGCGAGCGTCTTGCCCACGAGCGCGAAGCTCGTGGGAAGCCGAATCCCGTAACGGAGGGCGATCCGCTGCAGGTCGGCGAGCGACTCGCCGGCACGGATTCCCGAGAGCGGCCGCCAATGGAAACGCGGCAGCTTGCGGCGGACGTCGTGGACAAACGCGCCCTCCTCCGACGTCACCGTCGTCAACGAGAGCGACAGGATCAGGTCGGCCACGTCGTCGGCGCGGTTCTGCGCGATCGCGAGCAGCAGCAGCGCGAGGCCGCGCCGCGTGTCCTGGTCGAGCCGCCCGAGCAAGCCGAAGTCGAGCAGCGCCAGGCGCCCATCACGGGTGAGGAAGACGTTGCCGCGATGCGGATCGGCGTGGTAGACGCCCTCGACCGTCACCTGGTGGACGTACGCCTTGAAGAACTGCCGTGCGAGCTCGCGCGCCCGCTCGGGCGCGAGCCCGTGGTCGCGGCCGACCTTGTCCCCCTCGATGAGCTCGAGCACGAGCACCCGCTCGGTGACGTACGGACGGATCACCTGCGGGACGACGATGTCCTCGTAGTCGGCGACGAGCCATGCGACGAGTTCGGCGTTGTGCGCCTCCTCGACGAAGTTCAGCTCCTCGCGCAGGTGCACCTCGAGCTCGTCGGCGAGCGCCTCGACCTGCAGCAGCTGCGCCGCCTCCGAGCGCTTGTCGAGCAGCTTGGCCGTGGCTCGCAGCACGGCGAGGTCGAGCTCGACCTGCTCGACGATCCCGGGCCGCCGCACCTTGACGACGACGTCGCGGCCGCTCTTCAGCAGCGCGCGGTGCGTCTGCGCGATCGACGCTGTCGCGAGTGGAACGGGATCGATCCGCGCGAACACGTCGTCACCGATCTCCTGCCGGACCACCTCCTCGATCTCTTGGAAGTCGACCGGGGCCACTTCGTCGACGAGATGGCTCAGCTCCTCGATGTAGACGTCGGGGAGCAGGTCGGGCCGGGAGGAGAGGAGCTGCCCGAGCTTGATGTACGTCGTCCCGAGCTCCTCGAGCGCCTCGCGGAAGGCGCGTGCGCCCTCCCGCGTCGCTTCGCGGTCGCCGCGGACGCCGATCTCAGCGAGGACGCGTCGAATCCCTGCGTGTCGGGCGACGCGCGTAACGTAGAGCGCGCGTCGCGCCCGTTGAATGCGTGCCCCCACGGGGAGCATCATTCACTCGCGAAAGAAGCTGAAAACCGGCCCCGGCTGCGAGAAGAAGGCGACGGCTCTGCCCCGGCGGCGGCACCGGGGCGTGAGCCGGCGAGAGCGCAGGACGCAGGCTGCGCTGCTCACCGGGCGCTACCAAGCGCCGCCGGCGGAACCGCCACGAGGGCAACCCACGCTTGCGAGGAAGAACGCCAGCATGGCCGCGAAGACCAACCAGTAAATGAGCTTCGCCTTGGTCACCTGTTGTCACCTCCTTCCATCACCGTTAGAACCTCACGTCCTGGAGAACCTCGGCCGCGTTGCGATAGAGCCGGGCGGCCGTCCGGTCGTCACCGCGCTTTGCCGCGAGGTCGCCGCGGGCGACCCAGGCGGCTGCGCGGAAGCTCGCGTTGCCGAGCTGCTCGAAGCAGCGCTCGGCGGAGACGAACTCCTGCTCGGCCTCGTCGAGCCGCTCCTGTTCGAGCAGCGCGCGGCCGAGCACGAGATGGCTCCCGCCGATCTCGTCGAGGAAGTCCTCGCGCCCGTCCAGCAGCTGGAGCGCGTGGCGGACCTGCTCCTCCGCGAGCTCTGGGTTTCCCGTCCGGAGATGAACCTGGGCGAGCGACGAAACGGCCTGCGCAGCGTCGGCCTGGTTGCCGGTGTCGAGGGCGATCTTGAAGGCTTCCTTCAGCTGGTCGATGGCCTGCTCGGGCTTGCCGAGCAGGAAGTGGAGCATTCCGAGGTTGTTGGTGAGCCGGCCGACGTTGACCTTGTCGGTGAGCTGCTCGTACGCGCTCTTCGCCTTCTCGGCGTAGCTGCGGGCGAGCACCCAGTGGCCCTCGCGGTCGGCGACGATCGAAGCCTGGAAGTACGCCTCGCCGATCGTGCGCGGATCCTGGACGGCCTCGGCGAGCTCGAGCGCGCGCTCGACGTCCTCGCGCGCGGCCTCGTAGTCGCGGTGGTGGCGCCAGCAGCGGGAGCGCCAGGAGAGGATCTTCGACCGGAGTGCGTCGCAGGGGAGCCCGGAGCGCTCGGCGAGCGAGAGCGCCTCGTTGAAGAGGGCGAGCGCCGTCTGGACGCTCGAGAGGCCGAGGCGGCAGATTCCAAGCCCGAGCAGCACGTCGGCGCGCTCGACGTCGGAGAAATCGGGGCCCTCGACGATCGCGCGAGCCTGATTGAGGAGCTCGAGCGCCTGCCGGGCCTCGCCGAAGCGCATGAGCGTCCGGGCGGTCCCGTAGAGGACACGGACCTCGAGCTCGGGGAGGCCGCTCGCGCGCACGGGCGCGACGAGAGATTCGTAGTCCTCCCTCGCCTCCTCGATCTTGCCTGCCTCGATCAGCGCCTCGGCGCGTGCAACCGCTCCCTCGAGGCGGCCGCGCTCGTCGGTCGAGACGCCGTTCGCGAGGAAGCCGGGGTCGACGCCGAGCCGGACCGAGAGCCAGTCGATCGTCTCGCGCGTGGGCCGGGTCTTGCCCCGCTCGATCTGGCTGACGTACTCCTTCGAGAACCGGTCGCCGGCCAGATCACTCTGCGTCAGGCCCGCGGAGACGCGCAGCTGCCGCAGACGCTCGCCCAGGCGGAGGCCCCGGGTGGGTGCTTGCGGGCGGGTGTCGGTTCGGAGTTCGCGGCTCATGCTGGGGCGACTGATCCGTAGTGAACAGCACACTTCACAGAACTGCAAGTTATGAACCCCGGCTATCCCCCAAAAAGGGCATGTTTACGCCAATTCCCGGTGAAGTGCCTCTTGCACGAATCACTTGACCGAGCTACTTGACGAGCGGGGACAGGCCTCCTATAGTGAGGCCACCTTGCAAGCCAGGCCGGACGCCAGGCTCGGGATTGCAGGGGGCGCGCCTCGTAGGGCGGACTGTTTCGGAGGTGTGGCTGGGCCGCAGAGTCACGCCTCCGAGACTCGCTCACAAGGCGAGCCTCAGAGTAGAGAGGGCTCCGGAGCCGCAGCCGGGGCCTTCTCTCGTTAATCGGGCCTCTGGCCGGTGAGCCACTCGAGGCGGGCGGCCCGGATGCGGGCGAGGTCCTCCTCGCCGAGCAGGCCGATCCGCCGGCCGATCATCCCGGCGAAGCCGCCGGTCAGCATGATCCAGGCCTCCGCGTCGGCGTCGCGCTCTGGCGCGATCCCGCCGGCGGCCTGGGCCTCGACGAGCTTCGCGGCGATGAAGTCGTGGACCTCGCGCAGATGCTTCCGCAGGTACTTCTTCAGCTCCGGATCTTCGCCCGCCTCGGTCAGCGCCTGCACCCAGAGCTCGGCGAGGATGAACTTCCCGCCCGTCAGCGAGACGTTGGCCTTGCCCATGTGGCCGACCCACGCCGCAGGGTCGCTCCCGGCCTCTGCGACCTCCTCCCACTTCGCCCGCACGTCCCGCCAGACATGCTCGACCGCGGCGAGGTAGAGATCGCGCTTCGAGACGAAGTGGCGGTACAGGATCGGCTCCGAGACGCCCGCGGCGCGGGCGATCTCGGCGGTCGTGACGCCGCGGTAGCTGCCGGCGGCGAAGGCCTTGATCGCAGTCTCGATCAGAGCCTCCCGCCGCTCGGCAGCCGGAAGGCGTGGCGGGGCGGTGCTCATGCCGCGAGCGACTCCGCCAGCGACTCCTCGACGTGGACGGTCTTCCGTACCGTCGCGACCGCGACCGCTGCGCCGGCAAGGGCGATCCCCGCCGCGACGTAGAGCGCCCTGTGGTAGCCGAGGACGAACTCGGCCGGGAAGGCCAGGCTCGTCCGCGGTACCAGCACGTAGTGCGCGAGGACGGCACCCATGATGGCGATCCCGAGCGAGCCGCCGATCTGCCGCGAGGTGTTCAGGACGGCTGAACCGACGCCGGCCTTGTCCCTCGCGACGGCGCTCATCGCCGCTGCGGTCGCGGGCGTCATCGTCAGCGCCATGCCGACGCCGCCGACGAGCAGGGCCGGTAGGAGATTCCAGAAGTTCCCGCCGAGGCCGACCTGCGCGAAGAGAACCAGCGACACCGAGAGCAGTGTCATTCCGACGCCGATCAGCCAGCGCGAGCCGAGCCTGTCGGAGAGTCGGCCGGCCTGCGGCGCGATGAGGATGATCAGCAGGGTCATCGGCAGGAACATCGCGCCGGTCTGGATCGCCGAGTACCCGAGGATGTTCTGGATGAACAGCGAGTTGTAGAAGAAGACGCCGAACATCGCGAGCGCGACCATCAGCATCGCGACGTTCGCGCCGGTGAAGGTCGGGTTGCGAAAGAGCGCCAGGTCGAGCATCGGGATCCGCTGACGGCTCTCGAAGAGCACGAACGCTGCGAGCGCGGCAACGCAGAGCGCGAAGAGGCCGAGGATCTCCGGCGAGCCCCAGCCGCGGGAGTTCGCCTCGATCAGCGCATAGGTGAGTGCGAACAGTCCGATCCCGGAGGTCAGGAGGCCGGGCAGGTCGAGCCGCTGCTCCTCGGAGGTGTCGCGGCTCTCGTCGACCGCCCAGAGGGTCACGAAGACCGCCAGGATGCCGACCGGAACGTTGATGTAGAAGACCCAGCTCCAGTTGACCTTCTCGGTCAGGAGGCCGCCGACCAGGGGGCCGATGGCGAGGGCCATCGCAGAGACGCCCGCCCAGATGCCGATCGCCGTGCCGCGCTGCCGCGGCGGGAAGGTCGCGGTGATGATCCCGAGCGTCGCCGGGTTCATGATCGCGGCGCCGATGCCCTGGACGGTGCGCGCGCCGATCAGGAAGCCGGCATTCGGCGCCAGGCCGCAGGCGAGCGAGGCGCCGGTGAAGATGACGAGGCCGACGATGAACAGCAGCCGGCGGCCGTAGAGGTCCGCGAGCTTGCCGCCGGTGAGCATCAGCGTCGCGAAGGTGAGCGCGTACGCGACGACGACCCATTCGAGCTCGCTCGGCCCGATATGCAGCGAGCGCTGCATCGACGGGAGGGCGACGTTCACGACGGTGTTGTCGAGCATGATCATGAACAGCCCGAACGACACGGCGCCGAGCGTCCACCATTTGCGGTTCTCTTCTGCGAAGAGGCGAGCTTTCATCGAGACAGCTCCTCCGAGGTTAGTGTCTACTAAGTTAGTGGTGACTAGGTTACCGGCGCGTCTTCGGGCTGCGCAAGTGGCTTAGTGTTGTTCGAATGACCTTCGTATGGGAGCCGGCGGCGGAGACCATCGAGCGCGCGAACCTTACGCGGCTCCTGCGCACGCTCCGTGCAGCCGACTACCACGGGCTGCTCCGGCTCTCCCTCGAAGAGCCGGAGCGCTTTTGGCGCGCGGTCGTCGACGACTTGGGGCTCGAGTTCGCGCGGCCGTGGGAGCAGGTGGTCGACCTGTCGCGCGGACCCGAGTGGGCGACGTGGTTCGCCGGAGGGCGGCTCAACCTCGCCGAGAGCTGTGTCCACCGGTGGGCGCGCGAGCGTCCCGGCGACGAGGCGCTCGTCTGGCAGTCGGAGGACGGCGGGCGCGCGAGCTTCACGTGGGCGGAGACGAGCCGCGAAGTTCGACGGCTCGCGGAGGCGCTCGTCGCGCTCGGCGTCGAGCCCGGCGACCGTGTCGCGCTCTACATGCCGATGTGTCCCGAGGTCGCGATCGCATCGCACGCGTGCGCGCACGTCGGCGCAGTCCAGGTGCCGATCTTCTCGGGGTTCGCAGCGCCTGCAATCGTCGGGCGGCTGCGGGATGCCGGGGCGACGGTCGTGATTGCCGCCGACTGGTCGCTGCGGCGCGGCAAGCGGATCCCGATGCGCGAGACGGTCGAGGAGGCGTTGCGCGAGGCGCCGTCGGTCGAGCACGTGGTGACGTGGCGGCGCGAGACGCGTGAGTGGGATGCGGATCTCGGCCCGGGCAAGCTCCCGTCCGTCGAGCTCGACTCGGAGGCGCCGTACCTGATCGCATACACCTCCGGCACGACTGGGAAGCCGAAGGGCGCGCTCCACGTCCACGGCGGCTTCCTCGTCTCGATCGCCCGCGAGGTCGCCTACCAGACCGACGTCCACCCGGGGGACCGGATCCACTTCGCCACCGACATGGGCTGGATCATGGGGCCGTGGACGGTCGTCGGCGGGATGGCGGCGGGCGCGACGATCGTCTTCGCCGAGGGCGCGCCCGACTGGCCCGACGACCGCCTCTGGAAGCTGGTCGACGCCGAGCGCGTGACGATGCTCGGACTGTCGCCCACCCTGACGCGGGCGCTGTTGCCGAAGGGGGATCCAGCTGCGGACCTCTCGTCGCTGCGCGCGTTCTGTACGACCGGCGAGCCGTGGAATCCCGACCCGTACGCGTGGCTCTTCGAGCACGTCGGTCGCGGCCGCGTGCCGATCGTCAACTGCTCCGGCGGAACGGAGGTCGGCGCCTGCTTCCTCGCGACGTGCATCCTCGAGCCGATCAAGCCGGTCTCGGTCGGCTTCGCGGCGCTCGGCCAGGACATGGACGTCGTCGACGCCGAGGGGCGCCCCGTCCGCGGCGAGGTGGGCGAGCTCGTCTGCCGCCGCCCATGGCCCGGCATGACGCGCGGCGTCTGGGGCGATCCCGACCGCTACCTCGAGACGTACTGGCGGCGCTTCCCCGGCATCTGGACGCACGGCGACTGGGCGTCGATCGACGAGGACGGCTACTGGTACCTGCACGGCCGCTCCGACGACACGCTGAACATCGCAGGCAAGCGCGTCGGGCCGGCGGAGCTCGAGTCGGCGGCGATCGGCAGCGGCGTCGTCGCCGAGGCCGCCGCCGTCGGCGTCCCGCACGAGGTGAAGGGCGAGGTCGCGTGGATCTTTTGCGTCGCGACGCCGGGCGCCGACGAGGACGAGCAGGCCGTGGCTGCGGCGGTGTCCGACGAGCTCGGGAAGGCGTTCAAGCCGGACCGAGTCGTCTTCGTGAGCGCGCTTCCGAAGACGCGGAGTGCGAAGATTGTGCGGCGGGCGGTGCGGGCGCGGGCTCTCGGCAAGGATCCCGGCGACCTCTCGTCGCTCGAGAACCCGGAATCCCTGGAGGAGATCGGCCGTGCCGTCAGAGCATGAGCTCGAAGGACAGGTCGCGCTCGTCACCGGCGGCGGCCGCGGAATCGGCGCGAGCATCGCGCGCGAGCTCGCCGCTGCGGGCGCGCGTGTCGCGGTGACGGGCCGGACGCTGAAGCAGATCGAGGAGGTCGCCCGCGAGATCCATGGCCTGCCGCTGCAGGGCGACGTGTCGCGGCGCGAGGACGTCGAGCGCTGGGTACGGGAGGTCCACGTGACGCACGGGCCGATCGACCTGCTCGTGAACAACGCGGGTCTCGGGGGTGAGGCCAGGCCAACCTGGGAGATCGAGCCGAAGGAGTGGTGGCGCGTCTTCGAGGTCAATGTCCTCGGCGCGTTCCTCTGCTGCCGCGCAGTGCTGCCGCGGATGATCGAGCGCGGCCGCGGCCGGATCGTCAACGTCGCGAGCGGCGCGGCGTACTTGCCGCCGGGCGGGACGCCGACGAACACGAGCTACGGGCCGAGCAAGTCCGCGCTCTATCGCTTCAGCGAGCTGCTCGCGGCAGAGGTGCGGGGGCACGGCATCGCCGTCTTTCCGATACGCCTCGGCCTCGTGAAGACGGAGGTGACGGCGGCGGAGCCGGACG
>Ga0066709_100005175_pt1 | contig 10649 bp, 7 predicted proteins | sample GraSoiAngelo_158_FD_79665 | JGI IMG/M metagenome (GOLD analysis project Ga0066709, IMG submission 79665) | Grasslands soil microbial communities from the Angelo Coastal Reserve, California, USA - 14_1009_16_30cm | ecosystem: Environmental > Terrestrial > Soil > Grasslands | place: USA... | reverse complement strand
GATCGACTCGACGGGAATCTTCGTCGCGTCGGCGTTGAAGGAGTAGTTGCCGTCCCATCCGACCCACGCCGCCCCCGTCATCTGTCCCGTGCTCTTCTTCACGAGGATGCTGTCGAGGCGCACGCCGTTGCCTTCGAACCGAAGGCTCGCGGTTGCATTGTCGAACGGCTCGCCCCACGCCTTGCCCTGATCGATCACGAGCTTTCCGAAGCCGAACGGCCGCTCGTATTTGCCGAAGAGGTGGTACTCGCCCGACGCGACGCCGTCGAGCGGGTAATCGTCGAGATTGAACGCGTGACGGAGATCCGCGAGCGGACGGCGCGTCATCTGGATCGTCGCGTTGATCTCTTCCCCGTTGTCGCGGCGCGGGTAGCCGAGCGAGAACTTGCCGTCGGCGATGATTTGCGATCCTTCGCGCTCGATCACGCCCTTCACGATCGTGATGTAGCTGTTGTAGATGGTCAGATCGGCGCGGCCGCGGCCCCACATCACGCCCCACGCGCGCATGCGTTCGCCGTCGAAATGTCCTTCAATCCGCGGCTTGCCGAACGACTCCAGCATCGTCCCGTCGAAGGTCCCGCGTCCGCCGACGGGGACGGCGCCGGTCGGCGAGCCAAACGCGGTGAGGATGCCGCCGAGGATGCGATCGCTCTCCTGCCAGTCGAGGCTCGTCACGTGAAACGGAATGCGCGACTGATTGCCCCATGCCGTGCGGCCGTTGAACTCGACGTATGTTCTCTCCGTCGCCGCCCAGCCACGCGCGATGCTGATCCACTCCGGATCGAGCGCGTACGTGATGTCCCCCGCGACCGGCACGTGACCGATCGGCGCGTGGGCGTTGAACGGACCGACTTCGGGGGGCAGCGGATCGACGCGCGCGATCTGGCCCGGCTGCAGCTCGCGCGTCATCGGGACGCTGCCCCCGGGCGGCGTCGCGACGATGTGTCCCTCGCCGCGTTTCTCGGCGAAGCGCCCGACCGGCCATTCGAGGCGATTGCGTCCCGTGGCGCGGCCGGCGAGCCGAATCCCCTGCAGCTCGAGGAAGTCGGTGATCTGCACGAGATCGACGTTCTGGTATTGTGCGTCCCACACGGCATGCGCCTTCTGACTGCTGCCGAGCGGCGCCATCGTGAAATCGAATTTCGCGGACCCGCCGTAAAGGCCCGTCGTGACGTTCGTCACCTCGAACTTGCTCGGGATCCACAACAGCAATCCCCTCACGTCAGGAAACCGCCACCGGTTGACGCCCGCCTCGGGACTCGTGAACGCACCTTTCAGCTCGCGTCCGCCCTTATAGAAGTGGAACGTCCCGGTGAAGTCGCCGTGCCCGGCGACCGTGAAGTTCATGTCTTTGAAATAGATCGCCTTCTGGATCGGAAAGTCCACGCGCGACTGCACGTTGTAGAGCATCTCCGGCCAGTGCCCGAGGTCCACGTATCCGGTGATCGCCGAGGACGCGCCCGTGCTCTGGAGATTGATCGACTCGAGCAGCACCTTGCCGCCGTCGATCTTGAAGCGCGTCTGCATGTCGGCGCGGAACGCGTCGTACGCCTGAATCTTCACCGTGCCGTTCGAGAACTGCGCCGTGCCGCGGTACGCATCGAGGCCCCGGAACACGTGCACGTTCAGGTTGCGGCAGACGACGCTCCACGGGACGGTGTGATCGTCGAACGTGAACTGACCCTGCCGCGCGATAACGGACCTGACAGTCGTCGTGAACCGCTTGGGCCCTCCGGGCTCCTTCGATTCGTGAACGATCTTCGGAAAGTTGTGACGGCCGGGAAACTGCTCGACGAGCATCTCCCAGTCGTTCATGTCCACGTTCTCGATGATCAGTTCCTTGCTGAAAACCGACCACCACGGCATGTTCACGAAGAGGCGCTTCGCTTTCAGGAACGGACGGTCCGTGGGCCGCAAGCCTTCGATGACGAGATCGTCGACCTCGAAGGCGCCGGTTCTGAGCACGATGCTCAGCTTGCCGATGTGCATCGGGCGCTCGAGATACTTCGAGCCCGCGACCTCGGCGCGCTTCCGCAGCGCCGGCCCCAGATCGATCGTCAGGCTCGCCACCAGGAGCGCGGCGACGATCGCAATCAGCACCCCCAACGCGCGGAGCACACGCCGCGGCCACCGGCGGCGCGGCGCCGGCGGCGCCGCGGTCGCCGGGGCGGACGCCGGCTGCTCGGCCGGCCGCGCCTCGGGCTCCGGTGCGGGGAGGGGTTGTTGTGCCACTCTCTCTATTCGACGACGACGAGGACCCGTCCGGCTTCGACCGACGTCCCGGCGCTGACGGCGACGTTTTTCACGCGGCCCGCCTTCGGCGATCGCAGCTCGTTCTCCATCTTCATCGCTTCGACGACGACGAGCGGCTGCCGCGCCTGCACGGCGTCGCCGGCGCCGACGAGGACGCGGACGACGCGGCCCGGCATCGGCGCGGCGATCGCCTGCTCGCCGTGGGCGGCGACCGTGTCGGCGCCGGCGCGTCTCGTGCGCTGCCCGTTGACGACCACGCGCGCCGTCCGCCCGCCGATGTGGCCGAGCAATTCGCCGCCGCCGGACAGCGGCGCGATCTGCACCGCGCCGCTCGCGTCCCCCGACTCCGGGAACAGCATCGAGACGCCGAAGTCGCCGACGCGCTGCGCGTCAACGAGCCTCGAGGCGCCGTCAACGGTGACGCGAAACCGGGCGGGCATCGAACCCGCGCGCTCGATCGTCACGGCGCGCATCCGGCCGTTCACCTCGATCTCGAACGTCATGCGACGTTCACCGAAGCGCCTCTTCGCGGGCGACGCTCTTCCAGCCGCCCGCGCGCGGCGCGGACGCGCTCGGTCCGGCGGTCGCGCGGAACCAGGCATCCAGGGCCGCGGCGATCGCGAGCCGCTCTTCGTCGCCGTCGGTCAATTCGCTGAACGACTCCCCCTTGCGCGACGCGAGCAGCCGGTCGAGATACGTCGTGTCGAACCGGCCGTCGAGGAACTCCTGCTGGCGCACGAGCCAGAGAAAGAACGGGATCGTGGTGCGGATGCCGAGCACCTCGTACTCCGCCAGCGCGCGCGACAACCGGGCGACGGCCTCCCGACGGTTTTCCGCCCACGCGATCAGCTTCGCGATCATCGAGTCGTAGAACACCGGAACCGTGTAGCCTGAAACGACGCCGCCGTCGTTGCGGATGCCCGGTCCGCTCGCCGCGCGGACGCCGCGGATCAGGCCAGGCGACGGGAGGAACCCTTCGTCGGGGTCTTCGGCGTAGATGCGGCACTCGATCGCGTGACCCTGCGGCGTGACCGCGCGCGCCGGATCGATGGCCAACCGCTCTCCGCGTGCGATGCGGATCTGCCAGTGCACGAGGTCGATGCTGGTCACCATTTCGGTCACCGGATGCTCGACCTGGAGCCGCGCATTCATCTCGAGGAAGTAGAACGACCCGTCCTCGTCCAGGAGGAACTCGATCGTGCCCGCGTTGGTGTAGCCGGCGCTGGCCGCGACGGCGGCCGCGGCGCGCGTGATCCGCTCGCGCAGCCGCGCATCGACGGCGAGGGACGGCGACTCCTCGACCACTTTCTGATGACGCCGTTGAATCGAACATTCGCGCTCGACGAACGGAATCACCGTTCCGTGGTGGTCGCCGAGCAGCTGTACTTCGACGTGACGCGGCCGCGCGAGGCGCCGCTCCAGGTAGACGCTCGTGTCGCCGAACGCCGAGCCCGCCTCGGATCGCGCGGTCCGCACCGCGTCGCGCAGGTCGGCGGGATACTCGACGTCCCGCATTCCCTTCCCGCCGCCGCCCGCGACCGCCTTGACGATGACCGGATACCCGATGCGCGCGGCCGCGCGCGCGATCTCGTCATCGGAGGTGTCGGACGCCAGGGGCGCGTCCGTTCCGGGGACGACGGGCACGCCGGCGCGCATCGCGACGGCACGCGCGGCCGGCTTGCTGCCCATCAACGCGATCGCGTCCGGCGACGGGCCGATGAACGTCAACCCGGCGTCGCGGCACGCGCTCGCGAACGCCGCGTTCTCGGCGAGAAACCCATAACCCGGGTGCACCGCATCCGCGCCGGTCCGCCGCGCCGCGTCGATCAAGCGGTCGATGCGCAGATAGCTTTCGACGGCCGGGCTCGGACCCACGTGGACCGCCTGGTCCGCGTCGCGCACGTGCCGCGCGCCGCGGTCGCAGTCGGAATAGACGGCGACGGTCGGCAACCCGAGCTCGCGGCACGCACGAATGATCCGGACCGCGATCTCGCCGCGGTTGGCGATAAGGACTTTCAATATGCCCAATTGTATCGGTTCGGGGTTCGGGGTTCGATGGTTCGAACCGCGAACCCCGAACCTAGAGCGGAATGTTTCCGTGTTTTTTCGGCGGGTTCCGGTCGCGTTTCGTTTCGAGCGCCGCGAGGGCGGCGATGAGCCTGGGACGGGTCTGGCGGGGGCGGATGACGGCGTCCACGAATCCGCGCGCGGCGGCGGCGTAGGGGTTCGCGAACTTCTCGCGGAATTCCGCCACCCGCGCCGCGCGCGCCGCGTCGGGGTCCGCCGCTTTCTCCAGCTCGCGCTTGTACAGGATGTTGACGGCCCCTTCCGGACCCATCACCGCGATCTCCGCGCTCGGCCACGCGAAGTTCACGTCGGTCCGAATGTGCTTGCTCGACATCACGCAGTAGGCGCCGCCGTACGCCTTGCGCGTGATCACCGTCACTTTCGGGACGGTCGCTTCCGCGAACGCGAACAGCAGCTTCGCGCCGTGACGGATGATGCCGCCGTACTCCTGACGCGTGCCGGGCAGGAAGCCCGGGACGTCCTCGAACGTGACGAGCGGGATGTTGAACGCGTCGCAGAAGCGGACGAACCGCGCGCCCTTGACCGACGCGTCGATGTCCAGCGTGCCGGCGAGGTACGCCGGCTGGTTCGCGACGACGCCGACGGAACGGCCGCCGAGGCGCGCGAAGCCGATGATGATGTTCTTCGCGTAATGCCGGTGGACCTCGAGGAACTCCCCTTCGTCGGCCACCGCGTGGACGAGATCCAGCATGTCGTACGGCTGGTTCGGCGACGGCGGCACCAGCCGATCGAGCCCATCGTCTTCGCGATCGATTGGATCCGACGGTTCGCGGCGCGGCGGGTCGTCGACGTTGTTGGCGGGCAGGTAACCCAGGAGATCGCGGATGAGCCGCAGACATTCGCGATCGTCGGCGACGGCGAAGTGCGCGACGCCGCTGGTCGCGTTGTGCGTCATCGCGCCGCCGAGCTCTTCCTTCGTGACCTCCTCGTGCGTCACGGTCTTGATCACGTCCGGGCCGGTCACGAACATGTAGCTCGTGCCCTCGACCATGACGTTGAAATCGGTGATCGCGGGCGAGTAGACCGCGCCGCCGGCGCAGGGACCCATGATCGCGGAGATCTGCGGGATGACGCCGGACGCGAGCGTGTTGCGGAGAAAGATGTCTGCGTACCCGCCGAGCGAGAGCACGCCTTCCTGAATGCGCGCGCCGCCCGAGTCGTTCAGGCCGACGATCGGCGCCCCCATCTTCATCGCGAGATCCATGATCTTCACGATCTTCGCGGCGTTCGTCTCGGAGAGCGAACCGCCGAAGACCGTGAAGTCCTGCGCGAAGGCGTAGACGGGACGCCCGTCGATCCGCCCCGCGCCCGCGACGACGCCGTCCCCCGGGACGAGCTGCTCGTCCATCCCGAAGTCGCGGCAGCGGTGCGTGACGAGGTTGTCGATTTCCTGAAATGATCCGGGATCGAACAGCAGATCGATCCGCTCCCGCGCGGTGAGCTTGCCCGCTTCGTGCTGCCGGCGGAGGCGTTCGTCCCCTCCGCCCAGCTCCGCACGCCGCTCGAGGTCTTCCAGGTGCTTGAGTGGATCCACGCTACGGTCGCGACGCCGCGGCCGCGTGCGCTTTCTCCCAGTCCTTGAGGAAGTTCTGCAGCCCGATGTCGGTCAGCGGGTGGTTGAACATCGCGTCGATCACCTTCGCCGGGCACGTGCAGATGTCCGCGCCCATGCGCGCCGCCTCGACGATGTGGAGCGGGTGACGGACGCTCGCGACGAGGACCTCGGTCGCGTAGTCGTAATTGTCGTAGATCTCGACGATCTCCCGCACGAGGTACATCCCCGACGTCGAGATGTCGTCGAGACGGCCGACGAACGGGCTGATGTAGCTCGCGCCCACCTTCGCGGCGATCAGCGCCTGCGTGGGGGAGAAGCACAACGTCACGTTGACCTTGATGCCTTCCGACGAGAGCGTCTTGCACGCCTTGACGCCGTCGCGCGTGAACGGCACTTTCACCACGATGTGTTTGTCGATCGACGCGAGGTCGCGTCCCTCGCGGACCATCGCGTCCGCCGCGGTCGAAACGACTTCCGCGCTGGTCGGCCCCTGCACGAGCTGGCAGATCCTCTTCAGGATGTCGCGCGGGTCGCCCGATTCCTTCGAGAGAAGCGAAGGATTCGTCGTAATGCCGTCGATGATGCCGAGCGGCACCAGCCCCTCGACGTCCTTCAGGTTGCCGGTGTCGATGAAAATCTTCATGGCCGTATACCTCGTTGCTTGACGATTCCTTATCGCGCCGTCTCTTCCACCTTGTTCGACAGCGCGCTGCGGTTCGGCGGATTCGCGCGATCCACGGCGACGATGGCGTAAACGTAACGGGTTCCCGGGCGCACGGTCGTGTCCCTGTACGTCGTCTCGTGAATGGGCGCGGGCGTCAACGGCTGAAGTTTGTCACCCGGCGCTTCGCCGCGCAAGACGATGTAGCCGCCGAGATCCGCGTCGCTGTTCGCGTCCCAGATCAGGTTGATCGTGCCCGTTCCCGCGACCGCGCTGAGCCCTTGCGGCGCCTCCGGCGGAAAGATATCGCGCGGTGTGATGCAGACAGGCGACGTCGGATCGCTTTCGATGCCGCCGGCGATCACGGTGCGGACGGTGAAGCACTGCTCTTTGCCGGCGGCCGCGCCGGCGCGTTCGTACCACGTTTGCACGATCGGCGCCGTATTCACCGGCGCGGGCGGCACCGCCTCGGCGGCGCTGCCCGCGTAGACGTTGTAGGAGAACACCGGCGGCGGTGGTGGCGCGACCGGCGCTGGTGCCGGTGTCGACGTCGGCGTCGGCGCGGCGCCTGACGTGGGTGCGGCGGATGCCGGCGGGCCGGGCTGAGCGGTTGGCGTCGGCGTCGCGGGCGCTGCGGCGGCGGGCGGCGTTGCCGGAGCTGGAGCGGGCGGCGTCGCGGGCGCCGCGGCGGCGGGGGGCTCGGGCGGCCCCTGCCACGTCAACTGCACGGCGGATTCGTTGAACGTCGCTTTCAGATCGGTGGGCGGCGGCGGCAGCGGCACGAGCGGCATCGTCGCGCGAGCGGATGGCGGTCCAGGCCGTCCGCCGCGTGTGACGCCGCGGATCACGTACACACGCGTCAACACGGAGGGGGCCGGCTCAGGCGCAGGCGTAGCCGCGACTGCCGGAGCGCCGGGTGCCGTCGGAGGTGTTGGCGGCGGCTCGCCCGCTGACGTCGGCGGCGCCGTGGACATCGAGCCCGCCGCGGCGGTCGCGCCCGGCGCACCGGGCGGCGGCGGCGTCGCCGCAGGTGCTGGCGTGGCAGCGGGCGCCGTGGTCGTAGTCGGGGCGGGCGCAGTCGGTGACGGCGCGGTCGCGGACGGCGCGGTCGCGGACGCCGTCGTCGCCGGCACGGCGGCTGTGGCTGGCGCTGGCGCCGCCGGTTTCGGCAGCACCACCGGTTCGAATTGCGCGGGCGTCAGCGGCTCGACGAACACCGCCTTTGCGCCCGGACCGGGCCGCGGATCGCCCTTGTCCTTTTCCGCTTCTTCTTCCGTCGCGCTTTCGTCGAGCGGCGGCTTGACGTCAACGCGGCCCACGAGATGCGACTTCTGCAGCAGCTCGCGGTTCGGCGGCGTCGCCGCGCCGGGCGCGACGGTGACCGCGTACACCTCGAGGTGATCGATCTGCACGAGCCCGGGCCCGTTCGCGTTCTTCGTCGGCACCTGGAACTGCAGAAACACGCGGTCGCCGATGCGGCGCGACGTCAGCTCGGCGACCCGGTCCGGCACGAGCCGGAGCGGCGCGCGCGGCGGTCCCTTCTTTCCGCACGCGATCAGCGTCGCCAGCCCCAGGCACGCCACGGACAAAGACAGGCAAGCACGGAACGCTCTGATCATACGAAGCGTTCCGTGATCGTCCGTGTGATCCGTGGCGGAAGAATCGGTGTGATCCGTGGCGGAAGAATCGGTGTGATCCGTGGCCGGGGTTCGGTGGCGAATGACGTAGGTCGGCATCCGTAGCGCGGGCTAGAGAATGTAGCGCGACAGGTCTTCGTTGCGGACGATGTCCGCGAGCATGCTGTCCACGTAAGCATCGTCGATGGTGATCGTACGCCCGGCGAGGCTCGGGGCGTCGAACGACACCTGATCCAGCAGCTTTTCCATCACCGTGTGCAGCCGGCGCGCGCCGATGTTCTCGGTGCGTTCGTTGACCAGCGTCGCGAAATCGGCGAGACGGCCGATTGCGCCCTCGGTGAATTCGAGCGTAACGTCCTCCGTGCCGAGCAGCGCCGTGTACTGGCGGATGAGCGCGTTCTTCGGCTCGGTCAGAATCCGCACGAAATCCTCGCGGCCGAGCGGCTCCAGCTCGACGCGGATCGGGAATCGTCCCTGCAGCTCGGGAATCAGGTCCGACGGCTTCGACACGTGGAACGCGCCGGCGGCGATGAACAGGATGTGATCGGTCCGCACGATCCCGTACTTCGTGTTGACGGTCGTCCCTTCGACGATCGGGAGGATGTCGCGCTGCACGCCTTCGCGGCTGACGTCGGGGCCGTGGCCCCCCTCGCGGCCGGCGACCTTGTCGATTTCGTCGATGAAGATGATGCCGGCCTGCTGGACGCGCTCGAGCGCGGCGCGCGCCACGCTGTCCATGTCGACCAGCTTCTGCTCTTCTTCCTGCCTGAGCGCCTCGAGGGCCTCGGGGACGCGGACGCGGCGCTTCTTCGTGCGTCCCTGGAACAGCCCCGGCAGCATGTCCTTGACGTTGATGTCCACCTCCTCGACCGACGAGCCCGCGATGATTTCGAACGACGGGAACGTCTTCTCGCGCACGTCGATCTCGACGTGCTTGTGGTCGAGCCGTCCGTCGCGGAGCTGCTCGCGCAGCTTCTCGCGCGTGCGCACCGCCTGCTCGCGGATCGACGCCGCCTGCGGGTCGTACTCCGACGCGGCCGGCAGCGGCGGCAGCAGCAGATCGAGGACGCGCTCCTCCGCGGCCTGCTTCGCCTTCTCGCGGACTTCGGTCACGCGTTCTTCCTTCACCATGTCCACGGCGATCTCGGTCAGGTCGCGCACCATCGACTCGACGTCGCGCCCGACGTAGCCGACCTCGGTGAACTTCGACGCCTCGACCTTGAGGAACGGGGACTGCGCCAGCTTCGCGAGACGGCGCGCGATTTCCGTTTTGCCGACGCCCGTCGGGCCGATCATCAGGATGTTCTTCGGCGCGATTTCCTCCGCCATTTCCGCGGGCAGCTTCTGGCGGCGCATGCGATTTCGCAGCGCGATCGCGACCGCGCGCTTCGCCTGCGTCTGGCCGACAACGTACTTGTCGAGCTCGGCGACGATCTGCTGCGGCGTGAACGCCTGGATGGTGGACACGGTACTTTCCGGAAGATAAATCGGCATGACGGCTTACAACGCTTCGATCGTCAGGTTGGCGTTCGTATAAATGCAAATCGCGGCGGCGATGGTCATCGCGTGCTCGGCGATCTGGCGCGCGTCGAGCGGCGTGTGCCGCGCGAGCGCCTTGGCCGCCGCCATCGCGTACGCTCCGCCCGACCCAATCGCAATGATGCCATCGTCGGGCTCGATCAGGTCGCCGTTCCCCGACAGCAGATAGGTGGTGTTGCCATCCATCACGACGAGCATGGCTTCGAGACGGCGGAGCATGCGGTCGGTGCGCCAGTCTTTCGCCAACTCGACCGCCGACCGCTCCAGGTTGCCGCGGTATTGGTCCAGTTTGGCTTCGAAGCGCCCAAACAGCGCGAACGAGTCCGCCGCGGATCCCGCAAACCCCGCGAGAATCCGATCGTTGTACAAGCGACGGATCTTCCGGGCGGTTTGTTTGACGACGGTCTCGCCGAACGTGACCTGGCCGTCGCTTGCCATGACCGACAGGCCGCCGTGGCGGACCGCGAGGACGGTTGTGGCTTGAATCGCGGGTGCCTGAAGCATTCGGAGGGCCGGGGGACGGGCCTTCGGCCAGTCTATCACCGCTCGCCGGGCTGTCACGCCGTCCGGACGCGCTGCACTCCGGGCAGGACGATCCGGCGTAAAACGGCCGGAAATGCCGCCGGAATTTGGGCGCGCCGTCGTGGCAAATCTGTTGCACAATAGCCAGTGGATTCAGATCTCGCCACAGCGCGGAGGAGCGCTCATGACTCGGTTCAAAGTTACGGTCACGGCATTCGTCGCAGGCCTGGCACTGGCGGCGACGCCCGCCCTCGCCCAGCGGCCGACGCAAGACAGCGGGCCGCGCGGCAGCGCTGAGCCGCGAGGCGGCGGCAGCAACTCGGGCGGCGGCTCTTCGGCCGGCTCGTCCTCCTCGTCCCCGTCGGGAGGTTCCGCGGCTGGGTCGACGGCGTCT
>Ga0066709_100005174_pt1 | contig 10649 bp, 11 predicted proteins | sample GraSoiAngelo_158_FD_79665 | JGI IMG/M metagenome (GOLD analysis project Ga0066709, IMG submission 79665) | Grasslands soil microbial communities from the Angelo Coastal Reserve, California, USA - 14_1009_16_30cm | ecosystem: Environmental > Terrestrial > Soil > Grasslands | place: USA... | reverse complement strand
TTCCCCGTGTCGGGAACCGGGACCGCCGGCATGGAGTGCGCGCTCATGAATGTGCTCGAGCCGGGCGAGGTGGCGCTGCTCGTGGTCGGCGGGGCCTTCGCGGAGCGCATGGTGGAGATCGCGAGCCGGTGTGGCGCCGAGGTCCAGGTGATCGGCGGCGAGTGGGGCCGGCCGGTGCCCGATTCGGAGGTGGCGGCCGCGCTCAAGGAGCACCCGGACGCGAAGATCGTCGGCGTCGTCCACGCCGCGACTTCCACCGGCGTGCTGCAACCGTTGGAAGGGATCGGCGAGCTCTGCCGCGACCACGGAGCTATGCTCGTCGTGGACGCGGTGGCGTCGCTCGGCGGGATCCCCGTCGAGGTCGACGCGTGGGGGATCGACGTCTGCTACTCGGGCTCGCAGAAGTGCCTGTCGGTGCCGCCCGGGCTCGCGCCGATCACGTTCTCGGAGCGTGCCGTGCATGTTCGAACGAACCGCGCGACGCCGATGCACTCGTTCTACCTGGACGTGCTCCCGATCAGCCAGTACCTGGGGAGCGAGCGCCTGTACCACCACACTGCGCCGATCTCGATGCTCTATGGGCTGCACGAGGGCCTTCGGATGGTGCTGGAGGAGGGCCTTGACCAACGGTGGCGCCGCCACGCGGAGCTCGGGGCCGAGCTGCTCGCCGCCTTGCAGGAGCGCGGCTTTGACCCCTACGCGCCCGAGGGCCACCGGCTCCCGGAGGTGGTCTGCGTGCGCCTTCCCGACTGGGTCGACGATAAGCCCATGCGCCGGCGCCTGCTGGACGAGTTCGGGATCGAGGTCGCCGGTGGCCTGGGCGACCTCGCTGGCAAGGTCTGGCGCCTGGGCCTCATGGGCGAGTCGTGCACTCGGGACAACGTCGACGCCGTCCTCTCTGCGATCGACGTGCTCGCCGCCTCCGTCCGGCCCGGGGTCAGCTCTGACGCGTGAGCGTCAGGGTCATGCTGCCGGCGAATGCGACCTGACCGCCGCCGGGGAGTTGCTTCGACGGGAACCCCTTGAACTGCATCTGCATGTCGAACTGCGCCACGAGCAGCGTCTTCACGAGTGACCCGCCCGTCGGGTCGAACCACGCGGTCTGGTCCATCGAGACGCTGCCGCCGTACTGGATCGTCGGGTGCGACCCTTTCGGGATCGGGGCGCCCTTACCGTACATGTCGAGCAGCTTGCGGAGGTCGATCGTGAGGTCGAGGGGCACGGACATCGTGCTGCGGATGACGGCTGCCTTGACGCCGCTCACGTTCTCGTACCGGACGAGCGTGTTGTGCGACGTGTAGCTGAGGTCGCCCCCGCCGAACGGGAGCGTCTGGTCGAAGGACTTCGTCCACGTGTCCCCGGGCTTCACGGGGTGATCGGGAAGGACGGGCGTGAACTGGTCCGTGCCGGGGAAGTCGAATCCCGATCCACTCGTGGTGGAGGCCAGGTCGCCGCCGACCAGGATGCGGCCGTCGCGAGCCACCTGGATCCGGGATGTGTATTGGGAGGTGTTCGCGACCGGTTGCCCGTTGAAGTTCCCCGAGATGTTCGCCGCCGTAAGCTCCACAGTGGCGATGCCCTTGGGATCGACGCTCACCACCTTCCACGAGAGCGTCTCGGCGATCGTTCCCTTGAGCGGCCCGGACTGTGTCCCGGCCCGGATCATGCCGTCCATGTTCATGGAGAGCGCGTAGGTGAAGGTCTGACCCGTCGGGAAGGACATAGCGAGCGCCGTCGCTTGGCCGCTCGAGCGCCGGAGCGAGAGGAACGCGAATGCGCCTGCGGCGAGCGCCACGACGAGGGCGGCAGCGACCAGGATCCTGCCCTTGGACCGGCCGCGCCGCCGACGCCGAACCGGCAGCGACGGCAGGTGCAGCCCGCCGCCGCCCGAGCCGCTGCCGAACGCCCACGTGTGGTCGAGGGCGGACGGCGACGGAGGGGGCGGGATGGTGGCGGTGGGGGCCGACGACGGCTCGACGCCAGGCATGGGTGGCGGTTCGTTCGCGCCGTATTCGTCGAACAGGCTCACTACGCACCCCCTGGACGGTCCCGACCTGGTCCTACAACGAATCGACCGGCCGGGGGCGCCGGTTGAGCATGTGAGAACATCGTCGGGCCATGCCCGGGATCGACCTGCACGTGCACACGCGGTACTCCGACGGGACGTTCACGCCCGAGGAGGCGCTCTCGCTCGCAGGGGAGCTAGGGTTGGACGTCCTGGCCATCACCGACCACGACACGACGGAGGGGCTGGCCGAGGCGGCCGACGCCGGCGCCTCACGCGGGATCCGGGTGGTGCCCGGCGTGGAGTTCTCGACGGTGCGAAACGGGGAAGGCGTCCACGTCCTCTGCTACTTCATGGACGCCGAGCACCCGGAGTTCGCGGCGGAGCTCACGCGGCTGCAGGAGGATCGCTTCACGCGCGGCGAGCGCATGGTCGCGAAGCTCCAGGAGCTCGGTTACCCCATCAGGTTCGAGCGCGTGCGGGACATCGCCCACGGGGGGAACATCGTTCGCCCTCACGTCGCGCAGGCGCTCGTCGAAGCCGGCGTCGTCCCGACCTTGGCGGACGCATTCAGCGACGAGTTGATCGGATCGAGCGGGCGGGCCTACGTCGAGAAGCACGCCCTGGAGCCGCTGGACGCGATCGCGCTCATCCACCGCGCGGGAGGCGTCTGCGTGCTCGCGCACCCGGGAACGTTCCGGGAGACCACACCGGTCCCCGAGGGCCTGATCGACGAGCTTGCCCAAGCCGGCCTGGACGGGATCGAAGCCTCACATCCCGAGCACACCCCCGAGGTCGAAGCCCGGTATATCGCGAAGGCTGAATCGCTGGACCTCGTCTGGACCGGGTCGTCGGACTGCCACGGAACCCGTTACGAACCGGTTCGCCTGGGCGTGCGGACCACGCCGCCGGAGCAGTTCGAGCGGTTGGAGGCACGCGCCCGGGACGTTCGCGCGGCTCGCGCGACGTAGGGGTTACCTGCCGAGGCCGATCCCGAAGCGCTCCGCCATGGCGCGCACCAGTGGGTGGCCGGTGGTGAGCGGATCGGGCCTGCCGCCGACGCGGAGCCGCGGGATCGCGCGTTCGGCGAAAAGCGTCACGTTGGACCAGCCGGCCTCGATCGTCGACCACCACGCGAACCCGTCGCTCCCGTCGTCGAAGGCCTGCAGCGCGATCGGCTGGGTGACGGACCGGTCGCTCGTCGCGACCCAGGACGGCCGAAGGCGTCGGCGGACGAGCTCCTGCGGGTCATCGAGGTCGTGGACGGCAGAGAGCCCGGCGTCATCGATCGCGGCGAGCGCGTACCGGCGGCCGTCCGCGCGCACCAGGTCGCCGTCGGACAGACGCTGGCCCCGGAAGCGCAGGAGGCGCTCGGCGACGGCCGAGAGCGCCACGCGCGTCGCGTAGAGCGCGCCGTAGCGGTCGGGGTTGTCGTGCCGGCTGGAGCCCTGGAGGGCCCGCGCCACGAACAGGGGTCCGCCGTCCTCGGCAGGGTCGGCCCCGTCGCGCGCGGGGAACACGCGGTACAACACGCTCAGGCGTAGGACTCGGCTTCGTCGGCGTCGATCGCCTGCAGCACGTCGGTGATCCGCCCAACTGCGAGCAGGTCGATCGGACGACGGTCGCCGAGCTGGGGGTTGATCCCCTGCAACCAGGAGATCGCCGTCTCTCGCTGATACAGGCCGAGCAGCCGGGAGAGGATGAACTCGGTGCCCTCGAGCTTTCGCCGGTTCTCCGCGTCGGGCTCCTCCGTGCGAAGCCAGCGGCTTACGCGAGATGGGCTGACTCCGAGCGCCCGGGCTACGCGGGCCTGACTTCCCAGGTCCCGGGCTACGGCCTCGAGCTTCGTTCGGGTCGCCACCGGCATGCTTCGAGTATAGCGCAATGGAATCCGTTGCGGTCGTGAGCGTCCTGTCGGTGGTGGCTCATAGCGTCACCGGCGAACTGAGGGGGAGGAGCCATTGTGAAACGAATGCCCGCCATGCTCGTCTGCGTCGCGGCGTCGGCGCTCGTGATCGGAGTCCCATCCCCGGCCCGGGGCCAGGCCGTTCGCCATCTGCAGCCGCCGCGCCGCGCCGCCGGACCCTTTGGGGCCACGCCCGCGGCGTCCCAGCAGGCCCGGCGCGGCTACCTCGTTCCGGATCCCGCCGGGCTCGCGCGCGCCAAGGCTACGGCCACGTCGCGACACGTAGCACTCGCACCCCCCGACCCAAGCTCGCCCGTCGCCTTCCGAAGCTGGAAGGGCGTCTACGACACCTCGGTGTCGCCGCCGGACTCGACAGGGGCGATCGGGCCGACGCGCTACATCGAACTCGTGAACGACCAGTTCGGCATCTACGACCGGACGAACAACACGGCGCTCTCAAGCGGGACGATCGCAACCCTCACGGGTGACGCCTCGGGCTCGCTCACGGACCCGCAGATCCTCTGGGACCCGGGGACGGCGCGCTTCTACTACGTGGTCCTGGACACGAGTAGCAACGTCTTCGACGTCGGGTTCAGCACCACCGACACGCCGACGACCGCTGCCGATTGGTGCCAGTACACGGACGACCCCGGCTACGGGTCGAGCCTGCCCGACTATCCGAAGCTCGGCGACACCCAGGACTTCCTCCTGATCGGCGTGAACGTGTTCGACTCGAACGGGCTCTACCTGCGCTCCGACGTGGACTGGGTCACCAAGCCCGCTCCCGGGCCGACGTGCCCGTCGGCGGGCTCGTTCCGCACCGGGCAGAAGCAGACGCTCAAGAACGCCGACGGGACGAAGGCCGTCACGCCGGTGCCGGTCAACCAGATCGACACGAGCGCCGGCGGATGGATCATCGCGGCGAAGGACCTCACCGGCAGCACGCGTCGAACCCTGTCGCTCTTCTCCGTCACCACGAACCCTGACGGGACCGCGAACATCGCCGGCACGGCGACGTCGGTCATCGTGTCGACGTACGCGCTCCCGCCCTCGGCGCCGCAGAAGGGCACCACCGCGGTGTTGGACACGATGGACGGGCGGCTGACGCAAGCCGTGTCGGCGATCGATCCGACGATCGGGTCCGTCGTGATTTGGACCCAACACACGATCTCGGGCGGCGCGGGCTCGATGGTCCGCTGGTACGAGATCGACCCCGCACGGCACCTCCAGCTCCAGACGGGCAACGCGAGCAGCGCGTGGCTCGACGTCTTCAACGGGGCGATCGCGCCCGACCGAGCGATGTCGGCCGGCGGGTCCGCCTTCGGCGACGCGATGGTGCTCGCCTTCGACACCTCCTCCTCGAGCACCGACGTGGCGTTCCAGATGGTGTCGAAGATCGGCGCCAGCGCGCAGTCCGCCTTCGTGCTCGTTCGGCAGTCGGCCGGCCCGAACGTCGACTTCACGTGCTTCGCGCCGGACGGGCCGCCCTGCCGCTGGGGCGACTACGCGGGGGCCTCGCCGGATCCCGCCGCGACCCTCACGGGAAGCCACGGCCAGGTCTGGCTGACCGACACGTACAACGTCTCCAGCACGAACAACACGAACGTCGACTGGCGAACCCAGAACGTGGGCGCAGCCCCCTAGCGCTTGCGGAGGATGGCCCGGCGGTGCTATTCGATGCGCCGCAGATGCAGATCGACAACGAGTTCACGGTCGCAGCGCCGATCGATCGGGTGTGGGCGTACCTGCTCGACGTCGAGCGCGTCGCGCCCTGTATGCCGGGGGCCGAGCTCACGGAGGTCGTCGACGACCACACGTGGAAGGGCAAGACCAGCGTCAAGGTGGGGCCGGTCGCGCTCTCCTTCGCCGGGACGGTCGTCGTGCAGGAGCGCGACGACGCCGCGCACCGGGTGGTGCTGAAAGCGCAGGGCATGGAACAGCGCGGCAAGGGTGCTGCCTCTGCGTCCGTTGTTTCTCACTTGGAGGAGGTCGCCGGCGGGACGAAGGTCACCATGCAGGCCGACCTCACGATCTCGGGCGCGGTCGCCCAGTACGGCCGAGGCATGATCCAGGACATCTCGCAGCGGCTCACTGCCGAGTTCGCCGCGTGCCTCGCGCAGAACATTACGGCCGAGGCTGCCTCGACCGAGGATGCCACCCCAGAACCGGCGGCTGCGGCCGCCGTCGCGAGGCCCGTGAAGGGGTTCCGGCTGGGTCTGTGGGCCGCATGGCGCGCCGTCGCACGGTTCTTCCGGGGACTCTTCGGCGGCTCCTCGTCTGCGCCGGCGGGCTGAGGGACTGGCCAACGTGGAAGACGCCGAGCGGCTTCGCGAACGATTGCGCGAGGACGAGAAGCTCCTGCGTAGCGCGGAGAAGGCGCTCACCGAGATCAAGGTGGCGCAGGGCCTGTCGGAGCCGCAGGCGTCGGTGCTCGCGGCGCTTCGCATCCGGCTGAGGGGCGACGCGGGGAGCTCGCTCGAGGACCTGCTGACGGCCGCTGGCGACCTTGGCAAGCCGGACATCGACGATCTGCTGACCGCGGGTGAGAAGCCGAAGCGCTCGCTCGACGACGTGCTCGCCGAAAAGCCCAAGCCAAAAAGGGAGTGGCCGGGGAACTGACCGCCTAGGCGAGCGCGACCGCGGCCGAGAGCGCCTCCAGGCTCTCCAGGTCGTGGCCGGGCAGGAACACGTCGACGAACGGGAGCGACGCGGCCATGCCGCGGGCGAGCGGCTCGTAACGCGGGCTGCCCTTGAGCGGGTTGACCCACACCAGCCGATGCGCGAGGCGCGCGAGACGCTGCATCTGCCGAGCGAGGAGCTCGGGGTCACCGCGCTCGAGCCCGTCGGAGCAGAGGACGACGACGCTCCCGCGAAGGGCCGAGCGCGACGCCCACCCGTCCAGCAACTCCTTCAGCGATTCGCCGATCCGCGTGCCGCCCTCCCAATCGGTGACGGCGGCGCCCGCGCTCGTGAGCGCCTCCCCGGGGTGGCGCGAGCGGACCGCGCGGGTGATCCGGGTGAGCCTGGTCCCAAAGCAGAACACCTCGACCTTGCGGCCGGCGCGGACGGCCGCGTGCGCGAACTCGACGAGCGGGCGGCTGTACGGGGCCATCGAGCCCGAGACGTCAAGGATCAGGACGAGCGGTCGAGGGCGCGTGCGCCGCGCCTTCCACCGGCGCCGGAACGGCTCCCCCTCGGTCCGGAGCGACTGGCGGATCGTGCGGCGGAAGTCGAGCCGGTCGCCGGACGGCGATGCGCGATAGCGGCGCGAGCGCCGCGAAGGGATCGCGAACGCGAGGCGCCGGACGAGGGCGAGCGCCGCGCGTCGCTCGTCGACGGTCAGGTCCGCGAAGTCCTTTCGCCGAAGGACCTCAGTGTCGCTCGCGACGACCCGGATCGCCGACTCCCCCTCGAGCTCCTCCTCGGCACCTCCGCCTCGCCACGACGCGGCGACCACGATGCCGTCGGGCTCCTCGCCGGTCGGGACTCTCGTCTTCGGCTCGGCGGTCGGTGTGGCAGCGCCCCCGACGAAGGTCTCGTCCGGCGCAGCGGCTCCATCGTGGAAGTACCGATGGAAGAGCGCGTCCACGACGGGCAGATCCTCGTGCCTCGACACGAGCGTTGCGCGCGCGGCGAGCCTGAGGTCCTCGCGGTCGAACGGATCGAGCGCGACCGCGGCCCGACAGAACGCGAGCACGCGGCCGGTTCCGACGGGAAGGCCGACGGCCCGGAGGTACCGCCCGAAGCCGACCAGCCGATGCAGCGCCGGCGAGTGGCTAGCCATCGGCCCCGACGACCTGCACGATGGCCGCCCGGGCCATCTCCAGGTCGTCGTGGTCCTTCAGCACGGCGCCGAGCGTCGCGTCGGCCGTCTCGCCGTTCAGCGCCGGCGCGTCCAGGAACGCAAGTGCGTGCGCCCAGTCGATCGACTCGGCCACGCCGGGTCGCTTTGCGACGTCCATGACGCGGATGCGCGCGACGGCCGCGGCAACCTGCCGCGCGAGGGCGGCCGACGCCTCGGGGGCGCGCAGACCGATGATCTCCACCTCGCGCTCCAGGGTCGGGTGATCGATCCAGTGATAGAGGCAGCGGCGCTTCAGCGCGTCGTGCAGCTCGCGGGTCCGGTTCGACGTAACGATCACCGCCGGCGGGTGTTCCGCCGCGACGCGACCGAGCTCCGGGATCGACACCGCGAACTCCGAGAGCACCTCGAGCAGGAACGCCTCGAACTCGTCGTCGGCGCGGTCCAGCTCGTCCACCAGGAGCACGGCGCCCCGTCCGGCGCGGATCGCCTCGAGGAGCGGCCGTTCGACCAGGAAATCGGGCCCGAAGAGGTCGTCGACGTGGCCGGCCGCCTCGGGCCCGGGCATCGCGCGGATCGCGAGGAGCTGCCGTGGGTAATTCCACTCGTACAGCGCCTGGCTCGCGTCGATGCCCTCGTAGCACTGGAGCCGGATGAGCCGCCGGTCGAGCGCGGCGGCGAGCGCCTTCGCGACCTCGGTCTTGCCGACGCCGGCCTCGCCCTCCAGGAGCAGCGGCTTGTCGAGCGAGAGCGCGAGGTAGATGGCCGTCGCGAGCCCGCGGTCGGCGAGGTACGCCTCGCCTTGCAATGACCGCTGCAGGTCCCCGACGGACTCGAACGGAGGCTCGCGCTCGCTCACTCGACCATGGTACGGGCAAAGCGATCGGGGGCGAACGGCGCTGGATCGAAGGGAGGCGGCTCGCCCCGCGCGAGCGCCGCGACGAGCTCACCCGTGCCGCCCCCGAGGATCACGCCCTGCGATCCGTGGCCCGATGCCACGATCAGGCCATCGGCCACGCGAGCGACGATCGGGCGATCGTCCGGCGTCACCGGCCGCACACCCCACCATGCCGCCAGCGGCCGGGCCTCGGCCAGGCCGGGGAACATGCGGACCGCACTCGAGAGGATCTTGCGAGGGACCTCCGGATCCTCGGGCTCCTCGGTGACCGCCCATGCCCGCGACCCGCCGGCGAGGACCGTGCCGTCGGGGTTCGGCTGGACGAGGCCGCCGACGAACGGGCGCGATCCCTCGGCCGCCCACGTGCGGGCGGTGAGGAACGCGGGCGTCTCTCGCTCGGACACGAGGTGCCAGCCCGCCCGGCCGATGAGCCGGCTCGGGCCCGCGCCGTTCGCGCCCAGGTGAACGAGCCAGCCGCGCGCGCCGGCGATCGGGAGGTCGACTCCCAGTGGACGCGTGAGGGTCGCGGTCCACGGCCCCGCCGCGAGCACTACCGTCGAGGCGAGGATCGGTCCCCGGTCGGTCACGACGCCCGTGACGCGGCCGCTGCCTCGAATGACGGATCGCACCGTCTCGCCGGTGCGAACGTCGGCGCCGCGCTCGCGCGCGAGCAGGGCGAGACCTACCGTCAGGGCAGCCGGGTCCACGCGCCGGCCGTCCTGCAGCAGCCAGCCGCTGGAGAGCTCGGGCGCGAGCGCCGGCTCCAGTTCGCGAAGCGCCGAACCGTCGACCGCCTCGATCGGGACCCCGCACGCGGCCGCCGTCTCCGCCTCCTCGCGCGCCGCCTCACGTTCCACGTCGTCCTCGGCGACGATCAGGAACCCGATCGGCGAGGGATCCAGGTGGACGCGAAGGGGCGCGTCGCGGACGACGTCCTCGTACGTCGCGCTCGACCGCGCAGCCATCGGCAAGAGCGCCGCGTCGAGCGGCGTGAGCAGCAGCCCGTGGTTCCGTCCCGACGCTCCCGCCGCGATCTGTTCGCGCTCCAGAAGCACGACGCTCGCACCGCGCGTCGCGAGCTCGTACGCGCACGCGCAGCCGATGATCCCGCCGCCGACGACGGCGACGTCGAAGGCGTCGCTCACGCGCAAGGTCCCTGACGGGTCAGGCGACCGCGGCCTCGAGCGCCCGGCGGACGAGGATCGACGAGAGCGCCGTGCGGTACTCCGCGCTCGCGTTCGTGTCCGAGGGCGGGTTCGTCCCCTCGGGCGCATGGGCCGCCGCCTCGGCGAACGCCTCCGCCGAGGCGGGTCTCCCCGCGAGCGCGGACTCGACGCCGGCCGACCGAAGCGGCGTGGTGGCCATGTTCGTGAGCCCGACCGCTGCGCGCTTCACCGTGCCGTCGTCCCGTTCGACGAGCGCCGCCACGCCGACGATCGCCCAATCGATCGCACGGCGGTGGAACTTCTGGTAGGACCAGCCGGTCCCGGCAGCGAGCTTCGGCACGCGCACCGACGTGAGCAGGTCCTGCGGCCCGAGCGCCGTCTCGAAGAAGTTCGTGAAGAACCCCGAGGCCGGCACGGTCCGTTCGCCCCCGGGGCCGCGCACGACGAGCTCCGCATCTACGGTAAGGAGCGCCACCGGCGGGTCGGAGGCCGGGTCGCCGTGGGCGAGCGAGCCGCCGATCGTTGCGCGGTGCCGAACCTGCGGGTCGCCGACCTGCCCGGCCGCCTCCGCGATCAGGCCGCAGTGCCGGCGGAGCAGGTCGCTCGCCGCGATGTCGCACATCCGGGTCAGCGCGCCGATCTCCACGTGGTCGCCGGCGTCCTTGATGTAGGCGAGGTCGGAGAGCCCGCCGATGTCGATCAGCACCGACGGTCGGGCCAGCCGGAGCTTCATGAGCGGGAGCAGCGAATGGCCGCCCGCGAGAAGCTTCGCGTCGTCGCCGTGCTCGCCGAGCAGCTGCACAGCGTGGTCAGTCGATTCGGCGACCTCATAGTCGAAGGCGGCTGGGATCATCGGCCATCACCTCCCCTGG
>Ga0066709_100005173_pt1 | contig 10650 bp, 12 predicted proteins | sample GraSoiAngelo_158_FD_79665 | JGI IMG/M metagenome (GOLD analysis project Ga0066709, IMG submission 79665) | Grasslands soil microbial communities from the Angelo Coastal Reserve, California, USA - 14_1009_16_30cm | ecosystem: Environmental > Terrestrial > Soil > Grasslands | place: USA... | reverse complement strand
TTGATCGTGGGTGTGGGGAGCTCTACGCCGAAAATCGGTTCATCGAAATTCTTCAAAAAGAAAACATCGGAGCGCTGGAAATGAATCGGAGAGCTGCAACGAACGGATTTGCGACGCCGGCGCTTTTCCTGACCGCCTTTTCCACGTCGGAGCGGACGACCGCGCTCATCCCGAACGGCCATCCGGTCGATCAATTTACGATGGTTCCAGATCCTGCGAGCCTCGGCACCCGAAGCCGTCGACTCGTTCAGGGTGATTCCGGCAGTGGGACGCGCCGGGCTTCCCGGAATCCTGCAGCCGTGCGTGGGCATCTTCGCCGAGCAACTGGGGCTGTCCCAGACCAGCGGAGTGACGGGTCACTAGCGGCGAAAGCAAGAGACCGCCGGTCCAGCGGCCGGCCAGCCCCGACCGCTGGACCGTGACCGGTCACGGAGATGGACATGGCTGAGCATCACGAAGAGCAGCCCCGCGGGTACCAAGGTGTCGGTGCGCAAATCGCCGACCCCCGTGCCGCGGGACCAAACGGAGGGCTTCAGGACGGCGCCGGCTCAGGATCGGGGATGACGATTGACAGCGACCGACTATTCACCGTCGCCCAGACCGTCAAACTCACCGGCTACAGCGAGGAAAGCATCCGCCGCTGGATCCGCAAGGGCGCGCTTCCAGTCGAGCGGGTCGGCCCTTACCGACGCGTGCGGGTGCGCTTCTCCGTCCTGCGGCAGCTCTTCCCTAGATAGCGGGCTCTCGCACGTTGCTAATCGACGTGCAAGTCCCTTGTGATCGAGATGAGGGCGGATGGATGCGGATGACTACCAATGAATGTCCGCGATCAGGTCCTTGGTCGTAGCATGCGCCGGACGATCGGCGTCGCTGCGGTCGGCCTCTGCCGGCGTTACGGGCGCCCGCTGGGCCCTGGCGGACGTGGGCTTCGAGGTCCCCGGAGGCGTGCTCGTGATGGTGACTGGCCGCAACGGATCGGGGAAATCCACGTTGCTGCGGGTCCTGGCGACGGCCATCCGGGCCGGCCTCGTGCCGGTGATGGTCGTGCTCGATCCCATGGGCCAGCTCCGGCCGTGGGCCACGCTCATGGTCATATTTGACGTAATACATTGGTCGATCGGCGGGCTGTTCTTCGCCCGGATCCTGGAGGATTGATGACGACACGCTTGGAGAGCTGGGCTCCCAAGGCGCTCGTCGCTCTGGGCGTGGCGCTGCTCTTCGTCGGCTCCTTTTGGGGCCTCGCGAAGGCCCCCGGCGAAGTCTTCATGGGCGACGTCCAACGCATCATGTACGTGCACGTGCCGACGGCGTGGAACGCGATGCTCACGCTCACCTTCGCCTTCGTCTGCGCGCTCTTCTCCCTCTTCACGAATGCCTGGAAGTGGGACAACCGGTTGGAAGCCGCGATGGAGATGGGCGTCATCCTCTCGTTGCTCCTCTGCATGCAGGGGGCGATCTGGGCCAAGCCGACGTGGGGCGTGTGGTGGGACTGGGACCCGCGGCTCACCACCACTGCGGTCCTGGTATTCGCCTTTGGCGGCATCCTGGCCCTGCGTGCATTCGTGGACGATCCCGTCAAGCGCGCGGTGTGGTCCGCGGCGGCCTGCATCGTGGCGTTCGTGGACGTGCCCATCGTCTACTTTTCCGTGAGGTGGTGGAACTCGTTGCACCAGATGCAATCCACACCGGAGACGGTCTCCAAGGCCTTCCACTGGCCTCTCCGCATCAATGCCTTCGGCATCCTCTTCCTCTGGACAGGCCTCGTTGCGCTGCGCGCCCGGGTGGCGGCGCTGCGCCTGCGCAGCGAGATTGCCCCTCCGGTGCCTGAGGCGCCGGAAGGCAAGTCGGCCCCGACCGGTGCGCGCTTCTCCGGAGGTGATCGGTGATGGGGATCGTCGAGGGCGGCTGGGAGTTCGTGGTTGCGGCCTACAGCCTGACCGCGGTCGTCTTTGGCGCCTACGCCACCTCCATTTTCCTGCGATATCGGTCCGAGAGAAATCGCGCCGCCATCGAGGCGCGGCGGGAGACGAGGGGATGAGCGTCCCGGCGATTCCGGCCCCGGCTCCCGCCTTGAATCCGGGCAAGACCAAGTGGTTTGCCTTCGCTGCCGTCGCGGTCGCGGCAGCCGCGTTCCTCCTGATCGCTCTGGGCGGAATCGGGGAAAACCTCGTCTACTACTGGGGGCCGAAGGAGCTGCGCGCCGCTGGTGACAAGGCGATCGGCGCCACCATCCGGCTGGGCGGGCAAGTGGCGATCGGCTCGGTGAGGCCGGGCGACGGCGTCTCGAACCTGGAGTTCGACGTGACCGACGGCACTGGCACCGTGCACGTGGTTTCCCGTGGCGTCCCCCCGCAGCTCTTCCGCGATCGGATCGGGGTAGTGGTGGAGGGTACGATGACCAGAAACGGCACCTTCCAGAGCCGACGCCTGATGGTGTCCCACGACAACCGATACCGCGCGCCCGACGACAAGGACGTCGACGTCAAGACGCTGATGCGCTCCACGCAGGGCCTCGACGAGGCGCCCGTGCCGCGCGCCGCGGCGACTCCCGCCGTGAAGCCGCAAGTTGGAGACTGAAGCCGCATGGTCCCCGCGCTCGGTCGTATCCTGATCCTTCTCGCCCTCCTGGCCGCCAGCGCGGGCGCCCTGGTGGGCTTCGCCACGGGCGCGCGCCCGAGCGGCGCCGGTTGGGCTTGGGCGCGGCGCCTCGCTTACGCATTCGCGGCGCTCATGGTCCTGGCCAACCTGGTCATGGAGTACGCGCTTCTCACCCACGACTTCAGCGTGGGCTACGTGGCTCACGTGGGCTCGCGCTCGGTGCCGACCTGGGTTTCGCTGGTCAGCCTCTGGTCGTCCCTCGAAGGGTCGATCCTCTTCTGGGGCCTGGTCATGGGCGCGTACATCGCGGTCGCCACCTGGCAGAATCGCCACAGGTACCCCGAGTACATGCCCTACGCGGTCGGCATGTGGCTGGCTTGTGGCGCTTTCTTCAGCTTCCTTCTGGCGGGCCCGGCGCAGCCGTTCGCGACGGTGCCCGGTCCTCCCATCGACGGGCCGGGCCCCAATCCGCTTCTGCAGAATCACTACCTCATGATCATCCACCCACCGTTCCTCTACGCGGGCTACGTGGGGATGACGATCCCGTTCGGTCTCGCGTGCGCCGCGCTTCTCGTCGGCCGGCTCGGCCACGACTTCATCCGGCCGCTGCGAAACTTCCTCCTCCTGCCCTGGATCTTCCTTACCGTGGCGATCGTCCTGGGCGGCTGGTGGGCCTACGAGGTGCTGGGGTGGGGCGGCTATTGGGCTTGGGACCCGGTGGAGAATGCCTCCTTCCTGCCCTGGCTCACCGCCACGGCCGCGCTTCATTCCGCGCTGCTGGTGGAGCGCAAGGGCGTCCTCAAGGGCTGGACCGCCACGCTGGTGATCGCTACCTACCTGCTCACCGTCCTCGGCACGTTCATGACCCGATCGGGCGTCTTCAACTCCGTGCACTCCTTCACCCAGAGCGCGATCGGGCCGACGATCCTCGTGTTCCTGGCCGCCGCGCTGCTCTTTGCGGTCGCCCTGCTCACGGTGCGCGTCGACACCTTGGCCGCCGAGGGACGGCTCGAGACGGGGCCCTCGCGGGATGCCGTGTTCCTGGTGCAGAACCTGCTCTTCGTTCTGTTCACGTTCACCGTGCTGCTGGGAACCGTCTTCCCGCTGGTGGTGGAGGCTGCGCGAGGAGTGCAGATGAGCGTCGGCCGGCCTTACTTCGACAAGATGTCGGTGCCCATCGGCGTGGCCCTGCTCTTCGTCATGGGAGTCGGGCCGGCGTTGCCCTGGGGGCACGCAACCAAGGAACAGTTGCGACGCGCACTGCTGCCACCGCTGCTCACCGCCTCGATGCTCGCGGTCCTCGGCTTCGCACTCGGCGTGCGCAATGCCTGGACCATGGTCGCCCTTTTTTTCGGCGGTTTCACCGCCCAGATCACGCTCTCCGAGATCCTGCTGCCCGTGCGCCAGAGGATGCGGGCGCGCGGCGAGAACGTTCTCGAAGCCCTCCGGCAGGCGCAGCGCCGGGGACGGCGCCGGTTCGGAGCGTACATCGTCCACGCCGGCGCCCTGCTCGTCATCGTGGCCATCGCGGTGTCGAGCACGATGGGCAGTTCGAAGGAGATCCAATTGCGCGAGGGGGAGACCATGGCCCTCGGCGCCTATGCTCTCACCTTCGTCAACGCCGACCGGGTCGCCGAACCCCACCGCGAATCGGTTCGCGCCCGGATGGACGTCAGCAAGAACGGCCGCAGCCTCGGGACGCTCTACCCTCGCATGAGTCGGTACGAGAGCCAGCGAGAGCCGATCGGAACCCCAGCGGTCCGCACGAGTCTCACCGAGGATCTCTACGTATCGATCCAGAACATCGACCTCGCCTCGCGAAGCGTCGGCCTGCTCGTCCTGGTCAATCCCATGGTGGCCTGGATCTGGATCGCCACCGCGGTGATGGCCTTGGGTGGGCTCGTTGCCCTGGTGCCGGCCTGGCGCGGCGAGACGGTGGCCGTGCGGGTAGCGGTGCCGTCTGCTTCCGCCTCTGCCGAGGGATCGCGCTGATGGCGGCCACGTCCACTCCCGGCACAGCGGCCGCGCGGGCAACGCGCTTCAATCCGAGGGTGCTCGCGGCCGGCGCGGCGGTCGCCCTCCCCCTGCTCGTCGTCCTCCTCCTCAACTTGCGCCGCGACCCGCACACGGTGCGCTCGCCCCTCGTCGGCCGGCCCGCGCCTGCGTTCTCGCTCGCGCCCGTGGGAGGCGGTGCCCCGTTGAGTCTCGAATCCCTCCGCGGCCGTCCCGCCGTCATCAACTTCTGGGCGACCTGGTGCGTGCCTTGTTTCGAGGAGCACGCTGCGCTCACGGCGGCGGCGCGCACCCAGCGCGACGTTCAGTTCGTCGGGATCGTGTACGAGGACGAAGAGGCCAGGACGCAGGCGTTCCTCCAAAAGCGCGCGAGCTCCTACCCGTCGCTCATGGATCCCGAGGGCAGGACCGCCATCGCTTACGGTGTGTTCGGGGTGCCCGAAACGTTCTTCCTCGACCGCGGCGGACGCATCGTCGAAAAGCACGTAGGGCCCCTCGATTCACGCACGATCGCCGCGTTGGTCGCCAGGGCGAGGGACGGTGCACGGTGAAGCGGATCACTTTCGCGCTGCTCGGCCTGTTCGCGCTGCCGCCTGCTCTCGTCGCGCAAGGCGCTCGAGCGCCAGCCGTACCCGCTCCCGGAATCGGCGTGCCCAGGGGTGTGCCGCTCTCCGGAGCCGAGCTCGGCGCGCGGACGGAGGAGATCGGCGCGCTGCTGCGCTGCCCGGTCTGCCAGGGGCTCTCCGTCGCCGACTCGCCCGCCACCATGGCCCGCAACATGAAGGCCGAGGTGCGCCAGAAGCTGGCGGCGGGATACGACCAGGAGCAGATCCTCGCGCACTTCGAGCGCGCGTACGGCGAGTTCGTACGGCTCGACCCGCCGGCGCGGGGGATGAACTGGCTGGTGTGGCTCGGGCCTCTTGCCGCCCTTCTCGCTGGCGTGGCCCTCGTGGCCTTGGCCCTCAAACGGTCGCCACGCGACGCGGCAGAGCGCGCTCCCGCAGCTTCCGGGCCTTCCGCCTTGCCCGCGCGAGACACGCTGCCCGGCGACCCGCATCTTGCTGCCGCCGTACGCCACGTGCGATCGCTCGCCTACGGCTGGCCCGACGGCGTCCCTCCAAAGACCCCGGCTGCGGCGTCATGAACGCGCCTGCCAGCCTCGACTGGTTCCCGGCCCTCGCCGTCCTCGCGGTGGGCCTCGTCCTCGGTGCTGTGCTCGTCTGGCGTGTGTTCGCGGCTTCTCGCCATGCGGCGCGGACCAGTGCGGGCGTTCCCGTGCAGGTGCGAGACCTGGAGGGCAAGCGCGACGCGCTCCTGCGTCAGCTCCGGGAGATGGAGGACACGGCCAGCAAGAGCGCGCCCGAACAGCTCGCGCGCGAGCGCTATGCCCTCGAGCTCGACGCCGCCCGGGTCCTGCTTGCGCTCGACGAGCGCGGCCTGTCGGCGAACGCGACGCCGGCCACGCGCCGCGCGGGCGTGCGCGGATACCTCTGGGGCACCGGCAGCGTCACGGCCCTGCTGCTCGTCGGCTTCTTCGTCGTTCAGTCGGCAAAGCCGCGCGAGCCCGGCGGCTCCGTCACGGGCGAGGTGCCGATCAGCAGCCGCGGCGGCACGGGCGAAGCCACCGAACGCAAAGAGGCGGAGATCCAGGCCGCGCTCGCGCGGAACCCCGACGAGGTCGACGCGCGCCTCGCGCTCGCCCGCCTCTACGCCGCCCGCAGGGACTGGAAGGCCGTCGCGACCCAGACCGCACGGGTGCTGGACCTCGCGCCGGGAAATCCGCAGGCGCTCGCTTACCAGGGACTGCTGAATCTCATCGCAGGCCAGAACGAAGTGGCCGTCGACGCGCTCGAAAAAGCTCTCGCCGCCGACCCTGCCTTGATGGACGGCTACCTCTACCTGACCGTTGCCTACGTGCGGATGGGACGCATGCAGGACGCCGAAGAGGCCGCGGCGAAGGCGTCGCGACGGTTTCCGCAGCGTGCCGGGGAATTCCGGCGGTTGCTCGCGACTCTGCGGAACCGAGACCCGGCGGGTCGGCCAGCGAAACCTTGATCGCTCACTTGCGTACTTGCAGGACGACGCGGAAGCGCGCCTTGTTGCCGATCATCCGCTGGTACGCTTCCTCGACTTTGTCGAGCGGGAACACCTCGTTGCGCGAGGCGACGCCCGAGAGCGCGCTGAAGGCGAGCGTCTCCTCCGAGTCCTTGGGGGTGCCGCTCGGCCATCCCTGGATACGCCGGCGCTTGCCGATGAGCTGGAAGGGACTGACCTGGATTGGTTCCGGAGTCGCCCCGAGAACGAGCAGCGTACCGTTGCGAGCGAGGCCGTCGACGAGCTTGCCGCTCAGCTGGGCGCTCGGTGCAGTGGCCAGGATCACCCGGGCGCCGCCAAGCTTCTGCAGCGCCGCGGCCGGGTCGTCCTTGTCGGTGTCGATGTAGTCGTGGGCGCCCAGCTCGAGCGCGAGCGCCCGCTTGTCCGCGCCGCGCGACAGGGCGACCGTGCGGAAACCGAGCTTGCGCGCATACTGGATCCCCAGGTGGCCGAGTCCGCCGATGGCATGAACGGCGACGAGATCGCCGGGGCGGGCGCTGGTGTTGCGCAACGAGTTGAAGGTCGTGACTCCAGCGCAGAGGAGCGGCGCGGCGGCCACGGAATCGAGGGAGCCGGGCACGGCAGCCAGCGCCTCCTGGGGCGCGATCATGTATTCCGCGTATCCGCCGTCGTAGCTGAAGCCGCAGATCAGCCCGTTCTCGCAGAGGATGAAATCGCCCGAACGGCACGCCTCGCAAACGAAGCAGTGGCCGCCGTGCCAGCCGACACCCACGCGCTGGCCAGGCTTCCAGGCGGTCACGCCGTCGCCGACGGCATCGACGCGTCCGATCACCTCGTGACCAGGCACTCGCGGGTAGACCACGCCTGGAAAGTGCCCCTCCTTCAGGTACGCATCGGAGTGACAGACGCCGCAGGCCTCGACGGCGATGCGCACCTGAGCCCGTGCCGGGTCGGGGATGGGCCTCTCGACGAGCCTGAAGGGGGTGCCCGGCTTCGTGACCTCGACGGCTCGCATCGTCCTCGCCATGCGGAGCTACCTCCTGCGGTTGTGGTTCGGTTCGATGCCGGTGATCCCCGGGAGGAGCGATCCATGTCCGCTCGGCGGGCGGGGCTCCCCCAGGCTCGCGCGTGCATAGACTCTTGCCGCCCAGGAGGAACCGGGCGGCCCGCGGCGGTCGGTCGACAGGCCGTGGCTCGTGGAGCAGGGCGAGCTGGTCGGCGGTCCCGACGACGGAGTGTCTCCATGAAGCTGCCTTGCGCCGGACTGGCGCTGACACAGTGGATGGTGATGGTGGTTGCTCTCGCGGCGGCACCCGGCCGCGCCCAGAAGGGCCCGCCGTCGCGGTCTTTCGGCCCGGATACGTACCGGACTGGCAGCTTCACCGGACCCGCGACGGGCCCGAGCGGCCTGTCCTGCGACGCGCCGCCTCCGCCGACGCCGAAGACGTGCAGCGGATATCTGGCGAGCTTCGACGGCACTCAGCTCGATGTGACGGTCAGGGTGCCACAGAGCATGACGGGCGCGACGGGGCCGTACCCCCTGGTGGTCTCGCTCCACGGCTACGGGGGGAGCAAGAACAGCTCGGTGGGTGATGTCGACAGGCTCGCCGACGCCGGCTTCACGGTGCTGCGCTATTCCGCGCGCGGCTTCGGAGACTCGTGGGGCCAGGTGAATCTGGCGGATCTGAACGCCGAGATGCGGGATCTGCGCAGCATGATCAGCCAGGTGACGAGCGACCCCACGCTCCAGGCTGACGCTGACGCGGTGGGAGTCTTCGGCGCCTCCTACGGCGGCATCCAATCGTGGCTCGCCGCTGTCGAGCCGGCGTTCACGGCGGATCCTGGCGGGGCGCAGGTGCGCATCCGCACCATCGTCCCGATCGTGCCGGGGACGGACCTGCTCTACTCGTTAAGGCCGAACGGCACCCCGGAGAATTCGATCGACGTCCCCGGCGGCTTCAAGCTGAGCTTCACGGAAGGCCTGTTCCTCTCGGGCATTCGCAGATCTGCCGCGCGGCCATATCCGAACTACCCGGATTACCTGTTCGTCTGGAACGCCTACCTCGTCGTCACCGAGCCCAACAACAATCCACCCATCGGATCGCAGATCGTGGATGGGGTGGCGGGTTACCGCTCGATCTGGTGGCAGCAAGGGTTCTGGAACCAGGTGCTTCAGAACGCGGATCCGAAAAACCCGAACCGGCAGCCCCAGCTCCCCGTGTTCCAGATCCAAGGTTGGACCGACGACCTGTTCCCCGTCCCCGAAGCCCTGCGGATGTACCGGACGCTCCGCTCGATCGACGGCAGCTACCCGATCGCTCTCTATCTGGGCGATCTCGGGCATCCCCGGGCGACGAACAAGCAGGGCGAGGTCGATTTCGTCACCGATCAGGTCCACCGCTGGTTCGACTTCTATTTGAAGTGCAAAGGTGTCGGGTCGGCCACCTGCGCTCCGCCCGCCTTGGACGTCCAAGCAGCCGTCACGCGCCCTCGCGATCAGCCGTTCAGCCCCGCCGACGTCATCCGCGTCGCGACCTACGATGACCTCGCGAATGGCATCGTCACGCAGGCATTTCCAGGCGAGGAGATCCTGACCTACAACCCGGCGAATCCAAGCGGCGTATTCTTCGATCCGTTGGTCATGGCGGGCGCCGAGTCGCTGCAGCCGAGCCCGCAGCCGCCACCCCCCGACGTCGTGCCCGGTGATGTGGCGCGCTACGCGGTGCGAGTAGCGGACCTGGCGAATGGCTCGGGGCTACTCATCTCCGGGCAGCCCACCGTGACCATCGATCTGTCGACGCCGGCGTCTCGGGAACAGCTCAACGTTCGGCTCTTCGACGTCAAGCTGGACGGTACCGAGCACCTGGTGACGCGCGGCACACACACTCTCGATACGGGAGATCCGCTTCGGCCGATCGGGCATGAGAAGCTGACGATCACCTCCTACGGCAACGTCTGGCAGGCCGATCCGGCCGACGTTCTCCGGCTCGAGATCACCAACGTGGACAGTCCGTACATCGAGCCGAGCCGGGTGCCATCGGTGACGACGCTCGGCAAGGTCAAGCTCGAGATCCCGGTACGTCGTTAGGCACCGATCCCGGGCGATCGTTACGGCTTCTTCTGTGCCGCCATGCGGCGCCGCATCTCCTCTGGCGAGACGTCCTCGACATGCGTCCCGATCATCCACTCGTTGCCCCACTTGTCCGTCACGCCGCCCATCCGGTCGCCGTAGAACATGTTCTCGGGCTGGCGGCGGCCCTTGGCGCCGGCGGCGACTGCGGTCTTGAACACGGAGTCGACGTCGTTGACGTAGAGCAGTCCGTTGAGCTGCCGCACCGGATGGTCGGGAGGGCTCGCATCCGCCAGCATCAGCATGGAGTTGCCGATGCGCACCTCGGCGTGGCCGATCCGTCCGCCCGGCGCAGGCATCCGGAAAGTCTCCTCCGCGCCGAACGCCTTCTTGAGGAACTCGATGAACTCGGCTGCACCGTCGACGACGTAGTACGGCGTGTACGTACGGTACCCCTCTGGAATGGGCTTGACCGCCATGTCGTCTCCTCTCGCGGCTCCCGCGCCGGCGGACCCTTCTAGCCCAAGAGCCGTCACCGGGCCAGGAGGGCCACGAAGAGGCGATCGATCGACTTCACGGCCAGCGCGCCCAGCCGTTCGCGCAAGGAACGGGCTCTCTCGAAGCTCACCTGGTAGACGTTGGCGACCGCCGCGCGATCGACCAGATATTCGTCGCTCGTGCGGAGCTCATCGACCAGGCCGAGCTCCAATCCGCGCCGCGCGAGCCAGTGCTCGCCCGTCGCCACTCGTTCGAGATCGAGCTTGGGGCGGTGGACCTTGACGAATTCCTTGAACAGCAAGTGGGTGTCTTCGAGCTCCTCCTGGAGCTTCTTGCGGCCCTTCTCGGTGATTTCGCCTCCCCCGCTGACCCTTCGCTTGAGCTCGCCGGCGGTCGTCTCCTGGAAGTCAACGACG
>Ga0066709_100005172_pt1 | contig 10651 bp, 8 predicted proteins | sample GraSoiAngelo_158_FD_79665 | JGI IMG/M metagenome (GOLD analysis project Ga0066709, IMG submission 79665) | Grasslands soil microbial communities from the Angelo Coastal Reserve, California, USA - 14_1009_16_30cm | ecosystem: Environmental > Terrestrial > Soil > Grasslands | place: USA... | reverse complement strand
CCTGGGTTGGGTCGCACTCTTCGCACGATCTCTCGCGGCGCTTTTGGATCGGCGCCGGAAGCAGTGAGAGCAAACGTGACCGTATCCAATTTGATGTTTTTCACCACAGCATCGTACAGCTCGTCCCCAACACGTGCAAAGTAGGCCGCTTTCGCTCCGGGCGCCGAGATGATCACGACATTCATCGAGGGCTCCTTCGAAGTAACCACGCCTGCAATTTGTGCCTCACTAACCATTACGCCTTTTAAGCCGGGAGGCCGTGCTGCCGCCGGCGCAACGGCTGGAGTCTTGGGTTTCGGTACAGGGTTGACAAACGGATCTCGCCGTCCCCGCGCGCTGTATTGATAGTCCTTCGGAACCGTGTACACCGACAGCGGTTCTTCCGTAGGCACGGGAGGCTTTTCAGGTTGAGCTTGCGGAAAGACGGCGAAGCTCGAACCCACAACCAACGCTGAACTGAGAAACAAAAGTCGACGTATGATCATCTCGTCACATCATTTCACAGGTTTTGGGGGAAGCGCACTCGTGATCGGCTCATCTTTGTACACAAACGTTGTCGCGGTGTAGGTCGCATTGACGCTGGACGTGAACGCAAGGTCTCCTTCCGATGCTCTACTTTGAAGCCGCAAACCGCTGATATTCACAATCCGCGGCAACCGCCGGATTCGGTCCAAGAACGCACCAACGTTGTGATATGTGCCGTTGACATCAAGATCAATGGGATACTCGGTATAAGCCTCGTGATCCGTCGTCGATCGGGGCGCCACACGTGACACTTTCAAGCCGGACGCCGCCGCCTGCAGCTGAACCGCGCGGAAAATCTGATCGGTCTCTTTCTCCAGCGGCAAGACGGACTTGAGCATGTCCAACCTGGCCTGTAGTTCCATCGCTTCATGCTTAATCTTCGCGAGCTCCCTCTGCTGCACTTCGCTCTTTGCGACGATCTTTTGAAGTTCCCCGACTTTCCCTGTCTTGTTCTGAATGTCGTTCTGAATCGGAGTTAAAAACTGGTACCAGAATCCCGCGAGGAGACCTCCGCACACAATCGCGACGATGATTACCTGGGTGTACCATTTGAGCTTCGCCAGATCTTTAAAATCGATTGCCATTAATTACCTCCCGCTGCTGGTTGAACACTCCGTGCCACACTGCGCGGCGGGGCGAACTCACATTTCAGGGAGAACGTGAAATTCCCTGAGCTTTCTTGAGACGGCCCCAAATCCACATTCTTGAAATAACCGGTAGCGTAGAGATTCGAATAGAAATCGGCAATAGCACTTAGTGAGGTTCCCGTGCCGTTCATGTTGAGGACAGCATCTTTTTGCTCGAGATTTAAAAGCCAGACGTAACGGGTGCTCTGGACAGCCTCAGCCAAGTGGTCGAGGGCCAAGACTGGGCTGATCTGATTGTTCGCCAGGCGCTCGATGACCTTTACGCGGCTTTCGAGCATCTTCTTTAAGGATTCATATACCTGGTCCTGTTTGATTACGGCTTCGAGCGCTGCTTTCCGTGCTTCCAGCACTCGTATTTGTTGATCGAGGTCGGCGGATTGAGCAGACAGATCCGCATACCACTTATAACCGCCACCAGCAGAGCCGATAATGATCAGGACCAGGAGAAGAGGCGTGAAGCTCACAGGCAAAGCGATCTTCACGCGGGATTTGACCGCCTTCTTCCTTCCCGTTCCGACTAGATTCACCTTAATCATTGATGAAACCCCCTCAAGGCCAATCCAACAGCGACAGCTAGTGCCGGTCCGAGGGACGTCACGGTTGCTGCATCAACTTTCGGCCCGAACGCAATGGATCTGAACGGATCCAAAACTTCTGTGGGATATGAGAACGTAGTTTTGATCTTCTCGGCGAGTCCGAGCATCTGAGACGTGCCGCCACTAATCAGGACCTGACTGATCGTTTCGGACGGGTAGGTTTCACGGAAGAAGTCGAACGTCTTTTGCACTTCCGTGATCAGCATGTCCGTGATCGATTCCAGCAGCGGCTGCACCATTTCGGCTTCTGAACCGCCCGCTTTTCCAAGCTTCAGGTCTTCAGCTTCTTGAAAATTGATTTGCAGTTCTTTTTGAAGAATGTCCGTGTACTGGTTGCCTCCAACAGAAACGTCACGAATAAACAGCGGCATGCCGCCCTTTGTGATGTTGATGTTCATTAAGGAGGCGCCAATGTTCAACAGCGCAACCGTGGTCTTCGGATTAACCGTGTAGTTCGCTTCAAACACGTTTTGCAGCGCGAAGGCATCGATGTCGACGATTTCTGGATCCTTTCCAGCCAGGCTGATCACGTTCGTGTGGTTCTGGATCTTGTCCTTCTTCGCCGCCACCAGGACAATTTCCATGCCGGCTTCTTCCGCCGGCGTGACGCCGGGCCCGACGACCTGGTAATCGAGATTCACTTCGGTAATGTCGAACGGAATGTACTGTTCCGCGTCCCATTGAATGGAAGCGTCGACGTCGTTCGGTGTTGCTGCCGGCACCACGACGCGTTTCACAATGACCGAATGTCCCGAAACTCCGGTCGCAACAGCTTTGGGCTTCAATTTTCCGATCAGAAAGGTTCTTTTGATACTCTCGGCCACCGTTGGCGCATCCATAATCGCGCCATCGACTACCGCGTCCGGCTCCAGCGGCTCATACGCAAAACCAGTGAGCTGATACCCGTTCTTTGATTGCGCTAATTCGACCGCTTTGATGGCGCTCGATCCGATGTCGAGCCCAACCAACGGCTTGTTTTTCTTTAAAAAACTCATACCTGTACGATGTCCTTACTTTATCGTTTCACCGTGACTTCACGAGCCGTCTCGGCCTCCGCTCACTTGCGAATTCTGCGCGCTCGCTCTTTCTTTCCATCCACCGATCCAGCACACCCTTTTTGAAACGCCACCGATTGCCCAGCTTGAAGGCTGGAATGCTCTTCTCGCCAAGATATTTGTAGAGAGTATCCGGTGAAACGCCCAGATACTGAGATGCCTCGCGCAGAGTCATCACTTCCTTAAGTCTTTCCATTTTCTGCCCTGTCTTTTCCTGAGAACTTCGGAGTATTTTGGGACGTTTCCATGTGTCTTTTCCCTATTTTCCGGACCAACCGTAACAGCCATGACATTTCCGAAACAAGACAAATCTCGACGAAATCTCGAAGCTAAAATGTCCACAAAGTATGTGGACAAGATGCGTTTTAGCTCGCTGGGTTTGTCATACTAATAACCGGAGGAATCATGATCGAAATACGTCACCGCAACGAGCGCGGGCACTTTGATCACGGATGGCTGAACACGTATCACACCTTTTCTTTCGACCGTTACTACGACCCGCGTCACATGGGATTTCGCGCGTTGCGCGTCATCAACGAAGATCGTGTTGCGCCTGGGCGAGGATTTGGGACCCATCCTCACCGGGATATGGAAATCATCACGTACATTCTTGAAGGCGCCCTCGAACACAAGGACAGCATGGGTACGGGCTCGATCATTCAGCCAGGCGAAATCCAACGCATGAGCGCGGGCACCGGTGTAACCCACAGTGAGTTCAATCCCTCCAGGACCGAGCCAGTCCACCTACTGCAAATTTGGGTCCTTCCGGAGGCCACGGGAATAAAACCGAGCTATGAGCAGAAGCAGTTTAACCGCGATAATATGCGTGGAAAACTTCGGCTCATCGCCGCACGAGAGCCCGTCGAGGATGCGGTTAAGATCCATCAGGATGTCCGCTTATTCGCGACCGTGCTTGAAGGAGAAACTGTCGAATATGATCTCGGACAGGGCCGTTACGTCTGGCTTCAGGTTGCGCGTGGCTCAATGGAATTCAATGGAACACCACTTCAAGCGGGTGATGGCGCAGCCATCAGCGAAGAACAGCACATTGAACTGGAGGGCCATGGAGAAGCACTGGTATTCGATCTCGCCTGATGAACGCGGGCTAAAGCGTTCAAACGGTCTTCGCCAGAACCCGCATCACGGCCTGATTAAACTTGAGCGGTTCCAATAACTCTGAACCTTCCGCTAAAAGCGCGAACCCATAAAGCACCTCGGCGATATCATCCATCATTGGGTCCTGGGCGCGGTCGCGCATCTTGGCAATGATTTCATGATTCGGATTAAGTTCCATGATCCGCTTCTGCTTGGTGGTTTCCCCCTTCACCTGATTTAAGAGCTTCTCGAGATTTGGGCTCACGTCATGTTCAGAGACTACCAGGCAAGCCGGCGAAGACGTCAATCGCGTCGTCAGTCTGACTTCTTTGACACGATCGTCAAGCTTCTTCTGAAGCGCATCGGTCAGCTTTGAAAACTCACGCTCCTTGTCTTTCAGGTCGGTTTGCTCGCCAAACTCGGCCGCACCCTTCGCGACGGACTTCAGCTTCTTGCCTTCAAACTCGGGCAGCCACTGCACGAGCATCTCGTCAACGGGATCGACCATATAAAGAACTTCATAGCCTTTTTCCCTGAATGCCTCGAGGTGAGGCGAGTTCTCAACCCCTCGCCGGGATGGACCAGTGATGTAATAAATCGAGGATTGATCGGATTTCATGCGCGCGACGTAATCCTTCAACGTCGTCAACGTCTCCGGATCCGCAGAAGAGTCGAACAGGCAAAGCGAGACGAGCTTGTCCTTATTATCGAAGTCAAAGCTGGGACCTTCTTTCAGCACGCGGCCGAACTGTTTCCAGAATTCAACGTACTTCTGCGGCTCGTTTTTGTGCATCTCTTCCAGAGAATCGAGCACTTTCTTCGTCAGCCATTTTCGGATTTGGGTGATGTGCCGGTCTTCCTGAAGCCGCTGGCGTGACACATTCAGAGGCAGGTCGGCTGAATCGACGACCCCACGAACGAATCGCAAGTAACCCGGAAGCAACTCTTCACAATGTTCCACGATCAAGACCCGGCGAACGTAGAGATGCAATCCAAACTTGCCCGTCGCATAGAACAACTCAAACGGCGCGTGAGACGGAATGAAGAGCAACGCCTGGTATTCGGAGCGGCCTTCGGCGCGGAACGACCACCACGTGAGCGGTTCGTTCCAATCGTGTGAAATATGTTTGTAGAATTCTTTGTATTCCTCGTCTTTCACTTCTAAACGCGACCGCGTCCAGATAGGCTTCATCGAGTTCAGCGCTTTATCAGCTTCTTTTCCCTCTTTGTCTTTATAGATGATCGGGTACGCGACAAAATCCGAATAACGCTTCACGATCCGCTCGATCACCCATTTGTCCGTGAAATCGTCGACTTCGCCGTCTTCATCGAATTTCTTCAGGTGTAAAACGATGGAGGTGCCGCGAGTAAATTTGCTGGCTTCCGTAATCGTGAATGTTCCATCGCCGCTGGACTCCCACTGCGTCGCCTTATCTTCGCCTGCGCGGCGCGTCAGCACGGTTACACGATCGGCGACCATGAACGCAGAATAGAACCCGACGCCGAACTGACCAATCAGGTTTGTCAGCATGTCCGCCGATTGGCGCTCCCGCAGAGTCTGCAGCAGTTCGCGTGTGCCGGACTTCGCGATAGTACCGATATTCGCGATAAGTTCGTCGCGGCTCATACCGATACCGTTGTCGCTGATCATCAGCGTTCGCGCCTTCGGGTCGCTCTCAATCCAAATCTCGAGTCTCTCGTCAGGCCCGATCAGCTCCGGCTTGCTTAATGCCTCAAAACGCAGTCTGTCGAGCGCGTCCGATGCATTGGAAATCAGCTCGCGTAAGAAGATTTCTTTATTGGTATAGAGGGAGTGAATCATCAGGTCCAAGACCTGACGGGCTTCCGCCTGAAATTCGAACGTTTCGATGTTTGTCGTCATGGAAGAGAGTGTAGCGAGGCGGGTTCGATCCTTCAAGATGGCGGCCGCGTCTAGGGCGGCCGCTACAATTTCATAAACGGATCAACAAAGTTGATGGAGCGGCGTCAAGATGCTTTCCGTCTTTTGGTCGCTTGCCAGCGTTCGAAATCCGCGCCGAGTATGAAAAACTTTCGGCCGATTTGGACAATACGAATGCGCTCTTCTTCAATGATTCTGCGGAAATGCCGGACTGAGAACCCTGCCATGTGGGCTGCGTTTGGAATGTCGAGAAACGTTCTCTTTATGACGATTCCTTCGGTCGATTTCATAGCCTCCTCCTTGGTGCCAGGAGGAACATGCATGAAGAATGCCGTAAGCGCCGGCTTCAGCCGGCGCCTCCGGCGCCTACGGCTCATCCATGAACGGATACCGGTAATCGGTGGGCGGAACGAAGTTCTCCTTGATCGTGCGCGGGCTAACCCACCGCAGGAGGTTCATCATCGAACCGGCTTTGTCGTTCGTGCCGCTCGCGCGAGATCCGCCAAATGGCTGCTGGCCCACGACGGCGCCGGTGGGCTTGTCGTTCACATAAAAGTTGCCTGCAGCAAAACGTAACGCGCGGTGCGCGTCGGCAATGGCACGGCGGTCTGTAGCGAAAACGCCACCGGTTAGACCGTAGGGCGACGTGGTGTCGACAATCGACAGGATTTCGTGCCACTGCTTTTCGGGGTAGACGTACAACGTAACGACAGGACCAAACAGCTCTTCGCACATCGTCCGGTAGTCCGGCCGCCGGACCTGGATCAATGTGGGCCTAATAAAATATCCGACCGAATCATCGGCTTCACCCCCGGCGATGATTTGAGCATCCTCGGACCGGCGAGCATCCTCGATGTATCCGGCCAGTTTTTTGAATGCCGTGCGATCGATCACTGCGCCCATGAAATTCCGGAAATCGGCGACGTCACCAATCGCAAGCGAATTCGTTGTTTCGATGAGCTTCTCTTTGATTCGCTTCCAGACATTCTCCGCAATGTAGACGCGTGATGCTGCGCTGCATTTCTGCCCCTGGTACTCGAACCCGCCGCGAATGATCGCCGTGATCAGTGCATCCGGATCTGCACTTGCATGCGCCAAAATAAAGTCCTTTCCGCCGGTCTCTCCGACGAGCCGTGGATAGCTCTTGTACTTGGGAATGTTTTCACCCACGGTTCGCCACATCTTCTGAAACACTTCAGTCGACCCGGTGAAATGGATACCGCCGAGGTCGGGATGGTTGAGGAGGACATCACTAATCGCACCCGCATTGCCCGGCACAAAATTGATGACGCCTGGAGGCAGTCCCGCAGCTTCAAATGATTTAAAGATGTAGTAGTTGCTGTAGACGGTTAAGCTGGACGGTTTCCAGATGACGCAGTTCCCCATGATGGCCGGAGCGGATGGGAGGTTGGTTCCAATTGAGGTGAAGTTGAATGGCGTGACGGCATAGATGAAACCCTCGAGCGGCCGATAATCGAGCCGGTTCCACATGCCGGGCGCGTTCATTGGCTGGTTCGCGTAAATCTGCTCAGCGAAATGGACGTTGAACCGAAGGAAGTCGATCGACTCGCAAACAGCGTCAATCTCCGACTGATGAGCGGTCTTGCTCTGGTTCAGCATGGTCGCCGCATTCGTCGTTTCCCTCCAGGTCGCCGCCAGCAAATCCGCCGCGCGAAGGAATACGGCAGCCCGATCCTCGAAACTCCATGAGCCCCATTCCCGACGAGCTTCCGAGGCGGCCTTGATCGCCTGCTCGACTTCTTTCGCTCCGGCCTTGTGCCACGTTGCGAGCACATGTGCGTGCCGGTGCGGCATGACTTGCGTCCCGACATCACCAGTGCGGATCTCTTTTCCACCAATGACGAGCGGAATCTCGACTTTTTCCGCGGACATGGCAGCCAACCTGTCTTTCAAAGCCTGCCGCTCGGCGGTTCCCGGGGCGTAAGCCCTGACCGGATCGTTAATCGGAAGTGGCACGCGATAGCTCATGACTGGACCTCCTTCTTCCAGTTTACTGTAGGGGCCGGTCTATAATTGCCCGGGGCGCATGAGATTCACCATCTTCCTAATAATGATTGGGCTGGCCTCGACTTTCACGACGGCCTACGCCCAAAACACTGCAGAACTGCGAGGGACCATCATCGATCAAACCGGCGCCGTGCTGCCCGGCGTTTCCGTGACCCTCATGCAGAAAAACAGCAATCAAGAGCGCCGGCAGCTTACGGATTCCAGTGGCAGCTATGTTTTCGCTTCGCTGGCAAACGGGCAGTATTCGATGAAAGCAGAGCTTTCGGGGTTCAAAACCCAAATCCGCGACGGCATCACCCTTCAAGTAGGACAGCGAATCAACATTGATATTTCGTTGGAAGTGGGAGCGATTGACGAGGAAGTGACGGTCACTGAAGACGTATCGTTGATGCGGACTGCCAATGCGGAGATCAGCGAAGTTATCAACAACCAACGGATTGCAGACCTGCCGTTGAACGGCCGGCAATTTGTTCAATTGACGTTGCTCAGCGACAACGTTTATCTCACGCCGGTCGGAACCCGCGGCGCTGCGCTCGCGCAGACCGGAAGGCAGGTCGTCATCGCCGGTCAGCGCGTGGGCCATAATCTGTACGCACTGGACGGTGTTTCGATAACCGACCAATATCTGAATAACCTAGTCATCTCTCCATCTATCGACGCTCTGCAGGAATTCAAGATTCAGAAATCAATCTATTCCGCAGAATTCGGCGGCAAGTCTTCGGCGAATGTGAACGCCGTTACGAAATCCGGAACGAATCAGTATCACGGCACGTTGTTGGAGTTCCTGCGAAATGACGTGTTTGATACTCGAAATTATTTCGATCCCGCAAACAAGCCAAAGCCTGCGCTTCGCCTGAATCAATATGGGGGGTCTATCGGCGGACCGATCCGTAAGAATCGAGCCTTCTTCTTTGCGAATTACGAGGGATCGCGGGAGCGGCGTGGGCTCACCAGAACATTTTCCTTACCTTCTTTAAAGGTTCGCTCCGGTGATTTTTCGGCAATGCCGGTGATCTACGATCCGCTCACGACAGATGCCGTTGGCCGCAGGCTTCCGTTTGCCGGCAATAAAATTCCCAAAGAACGGCTCAACCCTGTAGCCCTAGCAATTCTGAACAAGGTCCCACTTCCGACTTCGCCAGGTGAAGTTCAGAACTTTATCGCTTCACCATCCATCAAGAACGATAGCGATCAAGGCACTGCGCGTGTCGATTACAGCCCGAGTGTGCATGATTCAGTCTTTGCGCGCTTCACGATCGCCAACATGGTGACATTCCAGCCCTACGGCAATAGCAACTTCAATGAGACTCTCGTACCGGGATTTGGATATCAAATCGTGACCCGGAGCCGGAACGTTGCGCTCAGCCACACACATGTTTTTGGCCCAACTCTCGTCAATGAATTCCGGGCTGGATTTCTTCGAGTCACGGGAGGTCAGGAAAGCGAAAATCGCGGCGTCGACTTCGGAACAGTGTCAGGTGTGCAGGGTGTCACCCGTGATCCGAACAAGATGGGATATCCCGCGGTCAACTTAGCCGACGCCTATAGCTCGATCGGCGATCCCGCAACGCTGACGCTGCGGCGGAACAACAGCTTCGATTTCTTCGATAATGTGTCATGGACAGCAGCGTCGCACAGCCTGAAGTTCGGCGCCTACATTTACCGGCTGCGATTAAATCCGTTGAGCTCGCCAAACGCGCGCGGCGCGTTCAGCTTCAGTCCGAGATTCACTTCGTCAGCGCCCGGTGTGGCAGATGGCAATACTTTTGCCGATTTCCTACTGGGTTATCCGTCGAGCGCGCAAATAGGTATCGGGCGCGGCGAGATGGACGGCCGGGCGTTATGGATGCACTTCTACATGCAAGACGACTGGCGGGCTTCGACCAGACTGACAGTGAATCTCGGCGTTCGTTACGAGATCAATGGTCAGATGGTGGAAACCGGCAATCGCTTCTCAAATCCGGAGCTGGACCGGTTCGTGATCGCCAGCAATAAGAACGGAAACATTCACCCCGATGCGAATTCGCTGCTGTCTGCTATCCCCGTTCCGTACATCACATCGCAGCAGGCGCGCTACGACCGGTCTTTGCAGAAGCCGACTTACAACCGCATCGCCCCTCGTATTGGCCTGGCATGGTCGCCCAGCGCCTCGAACCGATACGTAGTGCGCGCGGGCTTCGGCCTTTTCTTCAATCAGGCGGCCTATAGCATCAACGAAAATCTTGCGCTGAATCTCCCGTTCTATTTCAACAAATCGGTCACCATTCCTGCCGACCAGCCGAGACCGATTTACACGACCACCAACATCTTGCTCGCGCCGAATACGGGTTCGATCGGCGGGTCCGGTCTGATGCACAACTATCGCTCGGAATACGCAGAGTCCTGGACCTTGAACGTGCAACGCTCCTTTAGAGATAACTTGGCAGTCATGGCGACGTATTTAGGTTCAAGAGTTATTGGCGCAGATAACAGCACATATTTGAATATTCCGTACCCGGGCCCTGGACCAATCGATGACCGGCGTCCAAATCCCGCACTGAGCGCCATTCGCACGATTCGATGGGATGGTTGGTCCGAATACAATTCAATGACCCTGAAGCTGGAAAAGCGATTCTCGTCGCGACTGGCATTCGACGCGAACTATACGTGGTCGAAAGCGATGGATGATGCTTCCGATGTCGGCCCGACGTTTCATGAATTCAACGTGCCACAAGACGTGAGAAACATCGGCGCCGAGAAAGCTTTGTCCAGCTTCCATCATGCGCATCGATTCGTATTCACGGGAACATACGAGCTTCCGATGGG
>Ga0066709_100005171_pt1 | contig 10651 bp, 3 predicted proteins | sample GraSoiAngelo_158_FD_79665 | JGI IMG/M metagenome (GOLD analysis project Ga0066709, IMG submission 79665) | Grasslands soil microbial communities from the Angelo Coastal Reserve, California, USA - 14_1009_16_30cm | ecosystem: Environmental > Terrestrial > Soil > Grasslands | place: USA... | reverse complement strand
GAACATGGAGGAGGTGAAGAAGGAAGCCACCGATTTCATGAAGATCCGCGTCGTATGGCAGTTTTTTGAGGCGGAAGCGGAAGGAGATTCCCTGCACCTTTTTGCGCCGGGCGCGAAGGGGCCATTGCATACGTTTCGATTTGGGAGGCAACGTCAGGGCGATTTTTTGTGTTTAGCCGATTATGTATTGCCGGCGAAAGACGGCCAGCGTGACCACCTGGCGTTGTTCGTGGTAACGGCGGGCGAAGGGATTCGGAGCCGCTCGGAGAAAGCAAAGAACGAAGGCTACTACTTCAAATCCCACGGCCTGCAGGCTCTGGCAATCGAGACGGCGGAAGCGTGCGCGGAATGGCTGCACCGGCGCATTCGCGAAGACTGGGGCTTCCCTGATCCAGCGGAGATGACCATGGTGCAGCGATTTACTTCGCGCTACCGCGGGAAGCGCTACAGCTTTGGTTATCCGGCTTGCCCGAATCTCGAAGATCAGACAGGACTCTGGGAGCTATTGAAGCCGGAGGAGATCGGCGTACAACTCACCGAAGGAATGATGATGGACCCTGAGGCCAGCGTAAGCGCACTGGTATTTCATCATCCGGATTGCGCTTATTTTTCCGTGGGGGACGCCGGCGAAAACTGAGCGTAGATTACAGACGCCAGCAATGTGGGCGAGCAACTCCTGGCGCTCTCCAGGGTTCATGCAGGACAAGCCGAGGCGGAAAACCTGTGGAGGACCGGGAACACCGGACAAACACACCCATAACGATGGGGATGATACAGTTGAGTGTTATTTCTTACGGCTCAGCGCGAGGAGGGCAACCAATCCCGCAGAGAGCAACACGAACGTGGCGGGCTCCGGAGTAGCGGCTCCGGGGCTAGGGAGAATGAATTCTTGTCCGTAACTGCCTATCGGAGTCAGAATCGCCCAGCCACTGACAGAAAAGCCACCTTGAACAGCGTTCCCGGCTTGCTGAGCCCAATATGCATCAGTTCCATAAGGATTGTCGACGGAGTTCAGGATACTACCCAGAGAAAGATACCAAATCGTCCACTGGTACTGAGCTTGGAGGGTCTTGTTGGAAGTGCCCATCATCTGTGTAATGAGCCAAGCCATCTTCAGATAACTAGTACCATTTTTTTCAAGGGTTTGCCCGTATCCGGAGGAACTGGTGAGTCCGGTCACGTTCGCGGACCAGCCGGTATTCCCACTGATCTGATCCTTAAAATCGACACAGTAGAACTGGGAGGGGCTGCCGTTCACCGAACCTCCATAGGGGCCGATCGCGAAGCCATTGCTCACGGACGAGTAGGAGCCGTTGACCCACACGTAGTCTTGGTCAGCCTTGGCAGGCAGTGCAGCGCACAGAAAGATGGGTAGCAGCAACAAAAGCCACTTAAGACGCACGGGTAGACCTCCAGGGCCGATGGGACGATCGACAACCCACTTACAAGACTGCAATTTACGCTCCACATGGCCAAACCGCAAGTGCTTTATTTTCAAACAGTTGCTGGCGGACCGTAAACAGGATGTTACAGCAACGGGAATCACCGTGTAAAACAACGGCAATTAGCTGCCCACAGGGCGGATGGGTGCACGCGAGTTTCGGCCACTGGCCGAGTAGACCATTCAATACGGTGGTGATTAACGAAGCAGAAGGCAGGGTTCGTGGAAGTAGGTCAAAAAACCAGAGAAATCTTGGCACCCGGCCGAATCGTGACTGTCACTCGAGCAGCGAAGGGATTGGAAGTGACGCGTTTCCCCTTCGGATCTTTTCCCACTGCGATCACACTGATGGCGCGTTGGCCGAATGGGGGCCCGTATTTGAACGAAGTCGAGATGCGATCCACTTTCCCAACCGCGGGGCTCGGGTTGGCTACCTCTTGAATCAAAACGAAGTTCTGCTGATTGGTGATGTCCTCGACCTCAAAATGGTCAATGCAATTCGTGGTTCGCGAGGCAGAGCACGCTGGTTCTGGACCAAAGTCATAAGTCCAGGTCGCGGTTACATTCGAAGCGAAGACTTTGGTATGGAAAATTCTCCAAGAAAGCAGGATTGCGACAGCAGCGATGAGCATGGCTCTCGCCGTTCGCGGCCGGATGGTCATGTTCATGCGATCCACCAACCAACTCGAATTCTACTACTATGATATCGAACGCGCTCAACCTTGAGCCGGCAGGGTATCGGGTTGCCCCCAGACAGTCGTGAACGGTGAAATATACCGGCGGGATTAGTAGGTGCGTGCCGATGCTAATCGCATGGTGGTTTCGTGCATGTGTCTCGCTGAACTCGCCGGGACTATTGGTTTAGGGCACCTGGACGATCGAAGCGACTGAAGGCACACCAGACCCATTGACCAAGAACAGCATGTAATGCCCCGGCGGCGCCAGGTTGCCGTCCACCGGCCCGGTGACGGTAAGGCCACCAGTAGTCTGTTGAAAAGCCAGAGGCACATAGCGCGTGTTTTGATCGAAAAAGTGGGTTGTGGCACCCGTCCGGATCAAAACGACTTTCGAGATGCTGGCATAGTCAGGAGTCGTGACCGAGAAATTGCTGCCATATGGAATTTGCGCCGGTGCCGAGCTGATCGTGGGGCGCGCGCCTTTGAAGAGATATGGTGGCGAGAAGATTTCCGCGTTGGTTTGATCGGGTACTTGGCCAAAATCGAAGCCCATGCCTGAAACCAATACGCGTGCATCGGGCAAAAGCAAAGCCGTTGAGTGATACTCCCGGGGAGTCTTCATCGAGGACATCGTGGTCCAAGTTTGTGTTTGGGGTGACCAGAGTTCCGCCGCATAAACGGCATTGGAAATAGTCCCTCCGTTCTTGTCAGTCTCACCGCCGGTAGCCAAGACTGAGCCATCGGGCAACTCGGTAAGGTTCAAGAAACTCCGCGGATATGCCATGGATGGTGTTTGTTGCCAGGTGGGGGTGGGCTGCGTCATGTCGAGAACGAAGGTTGTGTTTGCGGAAGTGCCGGTACCCTGGCTATCGGTAGCACTTCCAGCCTTCATGATCTTTCCTGGCAAATACATTGACGCGGCACCGCCGTCGATAATGCGGGAATCGACAACAGACCAAGACTGAGTGGACACATTGAGAATGTCAGTGTTTGTAGCGTACTCCGAGCCGCCAACGTGAATGACCCTGCCATCCTGAAGAACGAACATAAACGGATAGGTCTCAAAAGGATTGTTGGCATTTGTCAGTTTGGTCCACTGATTTGTGGAAGGATCGTAGATTTCCGGAATGCCTGCATTCGTGTGGTTTGTCGTCTGCCAACCGGCAGTGACCAGGATGCGGCCGTCGGACAACGTCGTAGCCGTTGGGTACCAACGCCGATAAGACATGTTTGGCACAGTTGTCCATGAGTTGTTGGAGGGATCAAAGATCTCGGCATTCGCGATTCCAATCGTGTTGCTTGCCCCATACCCTCCAACCACGAGAATTCTTCCGTCAGCCAAGGATGCAAATCCAGAACAGAAGAGGTCGACGGATATTGGAGCACTCGTAAAGACGTTGTTCAGGTAGTCCCAGATGGTGACGCTTCCGCCGTCTTCGTAAAACATCAATTTGTTATTCTTCAGCAGTATCAGATTCATAGCGACCGTTGGAAGATTGACCACCGAAGACCAGCTACCCACAACGATGGCATTGCCGGAATGATCAACCGTAACGGTTACCGGAGAAGCGGTTGCGTTCATTCCAGCAGAGTTATAGGCGATTGCTGAGAGGGTGTGCGTGCCCGCAGTCACGGCAGAAGAATCCCAAGTGATGGAGTATGGCGCAGAAGTCACTTTTGAACCCAGATTGCCACCGTCGAGCAAAAATTGCACGCCAGTGATCGCATAGTTTGAGTCCGTAGCATTCGCGGATACTGTTGCAAGTGTGGTCACAGTTCCGCTGGTCGCAGGGGAAGACATAGCCACGGAGGGAGGCGTGCCGTTTGTGACAGTGCCCGGAAGGACTTCGACAATGGCGAGGTTATATCGGTCTCCGGTCGGTGTCGTATCGTTGATGGAAACAGACGTCCCGCTTGCTGGGGTAGTACTGTTCTGCATCTGAACCCAGTAGGTGTCTCCGGCGGACGTCAGGAACTGATGTACCACCGTCTGATTCGCTCCGGCTGCCCGGGCGATCGCGTTGTCGAAATCACTCCCTACTCCAAACACCCAGGAGCTATTGCGGGTGGTAGTGAGCGTGGCGGTCGGCGCTCCTGAAGTTGCACTGGCACTCTTGGTTGCCCCGATTGCGCCGGAGCCGTTCGTGCCGGTTGCGTCGACGCCGCTGAAGCTGAGCACGGTTATCGAAGAGACCACACTCTGAGAGAGAGTTGCTGTGATCGTGACATTGGTAAGTGGAGATGGTGCAAAGGCTCGCCAGATTTCCGACGTTCCACTCTGCCCATTGGCACGCACCACCAGCGTCCATGTCAGGGCAGCACCGCTGACTCCGGTGACCGTGGTGTTCGCGCCGCTGAGATAATCTGTGGCGATAAACGCCAGGAGCAACTCATTGGTCGACCTCGTGGAAATGGCAGGGGAAGTCACGGTCGTCCCTTGTCCGCCATTTGTCGATGTATTCGCATCCAACGCCAGTACCCCTGAGGCTGAGATCGCCTGCGCCGTAAAATTGACGCCGGTCGCGTTGGCGACGTTGAGGCTCAAAGTCTGACTCGATGGCGTAAACGTCAAGCCCGATTTCGCCGGCGTGACTGTATAGTTCCCAGCTTGGAGATTGCTGAAGGCGTAGTTGCCCGAGGCATCTGCGGTGGTGGTCGCAGTGGAAGCGCCGCCAAGACCCACGATGGCGCCACTGGATAGCGAAGAGGGGCTGATGGTTCCGGAAATGCCCCAAGTCGGCGCGATGGCAGCAGTAAAATTGACTGCAGATACGTTTGCTCCGCTGATGGTTAGGCCCTGACTCGAGGGTGTAAACGTGTAACCAGCTTTGCTGGGTATCACGGTGTAATTACCGTTCGATAGGCTTAGGAATGAATAATTCCCTGAGCCGTCTGTTGTGGTGGTCCCAGTAGACGTCCCAGTAAGAGTTAAGGTCACGCCGCTTGCAATGGATCCCGAGACGGCTCCAGAGATTGAATATGTTGATACAGCAACCGAAGTGAAGTTCTGGCCAGGAACGTTGGCACTACTGACCGTAACAGATAGATTCGCAGGCGTGAAGGTGTAGCCCGTTTTGGTCGGTGTGACCGTGTAGGTCCCGTTGGATAGGCCTGCAACGCTGTAATTGCCGGACCCGTCGGTGGTGGCCGCCCCGGTCGAGGTTCCAGATAGGTTTATCGTCACGCCGCTCAAGACGGTACCGGACACCGTTCCCGAAATGGAGTACGTTGGCGGTGGTGGCGCAGTTGTGGGAAGGATTTCAATAATGGAGAGGTTGTAGCGGTCTCCGGTCGGGGCGGTATCGTTGATTGTCACCGACGTACCGCTCAAGGGCGTCGTGCTGTTTTGTTTCTGCACCCAGTAGGTGTCCCCCGCCGAGGTGAGATATTGCTGCACGAGGGCCTGGTTTGCGCCTGGCGTGCGCGAAATGGCGTTGTCAAAATCATTGCCGACGCCAAACACCCAAGAATTGTTTCGCGTTGTGACAAGTGTAGCAGTGGGAGCTCCGGAGGATGCGCTTGCACTCTTTGTTGCGCCAACGGCTCCAGAGCCGTTCGTCCCCGTGGTATCGACACCAGTGAAGCTCAGCACAGTGATGGAGGAGAACGCACTTTGGGACAAGGTCGCTGTGACCGAAACATTAGTTAGGGTGGTGGGAACAAACGCACGCCAGATTTCTGATGTTCCACTTTGTGCGTTGGTCCGAACAGCCAAAGCCCACGTCAGTCCACCGCCCGACACCCCTGTCACGGTGGTATTCGCCCCGCTGAGATAGTCTGTGGCAATGAAAGCAAGTAGTAGTTCGTTGGTCGCCGTCGTCGAAAAAGTAGGCGATGTCACGGTCGTCGCCTTCGCCCCCGAGACAGATACGTTTGCGTCCATAGCGAGCGGGGATGTCTGCACAACCGCCTGCGCTGTGAAATTAATTGAGGGCACATTTGCGTTGTTTACAGTAGCTGCCTGGTTTGCCGGCGTGAATGTGTAACCGGTCTTGCTGGGTGTAACTGTGTAGCTGCCGTTTGCCAAACCAGTAAAACTGTAGTTGCCGGATGGGTCGGTTGTGGTTGACCCGGTTGAGGTGCCCGAGAGAGCCATGGGCACGCCGCTGAGTACGGCCCCTGAGACGGTTCCTGAAATAGAATAAGTTGGCGCGACGGAAGCGGTGAAATTTATTCCGGGAACATTGGCTCCGTTCACAGTAACTGTTTGGCTGGCCGGTATAAAAGTGGAGCCGGTCTTGGAAGGAGTGACAGTGTAGGTCCCATTCAGAACACTCGGAAACGTATAGTTCCCGGAGCCATCGGCCGTCACAGTCGCATTAGTTCCCCCCTCGCTTGTGCTTGTCAAGCTCACGGTTGTGCCACTTCCACCGGCAACCGGAGCAATAGCGCCAGAGACTGAAAAACTCGGCAAGGCAGTGGCCGTAAAATTAATTGCTGTAGCGTTCGCCCCGCTGATGGTCACTGTCTGATTCGGGGGATTGAAGGAAAACCCTGCCTTACTTGGCGTCACCGTGTAGGTGCCGTTGCTTAGACCGGTGAAATTGAAATTCCCAGAGGCATCGGCGCTGATGGTGGCGGTCGAGGGCCCGCTGAGGGCAACGAGCGTCCCGCTTCCAGCGGAAGAAGGAGAAATGGTGCCCGAGAGACTCCACGTCTGCGATGAGCCGGCTAAGATCTCACAGATGGCGAGATTATAGCGATCGCCGGTCGGAGCGGTGTCATTGATCGACACGCTTGTCCCGCTTAGCAAAGTGGGGATATTTTGCATTTGCACCCAGTAGGTGTCCCCAGCAGGTGTCAGATACTGGTGCACGAGACTCTGTCCCGTGCCTGGTGTGCGAGCGATGGCATTGTCGTAGTCATTTCCTACGCCGAAAACCCAGGAATTGTTTTGGGTGGTGACCAGCGTCGCGGCAGGCGCGCCAGATGGCGCGCTCGCGCTCTTGGTTGCCCCGATTGCTCCAGAGCCGTTAGTTCCTGAAGTGTTAACCCCGGTGAAGCTCAGAACCGTAATTGAAGAGACAGCATTCTGAGAAAGCGTCGCGGTCACTGTCGCATTATTCAATGGCGTGGCAGAAAATGTCCGCCAGATTTCGGAAGACCCGCTCTGGCCATTGGCGCGCACCACCAACACCCAAGTCAAACCTCCGCCGGAGACACCAGTCACTGTAGTATTTGTGCCACCCAGATAGTCTGTAGCGATAAATGCCAGAAATAGCTCATTTACGCCCGTCGTTGAGAACGTCGGAGTTTTCACCGTCGTGCTGGATACAGCTCCATCGCTGTTCACTTGCGCATCAATGCTGACAGGTGCCTTGGGGACGGTAACCATGACCCCCGCTGAAGGAACCTCGAGATTGCCACTATCATCGACCGCTCGGCTCTTGATATTTATCGAGCCAGAAGTGAAGACAGTCCAGCTATATGTCCAGCTGTCGCGCCCTTTGGCGGGGTGCCACGTCTGCCCGCCATCAACGGAGACCTCGACGCCACCGACGACGACGCCTCCCGAATCTGCTGCGGTTCCAGTAATTGTCACGATATTCCCGAGTTGAATGGTCGTGCCATTCGTGGGTGCGGTGATGCTCGAGGTGGGAGGAGTCGTATCCGTGGACTTTGAAGCGAATAGCAGGCCGGACTGCAACGACCCAGGCTGAACGCTCATATCCGCCAGCAGATTTACTGTGGCTTGCTGCATGTCGACATCGGGTGCTCCGCCGGCACCGTCGTGATTGGCATCAAGACCCCAGGACCATTGCACGGTGCCAGCCCCAAAAACGAGGGCGCCGCTGGATGCCCGATAAAGCGTCAAACTGTGCGTGGCGGTCCCGGCCCCATACACACCCCCGAAATCGAGCAAAAGGTCAGTGGTCAAATTGTATGTGGCGGAGGACATGTCAATGAGGCCGGCGGGACGGGAACCATTGTCAAGGTCTACATCCCACTCATAACCTAGCGTTCCCGGGGGAAGTATTGCTGTCTGACCCGTACCGAGATTGGCAATGCTGGTATTCCGCCAGAACCGAAACTGTGCATCTACGGCCGGAACCTTGATTGACAGGTCTGTGTTGTCGGCGCCGGGGCCGTTCACCATGAAGATGGTGCCATTCAGGGCGTTTTCCGGCTTGCCACCGTCAGCGGGTGGACTGAGACGGGGATCGCGCCATGTGCCAGTCCACGTCGGAGGGTTCAGAGGATCAGTGACAGCATTGTTTAGTGTCTCCTTGTAGCACACCAACGTGCGATAGGGCGTATTCGAGCCGTCGATGCTGTTTTCCCAGCGCGTTTTCCAGAAGACCTCGTTGCCGGAGAAGAACGCCATATTCACACCGGCATTCCGCGCGGCTTCGACGTTTGTCCGATGCGGTCCAGACCAGTACTCGTCATGCCCGGCGGTTAGATAGACTTGGTGGTTCAGAATCAGATTGCCGCTGCGCGCAGCGTCTACACCTGTAAAGTAGCTGATGTCGTAGCCATTGGCTTCCAGCCAGCGGATCATGGGATATTCCGCATTGAAAAGCCATGTAGCCGCCTCCAGATTACGCGTGTTTGAAGGGCGATTGTAGCTGACCTTGAACGCTCGGTTGGGAAGATAGAATCCAGTATCGCCGTAAAGGCTATGGCCGCCGTAGTTGTTGTAGGCTTGCCATGTTTCATCGGCAGTCTGGAAGAGAATGGCGGAGCGGCTCGAATCGTTGCGCACAACGAAGAAGATTTGACTGGCTCCTCCCGTATCAGGTCGGATCAAGACTGCGCAGTACAATCCGGAAGTTGCATTTGTGGGAATCTGCCAAGACGCAGAGACGGCCCAATTGCCACAATCATACAGATTGGTGACTGCGTTGGTTAGGCAACCTGGCTGCGTTTGAGGAAGTGTCGCGGAAGGCGTAACCGAAGCTACGTGACGTGCGCCCATCCCCCCGTAGTAGCCCAGCCGGAAGATGCCAATTGAGTAAGACTTGGCGTCCGTTTTTATCTTGAAAGAAATAGTTGCTCCTTGGTTGGCACTGATATCTGTGGCAAACCCCTGACTCGTTGCGTCGCCTGAGCCGCTGATTTGCCAGTCGGGGCCAGGATTCCCAGGTTTGGAGTTCTCGCAGACAATGTCGTTGACCATCGCGGGAGTGCACCCAAAAGTCTGGGCACCCGCAGGTCTGGCCCAGAGCAAGCAAATCGTGAAGAGCAAGCCGACCAACAGGAACCTAGGCGTAAACATCTCCGCCCATCCCCGAGACAGTTTTGTTGCCCCCAAAATCGCCGATCGAACCGCCTCCCGTGCGCGGGTGCGCAAACATTCTGTCACTGACTGCAAGAAAATCATCATTTCCTCCAGGAGAAGTGGCCTCTAGACGCAACCCACCGGGCGATCGGAGTTGTCTCCGCAGGTTCACCTCTGACATCCATCAGCTGCAAGGGGTGAACTCCCCACTCAATTTGACTGCGTTTGAGCAATGAACCTGTGGTGATGGAGCACTTGGTGTGCCCTTCTCATCTGGTTGGCCGGTTGCGGGGATTAGAACGCGACGCTGTAAATTGTTGAACGATCATTATTTAACTGAGGTTGAGGTACTGATTGTCGGGGAGACCTCCTTGAGCTGTCCGTCAGTATCGGTGGGTGCTAAAGGGTTTCTATTAGTAGGCAAAACTTTGTCTTGTCTAAGATAGGGTTAAGTCGACTGACCGGAGTTGGCCTCTCAACAGGTTGTCTTAAAGACTCCCCTCTCGTCACTCCCGTGGGCGCTGTCGCGGAGCGATTTGCTTTGAATGCATACTTATAAACTTGTCTGCCCGGCGGTGGCTGATATTTGTCAGGTCAGGGTTGGGTAATGGCTATCCGGGGCCACTAGGGAAAAACCTTCGCCTACAAAGTGCAGAAGAGAGGCAAAATGTTGGACTTCCCTAGGGAAGATCAAAGCTCGTGATTTTGTTAAGTTCTTTGATATGAATAGATTACAGGAATCCATTGTCACTCTCTCTTAGGAAAGAGACGTGCATCCTCCCTGACCTGTAGGCCTGAATGGTCGTTCCGATTGTGCTCGGCGCAAGGTGGGGCACGATCCCTGAGGGGAGAAAATCTTGGCGAGTAAGCTCTGGGTAAGAGTTTTTTATGTGGCTTCAGTCCCGACGGTGGTTTCGGCGGTTTTAGCTCGGCCAGCGTTGGCGGCTATCAGGTCGGGTAGTATCCAATTGTCTCAGCTCACGCAATCTCCAAAAATGCTCGAGTCAGCGGCGCTCGTGTTGTTTGGAATTGGGTTTTTGGCACTCGCGTTTGTTGTCCGCCGTTTCCAGTCTACGGCAGAATAAAGCTCCGCACTGAGCAGAATCCGCAGTTGGGGTCCTCCCGCTCGATTGCAGGAGTGTCTATTTGGAAGTACTCTCTGCTTGTTCTTGCACCAATAATCATGCTTATTGACGTCACATAAAATAATGCAATAATGGACCTCCTGACGATAGGAGGTCCCCATGCGACCAAAGGGTTCGGCCGAGCTGCTCTCGGATCGGCGCAGGCGCGCGCTGAGACTGCTTGGCG